>Ga0307517_10003453_pt1 | contig 24577 bp, 36 predicted proteins | sample 23_EM_MG_FD_194515 | JGI IMG/M metagenome (GOLD analysis project Ga0307517, IMG submission 194515) | Populus trichocarpa ectomycorrhiza microbial communities from riparian zone in the Pacific Northwest, United States - 23_EM | ecosystem: Host-associated > Plants > Roots > Unclassified | place... | reverse complement strand
TTAGGCCTCGCCGATCATGTTTCGCGATTTGGAGGGTTTTAGTAGTAAGATTGCCGACACTGTAATATTATCTTGGCACTAGTTGTTCTGACCAAATTGTCGTTCCTACGAGTCGGGTTACTTGAACCTGGATGGATTTCGATGACGCAGAGAGAGTCTAATGTAATAGCGAAATTGAGGTTTGTTAAACAACCTAACTTCGACACGTTGCGGTAAAGGCGTGGATAGGACACTGAACACATCTTCTGTCGGTTGCAACTGAGATCGGAATGCAATGGTCAGTGGGGGGGGACCTAGTCTCACGCATTTTAGGAAGTCGTGGCGTGAAAGAGCAATTATTTATTGACCGGAGCGCGATGAAAAAAAAAAGCCGTTCAGTGGATTCGGTGGTCAAAGAGGAATCTCAAACGAAAAAAAAACAAATGCAGAATAGCGGTGGTCGTAAAAGAAAGTGCGGGATACAAAACAGGATTAGAATGCAGTAACCAAGTGAACAAGTTCCTGCGTTCGCCTCCGCCTCGCCTCTCCTGCCAGGAAGTTCAATACGCAGGCAAAGAAGGAGAAAAAAAAAACGAGGGACATACTCCGCTTTGCACAGGGATCCTGACCAGTATCCAACCGCTGACGGTGTTCCCGTAAGATGTCGGTAACGCGATCGCTTGCAGCTTGCAGGATTGCCATATCGAACTGCTCGGACGTCCTGCATTTCTTTACGACAGAAGGCTCAATAACAAGGGAATTTTCGGGCAAGTGTGGGTTTTCGACTTACTCTGCAGACAAAGAAGTCGTCGATGTCCTCTGGGTCTCCTTGCACACAGACGGGTGAGTCGGAGAAGGAGCGATTGACAAGGGTCGTGTCGGATCGACTTTCGTCCAAAGACTCGGATGCGGTTTCTGCTAGAGGGGAAAACAAATAAGTCGTTCCGTTCTCTGAACACCAAAGCCAAACTCACCTGTAACTTCTGAGGAGGAACCTTCACCGTAGTTGCGCGGCGGCATTCTGACGAGGAAAGCCCTGGCGAATGCTAGTCCGACAAGCCAAGTCGCGCTTTCCTTCGCGAAGCGGATAAAGTCGAACAGACAACTCATGTGGGTTATGGGAACGAGCTATCCGACGACAGGACCAGTCGCTGAAGAACCAAATCATCTCGAGTCCAGAGGCTGACTTCTAGAGGACCCAATGAGTCGATAATCCCGAGTCCTGGGACGTTGCCAAAGTTGTCCCGTCGACAGTCTCGTTTCAGATATGCAGGTCATTAGAAAAAGATTAGAATTGTGGCGGCTAGATAGACTCCATTGACGAGTGAGGCAAGAACAAAAAAAGCGTCACCTGAGCGATTCGAACACTCGCGGTCAAAGACCAACCGCTGAGCTACTGAGTAGCAGGCGATCCCGTTAACCACTCCGGCAAAGTGACATCGTAAGTCTTGCTTTTATTTTCACAATAACATTAGCATTCGAGAGATAGAAAATCCACAAAGTATGTTACAAATTTAATTTGTGAGTCCATCCTAAACTTCGGCAGGAACCTGAGGTATGCGCTAGTATGTACCACCTCTATTGAACTTTGGCCACTTCCGAAGGCAGAGTCGGCGGTCCTGCAGTTTTGATAAACTCGGCAATATATGCGACAAGCTTGTCAACTTGTTCTTCAGTGACCGAATTATAGAGCGAAGCACGAATCCCTCCGATCGAGCTGCATCGCGATAAGAAACATTGCTCTGCGTGAATGACTGCTGGCTTACCGGTGGCCCTTGAGTCCCTTTATTCCTCTCTCCTCGGCACCAGCCAAGAATTTCGCTTCTCCATCTTCGCATAGGACACCAAAAACAACATTCATCCAACTCTCGCTTCCCGGTTTCACATAGAGTTTGATGATCCCCCTTTCCTGGCCTGCTCTGAGCACCTCGTACAACTTATCCTTCTTCCTCTTGTTCAGCTCTTCATAATACTTCACACCTCCGAGCTGAGCGTTCCTCTTCAAAACCAACCCGCAAACATAAATCGAAAACACAGAGGGGGTATTCGGTAAGCTTTGCTTCTCGGCCACAGTCTTATACGATAGTCCTGTTGGTACTGGAACCGCGCCAAGCGTCGCTGCTGCGTCCACATCGACGATACAGTCTTGCCGTACAATGATGATCGTCACGCCAGCGGGACCCAAGTTCTTCTGCACACCGGCAAAAATGATTGCATGGTCCGCGAGTCGCGGGATCGGTCTCGACATGAAGGAGGAGGAATAATCCGCAACGAGCGGAAGGAGCTCGTTTCGTGGTAATAAATCGAAAGGAAAACTCTCCTCCTTTGTCTCGTCGTGTGAGAATTGTACGCCGTTTACTGTTTCGTTCTCGCAATAGTAGATGAAAGCCGGGTTTGGGGAGAATTTGTACGCATTGCGGGGTGGGATCCTATCGAAGGATTTGCCATCCGCGGAAGAGTCCCTTGAATCGGCAACGACGTTGACCCTGGCACCCCCTGCAAGACGACGGGCTTCCTTGATTCCCCCTGCGCTCCAGTTTCCCGTTACGATGTAGTCCATGACTCGATCCTGGTTGTCAAGGTCTGGATACAACAACCGATGGCGGGCCATCATGTTAAGCACAACAGCAGAAAACTCCCCGGTGCCCCCTCCTTGGAGGAACAAGATCGAATGGGTGGGTGGGACATCGAGTTGTGTTCGGATTTGCTGCTCAACACTGGCAAGAAAGGCGCCGAACTCTTTGGAGCGATGAGAAATCTCGGCGATGCCAATTCCAGTATTTTCCCAGTTAAGGAGACCTTTTGCAGCCTCCTGGAGGACGGATTCAGGTAGTGCAGATGGACCTGCGCCAAAGTTGGCAACGCGATGCTCAGGCATCTTGAAGGTGAATAATGCAAGTGGTGGTCTGTGTGTAAGATTGGTTAAATAAAATTGAATAATTTCTTTTATGTAATGACATCATCAGTAACACCGCTAGACCCCTGCCCTCTTCCACTCCACCTAGTTCTTTCCTTATTCTGGATCAAAACCTCATGTCAATAAATTTCTTATAAAATACAATTGGGCATTTTTAAATTGTCCTCACTACATGAGTAAGGTACAAGTTGTAGCAAAGACAACGAGGGAGCAAAAAGCGATTTCCCTGCAAAAGACAACAACGAACGAAGGAGCGTATAACAGGCGTATCGTGATATGTTCGAGAAATAAGCGATAGATGAAAGAGAGCGATCCCGAAATTTACAAAAGAGTTCTTGTGACGTGATTTGAAAGCAATAACGATTGCAAAGTAAAAGTCGATATTTCTCTGAAAGGGATTTGAATGTGAAAAGATCGGTAGATCAAAAGCAGATCAAAGGATGAGGAAGGAAAGAAGATCAAAGATACATAAGTGAATTTATAAATCACGGAAATAAAATTGGTTACAGTATGATAAAGCACCGAATATGGGGAGGGATATTGTAAAGCTTGAGGTGAAAATGGTGTTTGTAATGTACGTTTATGATTGGAGTCGTGCGAGATCGTGATGCAAAGTCAATAGCAAAGGCAACATGGTCGTGAAGCAAACAGCAAGTCTCTTTAAAGAGATGTAAGAGATTGAAAGAGTTCTTGCAAGATTGTTGTAGGCAAGGGTGGCACAAGCAGTGGCAATTATCAGTCGCACGCGACCGGCATGAGATTGTGGAATAAGACTCGAGATGGAACAAACTGAGATCGAGGTGTTGGTACAGATAGCGAGCGTGAGGTGTCGCGAATAGGAAGAGAATCAGGCGTTGAAGGGGCGTCCAAAGGATTCGAGCGTAGCGATGATTTTCTTCGTCGAACGGGACCCAGTCCGGAGGCAGGAAAGTCGGCAGAGTGGAGATCTGGTATAAGGGATAAATCTGCAATATCCCATGGGTTTGTTAGGTTGGGGGCTGTGTGGAGGGTGGATATCCAGGGAAGTTGGTCGAACGCATGGTCAGGGGGGTTGACACGGATGTTGCCTCTCGGAGAAGCTCGGCGACGATTGGGATGCTGTAAGTTGGCTCTTGAACGCTTCCTAGGACAAGATAGGCAAGTCTAAGGTGAAAATCGCGTGATTGAGGGATTTCGGCTGGGTGAAGACAAAGCCGGTACTCACGGTTGGAGATGGAGTCATGCGCGACTCTGAGAAATGTATCGGTGATCTGAGACGTTGCAGAGACTGAAAAGACGAGTGAGCACGAATCAGGAGTTGAGGAATGCAGACAGACCATGGAATCGGATGTCAACGACGGGGAATCTGAGGACCAGATGTGTGCTGCGTCAAGAAGAGGAAGAATAGGAGCTGGACTGTACATGAGACGAAAGCAGTAGAAGTACAAAGACTGTTGTTTAAAGGGAGGGATGGCGGAGGGGCATAACGGGTGTGATGGTGGAAGGGGAAGAAGAGTGAAAGATAGATTAATCAGTGTGTCACTGTCACGCTGTCACTTTCCCGCCTATCCCACCTCTGTTGAAGCCGTGACCCGTCAGTCTGTCAGACTCGTCCTTGTACCCAACACGTTGTTTTCTAGCCGAACAAAAAGACACGCGGAGGCGGAGAGGAGTATCTATCCTGAAACAGCCTAGGAACAAGGCGGCACGTCAGACCCGTCGACTTCAAGTGGTGCTCCAGTCTCTCGCACTACCAACAATGGTGCATCAAATTCATAACAATGACGCCTACAGTCTTCACAGCTAATATACGTTGCTTCGAATTAGCATGTTCGTTGTTCACCATTGCCATTGTCAGCCATTTAAGGACCCGCTTATGTATTTGCCTTCGTTCTGACTCGTATTCGCAAAGCGGCTGTGTCATGACGACCGCTGTTCTAAGCAAGCCATCGAATCAGATCACCAACTCTGCTTTCTCAGCCGGCATGATATATTCGCAAGACGGTGTCAGCAAACAAGATGCAACCATCTGTTCGTGCTACGAATAAACATCGGTCCCCTCAAACTCCAACAGTATGGCGACGAACAAGATGAATGCTATACGACGGTGTGAGACACATATCTATAGTCCAAAACCCTGCCCATGCCAGCGTCAAATTTAGTAGAAAGGTATGAACACCTGCTAATCTACATTTCAACTATCCACTTGCGATGGACTCGGGGTGTCAATCTGTCGCTCTGTCGTGAATGCGGACCGTTGATGCGGTTCAAGAAAGCGTCGTGAATACCCTGATCGGGAAGAGATTACCAGATTTAGCCTATCTAAACCAATTGTCAACTAGTATGCAACAATAATGCATTATGCAGCCTTTCTATAACCTACGAACGGTGCTTCCAGATCTTGTGCCTGCTTTCTTTAAGCTGTTCCTATGCAACTCCTTATCCATGTGCAACCTTCAAGTTCTCACGACGACTCATGTTCCTCCTATATATTCAGGCCCAACTCCGTCAAACCACTGTATCCAGGCTTTGTAAACCAAGGATATTTATCATTTCGCACAGGTCGAGTAATTTCTCCGTGTCAACCTTGGGCCTCCAATCAAACGAGTTCCCACCTTTCACCCCGGTTCCCAACAGAAGGAAAAATGACAGCGTCTTGAAGATCATCTCCTGGAGGGAAGATGATCTCGAACCCACCATCAAAGTCTGAAAAATCAAACTCTGCCGCTGGGATAGTCGTTTTATTTGTCGGCAACCGCGAGTATTGTCCTTCTCCAATGATGCCCCCTTCAACAACATAAAGTCCGTCTTGACCAACACTAATCCTAAAGCGATCGGTTCCAATCATGATTGGGTTAGGACCCAGCCTTTGTTCAGGATCGACGACCGTGATGGTAAATTTGGTTCGCCGTTTCTTTGAGGGCCTTATCACACCTGCCGTCGGGTCGTAAAACCAAAAAATATCGGACTGTAGCATCGAGCGCACGTAGAACCTATGAACTACGTCAGTAGTTTGAAAACATGTATGCAGTCGCTTCACTCTCGCGACTCCGACCTACATTTTGCCACTTCGGTGTTCAGTGTAATTTAACACCGGTGCCGGACAGACCACTCGGCCATTCCGATCATCGAGCAAGGTGAAAAACACCTTGCTCAACAGGTTGCTACCTTCAACAGTGACATTGCTGTCCGTCAAAGTTTCAAAAATCTGTGCAATCCTGTTATTAAACGAGTAGAACTGGGCGCTGTGGCGAATGACATGACTGAAACGAGTGTAGCCTCGTCCGATGGAGAGGGTGATTGCACGCCACCACTCATCAGCCACTGCTCGTGAAGCGAAAGTGATAAGATATCGGCTGCTCCAATCGTCACTGTCCTGGTAGAATAAGTTAGATAGCATGTTTCGGAGATCATTTTGACTTGCATTCTTTGCATATGCGTAGAACAACCCAGGGGAAGTAGCCATTGTTGATAGCAGTATTCAGATGTTACTTGACGGTTTACGCCGCTACACTTAAGAATGCAGGGTCAATGGGGTGTACTAGTTACCGCGATGTTTCTGTTATGACACGAGTACAGTGACACGGTAAGGTGTCACGTAAAAGATAAAACGCTACACAGATCGATCACGGACGAGGTCAATCTTTTTTTTCTGTCGTATTACAAAAGGATCGTGTTGATAAGCATGAATGACAATGAGCAGATGCAAGAAGAAATGATATACACAGCCGTAAGAATATAATGAAAGTAAATCGAATTCCTCTTCTATTTAATCGATCTCTTCCATCGCGGAGGTAGACGCTCCCTCAGCGGGTGCAGGTGCCTCCGTCGAAGAAGCCGCAGCATCAGCAGGACTCTCTTCTTCCTGCTCGTCCTCGTCAACATCGAGACCAAGTGCGATCATGCGGTTGATGCGCTTGGCGAACGAGCTTGGCTCGTCGAGGGTGAAACCGGAAGTCAAGAGGGCGGTTTCGAACAAGAGGTAAGTCAAGTCGCGGACAGATTTGTCTGCCTTGTCCTCCTTAACCTTTCGCTTAAGCTCCTTGATGATAGCGTTGTTAGGGTTTAACTCGAGCGTCTTTTTCGATGCCATATAGGATGACATTGACGAGTCACGGAGGGCCTGCGCTTTCATGATACGTTCCTAAAAAAAAGAGTTGACAAATGCACCGCGACGCAAATGAGTACTGCATACCATATTGGACGACCAGCCGAACTGGCCAGTAACGAGGACACAAGGAGAATCCGAAATACGACTAGAAACGATGACTTTCTCGACCTTGTCGCCCAGGGCATCCTTGACGGTGGTGCATAGGTCAGCGAATTCGGCTGCTTCAGCCTCGCGAGTCTTCTTTTCGTCCTCAGTCTCCTCGAGTTCGAGACCTTCTTTCGAAACGCACACGAGCTTCTTGCTGTCAAATTCTTTCAGTTGGCTGATTGCGTATTCGTCGATGGGGTCAACGAGGAGGAGGACCTCGAAGCCCTTCTTCTTGAGCACTTCGATGAAAGGCGAATCTTTGGTGGCTACGAGAGATTCACCAGTGAGGTAATAGATGGTCTTTTGGTGTTCGGGCATGCGCGTGATATAATCTACATTAAGGTTTAAAAATCAAACGACTTGTCGACACATATAGAAACATACCTTTTAGTGAAGTCATCTCATCGAGAGACCTGGTTGAATGGAACCGCAAATATTCGGCGAGTTTGCTGCGGTTCTGGGCGTCCTCGTGGATTCCAAGCTTGATGTTCTTGCCGAAAGATTCGTAGAACTTGTTGAAGTTATCCTTGTCTTCAGCAATCTCGCTGAACAGGTCGAGGGACTTCTTGACGAGGTTCTTTCGGATGACCTTGAGGATCTTGTTCTGTTGCAGGGTTTCTCGTGAGATATTGAGAGGAAGATCCTCGGAGTCGACGATACCCTTGACGAAGTTGAGGTACTCGGGAATAATGTCTTCACAATCGTCCATGATGAAAACACGGCGAACATAAAGTTTGATGTTGTTCCGCTTCTTCTTTGACTCGAAGAGGTCGAAGGGAGCGCGTTTGGGGATGAAGATAATGGCTTTGAACTCGAGCTGACCTTCGACCGAAAAGTGCTTGACTGCAAGGTGGTCCTCCCAGTCGTTGGTAAGGCTCTTGTAGAAGGACCCGTATTCTTCAGCGGTGATATCGGAGGGATTGCGAGTCCAGATGGGCTTAGTTTTGTTGAGCTCCTCATTCGAAACCTCCTTCTCCTTAATCTTCTTGGTTTTCTTGGTCTTTTCCTCGTCCTCGTCGATTTCCTCGACCTTGGACTTCTCGCCCTCTTCGTCCTTGGCCTCCTCTTCCTCATCATCCTCAACTTCCTAAAGCGACAACGTAAGCACCAAATAAAACTCGAAAGAAAAGTACTCACCTTCTCCACCTCCTTGGTCACAGTGAGTTGAATGGGGTAAGAAATGAATTCGGAGTGTTTCTTTACGATCTCCTTAATTTTTTTCTCCTCGAGGTACTCGAGCTGATCCTCCTTCAGGTAGAGACGGATTTCAGTGCCGCGACCAAGAGGGGGATTGGCGGTATCGGGGGTGATGGTGAATGTGCCACCGGCTGCGGATTCCCAAATATACTGTTCGTCGTCGTTGTGTTTCGAGATGACCTGGACGCGCTCGGCAACGAGGTAGGCCGAGTAGAAGCCGACACCGAACTGACCGATCATAGAAATGTCGGCACCAGAGCTGAGAGCCTCCATGAATCCCTAGAGGTGGATGGGTTTGCAAGGAGATGAAGAGGAAGAAATAGAAACGTACTTTGGTACCAGACTTGGCGATCGTTCCAAGGTTATTGACCAAGTCGGCCTTGGTCATACCAATACCAGTATCACGGATAGATAGGATCTTGTTCTCCTTGTCGGGGGTGATGCGGATGAAGAGCTCCTTGCCTGTGTCGAGGACAGAGGCATCGGTCAAAGACGAGTATCGAATTTTGTCGAGGGCATCTGAGGAGTTGGAGATAAGCTCTCGTAGGAAGATCTCCTTGTTGGAGTAGAAGGTGTCTTTGGAGGGGGGTCAGCAACGACGACCAAAGACGCGTCGGGGAAGAGACATACTGATGATGAGATCGAGGAGCTGACTGATCTCAGCTTGGAATCCGAAGCTTTCACTGGCCATGAGTATAGATTCAGGAGAGATTTAGGGAGGATGAAGTGGGTGGTTTGGGTCCAAGAAGGAAGACGCGACGACGGCCCTTATGTATCCAAAAATTTAGTTCTCGAAAAATCGGAACATTACCTTTTGCGGCATCTTTCACAGACGCCTGTGGAATCTTCGAGAACAATTTCCTTTTCCATCACATTGTCACACTTTCTGTCACCAAGCGCCCGTCACATTCAGTCATATTTCATATGTAGCTCTCCATCGCACCTGGTCCGCCTAAAGCAAATCCAGGTGAAGTGGGGCTTCTGGGTTCAGACACTAGTCCCCGCCGATTCTTAAGCACCTCCACCATCGCTTTTAATTCCATCACCTCGTCTCTCAGTGTCATATTCTCCTCCGTGAGCCTCTCGTTTGTCGCAATCAGTGTCCCCTTCTCGTCCGCGGAGGCAGCCATTTCTCTTTCTGCGAACTCGATACTCGAGTTCTCCTCTCGCTGTCTCATCTGCAGCAGTCGAGCTTCCAGTCTTTGCATCTGTCGTCGATAGCCACTAAGCATACTGTCAGAACGGTAGTAAACATATTCAGCTTTTCATACCGGGCCTGATCCTCGAGCTCCAGCTGGGCTTGCTCCATGCTCGACAGCTTCAGCTGCATTTGCTTGAATTGAGTTTGCATAACCTTCATCTCATCTTCTCTTTCATTGAACCTCTCAAAGTCTTCGTCCCTAAATCAAGTTGCTGAGGGCCAAGTGTGAATGAAAAGCAGTAGAAATACCAGGTCTTCCGGACGGCGAGAAATTGTTTAATCTGAGCTTCATAGTCATGTAGACGATCAATTTTATGTTGATTCGCCTTGCGTTGAGTCTGGAGATCAAACAAGTCCTTGTTTGCTTCAGCCAACAACGTTCCTTGCGCAGCGAATCGAGCCTACAATAAACGAGGTTAGCAAATAAACCACAATTCAACGAACCTGACCTGTAGCTCTTTCTCCCTACCTCGCAGCGAAGCGGCCTCCCATTTCCAACTCTTTCTTTCATCTCGGAGTTCCTTCATTTTTTGCTGGAGCTCACTGTTCCAATCCATATACTGATTTTTCGCACTGGAGGCGTTTCGCATTTGTTCTTTTAGATCGCTCTCAAGGCGATTGACTCTTGTCCGATAGCTTCGAAGCTTGTTGTACTGCAAAATTCAACGTTAGTTTCCGCTTTACACAAGCCAAAAGGTACATGCACACCAAGCCCTGTCGTTCGGCTTCCGTGTTCATCATCAAAACTCGGTCCTCATACAGCCGCCCAATATGCTTGGCATTTTCTCTCGACAACCACAGTTCAAAATTCAGGTCGTTCCTTAGGATCAGGATTTCGCGTTGGAGACCCGATACCGCCTGGGCCACTCGAGAAGAATTCGAATCCAAATCGTCGCTATTTGACGGACCAGCCTGGATTTGATCTTTCGATGGAATAGAATTAGTCTGGAATAAAGAATGGGCGTCCTGTGACGAAGGTTGGATAACCTCTACGTCCAAATTGGATCTCAGAGCTACAGTGGTGTTGATCATGTCTTGCAGGAATATAACCACTTTCCCTGAGGATATATCAATAGGTCGAATAAATTGTGTAGGTGTTGAGGTATAGTTTGTGCTGTTGTTGCCTGCCTCCGTCGAAGTATCGCTTGCGGGCGTTTCGTTGATTGTCGCTAAAGACGCATGGTTTTCTTGCCCATGACTGGGGTGGTATCGTGCGAGCATGGCGACAACCAAATTACGGAGGTCGAGCATTAGAGCCTCTGAGATGATACGAGATATCTCGTATTCCTCCCAGAATTTTGGTTTAGACAATTCCGAAATAGCGTCGTTTCGAAACAGCATTGGATGACAATTGTGCTCCTGTATCAAGTCCTACGGGGTAGTTTCGTCACCCAAGTCACCTGGGAAAAGGTGCAACATAAACGTACCTTGGTTCGTCGATGTACTCCACCCTTATGGAATGCTTGTTCCCAAGATTCAACATAAGGGCTACGGGTCCCACTGTCGACCAGGTAACGCGAAGGATTCCGGAGAAACTTCAATAGGTTGGCTGGATACAAATAATATAGCATGGTGAAATAATTTCGAGACGAAGGCGGTAGAGATGTTGCGCCGCGAAAAGACATTTCCAAGCGTTCCCATTTGATATCAGGGATGAGCTTAAGAACCGGGTTCGTATCATATTCAAGCTCCCGTTCGAAATCCGTGTCTGTGGCGTCGCCTAAGCTATTGGAGGCTCGCCTTTCTTTCCAGCACATGATCCTCGCGAGGACAGCGAAAAGCCTTGGTAGCATCAATGACAAATCCTCGCGAGAATACACAGCAAAGAAAGGTAAGATTTTTACTAGTAGTGTGAGACCTAAGGTCGCTGCCGTGGACGAGTTATCCAAGAAGAGGGAACGCAGCAGGTGAAGCATTAACGGATGCTTTGAAAGCACTTTGGCGGCAGAAGAAAAGGATGGCGCGTTTGTAAATGAGTTTAATAGAGAAAATAGTTGCAGACGCGATGAAGGGATGGCGAAATGTTCGTCAATGTCATCAAAAAAGTCCTTGAAACCGAGATAAGTTAAGAAAGGAAGCTGATTTCACTGTGGATTCGTACCTTCGGACTCTCATTTCCAAAGCTCAAAATAATATCCTCTAGATTGTTCTTCCAATGGGTTCTTTTGTGTCGATCCTCTTGACTTAGCTCGGCCCACTCGAGGATGTCGTCTCCCGACCCCTCGTTAAATGCGTCGAGCAAGTAAAGCTCCATCAACCTCCTCCGAAAGTCCTTAACCCTCTCCGCACACGCTTCGTTTGTCTTTTGAAGAGAGGATATGATAAGTTCCTTTGCATGGTTCAAAGATGCGGTAGGTAGTTTCGGTTCGCGCAAGGCTGGCCGCAGCACGAGGTCAAACCATGACATGACAGATGTTGAAGGCAGAATTGGCCCAAGACAATACAGAACAGCCAAAAAGATCTCTGTCTGTTCCAGAGTCGTGTAAACGAGACCATCACGATAGATTTCCTGTAGTTCCTCCTCCAACTCGAATACCCGCTGGCCAAGTTCCTCGGTTGACGCGCATTCGTGGACAAATTCGTTGACAATAGCAAGAAGATCGTTTAATGGTAGCCCTTCTGGATCATTGCTCAATGTCGACCGGACTTGGGAAGCGACATTAGGCATCATGCATAACACTTGCTAAGCTATGCATCGCCGATTTAGGCAAGTAGTTTGGTCTCATCGATTTGAACCAATCAACTCATAACATCACCAATCGAAGAGCTCGCTGTCAGAAACATCGCGCTCGCCCCAAGGCCCAACTACCATTTTCAGTCACAAAGCATCGAGGTAAGCTACATTGCCCTCCTCTTTGTCGAACCACGCATCCCGCCATGTCGTATTGGATGGATGCTCATCGTCGATGCGAGATGAGTTGCAACTGATGACCTGACGCAGATGACGGCCCACATAGAAGAAGTCCCTTCTGACCATGAGCATGACCATGACCATGAGGAGGAGGAGGATGAGGACCCTACCTCTGCGACTGCACTCGAAAAAATTCAATCTCGTTCTGAGCGCAAGGCAAGAAAGGCTCTGTTAGCATTGGGCTTGACGAAAGTTACTGGTATCACAAGGGTAACACTGAGGAGGCCCAAAAACGTATGTTCCAGGGAAATTGCTATTTTTTGGTGAAACTCATCGAATACCCCAGCTCCTCTTCGTGCTGGCGTCCCCCGAGGTGTATAAATCACCCAACAGTGATTGTTATATCGTTTTCGGCGAAGCCAAGGTTGAGGACTCCAACTCCCAAGCAGGACTCTCGGCTGCGCAGCAATTTTCGGCTGGGGGTGGCAATGCGATTCCTAACTTGATGGACACTGGCGCCAGTGCTGAAGAGGACGACGATGACATTCCCGATCTTGAAATGCCTGATGATTTCGTCGACATGGACGAGACTGGTATTGACCCTACCGATATTGAACGTGTGATGCAGCAGGTTGGTTGCTCACGAGCAAAGGCAGTTCGTGTGCTCAAAGAGAGTGGAGGGGATTTGATCAATGCCAGTATGTTCCGTTTGAGCCCATGCTGTCAATTCCGAATCTAACATGTCTTTCAGTCATGGCAGCAAGCGGATAGTTTCCTACAAACCATCATGTTTTCTGTCATTCAATTTACCCACATTCCTGAAACCAGAAAGTATTACAAACTCTCGACCTTGTTTTGCAAGTTCCAGAGCTCCAGTTCAACGTAGTAATTCGATCTCTCCCATCCATCTTGGACGATATCAACACCTCTTTTGCTCTTCCCTTTGCGTCCGATATGAAGCCCGAGTTCCTGAGCTGCTTCGTCTACAAGGCCCCTAAGTTCCCCTTTTGCGAACATGTGGTAATATCTGTTAAACACTTGGGGTTTTATCTCATCCTGTTCTGACTTGGTGGGTTTTCTCGGCGTATTGGACAGTACCCACGGGACAACAACATCGACTCCCGAGATAGTACCATTCGACGGGACTTTACGTTTTGAAAGCTCATCTTGTTCAATAGCCCAAACGTAAATCAAAACGCGTCCATGATCAGGCGAAACTACTTGAAGAAGGCGCTGAACGAAATAAGCTGCAGATTGACAATGGTGAAACACACGCCTACCTTCACAGCAGAACGTCGCCTCTCATGCGTTGCCAGGTGGTGGATAGTTGCTATTGAAATAGCATAGTCCTAAATATTGGTCCCTCCCTTAATTCATGAAATTCTGAAAACCTTAAAACTCACCAAGGCTCCTGCCCTCCAAGGGTTTTCCAACACATCCCCCAACACTACTTCCCTTATATTGCCACCATCAGCAGGAATCCTCGCAATCTCTAACAAATTTCTACTCCTGTCCAGTCCAATAGTACATATATTGCCAGGACGATCAAGGGGCAGAGATAGATATTTGCCGTTTCCAGTTCCAGAATCTAAACCCACCCATCCTGCCGGCAAACTCGATAGAAAAGTAGATATAATTGGCCATGGCTATCCTGACAGAAGTTGAAAGAAACGAGGGGGAGAGTAACCGTTGCTCACCTTGTATCGAGTCGATGAAAAATGAGTGGCAATTGTATCATAGATTGCGTGTACGTTGTGTTCCTCGTATTCCTCTGGATTGCCTTCCACTGTCGCTGTCTCCAGAAAAGGTGCCATAAGGATGTCTGCGGTGGTTGGACACAACTTGGTGGGAGATCAAGGCAAGAACAAATTTATCATTTGGTGATCCAGTCATACATGTCAAATAAACCCCATCTCTTCGTCTATTATTCTCGCGAAACGACAGGGGTCAAATGGAGGAAATGGTTTAATCTTCGAAGGGTCGAGATCTTCCACAACTCTTGATAAGTTCCTGGTTAAAGTCAGTAGAGGTTATCGGGCAAGATATCAATTGTCACTCACTTTACAGTAGCCATATTCAAATACCCCATCTCCTCAAGGCTTGCTGCTAGCTCTTCTTGGTGGTTATCCAGGAGCGTCGGGTTTGGAACAACAATCATCAGCTTGCCCATTCGCAAGCCTTCCAGGATGGTTCCCGAGCCTGCAAGTCAACCCATGGTAAAATACGACGACTCGGAGGTCCAAATATCAAAATCGTAAACATACCAGCATGGGATATAATGAGATCTGCTTTCTCAAATTCCCCTTCCAATGAGTTTTTGAATCTCCACACACCTATTTCCACTCCCCATCTCGACAGGGTCACCGTTTCTCCATTTTTAACACTCTCCGCTAGTTCAAAATTTGAATCCCCACATTGAACCACGAGGTTTGTGTATCCTTTTTGGTGAAAGGAAACCAGGACTTGCTCAGTGAAGATGGAGGCAACAAGTGCATCAAACCTCGTTGAACCGACTGTCACAAAGGCAAGCATGAGCTTGAAAGCACACGAAGGAGGAAATTTTGGCCAGATAAGGAAGTTAACAATCGGCAGGAGAAACATATATATAACCAGTCTGGCCGGCGCCAGGCTTATTATTCCTGATTAGTTTTACATTCGAGTCGGACCTCTGATCTTTGTTGTGATTTTTTGTAGCACAATGCAAAGTTGCAGCTGTAATCGAGAGGAAGATCGGAACAATTTGCAAGTATATCTTAGAAAGTAATTCATTCTGCAATATATTATTTTAAAAAAGTATGTTCGTATTGCATCAAGGTAGGCAAGCCGCAAGTTGCTCCGCTTGAACGAGATTCAGCATTATAACGCAGATGGAAAGTGAATTAGTCTAGTCAGAAGATGAATTATCGAATGGAAACAGTACAAAAAGTTTCTCCAAAGTTCATCTTGTTTGTGTCGTCAAAACCGGGCAGTATACTTGAAGTCCAAGAACTGAACTGACTTATTTCTCGAGTATCGACATCACCTCAATAAAAGCTCGTACATGTTATTGGTCCGGTGGGAATGGAGACGTGATGTTGAGATATGGACGTCACTAGGGAAAAAACCCAACGCAACGGGACAACAACTCATGGCATGGATCCTGAGGTTAGTCAGCATTATGTCTCGCTGCAAAAGAATAATCGATTAGAGGGACGAATCATACCAACAATCCTCATAAGAAGCCGTCGTTCGTCTGAAAGGCAGAAATTGGGGGAAGATCTTCATGAAATGCAATCTGCAGGTATGATTAACCTACCGAGACAAGCGTTTGGAAAATTCTAAACTGTTTGAATATGAGAAGGAAGACTTGTGTCTAGTGACGGCTAGAGATGGTCCGTCTGCATGTGAGAGACACACGAGTCGTAGCATCCTGTTCTGCAATAGGAATCCATAATCTTTCTTTTGGATAGTCGGAAACCGTGACGCATTGTCATGCATACTGGATTAGTTGAGGTCCTTGTCAAACTGAATTCGTCTGGTCATTGATCAGGCATCATCGATCATATACTGCCTGCGTGTCGCCCTCCTTGCGATTCCGCTATCGTTGTAGCATTTGGCGACACCAACAGCCTAGTTCTGAGAAGAAGTTTGATCAGCCGTCGGGACATCATGCCTCGGTAGCAGACCAGCCACGATTCAAAGTTCCCTGTCATCCTTAGAACGTTGTCCGGACAATTGTCGACTGGAATTCAAACAAATTGTCTCTGCCTCCTGTATAAATATTATATCGCTCTTACCATCATTTAGATCTCAGCGACTACTCACCCTTTCAAATTGCAAAATGCATCAATTTGCCAATGCGACCGGTGAAGATAAGAATGAACCCGTGACCGTCTTGTCCAACAGTCACGGTTTGTCCTCCGCGAGTGACGTTCGCCCTCTGCCCAACTTGAATTGACTCCAGAGCACTGGATTTGAATAAATCGCGCTCACAGTCTCAACACTCAACATCTACGTTTGTCATTGCATCTCCATCGTGAAGCGCAACCATGGAGGTAAGGTTTCTGAGTCATAATTCCTAGCATCTAACCAGCGATCTTCCATGTTTCGTTACAGAGTTTGCTCGATTTCTCAAAAGAGTTCGACGTCGGGGCCATGGATAAGGTCGTTATGGCTTTTTATACTGGTCTGGGACAAGAGGTATGCACGTTTTCTCCCTTTCACTCTCGTCAATCTGATCCTCCTTTTCAGCAAGCATTGGCGCAGCAACTCCTCACACAGTTTCAGGATCATCCAGAGTCCTGGACACGAGTCCCAGACATCCTCGAGAAGTCCTCTTTTCCACAAGCAAAGGTTAATTAAGTTCTCGATTGTTCTTGTTCGAATCTTGATCTTCGTTCCCAGTACATCGGCCTTCAAATTCTTGAGAAATTAATCCAAACAAGATGGAAAAGTCTCCCAGAGGGCGAGCGGCAAGGTGTGTTGAGCAATATCTGTATTGAGAGTGCCTTATCGTTGCAAAGGTATTCGTAATTTTATTGTCAGCGTGGCTGTCAAGGTCGCTTCGGATGAGGTGTCTTTCCGTAAGGAGAAGACCTATATCAACAAGCTTAACCTTGCGCTTGTCCAAGTACGCACTTCATTCATTGCTCTAGTCCTGTCTCACCAAACTATTGCAGATACTTAAGCAGGAATGGCCACACAACTGGCCAACGTTCATCAGCGACCTTGTGGAATCATCTAAGACCAATCTTTCCCTTTGCGAAAACAACATGGTTATATTAAAGTTGTTGTCGGAGGAAGTATTTGATTTTTCTGCAGAACAATTGACACAAGCCAAGATCAAGAACCTAAAAAATCAAATGTGCCACGAATTCTCTGAGATCTTCAAGCTCTGTTCGGAGGTTCTTGAGGAGGCTCAGAAAGTATCTCTTATCAAAGCTACTCTGGAGACTCTTCTGCGATTCTTGAATTGGATTCCCCTCGGATACATTTTCGAAACCACAATCATCGATCTATTGCTCAATCGCGTATGTGTCGTTTCTCCTTTCCTATGACCTTGTTGAACGTAGTCATCTCTAGTTCCTCGAAGCCCCGGAATTCCGCAACGTGACACTTAAATGCTTGGCTGAAATCGCGGCACTGAGTGTAGGCCCAGAATACGATCCAAAATTCGTCATTCTATTCGCCATGGTCATGACTTCTGTCAACCGAATGATCCCTCCAAGTACCAACATCGCGCAGGCGTACCAAAACGCTGGAGATTCTGGTCAAGAACTTGTCCTTAATCTTGCTTTATTCCTGGCCAATTTCTTGTCCAACCACCTCCGCGCAGTCGAATCGGAACAAAATCGAGATGTGCTGCTAAATGCACATCTATACATGGTCAAAATCTCGCAGGTTGATGAACGCGAAATATTTAAGATCTGTTTGGAATATTGGTTGAAACTTGTCGCAGAGTTGTATGACGAGATTCAGAATCTCCCAATTGGTGACTCGGGACTTCTGATGGGTTTAAGTTTGGGCGGGTCGAATGGCGCGGGCATGTTAAACGGCATTTCGCTGCGGAAGAACATCTATAGTGACGTTCTGTCGAATCTGCGACTGGTGGTTATCGAGCGTATGGTCAAGCCTGAGGAGGTTTGTATCTTTTCAGTCTTCGCAACCTGCTCACTCTAACATCAGCCAACTAGGTCCTTATCGTCGAGAACGATGAAGGTGAAATTGTCCGAGAATTTATGAAGGAAAGCGACACCATCGTACTCTACAAATCCATGCGAGAACTCCTCGTGTATCTGACTCATCTCGATGTCGCTGACACTGAGAATATTCTCACTGAAAAGCTCGCTAAACAAGTAGACGGCTCGGAATGGTCATGGAACAACCTAAACACTCTCTGTTGGGCGATTGGTTCTATTTCGGGCGCGATGAGCAAGTCCTTTCCAACTCGTTTCTATATTCCATCTCATATTATTTCTAGACGAGGAAACTGAGAAACGCTTCTTGGTCACCGTTATTAAAGACTTACTCGGACTATGCGAAATAAAACGGGGAAAGGACAACAAAGCGGTGGTGGCGTCCGATATCATGTATATCGTTGGTCAATATCCCCGGTTTTTGAAGGCTCATTGGAAATTCCTCAAGACGGTGGTCAACAAATTGTTCGAGTTCATGCACGAAACCCATGAGGGCGTACAAGACATGGCCTGCGATACTTTTATCAAAATTGCTCAAAAGTGTAGGAGGCACTTTGTAATGCACCAATCCGGAGAGACAGAACCATTCGTGGACGAGATTTTGAGACTTCTACACAGGATTACAGTGGATTTGTCCCCACAACAGGTGCATCCAGACATTGATTGCGTGTGCCGAATCTGATCTGAATCCCCCAATAGGTACACACCTTCTATGAGGCTGTTGGATACATGATTTCTGCGCAGCCGAATAAACCTCAGCAGGAGAAACTTATAGCAAAATTAATGGAATTGCCAAATAACGCTGTGCGTCTTAAAGATATTTTTTATTTTGAGAATATTCGCTTACGTTCATTAGTGGGACTCCCTAATGGCTCAAGCAGCCCAAAACATGGATGTTCTTTCCAGCGCGGATAACATCAAAATCCTTGCCAATGTTCTGAAGACGAATGTGGCTGCATGTACTTCCATTGGAAGTTTCTATTTACCCCAGCTCGGCCGCATCTTCTTGGATATGCTTGGTCTTTACAAGGCAGTCAGCGGCATCGTCAGCGACACGGTGCAGAAAGAAGGTATGTCCTCCGTTTTCAATTTATATGCAATAACAAAATCCTGTTTTAGGTACTATCTCAATTAAAACTCCCAAAGTTCGCCAATTGCGAACAGTCAAAAAGGAGGTTCTTAAACTTATGGAAACCTATGTCAAGAAAGCGGAAGACATGGAAGCCGTTAATGCTAACTTTATGCCCCCGTTGCTGGATGCCATTCTTGGGGACTATAACGCTAACGTGGCCGCAGCACGAGATGCAGAAGTCTTAAACGTTATGGCTAGTATTATTGCGAGACTTGGAGTGAGTGTTTTTCGTCAGCCATTTGATATAGGAACTCGCTTACCCTGATTTAGCATCTTTTAACCCCTCAAGTGCCAGCAATCCTGGATGCGGTCTTCGAGCCAACGTTGAATATGATAAACCAAGACTTCGCTGAGTTTCCCGAGCATCGTGTCGGCTTCTTCAAGCTTCTTCGCTCGATTAACCTCAATTGTTTCCCTGGTTAGTGGATCCGCATCCTAGAGAGCAACGTTCTGACATTTGGCTTAGCTCTGTTAACAATTCCCCCGAACCAGTTCAAGCTCTTTATGGATAGTATTATCTGGGCCATCAAGCACACAATGCGCGATATCGCAGACACGGGACTCAATTGTAAATTTCCTTTGCTTATTGTGAAAATGGATCAACTGACCATTTCACCTAGTATGCCTCGAGGTCATCAACAACTTTTCCATTGCATCCGACCCAGCAGTTATCAACGCATTCTTCCAACAATACTTCCTCAGTATCCTCCAAGATATCTTCTTCGTGCTCACTGATGCGGATCACAAGAGCGGGTTCAAGCTGCAGAGCGCTTTGCTTGCTCGCTTGTTCCAACTGGTCGAGGCCAATGTCATCGTTCAGCCACTGTACGATGCGGCGGCATTCCCTGGTACCTCGAGCAACGCTCAATTCTTGCGGAATTATACCGCAAACTTACTTAAGAATGCCTTCCCTCATGTCTCAAGGTTCGCGCGCTTTTCGAACTTCATTTTTGATGTACCCTGATAGGCTGATTACTATAGTCCTCAAGTAACGGCGTTCGTCACAGCACTTTTCAACTACAACAATGATATTGTCCGCTTCAAACTTGCGCTTCGAGACTTCCTCATTCAGCTTAAAGAATTCTCCGCCGGTGACAACGCAGATCTGTTCTTGGAAGAGAAGGAGCTTGAAAGCCAACAAAAGGCGGATGAAGAGCGTCAAGCTGCCATGCGCATACCTGGTATGCTCAAACCCAGCCAACTGGATGATCGGGACGAAGACATTTGATTTTCGAATGAGTGGGGAGGCGACATCCGGAAACAAGGTTATTTGTTGGATAGTAAAAGGCCCTTCTTTCCTTCTCGTCTTGAGCGTGTCGGTCTTTATGATGAGGAACCCTGTAGGTTTCAGTAAGTATGTCCCCACTTCCTCTCAAGCAATGACCCCTTTTTCCCCACCCTACCATTTCAATCATATTGCCAGTTTAATCTCTGTGTGCTTTCGACTTGTTTCTTTTCCGGCGGACCGTTAAACATTACGATTAACTATGTACCAATAGCATATGTAATATAACGTATACATATTTCATCTCGAGACTGATCTTTAAATTTTCAGGCTGTGGACAGAGGTTCCGATCACGAGTATTGCACCACCTGATGGTGGCACAAGGCTGATCGCAGCCGTTATCTTTCAGCCTTGTACCACACAACTGTCGCGTGCTCAGGGTCGCGAAAAACTTTTTTCTTCAGATGTTCAAGAAGTATGGTCTAATCAATGAACGATTGAAATTGTGCGGAGTTCTGAGTTCGCTAATAGATTCAGCCCTTCGACAGACGTCTCTGGACACACACCTGTAAAATCGTCTGTTCAAAGACAAATCCGAACAGTCGTGTTATCACAATGGACGATCGAACCAGAGACCCTGGAAGTCGTTTGGCCAAAGAAAGAGGGACTTGTCCTCGTCAAGTGGTTCGTGCCTTGTCCATGACTCATTGAATAGCCCACTTATTCCTGCGAAATTGGCAAATCGCGTAGCAGAGACCACGTTTCTATCTACACTGTCAAAACGGAGCCGATATTCTTTCAACACTTCGATGGGCCATTTTATCCTACGCTGCGATTATTGCACAAGTGTGAGTAAACTTGGCGAAACGATGACTCGTTTTGACGGGCGTCCTTTGTCTTCTGACTGGATTGACCGAAAAGTACTGACTTCTCCTTCTAATGTTTTTTTTTTTGATCTGTCTGCAACCTCGCCCTGGATCCAACCCCTATTGTGAATCATCCCGCGTCACAGACCCTTATATCCTGCCTAAAGTACAAGTCGATCGGGGTGCGATCCGGTTTCTCCTAGCAGGGGCACATATGATGTGCCCAGGGTTCACATCTGCGGGAGGGTCGTTACCTCCTGCCGAAGAGGCCATTCCCTCAGAAAGGGCCGTTACTATTCATGCCGAGGGAAAGGAACATGCGGTGGGAATTGGAATTACCAAAATGAGCACGGAGGATATCAAGAAAATTAACAAGGGTGTCGGGGTTGACACCATATCTTATTTGGGAGATGATCTTTGGGCGGTCAAGACTCTCTAAAATGACTGTGGGTATCCAAGAAGGTAGTTGAATTGTATACAAGTGGCTCGGGGAAAGGAGATGGTTGGCTAGACCTAAGCGAACTTGAAATTCGGCTACAACAAGGAGTTACGTGGGAGATACGCCAAAATGACAGAACGAGTCATTATGACTCGTCGGCTGTGATTTTTTATCCATCTTATGACTTCTGTGGACTCCAGAGTTAGACTCATAAGCGCTAAGACTGTGTTGACATTGATCAGCCGTATTCAAAGTTGGCTATGAGCTTATATCAATCGGTCGAACCGGCAACTTTAGGGAACTTGGCAGGCGTTCCCCGCATAACGCGTGTCAGTTACATATGGCATTTACCAATTGCAATGAGTCTAAATGACCACGGGAATGCATCCGAGTCCCAAGTCCTTTTGGAAAAGACCCTCATTCCTTTGAAAGTGCACTCATGGTTGGCTCGTAGTAATTGACTTGATAGTTTCTCAAGCTCAAAACACACTGCATGTGTTCGGTACATTTTACCGTACATTTGACTCTTCCAGTGAGATCTGGATTTTGGAAACAGAACCCACGAACAAATTAGGAAAAGCGACGACCATCAGAAATCTGCGGAATCAAAGTACTCATTCATGACGTCCCACCGTAAAATAGCAATATCACCCTCCCATCCCCTTTCCAGATCATGCTTAACGTCAGGAGTTGCAACAATGGGAAGAAATCTGGGAGTCTGTCGTGTCGTATGTGAAGCAAATTGCTGAGCTCCGATGTGGCTTCGGAGTTTGTTGCAATAAGTGTCGGCTACTGGTCTGTATACTTCTGGCTCAAAGAGCGTCTTCAAAGCCCCGGTCATATCATTTATGAGATTTGGGTAAAACGCCGGTGCATATCGACCACGTTTCCCCTCCCCCTGGAATAAATATATAAGTGTGAGAGCAATTACAAGATTTAATACCCACCAATTTCCTGTAAAAGAACTGGGGTGTAAGAGATTTGATAGAGCTTTCCCAAGTAGTAACATCAAGTGATGAAATCTCTCCTTGCAGCGCAACGACAATCAGCTCCTTTGTCTCCTCATCTTGAAGGTAACACATCAAGCCAGGTTTTATGTGGGCATGGGGAAAAAGAAAGGCCTTTCCGTTTGGATTGTGCAAAAAACTGAGAACGTCGGCAGGGGAATTAGCCTTGAGACCGAGGCGATCAGAACTGCCTGTTTGCCACGATACCGGGTTGCTCTGCACTACCCCATCTGCCCCAAGGTTCAGCGAGACCATCGTAACCCTCCTCAACCTTAATGACTCGGTGCAGTGGAAGGCGTCCCCGAGACTGTTGAATTTTCCCCCGAAAATCTCCATAAGCACAAGGGCGACCTCTTCAAACTTGAATCCAAGTAAGTCGCTACGAGCGTTACGAAATGACTTGAAAAAACATGTCCGCCTCATTCTCCAACTCTGCTTCTCGAAAAGCGAGCTGAGAGAGAGAACTACCAATGGTTCGGATATGTATACATGATTGTCCTCATCAGAACCATGATCGAATTCGTCCATGGAACCTACGCCCAGCGCAATCAAATCACGCATGTCGCCTGCGACGCGAATGGATGTAGGTTGGCTTCCCAAAGTCCACTCTATAAGGGCGTCGATTAGAGATTGTATCAACCTCCCTCCTATCAAAGATGCGGTTGGCCCATACAGCAGAAAAAAGGGAATATTACACTGACCATTCGGTTCTTTGCAAAGGTGATCAAATTCACAAATTGGTTGATAAAGTTGGATCTCTGAAGATAACTCGAGTGAAATGGGAGGTTCACTGGCCTCCAGTTGGACTGCGTCAGTGATTTTGAAACCAGTCAACCGCTCAACAAACAATGTGAGGATGCGATGGCGTGAGACACTTCCTGAACGAAGAAAAAGCTCAATAAGGTCAGCTCTCGGACGGTGACTATACAAGTCAACTATGAGACGAAACCTTGTAGCGACAAGAAAACAAAGACATACCGACCAGAAAACCAGTAAAGCATGCGGTCCAGCAATCGCTTATCTGATTCATGGTCTGACAGAGTCAGGTACCGGCGAATGTAAACTTCTTGAGAATGATCGGTCTTCGTGAAACGACCTTGACCAGTGACGACCTTATAAAATGTCTGAAAGAACTCTTTTTCACTTTTCTTGCCATATTTTCTCAGAATAAGGACTCACATGGTGATCGTCATCATATTTCATGATTTCCATCGGCAGACCAGTTCCCGAGATAGTAATCCCATCGACGGTTCCCGACTCTTTGAAGAACTTGTACATGTCACAAACACAGTCTGCAGCCAAATGCGCATCGTCGATCACGACGTATAGAGGTAGCCTCCGAGGTAACAAATCCTCCCTTGAAGCTATGACAGCCCTCAACATGGCGTAGATGGTTTCATAGATGATATTAGTTTCAGCATGCTGAAGTCTCCGGAGCACTTTGACGAAAAGATCTTCCTTGTCAAGGGTCAAACAGGGTGGCAAGACTTGAGCAAGAACCCATCTCCGTCGAGCTACTGTGGCGTCTACGCCAACAGGAAGGTGTTGCACCAATTGCTTCAGCAGAAAAATCCGTGCACAAGACAACATCGCAAAGACGCGGTACGCAGCTTGAGATCTCGTGTTCTCACATCCGGAGCCCTCTCGTTTGTCCCAAGTGCACATATTTTGCAACATTTCCGTCGCTACTGCGAAGTCTTTGGAGCCAAGTCCCGAACCTCGTTTAGTGGTGCACGGGATATAAAGACCCCAGTCCTGGCAAAGACCGTCAAGTAAAGACCGTGTTTTACCTGAGCCAGAGGCACTAAATTGATAGCTAGAGCAACATTAATGTTAATTGTTCTCCCAATT
>Ga0307517_10003452_pt1 | contig 24585 bp, 17 predicted proteins | sample 23_EM_MG_FD_194515 | JGI IMG/M metagenome (GOLD analysis project Ga0307517, IMG submission 194515) | Populus trichocarpa ectomycorrhiza microbial communities from riparian zone in the Pacific Northwest, United States - 23_EM | ecosystem: Host-associated > Plants > Roots > Unclassified | place... | reverse complement strand
CGATCCGAACTCAGGCCAGCCAATCGATTTTGTCTAATATTCGCTACCCAAAAAGAGAAAAGATATTCTAAAAAAATAAATTGATTTTGCACACGTGCCAACTAATTTTCACAAATCTTTTTTTTTACATTTAACTCTGCGAATGTTCTGTACTGTAATACAGATTTTTTTTAATTTTAAATTATATTAAAATAATAAATATTAATTTAATATTTTTTAAATAAAAATCATTTTAAAAAAGTACTTCTACGGCAAGAAAAACACTCACGATCATTTCTTAAGGACACGCTCTCCGTTTATCCAGCCACGTTACATCAACCATGATTATTCAAAAAATTCAGGGGAAGTAAAGTTCCTCCACTCTTACTGCACCATCACATTCCCATCCACTCACCAGTCTACGCGTGGCAAATAAAATCTTGAAACTCTTCTTTCTCCGCCACAAGTTTCCCACGCTAATCATCACTGCTTCACAGGATAATTTCTCAATAATAAAAATATTTAAGTATTCTCCGTTTATCTAAGAATTTAAACACCTCACGAATCTCAAGGCCCACTAAATTAAGGAGGAGTTTCCAAAACGGTACCGATCCTGTGACCTCAACCATCACACCACCACCAATATTTTACCCCTACCCTGGTAAAGTTTTTTTACCGCAATATTTTGTCCTTGTTATGTATCTTCAAACGAAATATAGGTAAAAGAGTTATTTTTTATTTATGTTTTGAAACAAAAAAAATAAAACCAGTGAAAAAATATATATATTTTTATCATTTTTATTTTAAAAATACAGAAAATTATTCTAAAATTTTTATAATATAAACATTATTTTTTCACATTTTCTGTGACTAATTAAACATATATTTAATTTTTTTATATTTGTATATGTTGTCCAAAAACTAAAGAAACGCAATTTAAAGTGATAACCGTTTCGGAGGCTCAATCACAGCAGACCATGTCCATTCTCGTCATTTCATAATTCAAATTTAAAATTAACCGGCTTTAGAGAAAATGCCAGCGTGGCATTTCAAGTCTTTTTAGTAATAATCTATTCAATCTAATTCTATGCATAGCAAAGACAGAAAGAAGACCTCTCTCTTTCTTTTACTAACAACGGATTATTGGACTTTCATGCTTAACGGCGTTAGAATTAAGTCTTAACGGTCTCCCAGCCTCATCTCTCTCTCATGGTCTCGTGTTTGTAGGAAACTGGTCTAGTTTTTGCAACCACCGTCTTTTTATTTTTTTCATTTTTATCTCCGTTAAGGGAAAAAACAACCACGCCCATTCTCTCTCTTTCTGGCGAGAGGTCTCAATCTCGCCGGAACTTCTGTTTCTCACCGCCGGAGAATCTGATTCTTAGCTGAAGAGAGAGGAACTTTGTAATTAAAAAAATTGAAGAAATAAAATATAGGGGAGGTTAACGTGCAATGCAGGGAAATTAAAAGAGAATCAAGGAAGGAAGGCAGTGTTTGGTGGGAGGATCTTACACGGCAAAGATGCTATGCTACTAATAAGTTGATACCTTCTTCCTTCAATTCCCTTTCCTTTAGCCGTAATTTATTCGATCTCTCTCGTTTGAATTCTCTCTGTTTAAATTCTTCTCTTTTCTTCATTTCTCCGCTATGTATTTTTTTCCCTCCTCCTCTCCTCTCTCTCTCTCTCTCTCTCTCTCTCTCTCTCCGTGAATTGGAGTCTGTTTCTGTTCTTTAATAATTGAGGTCCGTTTGCTGGTTACATTTGTTTCGCTCCAAGGTGGGCTTTTGTAATTTTGATTATCTGATCGGTTATTTTTCTGGAGTCCAAAAATGTTTAAGGTAACTGGATTTTGTTAAATTTAAGCTGTTTTGGATCTTTTTGAAAATTGCACCTGCAAAATTTGCATTGAATTAACAATTCCGTGTTTAATTTTTATTAATGTTTTAAGTTAATTTAATTTATTTTTCTATGTTTGGTTGGTGTGAATCATGAGAGGTTATTATTATTATTATTATTATTATTATTATTATTATTATTATCAAATGAAGGAATAATTAATTTTGTTTTTGTTGTTTTGACTTGCTATAATTGCTTACTTTCCAATTAAGAGGTTAAGCTGAAACAACTTGCAGATTTTGGTATAAATGAAATTAATTATTTGTAATCCTATCATCTATACTGTGCTTTTATCAAGTTGCCTAGTTTTGCCTTACTTTGCTATCTATAACTGTCCAAATTTTTGCCTTGCAGAGTTTCCGTAGAAGCATCTGAGATATTTTTTACACAAGTGTTAATGCAACAGCGGAGATCGAGTTTTTTCTTTGGGTGGGGGGGTTTTATATAGTCTTGTTTTAGGCATCAAATCATAATGCCATCTGAAATAATGGACTTACAGGGTTTGTCCTCATCATCATTTTTCTCTGAAGATGCTTCCTTTCCCAGTGAGGTACAACTGGTGGTGCATTTTTGTGTTTCATCCTTTAGTTTAATCATTTCCGATTTTGTTTGATGGTTAGATTGCATGTTTATAAGGGTTTATTTATTGGTGTAGATTGTAGTGCTTAATTGATTTTTTTATGTGGTTTTTGTTTGAATTGTTATTGATTGATTTTGTTTTCTATGTGTGGCAGAGGCAGGTGGGGTTTTGGAAGTCAGACACAATGCCTGATCAACGCGGTCAGTATATTCGAGATACGCGTAGGTTTTACGGTTTTGATTCATCAGATTACATGGATCTTTTTTTTTTGTTACCTTTAGATCTTTTTGATTGAGAACTTGCAATTGTTTGTATGGCAGCTAAGCAGTATGTTGGTGAATTCCTAGGACATAACACAAGTGTTTTCTTATAGTCAGCCACTTTATAACTCTTTATCTTTCTTCCCAAACTGGGATCTGATCGTTTCTATATTCTCACCTTTTTGTTGACTCATGATTTTGTTGTGTGGTTTAGAAGGTTGGATATATCTTTCAATTCTGTATCCCAGATCCCTAATAAGCCACGTGTACATTAAATAATTTATTAAGCATCTTGAATTGGCAAATGAAGAATTAGCTCCATGGGATGATGTAAGCTGCTATTGATGACGTATATAGGGTGACGTAAACTGCTATTGATGACATCTATAGGATGACGTATTCTGTTGTTATTGAGATTATAATGGTTTAATTTTGTGAATATGGTTTATTGACCTGCCATAGTTTCTACCATGTTAAAGATATTATTAGTTAATGAATATCTAATCTGATCCGTCAATCAATCATGTGCCTCTAATAATCTTGTAGAAAGAAGGAACCAGAAGGAAACATAAATCGGATACTTATACGGCTCCTTTCACTTGGATTTTCTGCTGTCCTCGAAAGTGTTTTAATAGAAGCACAATGTAGTCTGTGTGCTCAGTTTCGATTGGTATAGGCGGGGCTGGTTCCATATTGAAATTTAATCAGAATTTTAGAATGTACTCTACCATGGAATTAATTATTGTTGTCTCTAAATTCTGTAGCAAACTAGTCTTTTTAGTGCATGATCAGTTTGTGAAATTATGTCATTGCTAGGTGAGTATAGCTCTTCTATTATGGTAAGCGAGTTTTCTTATGGAATAGAAACTGATATTATTTGTTGAAGAGCAGTTGGGAAATCATATGTCTTGTCACCCAGTGAGAAACTTGTAGCTGTGGAGTCAGTTAAATCGCTTGAACATCCTCAGCCTTCCCTAATGCATGACCAGAAAATGAATCATAGCTTAGATAAGCATGCAGTGGGAGCAGAGAGAGCATTAAGCCGGTCCTTCACTTTGTTGAGACCCGTGGACAACGATACTGGTACAGGGACCAGTTTGAATGTACAGCCAACATCTTATTTTGCAGAAGTTGGCAAAGTGAATGCGATGGCAACTCAGCACGAGAATAGTCTCTTCTCAAGCTCGTTATCAGAATTATTTAGTAGGAAGTGTAAGTTTTTTTTCTCAGTTGGCTTGTTTTTGCACACCTTGTCCGCAAACTTCCATGTAAATTTAAACTGTGTGCCACATGCCAGCCTTTCCCATATCCAGATTTGGTTTCTAGGATGTAGTCTCCTTTTGGGATACCGCAATCTGATCTACAGTTTCATGCTCTTGATGCAGTGAGATTATCTTCAACCAATTCTCTATATGGCCATTCCGTTGATACCATTGCCTCTCACTTTGAGGAAGAGGAACCTTTTCAGTCTCTTGAAGAAATTGAGGCCCAAACCATTGGAAACCTTCTTCCCAATGACGATGACTTGTTTAGTGGGGTGACTGATAGAGTAGAAAATATCAACCATCCCAGTGGTGGAGATGATATGGAGGATTTGGACTTTTTCAGCAGTGTTGGAGGGATGGATTTGGGGGATGATGGTTCTGTGGCCCAGATTGACTCTGAATTTCATGGAGGAGCTTCTAATGGTCAGCTGGGGGCATGCAATCTTTCAGTGGCAGGAGAACACCCTTACGGTGAACACGCTTACGGTGAACACCCTTCTAGAACGCTCTTTGTGAGAAATATAAATAGCAATGTCGAAGAGTCTGAGTTAAGGGCTATATTTGAGGTATGTGTTTGACATGGTGCTTTAATTTGTCTTCCACCCATGTTATTAACTTGAGCTATTTGTCTTCAAAGAATGTTTCACTGATTTTTATTATTTTTATATTGAATGAGCAGCAATATGGTGATATTCGTACACTTTATACGGCTTGCAAGCATCGAGGTTTTGTTATGATATCCTACTACGATATTAGAGCAGCCAAAAACGCGATGAAAGCACTACAGAATAGGCCTTTGAGACGTAGGAAACTTGACATTCATTACTCAATTCCAAAGGTGGATTTTGCTGCCTTTCCTGGTTGTATGGTTGTGCATAGTCCATCATCACTTTACTTTATCAGAATGGCAGTCCCTTTGTTAGGATTTGTACTCTCTTGCATACTTTTGACATTTTTTTACATGCATCAATCTTGTTACGTGACCTGTTTCCTTTCTAATTACTTTTGTCAGGACAACCCTTCAGAGAAAGATTTAAACCAGGGCACTCTTGCTGTGTTCAACCTTGATTCTTCTGTTTCAAACGACGATCTTCGTCAGATATTTGGCGTCTATGGAGAGATCAAGGAGGTGAGCTTGTTTGCTGATTTTCATATATTGTTGTTGAGAAACTCTACAACCAAGGCATGAACCCACATTGCTCTTGCATTGCAGATTCGTGAAACCCCACACAGAAATCATCACAAATTTGTTGAATTTTATGATGTGAGAGCTGCAGAGGCTGCTCTTCATGCATTGAACAAGAGTGATATTGCTGGGAAGCGGATTAAGCTTGAAGCAAGCTGTCCAGGGGGTTTGAGACGGTGGGTATTGTCCAACCATACTAACTCTCCATTTATTTTTCCCCGCATACTTTCTTTCTTTCTACTTTTGCTTTTGTTTATTTTGATTACCTATCCAATATAAGTGGGCGAGTAGCAGAAATATTTCCTCTCTTTCCATGTTTGGGTGGGATAAAATAGGCCAAAAACATTAGTTTTAAGCAGACAGAACCAATGGGTTTCCCAGTTCGCATTTACATTTTAATATCTATACTTGCTTTGCAAGATTGAAATGCAAGACCCGCTCCATCCTCACCGTTTATTACTTTTTGTTGTCAATATTCAACTAATAGCTGGTTCATCATTTCTGCTGAATGGACCTAGACTTTTCTTAGGATCTGTTGCTAAAGTCTAGGTTTATTTTGGTTTTTGGCTGCAGTTTATTGCACCAGATTCCTCCTGAGTTGGAACAAGATGAATTTGGGCCTTTTGTGCAGCAGAGCAGCCCTCCCAATAACTCAACTACTGAATTCTCTGGTAAGATTGTTGGAAATGAGATATCCTACTCACTAAATAAATATCCATGTCTCTCATGAAGCATTGTTAACAGGAACAGTTATATCCACTGGCATGGATAATGGGCCTATTTTGGGAGCACACTCTGCAACACAAGCCCCGTTTTTTGAATCTGCATTGCATCATGGAATCTCTTCTAGCGTTCCTAACAGCATGTCCTCACTTTCAAGAGTTGAATCAGCTGGCAATCAAACTGGCTTTGCTGAGCTCAGTCACTCACCAGGTCATTTGAAATTTGATATCCAGAGCACTTTAAATTTTCATCCTCATTCACTTCCTGAGTATGATGGTCTAAATAGTGGTGTTCACTGCAACTCTCCTGGAGCAATGGCTGCAAACATCAATCCAAGGCTACTTGAAAGAATTGATACCCGGCATTTAGCCAGAATTAGCCCAAATGGAAACCCAATTGAATTCAGTGAAGGAGGTAATTGCAAGGGATACCTTGCTGAAGTTGTCTTTTCATTTGTTTTTATCAGTTTTCTGACTCATATAGCTGGCAAAGCCCAGTGGTGCTACTAACAATACTGAAAGTTTTCAGTTGGTTTGACTCATAAAAACTAAAATTTCACATTTCCCTATCTTGTCCATGGAACTCCAGGAATTTCTAGATCAAGGTTTATAGGTTTCGTTGCATCCATTTGATTCACTTATTTGCTAGTTTCACATGCAGATAATTAAAATTGAGATGTTAGAAAGATATACATGTTAAACGATTGAGTTTCTGGCCCAGAAGAATACTGGTGATTATTTGTTGCAATTTTGAATTCTCACAAAGATTCATTTGTCTGGCCTTTGCTCCATTTTATCAGTTTTTGGATCTGCCCGAAATGGAAGCTGCTCTCGACCTGGACATCACTATACATGGGGTAACTCCTATCATCACCAGCCCCCAGGCATGATTTGGCCAAACTCCCCATCATTTGTCAATGGAATTTCTGTAGCTCATCCTGGACCACGGCTGCATGGACCTCCTAGAGCACCACCTCCTATGCTGAATCCTGTTTTACCCATCAATAACCAACATGTGGGATCTGTGCCAGCTGTCAATCCTTCTCTCTGGGATAGACAACACGCATATGCAGGGGAATCTCCTGATGCTTCTGGTTTCCATCCCTGTTCTCTTGGGAGCATGAGGATTTCCAATAATTCGTTGCACTCCATGGAATTTCTCTCCCCTAAGATGTTTCCTCATGTGGGGGGAAACTGCCTGGAACTTCCAATGCCCCCTCAAAATGTTGGGTTCCAATCACAACAGCAGAGGTCCATGGTGTTTCCTGGCAGAGGCCAAATGATTCCCATGATTAATACATTTGATGCTCCTGGTGAACGTGCTAGAAGCCGTAGAAATGAAGGCAGCACTAGTCAGGCAGACAAGAAACAATACGAGCTTGACATTGATCGCATATTGCAAGGGGAAGACAACCGAACAACACTTATGATAAAGAATATTCCTAACAAGTATGTGGTACCTAACTTCAATACGTGATTATATTCTGCTTTTTGGCTACTATTTATTTATTGCTGGAACTTTGTTTTTGGAACAGTAACTTGTATTCCATGAAAGTGTGAAGTCCTGGCATGCTCAATGATTTCTACTTAGAACAAACTTCAAAAAACAAGAAAGACTTGCACTATTACTACATTTCAATTAAAATGTTGCCAATAATTCTTTTTTGTCTATGTTATTTTTTTGAACACTGACAATGTGGTGTTGGTGGCAGGTATACTTCAAAAATGCTTCTGGCTGCAATCGATGAACGCCATAAAGGAACTTACAATTTTGTTTACCTACCAATTGATTTTAAGGAAAGTGCATTTTTATCTTAGAGAGGTTGCCCTTTAATTTCAAGGTTAAAGATGAATTGTGGGAAAACCATAGTATTCTAATAAACTTTCATTCAATATGCAATGCCTGACATTAACAACTCTTGCAGAACAAATGCAATGTTGGGTATGCGTTTATCAACATGATTGATCCCAGACAAATAATTCCATTCTATCAGGTTTGTGATGTGTAAGCTGTAATGTTGTAACAGATTGGATAAATTACTTTGACCACCCTTGTTATTCTTGACCACTCCAATTACCCTAAATGTTACGGTGAAGTGGTCATCTTGCAACATGATCATGAAGTAGGGGTGGGTAGTGTAGTTATAGAAATAAGAAGGGTGGCCAATGGCAAATTTATCCCTAAAGGTTACATGCAAAGACTAAAGCTAAAAGGAAATTAAAATTATGGCAGGCATTTAATGGAAAGAAATGGGAGAAATTCAATAGTGAAAAAGTAGCATCGCTTGCTTATGCCCGCATACAAGGAAAAGCAGCTCTCATTGCACATTTCCAGAATTCAAGCTTGATGAACGAGGATAAGCGATGCAGACCCATTCTCTTCAATACCGACGGACCCAATGCAGGTGACCAGGTATGCACATCACAGAAAGTCAGGCAATTTGGATTTAGTTGTGTTTCATTGTTGACTCGAACATAAAACAGAATGTAGAAATCCTGCTAAATGTGGTTGGAATTTTGTGCTTCTGAAAAATTTTCATTTATTGTGATGCCCAGAAAATGGGCCTCGGTCTTGTAGAGCAACCAAATCCCCCTTATTTAATGGTACTATGGTAGAGTCGTAGAGAAAAGAATGAAAGTAATTTCATGCTGACCCTGTCTTTATTGGCAGGTGCCCTTTCCAATGGGGGTTAATGTAAGAACTAGACCTGGGAAACCCCGAACCATCACCCATGAGGAGAACCAGCAAGGAAGCCCATCAAATCTGGCAGGTGGGGAGGATTCTTCAAATGGGGACGCTTCCTCAGGTTCTGGAAAGGAGTCTGATTAAGCAAGCCACTTGTTTTTGTGGGCTCTAACCTTGTAGGACTGAGTAATTTAAGATCGGCGCCACCCCAAGTCTTTACGGCGCTGTGGTGGCTGATTAAAAAGAGACTTTTTTCATCTTTTGAGAAGCTTCTTAAAAATTATAGAGGACCTAGCCAGACCTAAAGTGAATTTCCAATTTTATTCAGATTTTCATAGAATTCTGAAATGGTTAGACAAAGAAGCATCAGGTGGGGCTTCGAAATTTTGGATGTTGTTGAGAGTAATCTACACACACACACACAACATAGTATGTATAGGAGTTTCTGAGAAAATAAGGGATCTTTTTGCCGAGGTTCCGGAGGCTTCTGTATTTCCCGGGGTTTTGTTTGCTTTTGAATGTTTGCTTGTATCCCATTTGTAATTTCTCGCTGAAATATACCGAAGTCAGGGACCTTTGTTTTTAAAATTTTTGAAGCGGTGAACCCGTGTGTGCCATTGTTGCTTAATGATAGTGCCCATAGCTTTTTATGTCTGTTCCTTTTCTGGAACCACGCAAGTTTATGGGCTGTTTATTGGAACGTGATGTTGCATCCTAGTTTATGTCTATGATTGATTCAGTGAAGGAATTCTTTCTGTTCAGCAAGCACATAGAGGGATAGACTAGGTGGTAGGTTGACCGGCCTATGCTTGCACCGCCGCCTTCTTTGGGGGCTACCGTTATCGGGATAAGGTGTATTAATTTCTTGTGCTATTTGCTTGGAGTCCTTATTGGCTGGTTGAGTTATCTTCACCTCCAACATGTTGTGAAATGCCACGCCCCATTCTGTTTCACCATTACAGGTTGACCGCGTTGAGAAACCTTTACTCAAAAATACCTTTCCCTTTCCTTTTGTGTTTTTTCTTTTTAAACGAGGACTGAAAAACATGAAGGGATAGGTATCATCCCAAACACTGAGAATATGGCAGAATAAAATATTTTCGACAATTGATTTACCACTGTGATTGAAGGCGTAACAAAAAAAAGAAGATAATAGCAAATCATTACAAGAAATAAAAATAGTATAACAGTTAAAAAGGATGTCGATAATTTACTTGGCAGAACATGGAAGTTAAATTTTCAAAATTAAATTAAAAGACCTTGCATTGTTTGTTGTAACCTAGAAATGTAGAAATAGATTCTTAAAAATAAAGTACTTTGGCGGCATGGAGTGTTTTGTTAGATTATTGTTGGCTCAAATGGATGCCGGAGCATGTTCGAACTCCGACCTTCTTCCACCAGAGTACGATTGCAAATTAACCAAATCAGTTTTTATCTTTGATGTGTTCTCATATTCATAACGAGTTGAAAGCATAAAACTCCCATCGTTTAAAATTTATTGTGCTTGGATTCGAGTTCAAACCAAGTCCTTGACAAGCGGAGCTTTGAGCGACTCAAGAGGGAGTCTGGTCATTTGCAGCCCTCCACCGTAGGGAGGTTTTAGTAGGCTGCAATTAGCTTCAGATTTAGCTGAATTCTTAAAGATTGATAGATTATAACCCTCGGTAAAGCCTCAAATTTCACAGAACCAAAAAGCGAGCACTTTACACCTATATGACAAGCTCCAAAATGGACCAAAGAGGCGAAAGACCATTCCTACCTCTATGCATGTACTTGAGCCTCCATTATGGCAGCTCAGATTTGCCCATGTTTGATGCCTTTGAAAAAGTGGAGCAGGAAAATAGCGATAGCATGCATCGAACAGAATGAAAAGATTTTCCAGAATCACCAGTGTTTCTTTTCCTTTCTAAGAAAATAAAATTTCACAAAGATGATTAAACACAGGTGAGGACATGCTCAATCCTGAATTGTAACAGATGACTGCCCGCAACTTTCAGGCAGCCTTGCATTTAGGTCTCCACTCAGAGAATTCAGAAGCATTTGAACATTTATCACAAGGTACAGCACAAATACAGATGAGGATAAGTACTTTGCCTTGCAACCTTGTGTTTCTTGTCACCATTCAAATTTACCTTGTCAGCATCCATCACCTGGACATCATTAATGGCCTGCAATATACACAAGCTAGACTCAATAACATAAAAATATGTCCACCCGCCCACCCATACCCAGGCACCATGACGACCAAAAGGATGAGAGCAGCTTACCATAATGGCAAAAGGTATCACTTTGGGTAGAGAATGTCATAGTGACCTGGACGATAAAGCAAGGTAATGAAGGGATTGATGCTCTCAGAACCAGCACCAGTAGCACTTGGGAGATTGCGAGGTGTAGGAATGAAATCATGATGATTTACACTGACACCAGCTGCATCACAAGAGCTGCGGTCGAGATATACAACACGAATTGGTACACCCAATGCATCAGATAGTGCAGTAATGTGCACATGGTCGCTTTCTTCACCCATAGGTTCCACTGATGACTTGCAAAACTAAGGCAAAACAGATAAATCAATTGGGAACTCCAATATTTTATGCATTCATTATCAGATTTCTGAAATATATGATACTGAATTTCTTATCATAATAAACTTGTCACCAAGAAAAGCCATCAAAATAGTAATTAAAAAAAATTATGGTTTGAAATGTACAACTTTGAAAAAGTTAACACAAAGGGCCAAGTAAGGAGAGATGTGGACTAGATGTAAAGGACATTGGTTTAAGCTATGCTAGTGAAAGCTAACAATTCATCCTTGTTTTTTAGAAAATGTACAAAACTAAGAAAGCATGGAAAATGTTTGAAAGTAATACCAGAAACTATAGTACATTGAACAGACCTGCTCAACTGTAGTGTTTGTCAATCCAAATACAAAGGGTTCAAAAAACTCTGAGCGTCGTCTTATTTCTCCAGAGGTCACAAATCTGAAAAACATGACAACTAACCAACCGAATTTGTTAGGAGAGGGAGCCAAAACATCAATCCATACCATCACTTTATCAAGTAACTCACCATAGTCTGATACGGACTGATCACGACTCCTATTTAGAAGCTCTTCATGACTGCAAGAGAAAACAGAATTAATATTTAGAAACTCGAAAGGTCAATTGACTAGCATTAATAAACAGAACCTAATATTTTGGCCTTAAGTAGCACTACATCAGCTCATGTTTGTAAATAAAAATGCAGGATCTGGGGAGTAATTAAGAGAGGTTAAAATCCCAAAGTAAGTTGTATTTCCTAAGCTGCTAATGCGCACAGTATAGCAGGGAAAAGGGGCACCTTATTGAAGTTTCATTTCCTTGAAGGACATCATCCAGCTGCTCAAGAAATAACTGCAATTTTTTCACAAAGAAACCAGAGTTGCAGATCATTTGCATAAAAGCCTTGAAGGAAGGTATGATTTTGTAGGAAGCTTTTATGAAGAAAGCTTGATACAACTTAAAATACTTTTGCTTGAAAATTAAAAAAAAAACTAATCTTCTCACATCAGCTTTTCAATGAAACATTAAAACTTTAAAACTTACATTAACTCAACTGAATTCATCTGTGTCTCACACATAGAATAAATATTATACCGGTCAATCTTTGTTTTCCATAATGTTTATGTGACCAAGCTATTCAAGCAGTTCTTAACATCGACATCCACATTTCCTAATAATCCACCTCATATGAGGTAGAAATAAAAATTCAAGCGAGCATATTCAAGTAAAATGCACAGAACACAGCTCCATCATATCTCAAGGTTGTCAACACTGAAAATATTACTCCAAGTCATCAAATCAATTGAACTTACAAGAATGGAGTTCAAATGTCCACATCATATTCTAAAACTCAGTTTTCTACAAATTTGTTTGTACATTTGCATTAATATTGACTTTGGTTCACTCTAGGAACTAATTTGTAAACAATGTCATTGTTGCATAACTGGCACACAGTGAAACATTTTAAGATGTCAAAAAATGCTCAAAAAAGGATAATGCATACATCTTGAATAGAGTAACAGAGTGCAAATGATAAATTTACCGCAAAAAAATCCTCGAACGTGAAGTCCACATAACCCAAACTCTGCAGTGTTTTCCTACATTCTTCAACATTTGCTTTGATACGATCAACTTCCGCACGGTCTTGTTTCTCCAAAATATGCTCCTATCTCAAGAAAACCACGGTTCATTTAAGAGGGTAAATTACAAATATGGTGCTCCCTCCAACAAAAAGCACAAGGATAGAAACCAAAAAATACAATGACATACTAGGTATGAAAACATAAAGCTGCGAAAGAAGCAATTCCCATCTCCACGTGTTCGCCTAATTGCAACATACTTGTCACCAAGCACCTACACAAGCAGCAGCAATCAATCAATCATTAAATTCAAGAAAACCATAAAGAACAAACAAGAAAACGCAATGATGATGATAACAAGAAAACCACCTTTATTTTCTGAAGTAAAATAGGACTGCCTGATTGATATTCAGCAGCCAATGCAGACAAGGGCTCCTGTAGTAGAGTAAAATTCAATCACCCAAAATATCCTTCAATTGAAAAACAAACAAGCTGAACTAATAATACAGGAATTGAAAACAAAAAACAAAAAACAAAAAAGAAGAAGACGAATTGCCTTGTCGCCAACAAATGGAACACTGGATTGCTGCTGCATAATATCATCATCTCCTCCTCCAAAATTTGCCCAATCTTCGATTTCACAAGTCACTTCTGTTTCTCCATCTGCTGCTAACTGTCCTTCCTGATTCTGCATCTTCTTCTTTCTTTCTTTATAACAAAAACAAAACAAAGCAAGTTGATTTTGCAAAAGATGAAAGTGCAGATAGCAATGTTGACGATAATAACACACAAACACACATATATACCTGAAAATCAAGATTCTGGTCAATAGAAGGGAAGAACTTGAAACCCTAACTACAATTAATTCTTTCTCCTAAAAATTGGATTTTATTTTGCTTCGGTGATCTACTTTGAAAGCAAGAAACCGATTTCTCTCTCTCTCGATATCAGTACCTGATTTTTATTTTATTATCGCTCTCTACTTAGATTTTATATTAAGAGGCAAATTCGCTTTTTTATTTTTATTTTATTTGTTAGCAGCAGGGAACAGGCGATTAACTTAGGCATGGATGGCGTTTTTACGTGGGGCTGCTTACCCCTGCCCCCGTCCAAATTATCCTGTAAATAAAACAAAACAATAATAAAGAAAAAAAAAAACCACTGCAGTTAATTGTTGCCGATATTGAACCGACGCTTCCTTGCTCATTGAAAAGGCCTTTGTTCCTATGAGAGGAGAGTCATGATATACCTGTAAGAAATAGGTCACAGAGAAATTTACTAAGTCATCCGCTAGTAAAAGTTTGGATTTAAAAGTTTTTTTTTTTGTTTTTTTTTTTAAATTTGAGTGCTATGATTATTAATATGATAGTCATTAAAGGCTTGCATGGTCATTAATTTCAGAACTCAAGAGATTAGTTGAGATACGCGCAAACTAACCCAGACATCCACGTTAAAAAAAACAAAAAAAATTAATGAGAAAAAAAATATTTTTATAAAAAAAATATCATCTCCCTCCTTTCCCATTATCTCTATTGAAAAAAGAATGCACCGGTAGCTAAAATTTATTCTATTTCAATTACGATTTTAATGTTTCTCAAATAGCAACAAAAAAGAGTTCGAAAAATGTTTCTAGTATTTTGTTTCTTTTGAATCTTAATTTGTTAGCAATATATGCATAGAATTAGGAGGGTATCGTCATTACTGAAGAAATATTGGAATGGGATATTTTGATGCCTGAAAGTGAACATTTACCCCTATAAATAGTTTTATTTGTGTTTTAAATAAATATTTTGATAAACATTCTAGATATATATATTAACTATTTTAGATATTTATTAAGTTATTTATCTTAAAAAAATCTATATAAAAATAACTTTATATGTCTAGACTTCAAATCTATCGTGGCTCATCTTTTTAGATTCTATGTCTAGACAATACAAAACTCAACACAAGTCTAACACAATACAAGACTTAAACAAGGTTAAGTCTAGAGAATATCTTTTATTCTCTCTCTATATAGATGCACCTCACTTTTTCTATTATCTGTACAAATATTATATTGACTTAAATATTATAGTGTTTTTCTTTCAGGTGTCGTCAGGCTCACCAAATCCTTCAAGTCCAATTTTTTTTGCCTATGAAAAACGCCTTTAATCTTTTTCCTAAGGATTTTTAGCCTTATTATTAGAGATGTTTGTGAAAACTGAACGAAAAGTCAATTTATTTCTATTTCTCAAAAACTCTTTTCATGGTTTACGGAACCTCAACGCATTGATAGCTATGCTAGTGGCTATATCTGTGGTTACGACTTGTCAACGACTATGTCCCATGTGACTATGCTAGCGGTTACGCCCACGACTACACCTATATAGCTATGCCATTGACTATAAACAATAACACCCACAAAGACGCCCAAGCCCACAGCTACGCTCCATGGCTATGTGTTAAGGCTATGCCTACAAACTACTATTATGGCAGCTTGTACACATAAAAGGTGTCACTTGAACTTGGAGGCTCTGATGATACATAAAATGTAACATTATCTATTGTAAGTATTTTTTTTCTTTATTTTTGCCAAGTCAGGTCTTCCAAACATATTTGTTTATAAAACCTAAGAGATCTGATGATATATGAAAAAACTACACAAGTGTTTTATATAATATAATATACAGATCTCCATAAATATTTTTATAAATACCCTAGATATTTAAATTAAATATCTTAAATATTTACTTTTAAAAAATCTATATAAATTGAGATTTATCTTGTTAAATTCTATATCTGTAGAAAAAACAGAACTCAACACAAATTTAATACAGAACTTAAAAAAAAATTGAGTCCAAGATAATACCACTTATTCTCTCTCTGGATACAAATACAACTCTTTCTCCGTCATCTATACATATATTATACTGGCTTAAAAATTCAAAGTGTTTTTCTAACAAGAGTCATCGCCCCCACCAAGTTCTCCGAGTACACTTTTATCTGTCAATGAAAAGCACCTCCATTCTTTCTCTCCAAGATTTTTCCCAGCCTCGTCACGAAGCTTTACACTTCTCTCTTATCAGGTTGGCTCATAGCTTACTTATTTTTCTGCAGTTTAGAATCACACTCTAAATGGAAAGATATTCGAGAAGCTAACGCGAGCATTGAGATGTGGAAAAGGAAAAGACTGGTAAAAGAACGAGATGATTTCACTTCTCGTCCGTCCATGGGATCAGATCTGTAAAGTTACAAAAATGCTTAGCAAGGAATTGTGAATCGCGGCCAACATCAAGAGTAGGATGAGCAGCAAGTTTGTACAGGATGCGATTACTTGCCTACAGAAGCTAAAACTTTACACCGAGGTTCCCACCAATGGACTGGTACTTGACTCTGGATCGGCTGTATGATGATGGAAAAGATAAGCAGTTTACTCTTTCCTTTGCACCTTTTAAGCCTATCCGTCAGTCTCTCTTTCTCTGTGACAAGAAGTTTCATGCAGAAGCATTGCATGAGCTCCTGGTCTGATGGAAAGTTTGGATTTATTGTTATTTATGTGTGGGACTCTCTTAGGGACATTAAGTGGCAACAGCAGAGAGGTACTTAGCAAGTTAACTGTTGAGCTCCCATAGAAACATGGTAGGGGTGGTCAATCAGCTCTCCGCTTTGATCGTCGACGGACAGAAAGCCGCCACTACCATGTTAATTAGGAAGGCAGCAGAACTTTCTATAAAGCATTTTATAGATCCTTCAGGTGACAGCACAACAAGACAGCACCGGGTATAAGGAGACAGAAAATAGATTGATTTAAGGATAAAACACCAAGAACACTAAAACTCTATTTAATTATTGAAATAATAATTTGATCAAGTCTGCTTTCTAATAAAGTTTATAATGTTTTTTATAGATTTTTCATCTAAACTAGAAAACAAAATCAGTAAAGAAAATCAACACAAAATCCAAAAATAAATAATAACTTCAAAAATAACTAGGGAAATAGTAAAATTGACCCAAACAACAACTTCTAAATTTAATTTCAGGAGATCCAACAATCTAATGAGCAATGCAGTCACTCCCCATACGTAAACGGCCTGTAGAATTAATTTATTGTAAAATTTTAACCCGATTCCATAGTCAAATATTCTGTTATTGTTATTTTTAGTCAATATATTTATCTAACGAGACTTTTTTTTTGTTCAGTCCTGTTAATTCATGAAAGCATCTCTCACATATTCTGTTTAGGGAAAATCCCCGTATAACTATACTACATCACTTCCCAATGTTGCTGGATTAACACTTTCTGCTGAGTTTAAGACAGAGCTGAGCCGATCTGACTTGTTTGATATTCGCCTGCAGGCTGAAGTATTAAAAGTTGAAAGTGTTTCGTGTGGTGGAGAAAAGGGGTTTCGATCAAGCCATTGACTTGTCCTTGGAGATTCTATCGAATGTGAAGTTCGTACAGGAGACGCGCTTGATTGGAAAGTCTTGGAAGAAGTCATTCAGGATAGTGGAAAGTTTGTGTATGGCTTGGAGGATGCCATGAAGGGTCTGGGGATCTGGGAAGATTTCATTGGATATAAATCGGTATGTGTTGAAAAACACCAAGATGAATGAGATTATCATAAAGCATTTGAACAGGGAGCAAGAGGCCGATCAGAGCAACTTCCAGGATTCAATTACTTCATCGACTTCGAGGTACAAGACGAAAAGTTTCTTCTGGAACGGTTTGAGGATGTGTACAAGCCATTCGGTTGCTCACTTGAGACTGTCACAGATAATTCAGAGGAAGATCTCATTTTTGTAGAGGATTTGGTGGCTTTGGAGGGATCCTTCGCTATCAGTTGGACATTAAATCACTTGATTAACCAGAAATTTGTGAAGACTCTGAGTAAGCGTCAAGATTTTCATTGCTTCCGCCAAAAGACAAGCAAAAATCTCTTCAGTGTGATGCTAAATTGCTAATAGTGGAAATTGATGCTTCTATGAGCTGCTTCTTTATGATGTTTTTGTTTTTTCCATGCTTAGTGAGTAGGATAACTAGCAGAAGAATTTATGGAGTAATTTAGATCGTCAAAGTCCAAATAAAAACCTGTTATGCTTAAATTTATGGGATTTTATGTTCTTATATCATGGTATTTAACTTCATAGTTCTTTCTTGAAAATCCTCTCTTCTCGGAGAAGCTTTCATCTCCTTTGCTGCTAGTTTACATAAATGAACGAGCCACATTTGTGACTGCCAGTGCACTAGACATGCAGAGTTCAAATTTCAAGTTATGCTGTTTAAATTTTAAATCGAATCCAACTATTCTGTCACTTCTCTTATTTGGATGGGCTAATTTACCTTAGAATTAACTATAAATTATAATCTAATCCTTTAGTTTATCAAAATTAAGTAATTAATTATTGTAATATTAAAAATAATTAAATATTCTTTTGATTATTGTCCACTATGTTTTAGTATTTTGTTTCAAAAAATGCTTTGTTTTCTAGTCAAACTTCCCCTTCTACCTACTCATTCTTTATGGTATATAGTTTCTGCTAAAATATGTTACAATCTCTTCATCATTCTTACAAAAAATGACCCTTAATTGAAAAAAAAAATTCTGAAAAGATATGACTGATAATTTAAACCGTGTGAAAAAGGAACTGTTTTGGCACTATGGACCCAGGCTCTCTGGACTGTGGACGTGCTCGATTTGACTTCGCGCATGTTCGTCTATGAGACTCAGGAGTGGTTTGGTCTTTACTGCAATATGGTTTGGGTTTGGGGCTCTCGGCTCTGGTTGCCAAGAACTGTTTTGGCACTATGGACCCAGGCTCTCTGGACTGTGGACGTGCTCGATTTGACTTCGCACATGTTCATCTTTGAGGCTCTAGGGTGGTTTGGTCTTTGCTGCAATATGGTTTGGGTTTGGGGCTCTGAGCTTGGGTTGCCATTACCTTCTCATGGCTTCGGTTCATTCTCCCAGTTCTCGTATATATTATAACATTATTCGACTTTTAACCCAGTTATGTATCCAAAGATTTTAAATTTGAAAAACTTAATACTTGAATCCGTACCCATATCTAATTCTTGTATCCAATCCTGAGCAACATAAATTGAATATAAAAATATAGAAATTAAATGATAGTCTTTGAAAACACAAGAATTAATTAATTGTTTTTGCTGAGCTACAGGGCTCCCCGAGTGATAATTTACTCTTCACAGTATTTGTCCTTTGATATTGCTGCTGAATGATCTGCAGTTAAGCATGATTTTTAATTACGGAAAGCGAATTCTTCTGTCATCACTGCTTCTGTTCTACAGAGGGTCTGCTAAACTTATGGTTGCCAACGCTCTGATGTTGCTGCCACAGTGCTATTGAATTGACAAACTCGATTTGGATTATTGCTGGTAATTATCTGGTTTGCTGCCATGACAAGTCCAGGCTTACAAAAACTTGGTCTGTGCTTGTTTCTTTTGAGCACCTTCATGATTTGCAAGCTTGATCAACTTCACTATCGAAGGCTATCAGTTCCAAACTCTTCTTCCCGTTTGCTATCCTCATAAACCCATCACCACAGCAAAAAAAATCATTTCTTTCTGTAAAATTCGTCCTCTCTTCTTCAATTCCATCTCCTCCACCAAATATCTACACGGTGTAGGCTTGTAACTTGCTTCGTTCTGATTACCTGGAAGGGCCTAAGCTTGGACCGCGTTTCTCCGCATCAAATTCAGCGTGCTCTAGTTTAAGCACTGTTTGCCTTGGGCCGTAAACCATCTTGCTATTCAGTAGAAGGGCTTAACCATTTTGATGGATTATTAAGCTCAAACATCCCTCTTTCTAATTTTCTTGATGCGGCTCTCTAAATACCTTATTTAAATTAGTCTTTTTGTATAAATTAAAATATTAAATGTCGAGTTAGCTTGACAATCAGGATCCATCACTCATTTTCTCTCCTCTATTCCATGTTTAATTTAGCTTGAGCTGTATCCACGTCATGGTTCAATCACAAAAATATAACAAAAAAGAATGTTATAGTTTTCATAATCAATTAATATAATTTTATTAAAATAGGGACAGACAACTCAATGTTAGGTTAAAAGAGAGAAAAACTATGAGATGCATCCCACTCGTGAGACTAATTCAACATTTGAAACGGAAAAACTTGTTTGAATAATATGGGATAAATAGGAGGGTCATATTAAAAAAAAATCATCAATTGATTGGGACTGCATCAAGAAAACTACAAAAGTAAAGGTAGCCATGAGCTTATTGGCCCCATTTTGCTAAATCCATATAGGTTATAACCTCTGAAAATGACATGGACCGTCTGGAAGGTCGCATTGGGCTTGAGTCATCCAGTATGTAATCGCTGGTCTTAGTCAAATGGGAATATGGTTGCGTAAGTCAGCGACCAGCCCAAGCTTGGCTGGATGAAGGTCAGACTCCCTGCGTAAAACCTATCTTCATGGTTGTTTGACAGAATAGCATGGTGGCGATTCGAATTCTAGCCCTTCAGTCGAACTCGATCGTCTCACTTGAAAATAAATTACATTTGATGTATGCACATGTATTGATACTAAAATGTTCTGGGTGTGATTTCTATGTCATAATTCATGTATATTTCATGTATATTTAAGTGGTGTTTGACAATTGTCCCTCTTAGAAATAATAACATTTAGTAAATGTCCTGTTCTAAAAATGCGACAAGATGAAAATATGTTATTTCATCGAATTCTTTTTTAAATGTATTATTCTAGCAAAACTTTTAATTTATTGTGTTAATTTAAAAAAATTCAAAAAGAAAGATTGTATATAAATAATTTATTGTCGGTTAATTGATGTGACTCGTGGGATCAAAAAGCTATTGGTTTTTTTTTTTTTTATCATTGTTGGCTAAACTTCACGTTTATATTTGAAATTGTGGTATATTATGTTTTTTAAAATAATTTTTTGTTTGAAAATATATTAAAATAATTTTTTTTATATTTTATATTTTTGATATTATCTCATTAAAACTATTAAAAAACATTAAAAATATCAATTTAATATTTTTTTAATATAAAAAAACACTCAAAAAAAAAAAAAGACTTTCAAACACTCCCTTCTTTTTCTTAAAAAAAAAAAAAAAAAAACAAGTGAGGCTTGCACGATGCAGACATAGTTAGAGGTGACACATGGAATTCCCGCAACAAAAGTCACTGCAATGGAGTTTTCTCAAGTCATCGTGAGAATATGTCTCCAATAATGGAAATTAATGTACCAAGTCATCTTAATCAGCTTGCAAATTATTGTCCTTCTTCAAGATTATGACAGAAAGCCAGCATTCAGTCATTCTTGTGTTTTGCGAAAAGAAAACATGCAAATAGCAGTCCATGTCAATCCACCGAACCTCGCCACGAAGAAGATGTATCTTGTCTCTAAACTCGCTCAATACTCGGTGCAATGCATACAATAATAAAAAGGTTTTCGGGATTGCAATAATTTTTTTTTAGATATTTTTTAAAGATATATTTATAAGTTTAATTAATATAGTGATATTAAAAATAAAAATATTTTAAAAAATATTTTAAAATATTTTTAATTAAAAATCACTGTTAAAAAACAAACATTCTATCATAAAAGCTTTTATTTATTTAATTACTTATGACAAAGTGATAAGTATCCCAAAAGTCAGGATAGTGACAATATTCAATGAAGGATGCCCTGGCGATTATAGTGATAATAAACACTTAATTTGCATGTCTTAGTACTCCTCAACAAACTTTCATGGGAATATCTCTTGCATAAGAACAATTGCAGCCATTAGCATCTGATATTTAGTCTTGAAATTCCCCACTCGATCTAAAACGGGTGGCTATTGTTAGATGAAACTGAGGGGTTTCTGGGCATTGTGTCTCTAGGGGCGGTAAGAGGTTTTTGGTTTTGGACCAGCAAGAATCCTTGAATGAAAGGTTGGAAAATCAAAACCAAGGTTATAGAGTAGTTGAAAGAAGTATTTTTTTTTTAGGGAAGATGAGAGTTATTTATTGCAATCTATATTTTCATATTAATAAATTTAAATCTTAAAGTATTTATCATATCAAAATAAGTAGAAACACCCATGTTTTTTAAATTAAAAGTTTAGTATCTCATTTATTGCAATCCCTATTAAAAATTACCAATTTTATAATTTAAATGTTTTTAAATCCCATAAAAAAAAAATTGTTTTGTAAGTGCTAGGTCTTCAACTACAAATCATCAATCTCGTTAGCTCTAGAGAATGGAATATTAAAGTAAAAATATGATTACAATCATCCAAACATTAACAAAATTTATTTCTGATCATAATGGGTTTTAAACCATCATCACAAAGAATATCAATTTTCCAATCTAACCAGACAAAGTTCGGGTCCAAAACCTTTTTTTTTTTATTTCCTCGAGAAGAAAAAAATCTCACGGAACTGGTCTGTCGAATCGAAACAATTCTACTTAATTAGTGCATTGAATTCCATTATTTATAACTGATTGATGCAAAAAATCAAGATAGTGTGGTGTGATTTTCCCGACCTGATGGGACAAGATCCATGCCATCTAGCTGAAGCTTACACGTCAAACCTCTCTTAATTTTATCAGTGGACTGAACTGCAAGCCCATAATAGATTTGAACTAGAAATATTCAAAAGCAACGTGTTCTTTAGTTATCCCAACGATTGAATGATTGGTTTTATTTGATTTGTGAATATATATATATATATATATATATATATGGAATTGAAGGAGTCAAATATTATTGATTCCTTAGCACACAGTGAAAGACCGAAGGAGGCATGTGCTTACATGAGTCCTTTGTCTTTAGAGGAAACACCCTCGCAAGATCACATGAAAGTTGAGACAAATAATGAGTCCATTTTTGCATATATATATATATATACACACAACACAGGAGTGCACATCTGACATATCTCGCATGTGTTGAGCTATGGCACATGCACGTAACAGAGAGAGACCAGTAGTATATATATGTGTCAGCAAATACTCAAGAAATTCTGTCGATGACTTTCCATTTTCCCTTTTGATAAAAACTGAAGTGATTGTTCTTGTTGCTGGATCTGTTTTCTAAATTGTTTTTTATTTGACAAAAACATTAAATTAATATTTTTGAATATTTGTCTATTATTTCAAGATATTCTTAATCAAAAATCACTCTTAAACCTCAGGCACACAGAATGAAAGTTGAGAGGTCATCAACTGCATCTCGAGACTGGAAAGTTCGGAGGGTGGATCTTGATGAAATTTTACTTGTGTGTTCTGTTAAGATGAAAGTGCCTGCATGTTTCTGTCCTTGCAGCTTGATCTCAGCATCCAAACTAATTCAGGAAAGAAAATTGTTAGCTGTACAAGTCCTACATAAAGAAAGCAGAACCTCACATTGTAGGTACAGTTAGGGAGTAGCTAGGCACTGAAATGGCACCACGAGGGCTTGTAAAATAATTACTCTATTAACTTGTTAGCTTTTCTGACAGGCTACAGGCTCTCGTCGTATGCAGTTAGTCCTCACCCAAATCCTTTGCATTTTCTAATTCAAGTTCCCAGGCTTGCTTGCCATTGTATATAAATGTTCTTCGAGTAAATGGATGGCAAACAAAATGATGCAAGACTTAAAATCCAATCAGGTATATAATTTTGGGATGGTGATAAGGTGTTTTTTTAAAAATATTTTTTATTTTTTATATTAATACATCAAAATAATATAATATAAAAATATAAAAAAAACTAATTTAAAATAATAATAAAATTAATTTTTTTTAAATATTTTTGAAACGTGAAATCAAGTCTAGACTCGTTAATTTGACTTAGTGGTGGCAGAAATGGATCTCTGTATTACTTTAATTATCAGTAAGATTCATTTAAATGCATTGATTCAGTTACTTCAAGAAAACAATTTCATACGAACTAGTGGGACATAAGCTCATATAACTCATGTTAATTTATGCAAAGGCAACAGCTTCAATTATTTTTGAACTCTTCGGACGCCAAATCCTATATATTCCGGAGCCTCGAAACAGCATACGTTCAAAAATGTATTTTTCAACTCTGGCATCGTCCAAAACAAGTGCTGCTGCCATGCAAAGTTGTAGGCAATCGATCTACCTCGTAGTCATATCCTCTAACGAGATTTTGGTTGCATTCGACCACACTTACTTCACATTTAATTGCAAGGATATGGATATCCCCAGTATTTAGAGCATTCGGGCATGGTGTGTGTGTGTGTGTGTGTGTGTAAAATGAGATGTTATGCAAGTACTATCGATTTTTCTCTATTTAAATAACACATTAAAAATAGTGTTTATGCAGGTAGTCATAATGTTTGGATTGGTTTGAAAAATCATAATTTTTTTTTTTAGTTTAACGTGGGTGTCCAGGCCAGCTTGCGCGCACCTCGACTAATCTCACGGGCCATGAAGTTAACGACCATGTAAGCCTCCAGTAACCATCATATGAGCAACCACAGACAGAGCAAATCTTTTGGTCCCAACCTTTTACCACTGGACCGCCACCTAGATGAAATTTTTAGTTTGATTTGATATGGTTCATAAAAAAACAAGTTAATTTTAAAAAAAAATGTGACTAAAAGATGCAATACCCTACTAAAATGCAATGAAAAATCACAACAATAAATATTATCGAAAGTGTAACGTTATAATATTTAAAATTTATAAAAGTCACAGGAACTACATTACTTCTTGATATACTAATTTGATATACCGATCGAATATGATTGTTATAAAAGAATATAAAAATATGAAGAGATATAACTTTTAATTTTTAATATGATAAGACATGATCTAAAAACATGATTGATTAATTTATTAAAAAAAACTATTAAAAGATATTTTCACTTGATAGAGTATAATGAAAGGATATAAATTAATCTCAATGAT
>Ga0307517_10003451_pt1 | contig 24587 bp, 25 predicted proteins | sample 23_EM_MG_FD_194515 | JGI IMG/M metagenome (GOLD analysis project Ga0307517, IMG submission 194515) | Populus trichocarpa ectomycorrhiza microbial communities from riparian zone in the Pacific Northwest, United States - 23_EM | ecosystem: Host-associated > Plants > Roots > Unclassified | place... | reverse complement strand
GTCTATACAAGCTATGCAGTCCATCGGCAAATCTACTTGGCTATACTAAGCTTCTAAACCTGACTGCATGCTCCCTCGATAAGAAATCTCCTGCTGCTTGACTGCATGGGCGCTACCCACAGTCAACCATGCGGGACCTTCTTAAATCGTGACAAGACTCACACCTCTAGAGTCCACTAATAACCCATGGTAATGCTACAGTTCACGGGGTAGCCTGGGACTGGCTTTGGGGTGGTTGTCCTGGAAGCCTTGCAGCTTCCCCGATCAGCCCCAAGCCCTCTACTGTTAACCATACAACTACCCGGAGGTCAAAGTATGCCCGTAGGTGGTTCCCAGGTGTTATCCAGGTGGCGCCCCAGGAGGCGGTCACCCTCACACCCCTTATATATCCTGCCAACAGCTTCTGGTCGGTTGGACGGTGTAACAGGTTTATTCCTGTCTAACGAAAATACAATAGGACCGGCGATAGACCTGCTAGCGCTGGTGCTAAGGGAGGATTCAAGGGACCGGAGGTAAGAGATAATAGTTGAAGGACAAATAGGACTCAGAGATTGCCGTTCAACCAAGTGTATTCTTAGACTGAAGGTCTGTCGAAGTCTGCTGTCTCCTGCTAGCCAGGAGACTGGTTTAAATACAAAACCCAAGAGCGATAGCCTTCCTGCAATCACGATCATTACCAGTAGCTGCGCACATACCGCAATCCTGTAATCCTGCAAGACCAAAGAAAGAAACAAACAGTGCTCAGCCTTCGCCAGTGCTACATGACCATTCCACAGCCGGAATCCTAAATATAAACTTCCAGCAAAACAAACTAAACATAGCAATACGATAGCATAGCCTATCTGACTCAGAGACAGTGGCGGAGCTGAAATCAAATCAAATAAACCAAAGATAAACCAACTAAACATTGGAGATCCTGCACTGCCCGCTCTTGTGTACCGTTACCGGAACATGTACTCATGTTACAGACGGCCACAACTCATACGGTGTTGTGGGAGCGTTCCTATGGATCTTACTTTACTAGGAAGCACACAACTACACAGCCGTACCGTGCTGTCCCGCCGTACCAACCCTGGGGCCGCAGGGGGGTGTTAGGAATATCCCCTGAAAGTTACCGGAGGTTCGGACCACTCCTGCTCCGTCCGTAGTCCGTTTCGTGTCATATCAAGCAGCACTTTGAACATCTAAGAGCCCCACTAATGTGGGATAACTTCCCCCTAAGTCCGCAGATGACTTTGTCGGTGAAGGTAGGGTAACTGGGGTACCTCAGTAGGGAAACTGGGGTCCCAAGGTAGGGTAATCATGTTTCTAAGGTAGGGTAACTTGACTCTTCCCTGCCTTTATTTCCTTCGGGAGTCCGCGCGACCACATATAATGTTGCCCCGGAGACCCGTGCAACATTTACTATGGGTCCTTAACTTTATGCGATCATACCCTCCGAAGGTTACCCTGCCTAGTAGGGTAACTTTGGCCTACCTAGGTTACCCTGTCTAACCCTATGTTACCAAGTCACTTTGTGGACACTTGTACCAACTCATGTCTACCGGTAGTATACTAAGTATACTGGCCTATCCTCAATATGATTACCACTTGGTATACCATACGGGCTTGAGTCTAGTCCACTGTAGCTACCTATCTGTAGGGTCGTTACAACCTTACTGTACCACATGCGCTGATTCTTCTCTCTCTTAGAGCTGTGAGGAGGGGAATATTTCTAAAATAGTTGTCCATATAAATGGTGAAGCTGAATTGATCGGAGGGAAGAGAGGTAGCCAGTTGATAAATCACTCTTGAGGTAGGACTTAACCGGAGAGGGCCAGACTAGAGACCAGAGTTAAGTTCTGCAAAAGACTCGGTATTGCTGGTAAATAGAAATGCATAAGTGTATCCATGGTCACAAAGTGCTAGCACCTCATACCCTCTCGGAATTGGATTTCCACGAATCTGTGTAGTGTGAGCTGAACGCCCGGTAAAGCGAATCATCATTTCATCCACAGCCACATCACTGGCTGGCAGGAGATAAGCCTGAAAGCAGGCAGACAGAATTGATGCTAGAGGCTGGAACTTTTGGTACCATTGTGACCTAGGTAGTGTTCGTTACGGGGCGGGGCGGGGCGGGTTTTCACTCGCCAGACCCCGCCCATACACGGGGCCGGGGGGGTATGTTTCGCTTAATCCCCGCCCTGCCCCCGTCAGGGGCCCCCCTGCACTCATTCCCTGGACGGGGCCCCGTTTGTTACCACCTCTCTTTAACGGGGACCCGTCTGGGGTATGGGTGGGGCGGGGGCCTGAGCGGGGACAGGGGCAGGGAATGCCGAAAAAGACACTCCGCCCCAGGCCCTTGAGTGGGGAGGGGCGGGGAAACGGCCCGGGTGCCCGCGTTTTTCGGGGCCCCGTCCGCCCCGTAACGAACTCTAGACCTAGGAAGAGATTCATACTGTGGAGAGATGTGAAAGTAGCGTTTGAGTTGCTCGAAATGGTTCTGAGATATATAAAGACCTATGCGGTGGAAAGGATAATTGCTGTCATGTCTCCAGTAGTCTGACACCTGAGCTGATGGAAAAACTCCCATGTAGATAATAATACCAATGAAGATCCTCAATTCTGCAGCTAATTTTGCTGTCCATCGGCGATGTCCAAGGTCCCCAGCATGCTTAAAAATTGCATACCTATTGGTGTTTTCTGCTAGTTGTTCGAACACAGTCGCATCAAAAAAGAGCTCGAAAAATGCTAAAGCTCCGCCGTGTCCATCAAAGCCAATAGGATATCGGGTATGCTGCTCATGCGGGGCAGTAGTATGGATGAAAGGGTTAAATTGAGGTACTGGTGGCAGACACGGAAGGCTTCTATCTCGGGCCCTTCTCCAACGTCGACAATGGCTTCCTTGCTCTGCTCTTTCATTCCCCGCATTATTATCTGCAACCGCTACTTCAGCTGCACTCGCCGCCTCTTCACCAAGTACAATTTCCTCTTCCTCCTCCTCTCGTCTGCCTTCCGCCACTGTCACTTCATCTCCCACTGCTCCCTCTGCCTCTTCTTCCTCCTCCGGCTCTTCCTCGTGGTCAGCTCGGCTCGAATCAATATATGACTCTAGTGGGAAAAACTGGATCTCATCTTCCTCACTATCATAATATTGATTAATGTTTGCATGCGTAGTAGCCATTGAGGTTGAAATTATTCTTCTCAATCAACGGGCAAATCTACACATTTTGTGGGTATTAAATTGTGACCTACGATGACCTATTCCCACTAAGTGTTGATGTCATATATTAGCCAGATCTAGGATGGCCGTTGTTGATCACAACGCTGGGCGCACACTAAAACGCTGTGAAATTCGGGAACAAACGAAGGGATCGGCACAGGCAGTGGTAGCGATAAAAGGAAAGTTAAGGCGATAAGGGCGCAACTCTACGAAGCTCCTAACAGCAGGAACAACCAGCGATGGCAACAACAATCCCAACAACAATAACATCGACAGCAACAACAGCACCGCTTCCTCCAACTGCCAGGCGTTCGAGGGCCTCCACGATCGACACCGCTCTCGATTCTCCGACCGCAGCACCTCTAGCAGTCCTAACATTCCAAGTCTAGCCTCCGCGTAAATCGCATCCCTACCAAGACCCTCCACCGCCTATTTTCCCTCCCGCTACTACCCCGCCAGCAATGCTATCACTCCCGCACTCCTACGTAACCGCAGCCTCTACCTCCAACTACCTCCTCCATCAATGCTAATCCCCACGAGCGCCCCCAAACCACCCCAAATATCGAAAACAAAATAACCCCCCCCCCCCCCCGAATCGATCCCAGCACCCCACATTCTCCCTACCGGTACCGTATTCTGGCGACCCTGGATTATCAGTTTATAACGCAAGTAACCGCCGACAATCCGACACACCCCCTTTCTGTGGGTAACGACGAGAAGGCCAACTAAATGGAATAAATAGATAATTTTAGGCGATTAGAGAGTATTTATCTCTTCCGCTCTGTATAATAATGCCGCAGTCCCGTCGGGAGAGCCGGGAGTTCGCTGGAATGTACTCCGGGCATATCTTAGTGTGAAGGCGATCCATGGTTTTTTTAGAAAAGATGGTATGATACGATAAGTTTTTTTACTTAGGGCAGACTACGGGGGATGTTCTCAGGGCGACTTATTGCGTGAGCCCGCAGACCTACAGGGTTGTGAGTGTGAAAAAAGATTAGGGGGGGCTCTTCGCGTGGCAACCTATGTACTGTACCGTACCGTACTTGAGAAAGCAATATATGCAGCCCTAATTTACCCGCGGTGCGCCAATATGACAATTAAAGAGACAAGAACGCAAATTATAGCAAGAAAAAAGATAAATAAGACATACGGGCAACTTGAACAACAAAAAAGAAACAAATAGTGTAGAATCCGTAGCCCCCTCCATCAGTTATAACTTCGCACTAGAGTTCCCTCTATCCCACCCCCTTACTCTCATCCTCCCTTTCTCTACTTCCCCCGGCCAATCAGCCCCCACATCCCCCAAAACCTCATACCCGAGCAACCGAGGCGCAAATTCCGGATCCCTCCAAGCGAGACATTCCCCAGTCGAGATCGGTACCAGCCTCATCCTCGCGTCTCTCTCTCGCTGCTCCGGCCCATCGTGTAGGGGATAAAGGCGCTGCTGGACATTGCCCCTCTGCACCACCCTCGTAGTGCGCTTCTTCCGGCACATTTCGTATACCAATAGTGCGAACGAGAGGTCGGATTTTGAGGATATTCGGGAAAGACGCTCACCCAGCACCGCCGCGTCTTCGAGCGACATGCCCGCGCTCGAAGCCAGGTAAGGCAGCGTGGCATGGGCAGCATCGCCGGGGAGGGTGAAGGTGCCTGACGGGTGGGACCACTTTGGGAGTTCTTCGCGAATGCAGAGTTTCCATTTGTAGACTGACTCGCACAGGGCGAGGAGCTTTCCTATCCTTTTGAAAAGGTTAGCATGATGAGAGAAGAAATGGATGGCTAGGAAGAGCACCTTGGATCCCAGTTTTTGTGAATTCCCCGCACCCCGTCTACGTTCCCTTCAACCGTTGTTGCACCGCCATCGGGGATGTCGTCCGGGACGAGAAGAACCATGTTGAATTGCTCACCACCCTTTAGAACATAGTTCACTATACTTCATTAGCACCCTTCAAGCAAGAACGAAAGGGAAAATACCAGCATGCGTATCCGGCCCTATCCAGTAATTGACCTCCGGATCGGTCACGAACCCCCTCAACTCGCGATCCGATATCATATCCTTCGTCTTGAGCAACAACCTGTACGCCAAATCCCTCTGTTGGCGTAGGCTTATCCGGATGCCCAACTAGGAACTCTCTCGTGATAGAATCAATCCCATCAGTACCCACATCCAAATCCGCACTGAACCTCCTCCCGTCGTGCAGAATAACCGTGCACACGCCGCCCACCTCTCCCAACTCGACGCCACCCACCCTCGAGTTTATCAAGACATTGCTACCGCGCTCGACGGCCCGGTCGAGTACCGGTAGACGCTGTTGCGGGGATGCTCGATGGAAGTCCCAGAAGGGGGAGTCGTACTGTTTTGCGTGCTCGGCAAAGTCCATGTGCATTATGTGGCTGCCTCTCTAGCCAATCATGTTTACCTGCTTTGGCAGCATGGCATACCGTGCCGGGGAAGGGGTTTACCCATGTCCCATGCGGTTAAGACCTTTACCGGTAAGGCGTTAGGGAGGATTTGGATGCCTGCCCCAATCTACTCGAGTATCCAAGTTCAGTAGCCGAGCTGTCCCTTTTGGCGGTCTGAGACAGTCAAAAATCGTCCCAGCACGCTAATCCTGTCCTAGAATGATTTGAGAGTTGTGATTTCCTGAGGATATTTGTGCTCGCGAGAAGTGCTGAGTCAGTTGAAGACTCAAGAGAACAAGTACTTGTACCGTATCCGTTTTTCTGACCAAGTTCACCTTGGCGCGCCTGGGACAATGTTTGACTGTTTCGGACCGCCCAATGGATAAGGGGACTATGGAGAAAGGGGAAAAAATTGGATCTCCAATCTCAACAGCTGCTTCTAAAACTGTTACTCGAGTACTCGTAATTCCGTGACGTTTGTCAACACAACTGTTATTGCATAAGGGCAAAAAGTCTGCCGGAGCCTCAAGATTTTCGTGCATGCAATAGCAGTCGTGTTCACAAACGTCAGAAAATTACGAGTACTCAGTGCGCCTCGGCTCTCTCCGGCAAGTACTCGGGTATGGACGTGGGTCATTGGACAGACAGGGATTAAAATCCTATGAGGATACATAGACTTTTAATCCCTGTCTGTCCGATCACCAATGTCTATACCCTAGTCGTACCTCCAATCAACTCGTACCCACCCATTACCTAGCTTCCCTATCCAAATATCGACAAGGAATAAAAGATAACAAGTGGAGTGGGCATGATACCGTACTCGCAAATCCATAAAGTATCCGAATATAGACAAAACCGCTTAGCGCAAAGAGAGATTTATTATCCGGTATAGTCAACAAAGTTTATGGCGACCAGATGCTCTTTTTCCGGGCAATGAAAGATGAAACTCCCAGATACGGCATAGGCATCTAGCTTGGGGTTAGGTGACCCTCCATATCTGAATATTAGGGAATATTCAGTGATGCAGAGCGACCAGTCCTGCCGTGGTTTTAAAAAGCCTGTGTCAGTCCGGTTGAAATCGGGAAAGCTCGCAGATGCCCAGACAAAGCCCACAGATGCCTGGGTGAAGCCTGCAGGTTATTCAAAATTTCAATCTGGACTGCATGACTAGCAGGTGCCCAGACAGCCTGCAGATATCTGTGGGGGGCTTGCAGGCCTTTTGTGGCTAACCACTCAGAATACCGGTATGAGAATAAAACATGATCTTCATATCCACACTTCGCGACCATGATCCTTCCGCTCCCCCCCTCGCACAAGTACCGGTATTTTAATTACCTCCACTTCTAGTAGATCAATCTTAGCCGAGATGCTTTCCCCGGCCTCATCTTTACCAAATTTGTATCTTTCCTCTAACTGCGATATTATTAATAATATTATGCGAGATCTAGATAGTAACACAATCGAATTAAGATAAAGATATCCTCCTCCGATATGAGAGCTTCCAGTCCGCCTCAGGATTGCACTGCCGTGAGTTGTAACTCCTAGGCATCTCGTGCCCTTAAAGTTATGGCATAATAAATAAGATTGAAACATAAAGCCAGCTAAGGGCTATGAGTGACAGTGTTTCAACCCTAACCCTAATACCGAAAGCTATTTCTGTGTATTAGGGTCAGGGTTGAAATACCAAAAGCCTACCGGCTTTGGTTTTGGAAAGCCGCCCTCCCACAGTCCAGACCAGCCGTCGCTGAAAATGCCTGGATCGATCCGGCAGTACCCTACGGCGGACGGACTGACTGCTTGGGATCACTGGGTACGATATATTAAGTTGAACATACCCCTCCCCCACCAAGAATTCCAATTCATAAAGTCGAAATAGATATTCGGAGCCCTTCCTCTCTTTTTCTTTCCCTTTCCCTTCCCTTCCCTTCCCTTCTCCCCTCCTCTCTTTTCTTTGAGGCAGATGTTGTTACTCGTCACGGCTCTCTACCCCGGTGGGTGTATCCTAGATTCATGTGTTACTCGTCACGGCTCTCTACCCCGGTGGGTGTATCCTAGATTCATGTCCCCCGTCCTAACCCAGACAGCCGGTATTTCACCAACCACCGTAGAAAATCCCGTACATCGCTAGGCCCAGAGAAATAATAGGGTTTCAGGAGTGGCAGAAATTGGTACAGGGTCCGGTAAGATGTTATAACACGGTTATTCAAGGCTAACCAGCCAAATATGTCCCCTTATGTTACGGTTAATTTTTGCCTACCCTTCTATAGAATCGATAGCATGAGGTATAAGCAGGGAGCCATGGTATGATACCATGGGAGCTGATGCGATTCGATTGCGGATTGTCACTGGAAATCCCCGTATCCCACGATAGGTTTAGTTTAGCACGTTAAAAGAAGCGAAAACTAGTTGATTAGAGCAAACATCCAAATGGCAAAGACTATACCCTGTCAGAAAATCACTAGCCCCTCTCAGCCACCTTTCTCAGGAGATTAGAGACCCGCGCTCGAGTACCGGTAGAGCAAGTGCCGTGGCGGGGCTAACAGTGGCTCCCAGAGTGGTATGAGTGATATTTGGTGATTTCGCCTTTAACCCTCGTGTTCTCTGAAATCTGGTCCACGAACGACCTGGGGAGGAGCCTCGAGGTCTAACTTGTGTATATGCTTTCCACTCAAAAACCAATTTCCGAGCTTTATCTACTATTATACCTATATTAAAAATCGGTTTAGGTCTACTCCACAATACAAACGGAGCATTATCATACTAGGACACATATCCCTAGCCCTATAGGACGGTGAAACACCGACTGCTATGGGGGGGGGCTCATGCCAACCGAGTTTGTGAGCGATGAACAAATAAAATGAATTGCCACTACGAGATGCTGTAGTCGCATGATATAAGAGACGGCGGGGGGGGGGGGGGTCATGAGGGGTTGGGGAAAATTGTCGGAGCTTTCCATCTATGAGATGCCCGGGCCCACAGGCCATCCGTGTCTTTGGTTATCTGGCGTGGGGTGTCCACTCACCCAAAAAATAACTGACCGTGGCCCGTATCCCCTCCCGCCCTACCTCCGAGGTGGACGGACTGGACCGTTGGGCACACCGCTAGAAGATGAAATGCCGTGAGAAAAATATGCGCATCACCATAATATACCCAGACCCTAATACTAAGCCCCCAAGTGTATAGTAATCCCAAGGTATCATACCTCACCTACTAAACTTTGAATGGGTCAATATACAAATCTAAGAGACTGTTTGGTAGAAATGGAAGAAGTGGCGACTTTTCCGTTATGAAATGGTTTGACCCGTAGAAAGGCTGGTGCCAACGTCAACCAGTGGTCCATGAAAAAACTTCAAACAAAATTATTCTATGATAATATTATCATAATAATATATTATTATCATACAAGAATAAAGTTTTCATCAGATTCTAATATTTCTACATGGCAACCATCTCGTTGCCATCACATTGAAATGGAATCGTTGATACATATTGTGCCAAACAGTTGTTTTGCTCACTCCGTTTCAAAATGGCGGGAAATGGTCGTTTGTATGGGCCAACGGAACGGAACCATTCCATCCAAACAGGCTCAAAAGTAACGGTCCGCACCACAAGTCCACCCACCCATTCCCACCCACCCCCATTCTTTCTTATGGAACTAACTACAGACCCGAGTTTTTTCTCCCGCAACCCGGAGCCCCCGTTCCAGCTCCCCACACATCCCCTTCAAACTCCTAGCTCCATTCCCGATCCCCAGATTTCGCGGTCTCACTAGGAGCGCATGACAGTATTACCAATCAGTGTTTCAATCTAAATAACACAGCAATCAAGACGGACCAGGTCGGATGGGACTCCCCCGCCACACCTGAGAAACTCAAACGGCATGGACTCCCGTGCACCCCATCACTCCAAAACGGGCTAAGTCCTTCCCCCAACCACTCTAATCTAAACAACCAGCTTCAGAATATCTCACTCGACCAGGAATAACGGATGTGCTATTGAATATATTGTTTTCTGCTGTCTACAACAACCCTTCTGTCTCATATGTTTTCCTCATCCAATCCCTCCATACCGGGTTGCATTCCTTCTAATGGTGGGGCGGTTTTGGATGGGTCTAAATTGTTCGTCAGGTATGTTCTATAAGTCGGATATCTTTTAACACTTCGGCCTTGGAAGCGTATGCGGGCGCGGAACTGATGATGAGTTATGAGCTGAGGACAGAAAACAGGTTTATTCCCACACAAAATGAGGTCACTGATATTACCTACATGCTCGACCACCCACTTGGGCCCTCTCTTTTGGTTTTTTTCTATACAATTGAAGTCGTTCAATCCGAGGCCAGTAAAAGATACCACCACTCCCCCCATACACAGCTGAACGTATCTCAGCATGTGTTAATTAACCAATTAGCTTTACTTTTTAAAGAAAGAAAGCACGCGACTATTCCACACATCCCACCCCCCTTGTCTATTGCCATTGCTTCGTCCCTGTAATAACTTGACCACTTCTTCATGTCGATGGGCAGTAGCACTCCCGAGTGGCGTTTGACCATCCTTATCTGGTTGATTGGAGTCGACATCCCCCCGCGCCAGCAATAGCCTGACGACTCCTTCGTGTCCGTTAATAGCAGCATATCCGAGTGGTGTTCGACCATCCCGGCCCTGGTGATTTGGGTCAACATTTTCCTGTTCTAGTAATAACCTGACGACTCCTTCGTGTCCACTCATAGCAGCGTACCCGAGTGGTGTTATATCACAATTATCCGGGTGATCGGGGTCGACACTTTCCTGTTCTAGCAACAGCTTGACCACTCCCTGGTGTCCCCCCATAGCAGCAGCTGCGAGTGGCGTTAGGTCACACCTATCGGGTCGATTGGGGTCAATATCTCCCCGCACCAGCAATAACTTGACCACTCCTTCGTGTCCATTGCCAGCAGCACACCGGAGTGGTGTTGCATCACCCCCGTCCGGGCGATCGGGGTCGACACCCCCCCGCTCCAGCAATAATTTAACCACGCCTTCTTGTCCATTAACAGCGGCACATCCGAGTGGTGTTCGGTCATCCATGTCCGGGCGATTGGGGTCCACATTTTCCCGCTCTAGCAATAACTTAACCACTCCTTCGTGTCCCTCGATAGCAGCACATCCGAGGGGTGTTCGATCATTCTCATCTGGCCGATTGGGGTCTACATTTTCCCGCTCTAGCAATAACTTAACCACTCCTTCGTGTCCCTCGATAGCAGCACATCCGAGGGGTGTTCGGTCATTCACATCTGGCCGATTGGGGTCCACATTTTCCCGCTCTAGCAATAACTTAACCACTCCTTCGTGTCCCTCGAGAGCAGCACATACGAGTGGTGTTAGGTTATACTTATCAGGGCGATTGGGGTCGACGTTCTCCCGCTCAAGCAACAACCTGACAACTCCTTCGTGTCCCATGATGGCAGCACATCCGAGCGGTGATCGGTCATGCACATCTAGCCGATTGGGGTCAACACCTTCCCGTTCCAGCAATAACTTGACCACTCCTTCGTGTCCCCCAATAGTAGCATAGATGAGTGGTGTTCGACCTTCCTTACCCGCGTGATTAGCGTCGACATTTTCTCGTTCTAGCAGTAGCTTGACTACCCCTTCGTGTCCATTGAGAGCAGCATCCATGAGTGGTGTTCGACGTTCCTTATCCGCCTGATTAGGGTCGACATTTTCTCGTTCTAGCAGTAGCTTGACTACCCCTTCGTGTCCATTGAGAGCAGCATCCATGAGTGGTGTTCGACGTTCCTTATCCGCCTGATTAGGGTCGACATTTTCTCGTTCTAGCAGTAGCTTGACTACTCCTTCGTGTCCGTTGTGAGCAGCATCCATGAGTGGTGTTTGACGTTCCTCATCCGCGTGATTAGGGTCGACATTTTCTCGTTCTAGCAGTAGCTTGACTACTCCTTCGTGTCCGTTGTGAGCAGCATATCCGAGCGGTGTTCGACCATCCTGACCCGGGTGATTGGGGTCGACATCTTTCCGTTCTAGCAGTAGCTTGACCACTCCTTCGTGTCCGAAGAGAGCAGCATATCCGAGCGGTGTTCGACCATCCTGACCCGGGTGATTGGGGTCGACATCTTTCCGTTCCAGCAATAACTTGACCACTCCTTCGTGTCCGAAGAGAGCAGCATTTTCGAGAGGTGCTCTACCATCCTCATCTGGGTGATTAAGGTCGATGTTTTCCCGTTGCAGGAATAACTTGACCACTTCTTCATATCCACCCCGAGCAGCGGACCCGAGTGGTGTTCGATCAGCCCTATTTTGGCAATTAGGGTCGACGCCTTCCCGCTCCAGCAATAGCTTGGCTACTCCTACTTGTCCGAAGACAGCAGCGCACCCGAGTGGTGTTCGACTATCCTTATCTTGGTGATTAGGGTCGACGCCTTCCCGTTCCAACAATAGCTTGGCCACTCCTTCATATCCGTGGATAGCAGCATACCCGAGTGGAGTTATACCATGATTATCCGGGCAGTTGGGGTCGACATCTTGCCGTTCCAGCAGTAACTTGACTACTCCTTCACGTCCCGCAATGGCAGCACGCCCGAGTGGTGTTAGATCATTCTTCGCTGCCCGGTTGGGGCCAACATCTTGCCGTTCCAGCAGTAACTTGACTACTCCTTCATGTCCCGCACTGGCAGCATGCGCGAGTGGTGTTAGATCATTGTTCTCTGCCCGGTTGGGGTCGACATTTTTCTGCTCTAGCAATATGTTGACCACCCCTTCGTGTCCACCCAGCGCCGCAAACACGAGGGGTGTTCTACCCCCAGAATCTTGTTGGTCGGCCCCGCAACTTTCAGCATTTATCAACAGAATCACCAGTTCAGCAATCCCGAAGAACGATGCGCAGTGCAGTCCAGAGAAGTGGTGCCCAGGAAAATGGAAGTGTCCGGTGATGATCTGTGTTGCCTCCCTCAGGAGTAATGACGCGGATATGTGGTCTTCGTACTTGTTTAAGAGCTTCAGCGCAAGGGCCCTCACATCATCTGAGAGATCCTTGTTCGCATGTGTTCCCCAATATCTCGCAGAATATTTCAGGAATGGTAGGCTTCGAGGGTCTGAGGCAAGATCGCCCCGATAGGGTGTGGTGTTCTTGACCTGTCGCGAGTTTAGATAGGTTAAGCAGGTTTCTGCAAGTATCGAGTGAGGTTTACTGAAGAGACCTGGATAGCTACACAGGTACTCTTGGACAGTATAGTGGATCAACCGCACTGTGGAAGCCTCCGCGTCGACTATGATCAGGCCTTGGCAGTAGCCAAGCAATGTGCCTATCGAAGGGGCATTTTCCGGATCAAAATCTGTTTCTCCTATCTCCACTGCTAGCGCATGACAGAGCTCGTCCACATGTAATGGTCGCTCCGAATGACAGACCCATGTGAGAGTGGCCATCGCAAGCTTCACCCTTTCCTTGTCCTGAGCCTTTATCCTCTCTAACGTTGCACCGTATACGCCCTCTAGCCCTGCCCCATCCCCAATTAACTTGAGTGTTTTCCTCCGCTGAGCAATGGTGGCACTTTGCAGGATTGCCTCGATGTGGAGAGATGCCAGCAAGAATCTAGGCTCAAATATGTCAGCCATCAGCTCGGGGTAGCTTTGCCCTCGACCTCGTTCCTACATACGTTTCCGAACTTATTGCGGGAATTCTCTTCATTATATCCTCTTCTAATGTGCTACTCATCATATCTGGGATCGTGTCCCAACTGAGTTTCTCGCGCAAAAATCTAAGGACCCCATCTTCCGTGGCTCGTATAAATACAAACTTTACCGCCCCACCCAACTCCCTCACCACCTCACTCCGCACATGTGGTCTTCCGGTCATAAATAAGCGAATATTCGGAGACCCCTGCAGAATCTCGCCTAATGACCTAAGAACCGCTATTCGATGCGCTGGCACACATTCATCAAGTGCGTCAACACAGATAAATGTGCGCTTCGTGTTTGCGACCGCCTGGAACATCTTCGAGATTCCCGAAACTTGGAGTCCTCTACCCCCAATAGCCTCTTTCTCCTTTCTAAAATCCTGGGCTATGGCGTCTGGAATTCCCCCCTCCCCGCTAACGTGCTGTCTCACCAGAGAGCCAAGCACATTTACTGGTGACTGGTCATTCCGAGCAGCAAAGTCGAAGTAAAAGCATACAACGGCAGGATCTCCCTTGACGGCCTCATCGCAGAGCTTATCTATAACTAGTGAACTACCATCGCAACAAATTAGCAATAGTATTCTTCGTATCCTACCAATGGTACACTCTTGCTTACGTGATATAGCTCTTTCCCGCCCCTGGATTTCCATCGCAAAATAAAGTCTGGCAATAAGATCCATCCTCCTTACTACCCTTGTACCAGCGTTTGAATTCTGCGGTCTCCAGTAGCCATGCTCCTATGCTGCTGACCCGCCGGGATGCAATGTCTCGATGCCGTACTCGTGGCTCTAACGGAGATAACCATGCCAGTATCTCCAATCCATTGTCGGCGGTGATGTAGTTAACAGTACCCGTGTTGTAAGTGTTTGTGTTGTGTGTGTTTGTGTTGGAACAGTTCTCGTAATTGTTCGAAAAGTTCTCGTTCTTGTTGAAAGAGCCTATGGTGTTAGAAGAGTTACCGGCACCGGGGGGGGAGTTATTCTTGTTATTGGAAGGTTGCAGCATTTTTTCAATTTTCACCGCCGTGAACGTTGAGAGCAAAGTGAGGTGTTGGTTAACTTGGAGTTTCTTGAACGCAATCCCTTGAAATTGGGGGGAAGCGGGGTAGATAAAGTCTTGCGCCTATCATAATATTATTATGATAGCTGAAAACTCTGTTTCCAATCACTGGATCCGAAACCTGTTACACAAACGCCCGACAACGATCCCTACCGAAACTCTGATCAGATTCACTTTTTCCTCGCATAATGTTCAGCCGCGTCCGCTCATGCTCTCTTTTTCTTTTCAAGTGTTCCAAAGAAGCAGAAATTTCTGCAACCGATAGCCTACCGGCGCCACCGTTCAAAGTTGTTTTTAGTATCCATCCCCGGGGCGGTAGATTATCACCCAGATATCATGTGTTGCTCTCGTACGCTAATACTCGGAGCTCGACACATAGTGGGGAAACTTAAGACACGAGCCAACTTTCGGATACTGACTTTAATGATGCGCAGGTCGCAGAATCATTAGAGGGCCAGCAGCATTTTCACAGTTTTCCCTTTAACGCCAAAGCTTAGTGACAAAGGCCTTGTATTATAGGGAACGCATATCAGGACCTGCAGTGGAGCGAAAGTCGAGGCGATACGGGCGCAACCCTGCGAAGTTCCTGACTCAGCAGGAACAACCCGGCGATGGCAACAACAATCCCAACAACAATAACATCGACAGCAACAACGGCACCACTTCCTCCCACTGCCACGCACTCGACAGCCTCCACAATCGACACCGCTCCCGATTCTCCGACCGCAGCACCCCTAGCCGTCCCAACAGTCTAAGCCCAACCTCCGCGTCAATTGCATCCCACCAAGACCCTCCACCGCCCTTTTTCCCTCCCGCTACCACCCGTCAGCAGTACTACCACCCCCGCACTCCTATGTAATCGCAGCCTCTACCTCCAACTACATCCTCCACCGGTCCAAATCCCCACGAGCGCCCCCAAACCACCCCCAAAATCCAAAACAAAATAACCCCCCCCCCCCCCCCCGAATCGATCCCAGCACCCCCGCATTCTCCCTACCGTATTCCGGCGACTCGGGATTATCAGTCTATGACGCAAGCGACAACTGACGACCCGATACACCTCCCTTCCCACCCTAGGTAGCGGCGGGAAGGCCAAGCGAATGGAATAAATAGATAATTTTAGGCGATTGGAGGGTGTTTATCTCTTCCGCTATGTATAATAATGCCGCACCCCCGTCGCGAGAGCCGGGAGTGTGCTGGAATATACTCCGGGCATCTCTTCGGGTGAAGGCGACCCAGGGCTATTTGGAAAAGCTGGTGTGATGGGTTTTTTTTACTTGGTGCAGACTACGAGGGATGTTTCCGGGACAACTTATTGCGTGAGCCCGCATACCTAATACAGGGTTGCGAGTGTTAAAAAGGATTGGGGGGGGGGTCTTCGCGTGGCAACTTATGTATCATATCATACCGTACTTGAGAAAGCAATATATGCAACCCTAATTTACCCGCGATGCGCCAATATGACAATTAAAGAGACAAGAACCCAAAGTGTAGCAAGAAAGAAGATAAATAAGACAAGACATACAGGCAACTTAAACAACAAAAAAAGAAACAAATCGTGTAGAATCCGTAGCCCCCTCCATCAGTTATAACTTCGCACCAAACTTCCCCCTCTCCCACCTCCTTCCTTCCATCCCCCCTTTCTCTACTCCCTTCGGCCAATTCGCCTCTACATCCCCCAAAACCTCATACCCGAGCAGCCAAGGCGCAAATTCCGGATCCCTCCAAGCGAGACATTCCCCAGTCGGGGTCGGTACTACCCTCATCCTCGCGTCTCTCTCCCGCTGATCCGGCCCATCGTGTAGGTGATAAAGGCGCTGCTGGACATTGCCCCTCTGCACCACCCTTGTAGTGCGCTTCTTCCGGCATGTTTCGTATACCGATAGCGCTAACGGGAGGTCGGATTTTGAGGATATGCGGGAAAGACACTCACCCAGCACCGCCGCGTCTTCAAGTGACATGCCCGCGCCCGAAGCCAGGTAAGGCAGCGTGGCGTGGGCAGCGTCGCCGAGGAGGGTGAAAGTGCCGGAGTGATGGGACCAGTTTGGGAGTTCTTCGCGAATGCAGAGTTTCCATTTGTAGACTGACTCGCATAGGGCGAGGAGCTTTCCTATCCTTTTGAAAAGGTTAGCATGATGAGAGAGAGGAAATGGATGGCTAGGAAGAGCACCTTGGATCCCAGTTTTTGTAGATTTCTCGCATCTCATCTACGTTTCCTTCCACCGTTGTTGCGCCGCCATCGGGGATGTCGTCCGGGACGAGAAGAACCATGTTGAATTGCTCACCACCCTTTAGAACATAGTTCACTATACTTTATTAGCACCCTTCAAACAAGAACGAAAGGGAAAATACCAGCATGCGCATCGGGCCCTATCCAGTAATTGACCTGCGGATCGGTCACGAATCCTTTCAACTCGGGATCCGATATCATATCCTTCGTCTTGAGCAACAACCTATACGCTAAATCCCCCGTTGGCGTAGGCTTATCCGGATGCCCAAGCAGGAACTCCCTCATGACCGAATTAATCCCATCAGCGCCCACAACCAAATCCGCACTCAACCTCCTCCCATCGTGAAGTAAAACCGTGCACACACCGCCTACCTCCCCAAACTCGACGCCACCCACCCTCGAGTTCATCAAGACTTTGCTGCCGAGCTCGACGGCCCGGTCGAGTAAACACTTGTGCAGGGACGCCCGGTGGAAATCCCAGAAGGGGGCGCCGTACTTTTTTGCGTGCTCGGCAAAGTCCATGTGCGTTATGTGGTTGCCCCTCCAGCCAATCATGTTTACCTGCTTTGGCAGGGTGGCATATCGGAGAAGGGTTTCACGCATGCCCCATGCCGCCAAGATCTTTGAGGCGTTGGGGAGAATTTGGATGCCTGCTCCGATCTATCCAATCTCAGTAGTCGAGCGGTTGGGGGGGAGGGGGGGGGGGCATGAGGAAAGGGAAAAAAATTACTTCTCCGATCCCACAAGCAGCCTCTAGAACCGTTACTCTATGACCCGCAAGGGAAATTGCTATCGCCGCTCCTAGCCCGCCTAAGCCGGCTCCGACAATTATTACCTGCGATCCACCCAACCGGTTAGATAGCTTTCCTTTTTCCAAATGTCGGCGGGGAATAAAAGATAGCAAGTAGAATCAGTACCTTAAGTTGAATACAAGCTTTCGCCATCACGAATTCTAATTCACAAAGTTGAGATAATTATCCGGAGGCCTTCATTTCCTTTCCCCTCTTTTCTCTTGTCTTATATTCTCTCTTATCTTTGGGGTAGAAGTTGTTATTCGTTACGACTCTCTGCGCCGGTGGGGTACAACCTGAATATAAGTCCCCTGCCCTACCCTAGAGCAACTGGTATTTCACCGACCACCATAGCAAATCCCGCACCTCGGCTAGGCTCGGAGAATGGATAGGGTTTAAGAAGTGGGGGGCAATTCATACCGGGTCCGGCACGAAGTTACTGAACGGTACCTAACCAGTTAAATATATCCCTCATGGATAGCGTGGGATTCCAGATAAGGGATGGTTTGATACCGTACCACAAAGCCTGTTTGCGACTCGCTGGCTGGTCATGAGTGGAAATCGCTGCATTAGCCCGCGATAGGTTTAGTCTGCCAAGTTCGGAATACCGTAAACCCTCGTTAAATCCACCATCGCCCATCGGCCTCGGATCCCTCCCGATCAGAGACAAAACACCCCGAGAAGGAATAGCTTGTTCCAGAAGCGGTATAGCTTATTTAAGATGAGCCATTCGATCTCATTAACCGGTATTCGTAATTTTGTTGACATGCCCTACGAAGCCTATTTGCAGTTTAGACTGTGATTTCTGTTGAGATCCCCGATGGTGAATTTAACGAGAGTTTACGATAACCGAAAACTTATGGAATGACGGGTGGCTGCTGGTCAATCAGATCCAACGCATCCAAACGGCCCAGACTATACCGTGTCAGGAAGACACTAGCCCCTCTGAGGATCTTTTGCCGGGGGACGTGAGGCCCGCGCCCGAGCACTCGTAACGCAAGGGGGGCCTTGGCGGAACCGGAATGGCGGGACGGAGGAGTGGGATTGGCTGACCTCCACCCCGCAGCCGGGAGTATTCTGGATGCGGGATGCTGTCCATCAAAAAAGTACTCGTAGACGCATGTAGAGTACTAGTACTCGGGTATGGACGTGGGTGATCGGACAGACAGGGATTAAAATCTATGTAATCTCCATATATTTTTAATCCCTGTTTGTCCGACCATCCACGTCCATACCCGAGTACTACGGTAGTACAAGTAGAGGGGCATTCTTGCCGATTTCAAAAGTACCGTATCCCAAAAACCTCAGCATGGTTCAGGCCGAAGAAATGTTAAGATTTCCAGACATTTCCGGAACGGGCAAATGCCCGCGTGGATCGATTGTACTGTACTCGAGTACTAGTACTCGTCCTCTGATGAGATTGGTTTATTTACTCGCTTATCCTTTGAATGCACCATACTAATACCGTCGCTTGCAATTGCCCAACTGTTCCCCCCGCATTCAAAATTAGTCTCTAGCCCGGAGGTTAACAGATGACTCTTCCAGGCACTGTCAATTGTGGAATACCGGTACGATACCCGCTGTGCCGAAGCGTTTTTTCTTTTTTTTTAAAAAAAAAAAGACTACTATTGCATACCACCAAAATTCAGTCTTTTTGCTTAGATTTATGCCGTATGCAATAGCAGTCTTTTTTACAAAAAACGCTTCGACATCGCGAGTACTCGATTAGTAGTCAGCCTAGTGCATGCGCTGCGGGTATACCCAGGTCAGACCGAAAAAAAATCTTGCTATCGAGGAGGAATTCCGCTAGTACAGTACCGGCATCAGCAGACATATTATCAACCTTGCAAAGAGCTCTCAAGCTACTATACAGTACCGACACTTCCGTGCCTTTCGTATTATAGACATACCACCACCCGCGCTCGTAAATGCAACCCACCGGGACTTTGAGGAGGCGTTGTGAGCCCGCATTCCGCCTCTGAGATTGATTCGCCAGTTCTGGGAGCTCGGTTTCCATTGGCGGTCGCGAGGACTTCCCTTCGGCCGGAATAGAATAAAGCATCCGCATGAGGGGCCCATTATACAAGCAAAAGTATTAAGAGCCGATCTAGACTTTAGATAGCTCACGTGTGGAGAAATAAAGGATCACTGAATTTCCACTGCCCAAGCGAGTCGCTCGTCGCCTTAAGTTTAGCTTAGAACTGAGAGAGTCATGACAACAGAACTACCGGTACCCCAACCCACCACCTCCCAGAAAATCTATACCGTGCTTGTGCAGCCTGCTATCACAGCTGAGTATAAAATTGAGAAACGAAAAAACGAGATGAATGACAAACCCCCTAAACTTTCTCCTTCCCTTTATACCCTATCTCCTTCTCCACTTCCTCCTTGCTCTTAGTCAAGATCTCCCCCGGAGGGCTTGGAAGAAGGGCCCCGGCGGGATAAGGGTTCTTCCTCTTGAAGTCATCACAGATATACTCCATGGTGACCCATTCCACGCCCTCATGCTTGTTGATATGCTCAATTAAACGCTCGTGCATAAGCAACACGTGTGGGCGACCGGATACGTCTGGGTGAATTGTAATTGGGAAGATGAACTCATCATACTCACGGTAAAAGTAATCAAAGTGATCACGCCAGATGTCTTCAATATCCCTAGGATTAACCCATCCGTGGGAGTTGGCGCTATTCTTGATGAACATCTGTAGACATTTGATTAGCCCGAAAATTTTATCGCTTGTCTGTCCGGAGAACTATGTGTAAAGTACCATGGGTGGCAGATCGTCGATGTACCAACTTCCCGGAATCTCAACAAGACCGCTCTCCCGGCCCTTTTCAAGTGGCTTCATCCACTCTTCGGCTTTCTTTGAGTAATCAATCTTCGTCCATTTGTCTCCCTTGCGGAGGTAATAGGGCTGGCAATCGTGATGCGACATGGAGTGATCGTATTCAATTCCGTATTTGAGCATCAGCTCGGTGCCTTCTTCGGAGCACTCCCACCATGGAACGACGTTCCCTCTTGGAGGCTTTCCGCAAAAGTCAGTCAACAGACGATATGATTTGTCTAAAACATCGCGCTGTTGCTCCCAGTCCATGTCTACCGGGTTTTCATGAGAGTAGCCGTGAAGTCCACTGCAGGCTGTTAAATTAAGAAGACTATGGCGGAGGGGCAAAGGGGGTCAAACATCTCATGCCCAGCATCTCGTACCATGGCACATTCCTCCGGGAATGTTTCTAGAGAGTGGCCGGGGATAAACCATGTGGTCTTCATCTTGTACTTCTCGAACAGCTTTAGTAGCCGTCTAACACCAATTGTTCCGGCGAACATTCCACGGGAAATATCGCTCGTGCTATCTTCTCCACCGTAGGAACCTAGCCATCCTGCAACGGCATCGATATCGATGCCGTACGTGCAAAGAACTCCTAAAATTGGCACACATGTTAGCAAACAATTCGAACATGCAATTGGAAAGATAATTTACTCTTTTTTCCCATTCCGAATGTTTTTCTAGTATGTATTGCTTGGTCGGCGAGGGGGTACCTTCTGAGATGTAGCTCCGAACAGTGGTGAGGATGGTCAATTGATGAAAGGAGGTGAAGGGAGAAGAGGGCCAATAAAAGAATCAGACTTAGAAAGGGGGGAACCTGTTATCGATAAGACCCCGCCTGGGCTTAAAGTGGGGTGAATCCCGTGCCTGAGAGCGAGAAGAATCCGGCAAAAGGATAAATTGACTTTGTGGATCGCTTAAACATGCCCTCCAAGTGGGCCTAATCCCGAGATCACATGGCACAACAGAAACCCAGGATGTTAGAGACGGAAACCATGCAAAGGCGGCAAACAAGCTTCCTTTCTTCCTTACGGTAGGAAGGGCGCTGGTGTTTAAGACTATACTTGTACACGCCAAAGAATCCCACGGTACTACCTGGTGCGATCCACTGAGCTCGGAGCTTCGCAGACGTGGATAAAACGGTATGGCTAACATCATTCCACACTGAAGTCCGCTGACCGAGCCGAAAGAGACAAGACCCTCCAAATGCCCAGGCGGGCGCGATTGTCGGGAGTACTACGGCGGGGGATATAACTTCGAAAGTTTATTTTGTTTGAAATTGGGTATCTGTATGCTCCGAAGTTTTGGTTTGAAGCATCGATTCACTATTGTGATAGTCCTTCTCAAGTGTCATCCCCGAGGTTAACTTAGCGCAACCCAGTAAAGTTTGTTGCTAAGCACGCTAACCCTGTTTTGGAACGATTTGCACGGTGAAACGAAAATAATCTCAGGGTGATTTGAGCCTCAAAAAAAGTGAACATGAAATTTCCCGCCAAGATAGACATCTGCTGACAAATGTAGCCCAAGCGCGCCTCGAAACAAATCCCACTGTTCCAACATCAAGCGCTCATTAGCTGCCAGGAATAGGTACGATGGAGTAGTGAGACTGCAGTCGCAATTGGAAGACAAACTCCGCTAGGCAGCTGTGGCCAAACATGGATCTTGTGAGCATCTGAGAATCGGAATTGGAGACTGCTAAAACTCATACATGAATAGGAAGATGTCTCTTGATGCCTCGGGTAGGCACTTAGCCTAAACAGCACCCCCCAGGATGCCCCTTCACAGTCTCCTACAGCGCGGCGGCCCTGCTTACTCTATTGACGGTGGTTTTGCCCGTCCCGGCAACTTCGCTTGGAATTTTATTGATCCTACCCCGAGTCCTGAACCCCATGACAAGTACTGGGATATGGTGTCCTACCGCAAAGACAAATGTATAAAGTAGAAAAATCCAATAGACCCTACCGGGAGAGGCAGCTCCGGCGTCCTAGCGAGATTCTCAATTATTCTGGTTCTTACGGTACCGTATCTATGTTTGCTTTGACTGCTTGCCAAAAGGTCACAGCTCCTGTTTCAGGCTAAGTGTTATGCCGGGTCTAGGCATACTCCCGCATCTTATGCAACTGCCCCTCTTCTTATGCAGCTACTCTCATGACTCGAGAATCTCATGACTCTGCACGACACCGTATTTTTAATTCTTACAATAGGAATTGACTTATTTGCACTACTTCTATAGTGCATCTCCCGCTTTTAACAAGCCATGTGTTTTTGTCAGGCGCCAATTTATTCTACTTGGTTGTGTCCGCGGTCGCGGCGGGGGGGCGCGTGGCGGGTCTGTTAGCCGACAAACTCCTTTAGAAAATATTCTAGAAAATTATTGATCGTAGAAAAAGATTACATGGCCTAGTTTTAATCTGAGCCAGGTCTCTAGTCTTTTATGCCGACACATCTTCCTTTTCAAGCTCTCCAATACGTCGGAGCGATTGATTTTTACCCGTATCACTTTCACCCATAGAGCTGCGCGCCAATGCATCGGTGGTTAACCTAATTGGCACGGTTTGTCTCGGTTCGGATAATTTCAGGGATCCAGTGGAGTTCGGTTTTTCCCGGTAGCCGGTAGTCAAGACCTACACCGCTTATCCACGGTCCCCCACCCCGCAATCTCAGAATGCCTCCAACTCATCGCACTTTGTTTGCACCAGCGGAACCACAGTTGAGATACCGGTAAATTTATCCTTCCTCCTGAAAGGATCATAACACCTCCTATTCAAGAATGTCAACTACGCCACCTACGTGGATATTCTAGACTGCTTAATTTAGCGGCACCCGCCTCCCCCTGAAAACGCCTCCTTTGACGAGAGCTACTCCATCACCCGCTTCTTGCTCCTTTGGCGGTCGGCTAGGTATATCCACTGTCGCCGCTTTCCCGTTTATTCCCCTTCTCAAATAATTAAATCATTCCTTTCAATTCCTACACAATGGCTACTCCAAGCAAGGTGACCCTCCCTCATTCTCTTCTCTCATCTAATTCCATCACGCGGCCAACAATTCCCAGTTCTCCCTACAAGGCCGCATCGCCCTCGTAACCGGTGGCTCCCGTGGGTGTGGCCTCGCCTTTGCCGAAGGTTTTGCAGAGGCCGGTGCTGACATCGCCGTCTTCGACATAATCCCACCAACCGCGCCCTTCCTCACAATCTCCGAACGCTTTGGTGTCCGGGCCGTACACTACCACGCCGATATAGCCTCACTTGACTCCCTCACCGCCGCCTTCGAGTCTTTTAAAAAAGACTTTGGCGGCAAACTCGATATATGCGTCCCCTGTGCTGGCATCAACAAGAATGTCGAGTTCTTGGATACGACTTGGGAAGACCACGAGAAACTGCTTAGCGTTAATGTCATGGGGGTCTACCATACTGCGCAACTGGCTGCGAAGACTATGATTGAGTGCGGGACCAAGGTTGGGAGCATTGTTGTGATTGCTAGTATCGCGAGTTATATGGCTATTCGGAGTCAGAACAGCAGCGCGTATTGTGGGACTAAAGGAGCGGTGAGGGCGATGGTGCCGGGTATTGCGGCGGAGATGGTTAAATATGTTTGTGGCCATTCCCTCCCTTCCTTCCTCATGAGTTCTTGCGATGGATAGTGAATGGACTGAGCAATATTTGATGTGTTAGGGTATCCGCGTGAACTCGTTGTCGCCGGGGTACGTCCGGACGGAAATGACTGCTCCGTTCCCGCACCTACTTGAATCGTGGAAGGGCGAGATTATGAACCGCCGTGTCGCAGAGCCGGAGGATATTAGGGGCGCATGCGTCTTTTTAGCTAGCGACGCTAGCGCTTACATGACCGGGCAAGATCTATGTATTGATGGAGGTGTGACAAAATGGTAATAATGGAAGAGCAGATCGCTTCTTAATGAATGACATGACATCCCTCCCGTCGCTCTGAGATTAATGGCTGCCGACACACTGGTTTGTTTGCTCCCGATCTTGTGATACTCTGGGATTATCCTATTTCTGCACTAGCACAATAGCTCCTAAGGCACCGTATGACGGAACAAGGTTTCCTCTACTCCCCACCACCTATCATCGAAAATACCCCCCCCCCTCGGGAAGATGCAAGGTGATGATGCTACCTTTTAATAGTGAAACTGTGAAAGTAAAACTCTGTCCTATACACACTATCCTTAACTCAAGCTAGCTAAGGACGCCCTTGCAAGCCTCCCTATAGCGATCCAACTACTAGGGGGGAAGTTTTCGCACAGTTAATTTATGTTAACCCACGAAATAATCCCTGTCTTGTTTAAACCTTCGGTGACCTGTCGCATTTCAGGGTTACGCCAATCACGGTCCTTGATTCATACCTCACGGTAGCTTCAAGTCTCTAATCTCAGGCTTTCTACCTGATTTTA
>Ga0307517_10003450_pt1 | contig 24591 bp, 19 predicted proteins | sample 23_EM_MG_FD_194515 | JGI IMG/M metagenome (GOLD analysis project Ga0307517, IMG submission 194515) | Populus trichocarpa ectomycorrhiza microbial communities from riparian zone in the Pacific Northwest, United States - 23_EM | ecosystem: Host-associated > Plants > Roots > Unclassified | place... | reverse complement strand
TTTATATGAAGTTATTCTAGTCTCATGAGTTTCGCTTGTTAACCCAAGTTGACTCAAGTCGTTCTTTCGTGTTCTTTTTTTTTAATTGATTTTTTTTCAATTCCAACCTTCAACATTGAGTTGTTTGGAAATTAGGATTCTTAATTTATTTTGATTTATTTTCTATGCAGTTATCTTGGTCTCAGACCCAAGTTATGGATTTTGGCAGGTTAACTCGGGTTGACTCGCGTTGTTTTTTTTTTCAATTACATGCTTCAACATTTGGTTAATTAGAAACTGAATTTCATAATTTGTTTTAGTTTTTCTCTATATGGGATTATCATGATCTCATAGATCGGGTCGCAAATTTGGCAAGTTATCATGGATGACCTGAGTTAATCCAATACTTTATTGTTTCAATATTAAAAAAAAAAAAAATATCATCGTGAATTTCTTAGTCAAACTATATTTTTAATAATTATCCAGATTATCTTAGAACCCGTCAAGTCAATAGGGTTAATTCTCATATAATTTAATTTTTTTTTACAAGAAAACCATTAACAACACCTTAATATTTCTTTACATTAAAATCTTTATTGTTTCAATATTAAAGAAAAGATATCGTCGTGAATTTCTTAATCAAATTATATTTTTAATAATCATCTAATTTGTCTTAGAACCTATCAGGTTAATATGATTAATTTTCATGTGATTTAATTTTTTTATATATAAGAAAATCATTAACAACACTTTAATACTTTTTTACATTAAAAAAAAATATTTGACCTGAAGCATAGCACAACTATATAGTTTATACACTAAGAGAAACTTGAATGAAACATATGCGTGTCCACTGGAGAATAATATTTGATACTTTCCTCTACTTAGAGAGTCTAAGTAAAATTCTTTATATTTTCTTTGCCTAAGCCTAAGTGTTTTGATTCCTTTCTTGGTCGGTGATGTATAGGAATTAACTTCATTTCTGATCGATTACGCTCTCTTTATTCTCTCATTTGTCAATCTTTGCTCTCTTTTCTCTTTCTCCTTTTCTTTTTGCTTTGCTGGCGCCATATAAATTTCTTGATATTCAATACTAAGTGAAAAGGTGATATATTGGTGTTGCTGAAGAGTTAAATCATTTTAAAAATCACTTAATAGATTTTTAAATTAAAATATAATACAGTATGAATTTATGCAAATTTAATTATATCTGGAAACAGTTCTCCACAATTAATTATGTAGAGAGGGCAAACATGTTTTTATCGGCCCTTACGAAATTACTGGATTTAATACATTCTATTTGTTCTGATATGAAGAGAGAGAGAGAGAGAGATGGGATTGCATCAATCTTACTTCCTTTACAAGCAAAAAAGCTGGATTGCAGATCAATACATTTTTCTTTTGAAAAATAATGGCAGTATTCCAAGATTTCATGATCTTGCATGCATTAAGTTTTGGTCAGATATTCTTGAAGGAGCGTGTCTACAGTAAAGGTGCAAGCTCAATTTCAGGGGAGTCAACTCAAAGAAAAATGAAAGCCAGCTAAGAACTTACAAGTTATTATAAACTAATGTTTGAGCCTCAAATTGCTTGGCTTGAAATGGTGGCAGACCTAAAAGGAAAAGGAAAAAAGAAGACTTGGAAATTAAAAAAAGGTGCATCCATTAAAGGGATCTTAAATGTTTGCCTAGAGATCAACAAAGTAAACCGAGAAAAAAATAACTTGCTTACTCTCCTCCAACTACCATATATACATAGGTTTGTGAATGATGGATCATCAGAAGGTAACCTTCAGAAAAGAGGAGATATAATGGCAGCAAAACCATTGATCGGTCGCAAGAATTCTCTGCGTCCATGTGTGAAGCATTTCAGCCATTCACATCCATTACGTCCGGTTGATGTGAAAGAAGAAGAGGAAATTATTTGTTCAGGTTGTGAGCTAGACCTTTCAGGTTCTGCTTACAAGTGCACAAAGTCCACATGCGATTTCTTCCTTCACAAGTCCTGCTTTGAATTGCCGCGAGAGCTCGAACACACCTCTCACCCTCAACATTTACTTGTCCTTCTTTCTTCCCCTCCTGGTGATGATTCCAAGTTCACTTGTAATGCTTGTGGTGATTATGGTACTTCTTTTGCTTATCATTGCGCTACTTGCCAATTCAACCTCCATGTTGGGTGTGCTTTCTTGCCCAAAACCATGAAGCATGTAGACCACAATCACCCACTTACTCTTTCGTATTCCACTAATTTTCTGGACAAGGAGGGCCTAGTCTTCACCTGTGATGTCTGCAGGAAAGAAGTTTCTCAGACCAGCTGGGTCTACTATTGTCTAGATTGCGATTATGGTACTGACCTACATTGCACAACTCCGTCTGAGTGTTGAAGAGAAGCCAACAGGAAGCTCTAGATCATGCTTGAAAACTAGATGCTGCTGTTTTTTTTTCTCCGCCTCAGCTTTTTTGTTGATGTGCTTGGATTGTTCTGTGCTTATCTTTATTAACCCTTTACATATTTGGCTTGATATTTATTTTATTTGATTGTTTTTTTCCTTATTTTCTGGCTTCGAACGATGATTTACATTTTGTGGCTTATAATCCAAAGATACACAAAAACCATGTAAAATAAAAATATCCATCCCACAGTCCGCTGATGCCAGTTTAAATTACACTATTACCAGGTACGACTTCCATGACGAATGCATCAATACACTTCTCATCCTCCAGGACCTTCACGCCAGCCCTTATCTAGAGCAGTGGATCTCATATGTGCCATCTGTCCCTCAACCTATGTTGACCATTGCAATGTAATAGTTGAAGAGTAGATTTGGTAACGAAATTTAACAAATGCAATTCACATTATGTTTCAATAATCTTCGTGGTAGGATTTACAACTTTTGACAGAACAAATATAACACTTTTACAACTCATGAAAGCTCTATCAGCTCCAAAAGACCCTACGAACAAGACACAAAACACTATTAGGCATAATTCTGTACTGTCTTGGTATCTAGCCACACTGATACATACTGCGTGTTAATATTTAACAACCATTTCTGATCTACAGTAGAAATTCTAGACAAGACCTATTTGAAATGTAGCATATTTTCTCTTAGATGTGATCATGCAAGTAGTATGGAGATGTAGATACACGTCCGCTGATGAGATCTTAGAGATGCATTACTCCTTGTTTCTAGAAGTGCGGTCTTTTCTCGGCCCACCAAGAATACGGGAGATCTGAAGACCTCGACTGAAAGCTTGGTTGAACAGCATTCGAGTTTGGAACTCGGAAACAAATGGGAACCAAGCCAAGAATGCAACGGGTGTGAATAGAAGCAAACCCATGACTATTTCATAACCACGAGCAAGTGTCCGGACCGATCCCCAAAAGCCAGCGTGCTGTATAAGTGGCTTGCAGGCCTGTGCAATCTGTAATAAAATGATCGACCAAAAAAAGCTGTGAAAAATAAGTATCTTTTTCAGAACAGTATCCAACTAAAGCGATTTCTTACAAGGCACCATGATTTACTAACCAGCAGCAGTCCCCATCCAGAAGGCAAGAATGCAAGAATGCAGACTATAACATCCCGTATTGTCATGTGAGGGAGTGCTATCAAGGTGATGAATACGGAAATAAAAGTTATGAATATGAGACCCTTAATGAGCCGAAACAAGAGTTGGAAGTTTGCACTGAGCTGTCTTCTTCCTACAGCTACAGCCTGTAAAATAATTCAACAGAATTATCAGTACTAGCCAGCTCGGGGAATTTAATTTGCTTAATTTTATAGTTAAATGTGAAGCCCTAAACAGAGCCAGTAAAATTGGGGTGCAGTAAATAGAAAAACAAAATCATTGAATAACTAACGTCCAGCAAACCAACTTTACAATCAACTGAACAACTTATGACGTGCAAATACGATTAGCATCAGGATATTTGGTTCTAACACTGCAGATATTCAAGGCGGAGGATTTGCGCAGACAGGTACCATAGGAAAATGATCCAAGTGAGAAAAAGGACATAATAATAATAATAATCATAATAATAATAATAAAAAGCTATTCTGAGATGCATAATAGCAGGCTGAAGATCTTTGTGACTAACCTTCATTAAAAACAATACTAGAATGATCACAATCCATGAAACACCATAAACCTGTAAGCCAGAGGAAATTTAAGTTCAGAATAATTTTAATTCTTTCTTCTTAAACATCATAATTATATCGAACACACAGACATGAAGAAGAAAAATGATGATAAACAGTATACCAGAAAACTTTTGGTCTTGTCAACAATACTGAGATGGTACACAAGGCCATACTGAAAGATGAAAAAGCGCAGTGACAACAGTATCTCCACAATGATGCCTCGCTTCCCAGAAAAGCGGAGATGCTCCTGCTCCTTTTCCCACCAGGATTCCCAACTTTTATCTGGATGAACACCAATCCCTCCACGGTTATTTATCCACTTATTCCAATCTGTATAGTCATCAAGAATCTTTTGCCACTCAAACCCTGATGGATTGAAAAGGAAAGGAGCAAAAAGCCATGTCCCCACCATGAACCACATTGATATAGTGATTAAAACATATGCAACTACACCTCTGTATGAACGCCCAAATATATGGAATACAAGAAGCAGAATCATCAATTCAATCCCTTTGACGAAATGGCTGCGAGAATACAACCTGTAGTTATCAGCAAACTTAGCATGGAACACTACGAAGCCACGGCCAGTAGCTCTGTATGCTGAACCTCCATGCAGCAATGTCCTTCCATAATAGTGAGTCTTTGTTCCAAGAGAAAATGTGAAAAATACAGGGGCCAATTGTAACTGCATCAATATGAAATCACTTAATGCATTACGAAATCCTTTCTCCAGACCAATTTCCATCATCATAGGCAAAGCCATCAAAAATCCAATTTGCACAAAAGACTGAGAAGCAAGAGCTACTTGAAGAGCCTTGTTGTCTCTAATAGCTCGCTGAGTACTTAAGCCTTTTTCGAGTCCACTGAGAACGAGATATAGGCGGCCATATAGAAACACATAGACAGTGAGTACAGTTAACTGCCAAAGAAGAATCAGGGACTTTTGGATTAGTATAGAGAATGGTAATGCATATACCAAGTGCGAAAGAATGTGCATTTCAGACATACCATAGTACTAAAATAGAAACCAATTGTGGTGAAGTAGCATGACAACATTCGGAAAAAATCAAATCGATGTCCAAGCCTATATATGTCGCGACTCAATGTCTGCTCACCATTCCCATTGGCTATCTTTGCCTCGAACATAGATATCTGGTTAAGGCCCACATCCCTCCCTTTACCAACTTGGATATATTCATGATGAGTAACATTGCCTTCACGTAATGTAGAATTGAAACCTGATGACAATTGAAAAAAGAAAATAATGGGTTGCAAAGCCAAAAAAAACATATACTCATCAGTGTAAAGTACATAAAATATCACAATGCCTGCAAATATGTCCTCGCTTAAATTGATGACTTTAGAAGCTTTGCTGACACCCCCTCTCGTCAAGTGAAATAGTCTATCAAAAACATCCGGGTGACCATAATGGAACCGTACTCTGGATGAGGAACAGATATCATTAATTATAAAGCTAAGAAACAAAACAGACAGCAAAAGTCATACATACAAGACTAATAGTTATGTATGTAAAGTAATGAAAAGAGAGAAAATGTAACACCAGAATGCTATTGCCCTCTCTTTTACAGATGAAATTAAAAATGTGGCACATATATAAACACATGCTAGCAGCAGATATCTGCCAGCCTGAAAATTTAGAGCCCAATCATCGCTGTGTTAACAAAGCACAAAGACTGCACCATATCCAACCCAATCTCCCACCAAAAATTAAAAAAAATAAAAAAAACCTATTATAGCTCTAGCAATATATATGTTTGGGAGTTAATAATAGGGTGTTTCAGGTACTTCCTTCAACTGCAAACCATACAGTTGTCAATACACGGATAAAGTTCTTTTGCTGCATTGACATGATATTGTCCATTAATTTAATTAGTATATAAACCATAAACATGAGATTTTCTGAATTGAAGCTGGAATCTTACTTCAAAGGGCTAGCCAACAATCTCTGACCAATAGTCACAAAACTAGTCTCCTGATTTGACATAAACCATGCTAGAGATGAAACACTGCACAGATCAACCAAAACCTTTAGTGAATGCAGAAATTGAATCTTAATATTGCAGCAGCACAGCTACTATAGTTCATTTTCCAAGAAAAAACAGCACAGTACCTGCCAGTGAATATGTGCTCCCTAAGCCCAAGAATTGTCGGATATCTCACACCGTCATGCTTTTTAAGAAATTCTTGAAGCAAGTTCCTCACTTTGAAGGCTTCTTCCATGTAGTTATCCTATCGCATGGATACGTATCAGTTGAGTTTCTCTACAGATTGACTTTTCCATAATCTATTTGCTTTTCACTGAATGGAGTACCTGGTTCATGTCTATTGTTTGCAAGGCTTCCCCGCGAGTGAAAATAATGGCATGGTTCTGATTTTCTGGCTTTCCCTCACCTAACATTGCTGGCCCTGGAAGTTTTATCCGATAAATTACCTGCAGAATGAAATTCAACAGAGTAATTGCAGGAATCATGCTAATAATAATAAAATGCCTTCAGTTAAGTAAAGAAGAATCGCATGATTCTCACACTCCACGCCACAAATGTTCATGGACACACATACACCAGTTATATGAGTTTTCTTATCGATGACACTCAAAATGCATGTCATAGTAGGTTTAGTCTTCAAGTGTTTGGGGTGGGGGTGAGAGGAGAAGAAATCGTAAAAATCCCCATGTATTAATAGTCCTTTTCAATAAACTTTTACATCAAACCTTCTGAAAACAGAAGCAGCTTAAATGACTTCAACCGATTAAAGTTCACAATAATACTTGATGAATAGAATAAGACAGGACTTATGAGGATGTAGTAATCCTTTCCCCTTACTATGTTATATTAGACAATCATGTTCAATAAATCAATTGCAAAGAACAGTGCATGGATTTGAAAACATTACTTGCCTCACTGACACTGCATCAAACATTTTTCCGTTTTCTTCCTTGATCATAGAGTTTAGCATACAGTGAATACTTAATCAATAGATAATAGTGTGACAGTAAATCAAATGTCTATCAAGCATTTCATGCATTATTTCATTTAAGAATAAAGCCAGCAGTAACTTTCTCAAACAATTAAATTAAATTAGATTCCTGAATATTATAAAATCTGAACAAGCTGTAAAACACACTAAGACTGGTACCTGGTCTAGATTTTGAATTGGCTCGGAAGAATCAATAGGTTTGGTTGGAGGAGCAACTTTCACGAGAGTTGAATAATAAACCTTCTCAACCATCTTTTTGGATTTATCTTTTCCAGTTTCTTCAACTTCGTCAATATAAGCCACGCGAAGTGATGGATATCTGCCTCCAGGAAAACAATGAAATGATACAACCAGTTCCTCACAAATGCCAAAAGAAGTCAAAAGGATAGTGTCAGAAAATAGGCAAAGAAAAATTGGGAAACCTACGTTGTCATGAGCCTCAAAATGTCTTTGGCAAGAGGATGACCTGCACGTTTGTGCTTGCCATATTCTTGGCATGACACGACATATGTAAATTTCAAGTCAGCTATTGCTTGACATTGTTGCCAAGTTGAGTTATCACTCTTGGATGGTCCCTCACTATTTAATTCAGCAGCCTTGTAGCCCCTCATTAGTTCTGATACAAGCAACATTAAATAGGATTTGATTCAATGTAAAAGGGATGACATAATCTGACATTTACAATCAAGCTTTGGCCAGGTACCTTCATCATTTGCCATATCAAGGAATGCTTGAAGTTCCAAAGCTTTTCGGTAATACATCATTCCTCGTACTTATTTGTCAAAGATATCAAGCAGAAAAGCATAGAATGCTTATTGTCAATATATTGTCAAAATAAGAATTCTGCTCTATGATTTCTCAAAAAGATACACAAACGCTGCAGGTCAGGGTGGCAGGAGAGAGGTTCCTACCTGTTTTTGTTAATGTTTGGCTTCTATATGATGCCCACAAACGGAGTTCTTCCTCCAATACATCATTTGCACGGAGTTCTTCCTCGCTGTTACATCCGACCCGCTCGAGGAAGTTTTTCCATTCATCTGTGTTGAATCATAAATACATGATAAAATATATTATTTTTCTGTACAAAATTTTACCAAGGACAATCAGTTGAAAAGGAAATAAGATTAGGAAAAAGAATGGATGATGTTAACCTGGAAAGATCTTTTGCAAGTAAAAAAGGATAGAAACACCATCATCATTTTGCTTTTCCAGAAGATTTATAGAGTAATTAACCTCTTCGCGGTAATAAGGAGTTAGGACACTAAAACAGAAGAAAAATGTATCACATTACACATGCAAGTAGTAACAGTCATCTGCAAGCAACCGTGCAATAATGCAAAGAACAATACGGCAATGGTAAAACTTGGCTCTATAGTGCTTCAGGTTTCACAGCAGGTACCATAGTTAAGAGACCCAGCCAGGCCAAGGAAACCCAAGTCAAAAGCAAAAAGACATTTTAATTTTTTTTTGTCTTAAACGTCATTGTTTCGAAACAATTTAAAAAACAAAGGTTACAGATGACTTTGTTTTGAATCAAAAAAAAATTCCACAAGTCTCACCCAAGTTTGTCGGGTCATGGATTGACCCATCAGGTCAGCTACATAGCTGGTCCAAAAGGAAACCCAGCCCAGACCAAGACCTGGGTCGGCAGGTCACTGGGTCAACCCACCAGGCAAGGTTGGGTTTCATATCAGTGGTAGGTACAAAGTTCATAAAAAAAAATTAAATAAAGAGGGGAAAGAGAAGAAGAAGATTCAGGTAATCACGGTGCCAATCCAAGTCTAGCTAAAACTTTGCATTTGACATTGCTAATGTATATGCGATCATGAAAACAGAAGTTTAATTTATGCTGTAAAGAAGATGGATGTGAAGACAGCTTACGTGAATGAAAGCATATTTCGAACTTTAGGTGCACTAGGCATTTCCATGAACAATGAATTGGAGAAGAAAGAAATGCGCCTTCTAGCTTCCAAGTTAGATGGAACATCCATAGCAGACTCCTTCACAGTAAGCAATAGATGAAGCCTTCTGATCTATTGGAAATATCAAATTATACACATGAGATTAGAATGTCATCTCCAATTGTGTCGCGTAGTCATAGAAAGAGAGAGGAAAAGAAAGGCGGCTCTAGAAGAAAGAGTGAGAAACCATTCAGACAATAATAACACGCTACTATAGTTGACTTGCCAAATTGAAAATGGAAGAAAGGAATTAGGTCAAATGAACCTGAGTGATATTTACAAGCTAAAAACTAGAGAAAACAAGAGCAGCCACATGGTGGACATACTAGCAAAAGGGGCTTACTCTTTCTTTCCAATCTTCTGTCTCTGGAACTGGAAACCCGAGTTTGCCGAGAAACGTATGTTGCTGATCAATTGGTGTCATTCCCTCATCATTTCCATAAGATCCACCATGGTTTGAATCCATCAAACTACAGCCGGAAATAATAAATGCATAGCACAATTATACAAAAGTTAACAATGTATAGAAGAAACAGTTGCATTCAAATAATATACCTAGGAATATCATCCTCCAGTATGTCCCTGGTCACGACCTCTAGCATGTCAAGCAAGAGGATGACAACACGATTCTTGTCTTCTTTGTTATTGATTATCTGTAATATATACTGTTTCAGTTAGGAGGGGTATAGCTTGACCCAACAGATATACACACCAGTTTTTGTCAGAAAATGATACCAAAAAGTCAATTAGCTTCACAAATTGTTCATTGAGAATTGGTAGGGCACTCATATTTAATTCTTGTATCAGGGTGTCCTTTTCTATATATTCATCAACTCTGGCGAAGATATCTTCTATAACCCTGAACATAGCAAACAGTTAAGATGATAACCAAATTTATCTTGACTGAAAAACACAAGTCCTCCTTCCAATTTTGACTAATAATATACATAGCATTGAACTCACTGTTTTTCCCCATCTCCTTGAACCAAAAAATTGATGATACTTTTAAAAGAAGCATAGCACTCACGAACTGCACAGTGCATATAATTGTCTGAAGCCAACCTATTTTTCAGTTCACGGTCATTTCGATTGCTGTCTTTTGCCATATCCAATGCTATTGGGATCTGTATGGTATGTAGGTTAGATTTATTCGTCTGAGTGAGGCTAGAAAACTAAAATAATTCAGGAACAAATAAACCTTGCTAGCAAGCAAAAATGGAGGCCATTGAATGAGGTCTAGGTCACGATCAGCCCAATAGGGAACAAGCATCAAATTCATTTCCCTGCAGATTTGACAGTTATTAGAATCTATAATAACATTCACCCTAATTCTAAGAAGGCAGCAAAATATTCCACTTGCAAGTCCTTACGATACCTATTATCTATCAAATCCTCCTCCCAGAAGCTAGTGATTATTTTATTCCACATTTGTGCAAACCTTGCTTCCTCCTTCTCTTTGTTGGATTCGGTCTGAACTAACAAGCCAATTGGTTAAGACTCTAAGATGGGCATTTCAGATAATAAAATGGCGAAAGACATTGAAGATGTGGGTCTCTAGCACCTACAATCCCAGTATTTCTACGAGAGAAAACAGCATTCAGTCCTCTCTTCTTGATAGTCTCAACCTTTTCAGGAGGAATCAAGCAGGCATTAAAGGCACCTGGTAATGATTCGAATCGAGACCTCAACATTCCTAATGTTCGAATCTGCAAATGAAACAGAAACAATAATTATGGAATTTTACTAAAAAGTATGATCAAAGAGTATTTTTCATATATGCTAAACAAATGTTTCCAACACCTTTTCTTCATAGTGAACTGACTAAACACCCATGGGATTAAGGCACCATTTGGTATTGCACGTCGGGTGCTTTTGAGAAATGCTTTTCAAAGTGCATTTGGGTTTTAAGGCATCAATTTGAAGCTTTTTTTTGGTGATTTTCAATGATTTGGATGAATGAGAAAGTGACTTCTCTCAGCTCACTTGTTAACATAACCATGCAGTGATAGCTATAGAAGTCAAAATACCTTTTGTTTAGTTGTGTAGGCTAATAAACTATTAAGCATTCCTAATATCGGTTTAAATACCAGTGAATCAATTTATCTACCGATCCATGAGTGCCTATATATTTTCTTTGAGTCAAATTTTCAAACAAACAACATTTGCAGCATGTTTGGAACCCTCTGAATTTAATTAAATTCAGAGGTTTTAATGAAATTTTAGGTTTGGAATCCTTTTGAGTGTTAAGAATTGAATTTCAAATACAAATTAATCTCTAAAAATACTACAAAAGTAAATCAGAGACCAACCCCTCTGATTCACAATTTCAAAGTAGAGAAATTTAATATTAAAACTAACTTTCTCAAAATACTCATCTAGCCCTCTTATTTTTAAAGACATTTGAAGAAATAAAATAAAGGTAATGAGTAATATAGAAAATAAAATGAATTGAGTTTTATATTTTCCAAACATGTGAATTCAAATTATTTATCAATAGAAATCAAATCAAACACTATAATTGAATTCAATTGCAGTAGAGAATTCGTTCCAAACAACCTATTAGAGATAAGATCCCATCAATATGCTTTAAATGGGTATCAAACAATCCTTGCCTTCATGATCAAGAAATAATTTGCTGCACATACTTGGACATAGGCATACAGCCAAAAGTTCAAATATAAATACGATCTATAGAGCAAAGCTATCTTTACCAACCTCTCCAAGACGGCGAAACGCGCCATATATGCCTCCAAATATAGTTGAGTAGATGGCATACCAAATCTGAGTATCCATAAAATAGACCTAAAAAGGAATCACTTAGATCAAACAGTAAGCTTGACAGTTAAAAAACAATTGCAGAGAGATGCCAATGGAACAAACGTACAAGAACAACAGGAGCCCACAAAGAAATCACGACACCAATATTACTCTTGGCTGCAAACAGATAATGATGGCATTATAAAACATTTTCATCATACAAGAACTAAGAAGAATGTATTTCACTCATGCTATTACCTTGAGGAAAAAACTCATGCCACTGGTAGTCGTGTATGCGAGCCTTCATGACAGCTTTTGTTGGACCAACAAGTGGCTTAATCTGCAAAAAAGAAGGTTTGTTTGTAGAAACCCATTACTTGCCTCCCAAAATTCGTTCTTATCTCTTTCCATTTTTTGTCAAATAGACTTCGTTGCGGGTAGGATAAAAAGCCTATAATTGCAAAAAAAAAAATATGAATGTTGTTATTTTTGTCTGCGTGCGATGAAATATTTGAAATGGGGATTAAAAACCCGATGTGTATTAGACCAAGTTAATCGACCACCATAAAAGTTAATAAATAGAAGGAAAAAAAAAGTGTGGCTTGTTTGACCAAACGGGCCAACAATGAATTGGCTGCCTCGTTCAAATTGTGATTTGGTTTAAAAAAAGTAACATCGCAGTCATTTTAGTCTTGTCTAACCCTAACTTAAATGTGAAATAAAAAACTATCAAAGGATTAAATCGGGAAAAAAAAATGAGGCATTGAAATGAAAAGACGACAATACACTATATTGACTAGGATTAACACGTGAAATTTACAACCCAAGTAATAGACATGACCATAATGAGTTAACTTGGTTGGATAATCTGTCTCTTTTTTTCCTTCCTTTATTCTCTTCCCGGTTAAGCTTTAGTAGGGTCTTAATTGACCACAAATTGGATTAAATATGAAAGTAAATTGAAAAGTTATAAAAGAATCGAAGCTAAAATTTTAAAAAATATCACATTGTATTGACCTCGGTCAACTTGAATTAACGGACAAAATTTAGAACCCAAATCAAAACATAATATCAATTAGGCATAATTTTTTAAGCTAAGCGATGAAAAAAGATGTAATTGCATTTTTTATTTTAAGTTAAATAAAAAAAATTCAATGATAACAAATACTTAAAATGTATTTTAAAAAAAAATTAAGGGAAAATGCATTAAAAAAAAAGCTCTAGATGTTATGAATTAACCCATTGAATCTGCAATCCATGCCAAGGACTCAACCAGGTCTAATAATTTTTTTTCTTAATTTTTTCTTGCACCTAAACAAAGAATAAAAATAATTGAAAAAAAATATAAAAAAAACCTGCCAAAAGAGCCCAGGCACACGAGCCTGGTGGCCCAGCTCATATGGGTCGCTTAGGCCCACACACTTGGGCCTTATATTTTTTTTTATCTTTTTAAAGGCTGGACGACAAGTTTTTTTTTTAAAAAAATCAGACAACATGGTCATCTGTCTTTAAGATTCCGGCCACCACAATGGTGGCCGAAAAATCAAGGCATACCTAAATTTGTCAAAAAATCCCATTTTGTTACCCATTTTAACCAAAAAACAAAACATCTCATTTTTGTTTTTTAAACACCCTCACAACCCCTAAAAACCTAAAAAAAAACGCTAAAAAGGCCCCCAAACACAAAATCAAACCGGATTACATTTTTCTTCTTCAACTCTGATCTATTTTTTAGGTAATATTGAGGTTTAAAACAACCATCATTAAACTCCTTCATTAAATGTGAAGCAATTATTGGTTTTCATCAATTCATTAAGTCCAGGCAAGACTTCTTTTCTTTTGCTTTAGCTTTGTTTTTTAAGAAAGAAATTATTAAGTACACAATAGATGAAAATACTAATGTTGCATTAACTTCAACATTCGATGCTGTTGCTGGTGAAAATGGCAACCTAGATTCACTTGCTTAAGGAGGTTGATTTAACGTTCATTAAGTAGGATGGAAAAGAGTATAATGAGCAAGAGATGTACCTCTACGAAAAAACTGAATGCTAATTTTGACACTAGTAGGAGAACCCAAAACATGGTGTACCTAGAGAATTAAAGCAAATAAAAGTTCCAGTAAGAGGAGATAATAACTCAGCAGTCATGGAAGCCACAAGCATCCACAAGTCCAGATATTAACACTTACTTGATCAGTGAAACAGAACTCTCATGCATTCCCCTTCCAACATAAAGCCGAGGCTGCAAGAAATCAGATTACATGCGAGAGGTTGCAGGTATGTTCGTATATGTAAAACTTCCATAGAATGCAATTATCAAGGAAGTTTTAAAGCAAGATTTTGCATACCTGTGACCACCACATCAGGAACAACACAATCTTATTGTTTGAACGTTCAAGAACCCTCCGAATTAATGGGAACACAAACAATAACACAGAGAGGATATTTGGAGACAAGTAAATTAGGATAGCCATGATGAACAAAGAAGGCGAACTTGGACTACTGCCAAACCATTTCTTAATGGTCTGTCCAAGTCCAGGAGGATTTTTCCAACTATACGCATAAGTTACCGGTAGAATTATGACCCATGCTGCAGCTGAAAGAACCTTTAAAACATATCTTATTTTCACGTAAAATGGCATAGTCTTCCTTGCCTTCCACATCAGAATGATATCAATGACAGCTGAAAATAAAATAGAATCATCAATTTGTATTGATAAATGCATAAGTGCATGGTACAGAATGTAGCAGTGTTTTCTGATTACCATGGAATTATAAGCTATAATCTTTAATAAAAAAGGCTATGTATTGACTAGTAACACCAGATGCTTAAATTCTTGGAATTCGCAAAATTAAGGCACATACCGTCAACATGGTCTAGATGGCTTATCATTTAAGGACAGAAAGAGTTGGGAAAAACTCTGTTACTGGCTTTCATTTTTATTCTTCTTTCTAAACATCATTATAACTCTTTTCAACCTGTATTTAATATTTTGCTTATATGATTTTTAGTTTTGTGTTTTCATCAGAAAAAACAGAGGTTTCAAAAAGGAGGTTTCCACAATATGGATACGAGGAAAGTGCGAGTTCACAACTCTGCAAGACAAGCTTCTATATAAATGTCTAGATCATCACATTCACCTCTAAGAAACTTACTCAAAATTTTAACTGTGCCATCCAAATTGGAATCAAATGACCAATTGAACTTTCACGGAAAACTGTCAAACCTTCAACCAGTATGCAGTCGTATTAAATATTCTGTGTAACTCGTGCTATTCATCAATCTGGTATTTCAAATTGGGGTAGTGTGACATCTTCCAAAGAGAATTAGAATTGGTGAATGGTGATATATAAGCTATACTTAAAACTAACTGGACATGCCAATGAGCTTCTAGCTCAATTGGCACCAATGCCTCTGTTTCTGTAACTAATTGGACATGAGATAAATGAAAAGGTCTGTAAGCTCAACAAAATAATGAGCAATGCTCGAACACAAAGTCTTTAAGAGAACTTTTTTCTCTACCTTGTCCAAAATTTAGTATCGTAGAAGTGATGAAGATGCTCAAAACTTTCTTGAAAACGTCACCCTCAAATATAGAACTCAACTTTCCTGATCCATTCCAAGCAATGATGATCATCGCCTTAATTGAAGGGAACATGCCAAAAAAAATCATTTGTTCAATATATCATCAGAAAAGAAAATTCTAAAAATATTCATTATATAACAGCCAAAAAGCAGAGAGGTTTACCTGTAAACACAGAATAAAGAAGCTCCACATTCTATCAAAACTTCTGAAAATATGCCAAAATGATCTTATTTCAACAAAATTAACTTTTCCAATCCATCGATCCCCTGTAACTGGTTTCTTAACCTGATAATCAGAAATAGAGAAGTTATATATCAGGACCAAAATTTTTCTGACATGGCAATAGTCATTATGTTTGCAAAGTTTTAATTTGTAAGAGATAATTTCTTTGAATCACAAATTCAATACAAATATGCTCCACTTTCAGAATGCTGCCAAGGATTGACTTTTTGAAGTGAAAGAATGCGGTATATCCAATGAATTGAGCTAATCAGTAATTAAGTGCTTAGAACCTAGAATATAGTTCAACAAGTGCGGTATATGTAATTTTAGAAGAGAGAGAAAGGAATCAAAGAGTAAATATAACTTCAAAAATCTGTCCATCCAAGGATATATGTCATAAATGGGTGTCAGCACTCAGAGACACATACTCTACTGTTCTTCGCATTCCTGATCTCTCATCCATGTTACTCCTCTCAGAGGCTAGACCAGAGATGCAAATCATGCTCCTAAAAGATGCGGGAGCTTTCAACAAAAAAAATAGAAGAAGAAGAAGAGCCAAATTGGATATTCTGAAGCTTATTTAGCCCACTGTCTCTCCATCATAGCCTTACCAATGAGGTTTGCCAGCTGTGACCTCCCCCATCATGAAGGATAAAGAAAGGGAAAACATCTCGGAGGCACACGCGGCATAGATGGTTGTTAAATCATTACAATTTGCCTTTTGCACAATCGTGTCTAGGAATGACGCCAAGTCAGATGAAATTGCTACCAATATGCAAACTGCATCTCTCGGTGTTGGTAATGGATAATATGTAAAGCATGTTCAAGTGTTGCAGATTTCAAGTATTAGACGAAACATTACTCATGGGTGTGCACCACATACCAAGCCCTGAAATTGAAGCTAGAGGCATTGTGTTGAAACGCACATTAGGCAAGGCTCAAGCCCTAAAGGTTTAAATGGTGGCCAAACATATGGATCATTTCACCATCTTTAATTGTAAAGTGCTAACATGAAGAAGGAATATGGGTTACCAAATTGCAGAGCTAATCCCACAGTATTTACTGCAGTCATGAATTGAAAGCAGGGGAGATGAAGAAAGGCAAACAAACAAAAAACATAGGCCCAAAATTATAGCCTACCTCATCTTTTTCAGCTCGAAGCCCCAATGCAGAGGGGCAAAAAAAATCAGCATCAGCACGCATAGGCCATCCTAATCGGAAACAATCAGCTGACCTACAATTCCAAACCAGCTCACAATTTACAGCTTACAGCATTCACAGATTGGAAAGCCTGAGCAAGAGAATAAAGCATTATACCAAAAGTATTCATTCAAATCATCATAGTTTCTCCATTGAGAATGCTTTGAACTTCCATCTTTGCTCATTTTTGCTTCCCTTGCTATCGTGTCATATATAGGTTTTACTACTTTCCTTAGAAAAGCCTCATTTTCACCACCATAGGCTGGCTTTATATGCTCACCCGTCATTGGACTGACACTCCCAGCCAACATTCCATACAGTTCAAATGCCATCTATAAATATTGAGTTCAATAAGTCAAAGCATCCTTAACCTTTAAATATTCCACTATTCAAAAAGAAACTCAAAACTCATAAAAGAAAAATCAAGTATAAAGAATCAAAATTTATTCACAAATCAATGAGACATACTGTTTGTCTCCAAATGCACATCAAATCATGAAAATTTGCTATCTACTCAGTCTACTTGTCATGTTGTTGAGCCTTACAATGTTTTTTTATTACTTTTACTACATGAATACCCGAAAGAAGAAATCCCTTTTTGATTAATATTTGTTACTTCAATTAACTGCAAATTGAAGAACTCTTATAGTCACATAAAAAATGCATTGAATAGGTATCTCTATCTAGCACCTTCCAGCTTCCCCAAAACTCAAAAACAGAGAACAAAGCAACAAATTAATAAGTTTCTTCTCCCTTCATTATCTCTTTATCTGTAGTCCATACAAGTCTTGAAAAGTACATTATTTTCTGATTATAACTCTTCCAGCTTCTCATGATTTGCCAATGAGAATATTTCCTAAACTGAAGAAACTGTCTAAAAGATTAATCTTTTAAGTAACACTGCAGGAAATAAATAGATAAATACATTGCATGCAAACATTCTACATTCTTCTTCACATGTAAATAGGATTTCCAACGAAAGTATAATAAGAAGATTGTACTGCCTATTCTGACACATCCCTCATCTATGGATGTACGCTTGTAATCTCTAAACAAGTCAAATCCTTGAAACCTATTTATTGCTTCTTATCTCAGCAACACAATCAGCATTCCAAGCAAATATTAAGACTGTTCTTGAGAGAACCTGGTTATTATACAAAATATAGGTGATCTAGGATAACTTCTTTTTTTGCCAACTTCACATCCAGTAGCTTGCAAACTGAATAAAAAATAGCCTAACAGGGAAAATTTAGGGAGCTGTTTAGGTCTGACAGGTTTAAAAAAGAAAATCAAACATGAAATAGAAAAATATACTGAAACATTCTTCATTTAGGTGTGTCATCATAAGAAGTTGAAAGCCAAATCTCTTGCATACATGATGATATATATAGCAAAGGCATTCTGGCATGAATCTCAAGTTTGCTGCTTCTCCCCATATAAGAAGATACAGACCCATATAGAGTAGTTTTCTCTGTAGCACTTCTTGTTGAATAGTCGGCAGCCTACCATTCAAAATAGCAGCACAACTAATGAAAACGGTAGGAATGAAAATGAAAGTAAGAACAAAAGAGAACATAAGAATGAGGTGCTCTGCACTTCCTGTAAGTGAACTGAAGAAAAAAATAAGAGCACCAAATCCATACTGGTTATAAGAAGACTTCAATTTCCCACTCAGCATTTCTAGAATAATGATGATAATGAAAATGAATTATGTGATTTTAAAGGTGGAAAACTCACCAAAGGCTACTTTTGCGTCCTAAATACTTGCACCATTTTTTGTAGTTCTTAAACAGTTTCTTCATAATATCTGTCACGGCCATGTCATCCAACTAACAAGAAAAAAACGTACAGAAAGTTGATTGATGCATGAGAATATTTCCAAAGTAAGGAAAATAAACCTTAAATGAGAAGTAAACAACCTTGGGTTGCTGATCAGGCTTTGGAAATTGCCGTATATGCACATTCGCAAGCAACAGAATCAAGTGCTCCCTTTGATTTTCCACATTATCTTTCTACATATCATCACTTTATTACAGCCAACCAAAGAACTCTTGGATATAACAGGAAGCAACCAAGTTAGTCACTCACCTGAAAGCCAAACATAGCCTGAAGCCAATCTAAAATGTCTTCATTTACTCTCTTCTTGTGCCCCTTTGGCCATGGAAGACCCCTGGTGTTTCGAAGTGCAATAACAGTAGCTTTAATCTGTAACATAACCAACCAAGAGTTTTCATCAGTACTCAAAAAAGAGTAGCAGAAAAATATAAAACAAAAGATTTCAGACAAGGAAGATGGAATTGACCTCAGGATATCTCATGATAACTTGATGTTCACTTTCAGGATCAAGAGGAAGAATATTATAGGGTACATAAATTCGGTTCTTTTCTTCAACTTCAGTCTGAGCTTCCAAAACCTACAATAGAAAACAAGGAAAGAAGAAAGCCCTTATACAAAATTTCCAATATATGATACAACTATTCAATAAATGAATGTTTCCAGATTCAAGTATATTTTTCTAAAAAAGATGGACGGATATTAAATGCCTCATAAGGAAAAATTATCAGCCTAACCTCATCATCTACTTTCACAGCCTCTGTCGTGTTGACAGCCCTCAAAACCTCAAATAGGACAGCAGCAGTTTGATAAGCTTTTGTAAGTTGGGCACTGAACTAGGAAGGTGAAATTGATATGAGAAATCAAAAAAAGTACATCCAAGGCAAGTTAATTTACCAATAAATCAGGTCTGTACCAAAAAAACTTACCGATCAGCTTTATCAGCGGCATCTCGTAAGGCTTGTATATACTTCTGATAGTAATCTAGATAAAATCTCTGCATTTCTCGAGCATCACTTATCGTCTTTCCTTGCATGGTGGTGTCATTTTCCTGTTAGACCAAAAGCATAAATATAATTTCAAGTAATTCCAAATGGATCCTCCACAAAATATCAAAATGGTGTAAATTTAAAAAGCAGTTGGAAGGCTCCAAATTAGGGAGGATGGCATGGAGATGAAAGACCACAAACAATGGCTGCTGGAAACATTAATAAATCTTTTTGAATCAATAGGAACACTTTCAAATAAAGCAAACCAAGAATTGTAAACTGTAACTTGAAGTCCATGTGACAAAAGAAATCTACAAGGTGCTTGGTTGAGAGAAATCTGTCTTGATATTACATACATGCTCAAGGAATTGTCCTTCACAAGATTACATTTCTTATCCTTAGGAGGAAAATACTAAGCCAAATCTGTCTTAATGAAAATTAGACCTGATAAGCGTGTGAAATGAGAGTTTACCCTTTCCAAACGTTGTAGAAGTGCAGTTTTAAACTGCCGAACACCACGCCCACTAGATGTGGGATCTAGTCTGTGAGCTTTCTCAAAGGCATAGAACCGACCTATTCAAAAATGATAAACGGTATATGAGTAAATAACACTACTTATCTACCTAGTACCAAATAGATACATATACGTGTGTGGATAAGGAAATGCTGAAAAGCCAGAACTCTAGGAACTTGTTAACTCTATTCAATATGAAGTTCTCATTTCCTTCTTTGAACACATCCACATTTTGAAGCTTCTATTTCACAAATATGTCTACAGAATCATTAGAAGAAAAACAAAAAGAAAATCCTCCAGTTGGATAAAAGATCCTATACGAACAAGAGGATTCCAATGATGAGAGATGATTTTATTCATGCTTAAAACGCAAATGAGCATGCTAACATGCACCAAACAAAAATAATAATTAATAACTTACAGAGATAAGCAACTCTAGGGTTGCTTCCCTCAACTTGATTAGCAACACGGAGAATTGGAGCAATCTCAACCAGAGAAGAAGGCACCACCTCACTATCCAACATGGACTCTCCTAGATTACCAGCAGTCTGAGTCCGCAGAATCCGCTTCTGCGGTGGTTGCTGATCAGACCCCCTTCTATTTGACATCTCTGATGCGTAGTAAAGATCAACTTAAAATGTCTTTGCTTACCTGCCATAACCCATCAAACATCAACAAGAGGAGGGGAGAGAAGGAGAGAAAGGGGGCTAAAACAGCTCACCCTGTTTGGTTTCTTTGTTACTTGCCAAATCAAAACTTTGAACCTAGGAAATTCCATCATTCACATAAAACTTAATTCAATTATTAGACTTGGCTAAATATGTTTTACGTTTCCCTTTCTAAAACAAGAAAATAAGAGACAATGCCCACAGTTTTGCTTTATTCCTTTTCTGTTCATCTGTTTATCTAGCAAATTATCATTATCTTTTGATAAGCCAGATTGAATTAGACAAAAGCACCATGAGACCAGTAGACCAGTATGGAGAAAGGAAACAAATATAATGGACTGCTATCTAAAGAAGCAAACAAACAGATAATGCCAGAAACAAACAAAGAAAAAGCAAAAGGTAGGACATGAACAAATCTTCTGACCAGCTGAGAGCAAAACCTAGCCTGATTACTGGAAGAACCCAAATAAAGTGCAGAATCACATACTCCAGGAGCCAGGAGGAAAAGTGGATGTCAACAGGACAAATTTCAAGACAAGGCTTCCAAGGTAACAACCAAACGTACTTTCTTAACACACGTATATTCAGAGAAACTAGCAAGGAAACTTGGTCACAGAAAAACCAAGCCAATCATGAATGCAGCCAAGCACCTTTGCAAAGAACACCTGAGTGGGACACATGAAAAAGAGCAAAAGACCCGGAAAATCCAAACAGCATAAGCATCCCCAAAGCAGCACCACATCAACCAAAATCACGGGATAGTGCAAATCTCCATAGAAAAGCATAAAAATGTTTAGCACCGAATGAGAGCAACGATAAATAAAACATCAGAGATACCAAAAACAGAGGACCCCCCACCACAGACTCGAACAATCAAGAATCCTTCGCAAGTTCACAGAGCCTGGAACCAAACTCACTAACTAAATAAATCAGATCCACCAAATACTAACTAAAACCACCACACAACACCACCCACAACCCAACACCCACCAAGTGTTATGTTTAGCAAAATAGGAATCCAGTCAATTCCTTGTTACTTGTTCTACTTTTGCAGCAATCAAACCATAGACAATGAGAAAGTTGTTAAAAAAAAAAAAACTCTTCCTTAACCATAGATATGGTTTCACCCTGGCAAAATCAAGCCGGCCCTCTATTTAGTTGGTGATAAAACCAAGAAAATTCAAATACAGATGAGTGAAGCATAGGCTGAATTGGGAATCAGTTTTCTTCTCTATTCGTGTCTGTTGTAAAATATGCAATTTATAAAGCATGAGATGCTAAGTAAAACCCAACCAGCCCAACAGAACAAACAAAACAAGAACTGAATTCTTGTTCTTGAAAGTAAAGAAAGAACAACAAAAGCAGATAAAGATTACCACTTTAAATATGTTTTATGAACCAGAAGCAGGGAAAAAAAACACAACAAAAGAAACAAGAACTTCAATAGCTCGACTCCTTCCAAGAACAAGTTCCTTGCTAGGCAGTAAAAGAAACAAGAAAATCAGAGAAAGAGAAAGATTACCACTTTATTAACAGAAAGAACCGAGAACCTCAGCAAGTCTACTTGATGATCATCAAGCCAAAGATCTCACTCTCTTTTACCTTCTTGACTTTTCCAAGAAATCCAACCCACTAGAGCAAAAAAAAAAAAAATTCACAACAACTAGATACTGGGCAGTAAAAGAAACAAGAAAGGGAAAGAAAGAGAAAGATTACCATAAAGAACCAAAAAAACACTTCAAGAATTCTGCATGATCATCAACCCCAGGACTTCATTTTCTTAAACTGATTGCTTTACAAACACGTATATGTATCTGCACAGAACAGTCCAGCAAGAAAAAGAAAAGGAAGGATAGAAACTGCAGCAAAATATTAAGTTATGACAGAGAGTTGGAAACTACGAACGTGGGAGGGATAAGGGAAGAAGAGAAGAAGAAAGAAAGCAACTGCAACAAGTCGAGTGACTTTAGTCTGTACAGGCACTTTTTTTCTACTTTCTTTTTCCAATAAGAAAATGCCACCCCGCCATTTCTGTAGCTATCTTCTCTCTTTCATTAAAGAGTGAAATCGACTTGATCATAATTTAGAAAAAGAAAAGACGTGAGAAGAGTAAAATAATACAAGCAGCCGGTAGAGAATTGCTTTTTTTAAGTTTCGGTGGGTTAAACGTGAGATTTGTCCCTGTAATATTTTTTTGGCTGGATCTTATCCCTATACTAATTTATTTCTCAATCTAGTCCTTGTGTTTTTGCTTAGTTTTATTTAGTTATGCTTTTAAATTTTAATTTTTTTTGTTTCCTAAAAATCTCTTACACATTTCTGCGAATATGTCAAGGCTTGAATCACTAACTACACTGCATAGGGAGGAACCCTATTAAATACTAACAAAAGAAGAACAGGGTGTACAGGGATGGCATTGAAAAATAAAGTGATGCAAGGACCACATTAAAAAACAATATAGGGATTAATCCACTCAAGTTTTGTCTTAAAGTCTGATTTTTATTGGTGTTACTGTTGAAACTGTGTTTATTTTAAAAAAAATATTAAATAATAGTTTTTTAATGATTTTTGATATTTTAAAAAAAAATAATTATTATTATGATTTATTGGTGTTACGATTGAAACTGCGTTTTAAAAGTATATTTATTTTAAAAAAATATCAAATAATATTTTTTAGTAATTTTTTATATTTAAAAAAAAAACATGAAAAATATTTTGATATATTTTTAAAAAACTAGCTTTGTTTATTTTATTGTGAGACTGAATGCATATGATTATACCTTCCAAGTCAAGCGCGTGTGTGTACGCGTGTGAGTGTTCTCTTGGTAAGGTTGTACCGTGCAAGTATTATAAGTTATGGTTATTATATTATTATAAATTATAAAAAATACTAAAATGGGTGAAATATTACTCTCAACACCACGGTCCACACAGTCATTAACATTGTTCGCCATGAAAAAAAAAATTCTGTGGTCAATCAAGTTTTTTTCTCCTTGGTTAAGCCTTTTTATGGTCAAATTTACGGCTGATTAACTTTGATTTGCTAAACAAATACATAATTTAAAGATGGAGGATGAAAGTAGTAAAGGCAGGGAAATAGGTGGTTGCTTCAAGTTTAATGAAAATTGCAGATTTTGCATCTCCCTACTCTTCTCTCTTCTGTTTTTTGGCTTTCTTTTTCTCCTAGGCTTCTTTTTTTTTCTGGCTTTAATTTTTTTGTTTGTTGTCCCGCATCAAAGTTATGTAAAAATATTCAGCTTGGTCCTTATACTTTTTTTTCAACCCCTTGTTTTTTAAAATTTCAATTTTGATTCGAAATTTTATTTTTTTTATTTTTTTATTTTATAATTTAAGGGGGGGAGAGGAGGTCATTGTTTTTTTTTTTCTATCTCATTCTTCAATGTTGGCTTTTAATGAAATTTTTTATTACTCTTTGTTTTTTAATTTTAACACATTTTCAACAATTTTTTATGATGTTTTTTAATGTGAAATGGTTTAATTTTTACTTTGTTGACGAATAAAATTTTAGTATCTTTTTTTAATATTAGGAAACATTCTTTATATATATAGCCCTGCTTCAAAAAATTCTTTAATTTTATTAAATTGTTTTCCTAAGCATTTTTTTTCATTATGTTATTCTAAGTAGTCCAATTGTTTTAAACAAAGAAAACCATAAGAAATTAACTAAAAATATAAACTTGAGAAAAAAACCTAATTAGTTGTTTAGAGAGCCCAAAAAAAATT
>Ga0307517_10003449_pt1 | contig 24592 bp, 18 predicted proteins | sample 23_EM_MG_FD_194515 | JGI IMG/M metagenome (GOLD analysis project Ga0307517, IMG submission 194515) | Populus trichocarpa ectomycorrhiza microbial communities from riparian zone in the Pacific Northwest, United States - 23_EM | ecosystem: Host-associated > Plants > Roots > Unclassified | place... | reverse complement strand
ATTAATGGATTTCATCAATGAAAATCACTTTTTTTATTGTTATCAAACAATAAAATATGTGGTTGCCGGTGAACCTCACCCGCAACCACATTAGCAAAAGCATCTAAATGCTGCATGCATCATGGTTCTAAAAACGACAGTTGGATTCCTTGCATATGTCAAAATCAGTAGTCATTATTATTATTATTATGAACTCAAGAAAACACATGTGGGATGCAGAAGAAAGTGTACAAATCTCCAGGTTTTTTATTTTTGAATTGTCATCTATTCATCATCAAATTCTAGTACAAGAAAATCTCTAGCCTCACATTCTTAAAAACAAAAACTCTAAGCTAACGTGGACGTCGAGAGGCTATCCAAATCTTCTTCTTTTTATTCTGAAAATGTCTGAATTGTAAATTAATGCACTCTCGGCAACCTCGTTTCAGACCATGAAAGATAATCATTGAGAAAGAGTTTACGTGGCACTGTATGAACTTTTCCTTTTCAAACTTCTTTACAAGGTTTTTTTTAAAAACAATATTAAATTAATATATATATATATATATTAATTTAAAATATTTCAATTAAAAATCACTTTTAAATATATCTTACACCACATTACTAAACAAATACTAAAAAATATCATATTTTCACATACACATATACATGCACCACACACACTAATTTCTTCTGATAATAATCAAATGGAAATAGATTGTGTTAGACTTGATAGATCTAAACATGTTTTTAAAATAATTTACATTTAGATTAGATCCTGATGTTGATTTTCATGAATCAACACAAACAACAAAGTCTGAATCTGATTAGCCAATTACTTTTAGATTGTTTGTATATCTATACGTAAGTATGTAGTGTTTGATCCTTTGAAGGTATCTCATTACTTTCCATACAACTCTCCAGTGGTTTATACTTGGATCACTCTGATATTGTCCTAACATTCCCACAACAATTGTAATGTTAGGCCTTGTACAGATCTGAGTGTACATTAGGCTTCCTACAACAAAAACACATGGAATGTTTTTCATTTGTTCCCTTTCAAGATTATTTTTCGGGCATTGATTCAAATTAAATTTATCACCCTTCACAATCAAAGCAACACTTGGTAAACAATCTTTCATCTAAAATCTCTTTACAACTTTATTGATATAGGTTTTTCGAGACAAACCTAAAATGCCTTTAAATCTGTCTTTATTTATCTTAATGTCAATGACATAAAATGCCTCACCTAAATCCTTCATGTCAAAGCTCTTATAAAGAAATTGTTTCACCTCATGTAACAACCTTTATCATTGGTCGTAAGTAGAATATCATCCATTTATAAAACAAGAAAAAAAAATTCTTACTCCCACTGATTTTTCTGGTATATGCATTGATCATGATGTTTTCTTTAAGTCCAAATAAATAAATTACATCATGGAATTTAAAATATCATTGTTGGGATGCTTGTTTTAAATCATATATGGATTTCTTGAGCTTGCAAACCAGATACTCATCATCACTAAAGGAGAATCCTTCATGTTGTTTCATGTAAACCTCCTTCTCTAAATCTCTATTGAGAAATATGATTTTCACATTCATTCGATGCATTTCTAAGTCAAAATATGCTTATAATACCAAAATAATACGTAGAGAATCTTTCTTAGATATAAGGGAGAAAGTCTCTTTGTAATTAGTTCCTTTATTTTGAATGAATCCCTTAGCAATGAATCTTGCTTTATATTTTTCAATTTTGCCTAATGAGTCTATCTTTGTCTTAAAGACTCATTTACATTTAATGAATCTTATATTATTAGGTAACTCAACAAGATCTTAGACTTTGATACTCTTTATAGAATTCATCTCTTCCTTTATGGCGTTATATAAGAATTTTGATTCTTTGCAACTTATGGCCTGTAAAAAAAATTCATGATTATTTTTTGCTCCAATGTTATAGTCAGATATATTCTTATATATACATAACATAATCATTATGAATTGTTGATCTCTTTATTCTAGTAGATCTTCTCAATATTGTACCATCATCTTCTTAAGAAGTATTTGGTTTAACTGGTTATTCAGAAATTCTTAGTAATGCTTGAACTACCTGATCTACTGAAATGTTGTTATCAGCTTGTTGAACTTCAACAATTAGTCTTAAAACCCTATTTTGTACACTTGAACAATGTTGTTAACAATAACCAATAAATAACTTGATGTGGAAGGTTGTGATTCTGAATGATCTTTCTTAAAAACTATGTTCTTGAATTGATTGCTCTTACTCATCAAGTCATTTTCAGAAAACTTTGCATTTCTTGATTTCACAATCCTAGTACTATGAGATGGACAGTAAAATCTATACTTTTATACCTTTTAACATATGTAACGAAACACCCACTAATTGTCCTTGTGTCTGACTTCTTTTCTTATGGATTATAAATTCCTACTTCAGATAGGCATCCCTAAACACACACATGTCGCAAACTTGATTTCCAACCTTTCAATAACTTAAATGGCATTTCTGGAACAACCTTGGTTGGAACTCGATATAATATGTAAATTGTTGTCTTTAATGCTTCAATCTACAAGGACTCAGGTAGATTAAAGTTGTCAAGCGTACTTTGTACCATGTTCAATAATATTTGGTTTCTTCTTTCTTCTACACCATTCTAATCTAGTGAACCAGACATAGTGTATTAGGCAACTGTTTCATTCTCTTGAAAAAAATTTGCAAGCGAACCAGGTGTTTGTCTATCATTTATATATCTTTCATAATATTCTATACCTTTATTTGATCTCACAATCTTAATTTGTTTCGTTTATTATTTCTCTACTTCAGTCTTAACAATCTTAAAGGCATGTCATGCTTTATTTTTTGTTATTAAGCAAGTAAATATATATGTATCATGAGTAATTATATATAAAAAAGATGACGTATTTCTTACCATGTGAGTCTATGTTTATAGACTACATATATTAGTATGAATGATTTCTAATATGTTTTAACTCCTACTGACTCCTTTCTTTTGACTTGTTGGTTTGTTTTCCTTTAATGCAATCCATATAAGTCCAAAATCAGTAAAATCAAGAGTACTAAGTATCTTATCATTTACTAATCTATTAATTCTTTTTATGAAAATATGTTCTAATCTCTAGTGCCATAACTTAGAGGGATGCTCATTAATAACACATTTTGTAATGCAGTGTGAACATGCATTGAACTATAAATGGCATTGTTTTGTAAATTAATGCAATAAAGACTATCAGACGAAATACCATTTCCAACACAATCAAATTTATAAAATAATCTGAAAATTTCTGAAAACTTAACGGAATATCCAAAAAAAATAATCTTGAAACTGAAATCAAGTTTCTAGAAAAACTTGGAAGATAAAAAGTCCTTTCCAACTCTAAAAAAAACCATTACTTAGAGTTAAATAACACGGTCATATAGCCTTCATTTGTGAACACATCTTGTTTTCTGAATAGATGTTTTACTCAGTTCCCATTGGTTTTCTTAGGTTTTGCATACCTTGTAAGGTATTTGAAAAATGGATTATAAAACACAGTCAATTCACCATGTGTTATAATTAATATCAACCATATTAGATTTATAACAAATAAATGAGATTGAAATACCTTTCGTTTCAAGTCATTTCTGAATTTTGGCACGTTTCTTCTCCAACTGTCCTTTTTTTTTCTAAAAAAAACATGTGGATTCCTTTTTAATATCAACTTGGAGAGGAGTTTTACCTTTCCCCTTCATCAAGATTCTTCAATTGTGCCACAATATACCTCATTTGTATGATGTGCTCATACAAACCTCTTATATTGGTAAGCCTCATGGATGAGAACTTATGATTACGGTGCTGTTGGTGCCTTATTTAAAGTGATAAATTGATCATTAATTGCTTTTAGCAAATCCTGGACTTTTTCATGTTGATCAACTGAACTATATATACAACTTGATATTCTTGTTTTTATAAACATTATACTAATACGATTAGGTTACTCCTATTGTTCATAAAGAACAATATCCTTTGAAGTACTAGTATTAGTAATTGCAAGTAGTTCATCTTTTCTAATTGTATAATCTATGTCCATCCACCCCAAATAAAGAAGAAATATTTCCTTCTATACTTTATATTTATCACTCTTTAGATCGGGAATATCACAACGAATATAAGAAAAACTAACATGTTGTATAACTACAAAAACAAATTTAAAGTGCATGCTTACGTCTAAATTGAGAACTAAATAAAATTTCATGTTTTTCTAATGTAAATCATGCTAAAATTGAATCTAATGACATAAAAATTGCATATGGACTGAATTTTTAATTCAATCAAATTCAAATATATCATATGATAGAATTATCAAATTATGTACTTAATTTATAATTTTATGGTTATATATTATGAGAATAATTTGATATTTTATCGTAAATCTTATGGTAAAACTATCATATTATGTACTTAATGTATAATTCTTGTGGGTATATTATAAAAATAATTTGATATTTTATTCTAATCAATTATATAAATATAATGAAAAATTATTGTGGGATAATATTTATTATAATTAATTACAATTAATGTCTATAATTCTTTATGTGATCCTAACATAGCATAATATATAATTTTATTTAATTAAAGATGTTGTGGCTAATCCCTAATTATAGAAAATCATATAGATCACTAGACATTAAGTTGAGGTATAATTTTATATGACATAAAATAACATGTTACCTTTTTTTATTAATTCATAAAAGAAGCACCATAAAAAAAACAAAATAAAACTATGAAAATAAACCACGCAAAAAATCAAAGTGACGGCCACACAAATTACATAGCCCGAAGGAAAAAAAATGGATAGCCCAAACATTGAATGATTAAAAATTAGTTTTCCTAATGATTTGTAACCATACAAAGCATCAAAACAACAAATAAAACAAAAGCCCCAAAATATTTATTTTTGGCACAAATGGTTTTCAATTTATTCTTACACTATTGAGCATGTTCATGTAATTATTTCCTTCGCTACTAGGCATCATATTCATGACAATTATCAAAACTCATTCCACCATAAACTAAACTCTCAAGCCATAAATAAAGTCAGATTAATCATTAATTCAATTCAGGAACCAATGTTCCTAAAATTCTCAAGGCAAATAGCGGAATAAAAAAATCAACTGACCACAAAAAAATCCCATGACAAATATAATTAAACATATTAATTAATATACTTGAACACAAAAATTTCTAGATAGATATATCAACATAGATATCAAGGCAGAAGCACTATTACAAACTCTAATATCAATTGTTAAACTTGATAGATTTAAACATGTTTTTAGAACAAATTACATTTAGGTTTAATATGAAAAAAATAAATATATCAAAATATACCTCCTATCTTTGATGAAAAACACTCCCGAAAGCTTTTGAAAAAGTTTTTGGTACTTTTAAACTCTAACACATTAATATGGCGATTCCCTTTAACTAGAACTCAAACTCTGTCTTTAGCTCGGTTAACCTGAGATCCCAATCTGACAATCCTTTAACCAGAACCCAAACTCTTTGTCTTTAGCTCGGTCAACCTAAAATCTCAATCTGGCAATCCCCTTTAACCAAAATATTTGTCTTCAGCTCGATTAACCTAAGATCCCAGTCTGACAATACCCTTTAACTAGAATTACAATCTTTGTCTTCAGCTCAGTTAACCTGAGATCCTAATCTAACGATCCCCTTTAACTAGAACCAAAATCTTTATCTTTAGCTCGGTCAACCTAAGACCCCAATCTAGCTATCCCCTTTAATCAAAACTAAAATCTGTCATTAGCTCAACTAACTTGAGATCCCAATTTGGCGATACCCTTTAACCAGAACCAAAATTTGTCTTTAAGGAGAACCATATTCGCACAATTATGTTTTCAGTTTAGTTGACCTAAAATCTTAATCTTGTGATTCCCTAGAACTGTCCAAAGGCATCTTGATTGAATCCAAAACACTTTGATTACAGGGTTGACTTCTGATACTTTCGATTGCGGGGTTTAAACATTTCAACATTGTTCAATGCCAAAGAATTGAGAAGTTCCTAATGGAAAGATTTTTCTCCTCCTCTTTTTTATTGTAGGGTTAAAACTGATATCCCTTACTATCATTGATTATTTTTCAATTGATTTCATTGTGGATTTTCTTGTAAAATTTCAAAAACATTTATGCAATGGTTATGGTTAAATGACTTGCATATATCCTTACCTAGTTTGAAATACAGCCCCCCTCTTTGATGCTTCATCGTCATAGAGTGCCTTGGCTTGCCATCTAAAGCCTTCTCAATCATTTGATTCACCAGCCCATTTGAGTTTACCATGTGCTAATCCTCTGCTTGAATATAAGTGCACCTCTTGGATTGTCTACCGCGATTACTACTCTCATTGCTTATCAAGCCTAACCAAGCCCCCTAAGTGTGGTGTTGCTTGCTTTGTTAAAAATGAGTTTAAAAAATCATTTAACTTTTTGAATTATTTCAAAAACTACCCCCTAATTAGCTGTGTGCATTCTACTAATAATTCTCAAAATGTTTTTTTGGTGTCAACCCCATCTTAGATTGTAAATCAACCATGACATTGCCCCTAGTTGAACCATATTCTTCAAGCATATGTTATCATCAATCTTCATGTAATTCTCAAATCATCTAGCCATGTATCTCATTACTTGTAGTAAACGCTTATCTTTATATGCTCGGTGTTTTTCACAGTAAATGGCCTTCAACTCGTCTAATCTTATCAAACAACTCCTACATATTTCTAGCAGCCATTACAGGTACTTATGTAGCCATGAAGTTGTCCCTTAATTGGGCCATGCTTCCCTAATATGACAATATTTCCTATATTCTTGAAGAAAACCATTACAGTCATCCTTTGCTAATGATCTTCAACATCTCTTTAGTTGATATAGCTGGGTTCATCCAAATCTATCTTTAGAGATTATCCCTTATTTCAAGGCTTTTTAATCATCTAGACTCGAACATGGAAAGAAATACATTATCATCATAAATGACATATCTTTTATCACCCCACATCTATATGGTGAAATGCATCTTTTCCCCTAAACAGTCTAGGTAATGTGCATCCTTTCAACTTTTATCTAAATGCACCAACGTGATAACATCTTTCAAGAGTCATAACCATATTTCAAATGTTAAACCAAGCTTTTAGATATGAAGATACCCCTCAAGTGCAGTGTTACTCTCAACTGTTATAAACGTTTTAGGCAACATTACCCTCAATTGAAATAGTTGTGTTCGCTCTTCTTCTTATCATCAAAAGGCATTTGACAGACGCTAATCATAGCTTTGATGGGTTTCACTGAAATATCATTTGATTATGTGTTTCTTTGCCCTCAGCTAATCTGAATGTTGTTTGTTTTCCCTCTCAAGGTCCACTGCATTGCTCCTAGGCTGCTCAACTTTTCAAGGACGACTTATAAGAAGTGTTAATGTCATTTCTGTCAAGGATTTTGCAAACTCGGTAGATTTTTTGTTTGAAAATCTTTCTTGTTTGAAAATCTTTCTTGTTCTGAAATCAACTCGCAAATTTCAAGGATCATGTCCATTCAAGTGTAATTATTGCAATGAAATTAAAGAGATGTCAGTTTTAAAAGTATTTTAAAAATTAAGCTTCTTTAGTCAAATATCCAACACATACTATTCAATACATACAGTCCTTTGATTATCTTGTATTTTGAAAACAGAAATTGACCCATTATAAGATTAAAATAGTTTGTTTAGCTCTTTTGTAGTTCTTTGTGTCAATTTTAATCTCTTATTTTGGGTATGTCATTTGATGGTACTTGACAGAGTGACCTTATATTGATTTCATCAGCAAAAGGCTCGAGTCAAGACTCGAGACACTATCAAGAAAGATTGTCTCTTTTGAGCATCCATTTTATCAGTATGTACAATAATTAATAGCTTAATTCGTAAAGCCACGACCCTTATGGAAAAGCTCTTCATATTTTGAGAGCATCATTTATTGGTTCAAATTGCTTACTTGATTAGAAAGTGCTTTTAAAAGCATGTAATGTAGGTTATATGTCATGACTATGAAAGAAAGGGAAATTTATAGGTTTAAAAGGTGTTTGAGGGTTTCAAAGACATAGGATCACCATCAACTATTTACTTCTCTCTTTCTTTTGCTATATTTGTAATGACATATAACCATGCCATATATTTCATCAAAAAGTCATGTTTTCTAAAACTAGATAGGAAACTCTATTTTCATTAATCATAATCAAGCAGTGGCATATAACCGTGCCTCACCTCTTTATAGGACTTTTCATCAATAAAAAACCTTTTGATGTTATCAATCAAAGTCAAACATTGGCATATAACCATGCCACTTTTTTTAATAGGAATTTTCACCTAATTCAATCAATGGTTCAAGAAGTTTCATTCTTATCAATCATTGGCATATAACAATGCCATTCCTTTTATTGTCAATCTCAAACTTAAAGAGAATACTAAAGCTCATTGCCCATCATTTATCTTATGATACTCTTTCATCTTTTTATTATCTCACGTTTCAATTCGAAGGAAAGGTTAAGGTTCACTGTAAATCATTAGCCTCATCATTTCCTTATTTTTCTTTCATTATCTTTGTAAGCAAATGGCATATAATTGTGCCACACATTCCATTTTCACTTAAAAAAATCAATAATCTCTTAGCAGAGGCCATGAAACAACTCTAACTTTTTCTTTGATGGATAACCAATATAATCATTTGAAGACACTGAAGGCTTTATCACATATACCAAAAGACATGTTCATGATTCAATATTTTCTTCTTTTTTACTCTTGCCCCAAACGTTAACTTTTGGCATTTGTTGTGCCTTTTCTCAATTAAAACCTCTCCATCCCCTCCTAGACATGAATGCATTTTCCTACCTTTAACCTTTTTATGGCATTCCACCAATCATCAAAACTTGATTTGCCTTTAAGTGTGGGCAATTCTACTTTTGGCTTTCTCACAGCCTTTCTCAAAGTTTTCTTAGATGCCCCTTAGTCTAGGGATTTTTTTCCATTTTTAGCACCTTTTTAATTGTTAGGCTTTTGTTCTTAGCATTCCACTTACCATTGATTCCACTATTGTCTTCATTTTTTCAACTAAAAGATCCCTCATGTTGCGATGTCGCGGTCGCACAAATTAATTGCCCTAGCTTCAAACACAACACACAAGATAGTATAGAGCAAGGAAGGGGTCGATCCCACGAAGAAGGTTTAAGTAAGATTTTTATGCTAGATGATATGCAATTTAGGGGGGGTTTGGATGTTATCTAGGCTAAAGCAAAAGAAAACAGAAAACTATCAAGCGAAATTAAATAAAATCAGAAAATTATCAAGAGAACAAACATTGGTCACAAGCACACATCCACCTACAGAAATTAGAACTGATCATAGAAACGAAACATCAATTTATATTCTGAATATTTATCTCTTCTTAACATTGATTAGTCAACGGATCCGCCGTATAACTAACCCTAACCATCAAACAACCACAGTGTTCGCACTAGTAATTTAATTCAATGGCAGCCTTAAGAACTAGGTAAGTTGATTAATCAAGAAAACATAATTGTCCGCAGTCTATGTTTGATTTGATTGAATGTTCTCCCTAAGATTAATAACGTAGATCCGCCACAATTATTAAACTCAGTTGCTTCACAAGTTCATATACCACAACTTTGGTTTTGATATCAAACTTACCAATAGATTGTCTATAATAATAACTTAGAGTCCGCTCTAGCAATTAAAATAAACAATCATAGAAAAAATAAGCATAGGAGAACAAACATATTCATCATATAAACTGAAAAGAAAAGGTTATATAAATCTCACTGTTCTTGAAATCCGAAGGTTTTCGTGTCCTTGCAACCAAGAAAACGAATTTAGCCTTGCATGTTTGTTGAACAACTAATCAAAAAGGAGGAATGCATGATTTCCAGTTTCTTAGAGGAAGGGGGAGTTTTTCTCTTCTTGGCTGGCTGCCCCCCTTCTCTTCTCTCATTCTTTTTATATCCTAGGAAACCCTAGTCTCTATTTTACAAAATAGTCCTCCCTTAAGTAGACAATTTACATTTAAGTACTTCAATAACTATTTTCCTAAAAAAAAGAAGAAATAGCCTTGCATGAAATCTTCAAGCTTTGACTTAGAGGAGGTAAATTGCTGAAATAAAAACTTGGATATCGGTTTAGATGCTTTGGAATGTAATTTGGACTCGTTTCTTCACGAAACCTGTTTGATGGCAGAATTCAGTTGTCATCTTTGAAAAATCATATCTCCCTCATATGACATCGTTTTTGGCTAAAATTTAGAGAGTTGATAGGCCTTTGAGTTAGGAATCCAATACAATTGAGTTTTCATCAATTGGACTTCTTTAGATCCAGATATTCAAGTTGGAATGGACAAAGGTCAACATTGGCAGATTGCAATATTTGACTTTGAAGGCTACGATTCAATGATCTTCCTTATTTTATTTTCTTGCCTTAGATTTACAGAAAGGTATGGATGTTTGCTTTTTAATGCCACTAGAATCACTTCATTTCAACCTCTAGTACTCACGCTCTGCACAAAACATCGACTGAAGGTCAAATCTGCCAATTACCTCCAATTTACTCCTTTTTGCATCTTTCATCCAAAAGTGCCTTCAAAACATAAAACAAAGAATGTCAAGGTATTTTATATATGAAATATAGACAAAACACTAGTTAAATGTGGGTGAGACTATCAAATAATATGGTTGCATCACCCCAAACGTTAACTTTTGGCATTTGTTGTGCCTTTTCTCAATTAAAACCTCTCTATCCCCTCTTAGACATGAATGCATTTTCCTACCTTTAACCTTTTTATGGCATTCCACCAATCATCAAAACTTGATTTGCCTTCAAGTGTGGGCAATTCTACTTTTGGCTTTCTCACATCCTTTCTCAAAGTTTTCTTAGATGTCCCTTAGTCTAGGGCTTTTTTCCATTTTTAGCACCTTTTCAATTGTTAGGCTTTCGTTCTTAGCATTCCACTTACCATTGATTCCACTATTGTCTTTATCTTTTCAACTAAAAGATCCCTCATTTGCCCCCAGTATGGGGTGTGATCTAGGTCAGGGTTTCTTTTTAAAAGAAAGATTACAATCAGGCTCAAATTAGGATTGCAAGGGATATATATGTTAGTGTTTCTCTCTTGATTTCGCAAGAATGGGTATAAAACTCCCTATTTTCTCTCCTTATGGTTCCTGCAGATTTTTGGTGAGGAGAGAGTACTTATACTCTATATTTTCCCTTATTTGCATTTAGGCCCCCTTTTCCTTTAAGTGTATTATTCTCTTCAATTAAATCCAACCCTCAACAGTACCGGGTTTATTATAATGTCTCGAATTATTTCACTCGGAAATTTATATTCAAAAATTTCTGAATTCCTGTTTTTATTTAACCATATGCATGAATTTCTTCACTTTTATTTATTTATTTTTTTCTCGGGGTTTACATTCTCTCCTCCTAATAGAAATTTTGTCCTTGAAATTTGAGTTATGTACCTGAGTTTATAAACAAGTCGGGGAATTTTCGTCTCATTTCTAATTCTCTCTCCCATGTTTCTTCCTCGATTTATGAGCTTCGCCATAAGACTCTGATGATGGGAACTTTCTTATTACGAAGTTCTTTCTCGCCCCAATCGAGTATCTTTATCGGTCTTACCTCAAGTGTTAAGTCTTTTTTTACCTCCACTGGCACTTGAGGTAACACTCTCGAAGGATCTAAATCGGCTTTTCGCAGCAAAGAAACATGGAATACATTGTGAACCTTGGCCAACTGTGAGGGCAAGTTTATTTCATATGCTACAGGTCCGATACGTTTTTGGATTTCAAATGGTCCAATGAACCTCGGAGTTAACTTCCCTTTCATACCGAATCTCAGCATGTGCTTCCATAGAGCTACCTCCAGGACAAAATTCAAGTGGTCTTCTTCGAATATCTGCATACTTCTTTTGTCTACCTGAGCCACCTTCATTCGATCCTTAATAATCCTCACTTTTTCAGTAGTGATTTGTACTAATTCTGCCCCATACAGCTTTCTATCCCCAACTTCTTCCCAACACAAGGGTGTCCTACACTTTCTACCATAAAGAGCTTCAAATGGGGCCATTCCAATTATTGTCTGATAACTGTTGTTATACGTGAATTCTACTAGTGACAGGTGCTCCTCCCAGTTTCTACCAAATTCCAAAGCACATGCCCTTAGTAAATCCTCTAAGATCTAAATAACTCTCTCAGATTGGCCATCAGTCTGCGAATGAAAGGTAGTATTGATACTCAAATTTGTTCCCAAGGCACGTTGTATGCTCGGCCAGAGACGTGAAGTAAATCTTGGGTCTCGGTCTGAAACAATTGATGTTGGGACTCCATGAAGCCTTACAACTTCGTTCACATAAATCTTAGCCAACTTGTCAACTGGATCTGTCATCTTTACTGGTAGGAAAAGGGCAGACTTAGTTAGTCGATCAACAATAACCTAGATTGCATCATTTCCCCTCTTTCCTCTGGGTAGTCACGACACAAAGTCCATTGTGATCATCTCCCACTTCCACTCAGGGATTGGTAATGGTTGTAACAGCCTTGCTGGTTTTCGGTGTTCTACTTTTACTTGTTGGCAAATACTACATTTTCCCACATAACCAGCCACTTCTTTTCTCATATTTGGCAACCAGTAGTGAACTTAGACTCGTGAGCCTCTCGTAGTAACTTTTGTTTAAGGGCTTTATTGTCAGGCACATACATACGTCGCCCCAACATCACTATTCCATCATCACTCATTCGAAAAAGAGTTTCACCCCCCGATTCCAGTTTGATTCTTACTTTTAACACCTCATCATCAAGTTGTTGTGCCTCTAATATTTGCTCTCCATATCCTGACTTCACCCTTAGTTGAGCCATTAAGGATCCTTCCGAATTAACACTTAATATTGCCCCCAATCTCTTTAGTCCAATCATAGTTTCCTCATTCCAAGTCGTTGGTCCATCCCTAATCGCCTTGTCTTTACGGCTGAGAGCATCCGCGACTACATTCGCTTTTCCTGGATGATAATCTATAATACAGTCGTAGTCTTTAATTAATTCTACCCATCTCTGTTGTCGCATATTCAACTCCTTCTGCGACATCAGCTATTTAAGGCTCTTATGATCCATGAAAATTTAAACTCGGGATCCGTATAAATAGTGCCTCCATACTCGTAAAGCAAAAACTACTGCTGCCAATTCTAAGTCATGAACTGGGTAGTTGACTTCATGAGTCTTCAGTTGTCTCGATGCATAGGCAACTACTTTTCCATGTTGCATTAGTCTTTTTCTTGAGGCATCACTGTAGACTACAACGCCTTCTGTTCCAGATGGAAGTATTAGTACGAGGGCAGTAGTAAGCCTTTTCTTCAATTCTTGAAAGCTCTCATCGCACTCCTTTGACCACTCCCATCTTATGTTCTTTCTAGTGAGTTGTGTCAATAGAGTTGTTATTGTTGAAAACCCTTCGATAAATCTTCTATAATACCTTATCAATCCGAGAAAACTACGAATTTCAGTTACCATAGTAGGCCTTTCCCATCTCAAAACTGCTTCCACCTTCTAAGGGTCCACAAAAATGCCCTTTGAAGACACTACATGCCCCAAAAAGGTAACTTCTTTTAACTATAAGTCACATTTATCCAACTTGGCATACAACTAGCGGCTCCTCAGAGTCTGTAGTGTCTGTCTCAGGTGTTGTTCATGCTCCTCATAGGATTTGGAGTAAACCAAGATGTCATCGATGAATACGACAACAAACTTATCAAGGTATGGTTGGAATACTCGGTTCATTAAATCCATAAAAAGTGTTGGAGCATTAGTTAATCCAAAGGGTAGCACCAAGAACTCGAAGTGTCCGTAGCGAGTTCTGAAGGCAGTTTTCGGCACATCTTGCCCTTTGATTCGCATCTGGTAGTATCCTGATCTTAAACCAATCTTTGAGAATACTTTGGCACCCTTCAAATGATCGAACAAATAATCTATCCGCGGAAGCGGATATCTGTTCTTTACCGTCACTTTATTTAGCTGACGGTAATCTATGCAAAGTCTCAATGTTCCATCTTTCTTCTTCACAAATAATACGGGTGCCCCCCAAGGTGAGTTGTTTGGTCGTATGAACCCTTTGTCTAAAAGCTCCTGCAATTGAATTTTCAACTCATCCAATTCTTTTAGGACCATTCTATATGGTGGTTGGGCTATAGGAGACACCCCAGGCAATATATCTATGGTGACTTCAACTTTTCTTTCTAGGGGTAGTCCTGGCAATTCTTCCGGAAATACGTCCTGAAATTCCCTCATAATTGGAATGTCAGACAGTCCTATTTTACCCTTTTTCGAATTTATCACATAAGCAAGGTATGCTGTACAACCTATCCTTAGTAGCTTTCTCGCAACCATACCCGAGATTATATTTGTAAAATTGGAAATTCTCTCCCCCTTAAAGACCATTGTTTCACCCTTAGCCCCTTGGAAGGTTACCGTTTTTGTAAAGCAGTCTAGATGAGCCTTATTTTTGCCCAACTAATTCATACCTAGAATTATATCAAAATCACTTAATTATAGGGGTATTAAATCTGCTTCTAGTTCACACCCATTAATGTTCCCACCCCTTCAAATACAACATTTGTTTCCACAGTTTCACCCAAAGGTGTCCCAATAATAAATCCTTTTTCTACCCTTTTTGTTTCCTTACTCAATTTGGTTACATTTTTATTTGCTATAAAGGAGTGAGTGGCATCAGAATCAAACAAAACATGCATTTGATAGTCATTCATTTGCAGCATACTTGCCACCACATCTGATGCTGCTCTGACATCCTCCTAGGTCATATGGAAAACCCTTCCTTGATCCCTTTCATTTTGCGCTCTGGGTCGTCCCCTATTTGAGTTAGTTCCTGACTGAGTCGACCTTCCTGGTCTGTTTACTGTGATGGACTGCTGATGACTCTGACTTTGCTGCCTATGTCTCTGAGGTTGTTCGGTGTTTAACTGGGGGCATTCCCTTTTAAAGTGACCCTTCTCATCACAGTGATGACATTCTCTTCCCAAGTACTGACAGGTTTTCCACTTATGACCTTCTCCTCGACATATATAGCATCGTCCAGGAGAAACCATACAACTCCCGGGGTGTCTTTATTCACACTGAGCACATCGAGGGTAGACAATTTCCTTCTGATCATTATGCCCCCTCGCAGCTATAGCCCTGAAGTGAGTCTGACCACTTCCCGACCTCCCACCGAAACCCTGTCGGAAGCTAGTTGACGTCCCCCCTTTCTTTTTGAATGGAAGGAACTGTTCACCTCTACCTTTCTTTGGAAGCGGTGGCCTGCCTAAAAATTCCATATCCTTTCGTTTTCCTGCACCCCCATGACTTTGTTGGCCTTCTTCCATACAAGCCTCCAAGGTCTGTACTGCTTCAATCAGTTCCCTTGCTGTCTTGAATTGCAAAGTAATCAACCCCTGCTTCAATTCTTGTCGAAAGCCATCCCTTAACTTTTCTATCATGTGTTGTTCTGATGGAACATAATGTGGTGTGAATAGTGAGAGGTTATGAAATCGTCTCTCATACTCGAGTACTGACATTCCCTCCTATCTCAAGGTTAGGAATTCATGTTCCTTCATCTTCCGATGATATTTGGAGTAATATTGATTCTCAAACTCTATCTTGAAGTCATCCTAGGATAGGGTTTCTGTAGTCCTCCTCAACTAAACTGTCTCCCACCAAGTCATAGCACCATCTAATAGTAATTGAGTAGCACAATCTACCCGCAGATCATGTGGTATCTTAATTTGAATAATTGTTTTCTCCACCTTTCTAATCCATCTTCCCACCACTTCAGCATCCTGTTCACCTGAGTAGGGTTCACAACCCATTTCTCTCATACTCTTTACCAAACGAACTAGATGTACCACGTCATTAGTAGATGTAGCTGCTTCTGAAACGGTTGGTATGATGGGTGCAGGTGGGGGTGCTAGCATAGGAGTGGCAGCATTAGCCATACCTTCCATTACTACTTTGACTAGCTGGGCTAAGAGCATCGGATCAACATAAGAAACAGATGGCCTTGCAGGTGTAGTCTAAGGGGGTTCCTCTACTCGTTCCCGTAGGGTTGACATGGTCGGCCGAACATCCCCAATTTGCCTTGGTGTCTGTCTAATTTAAGGCCCCGATGATTCTTCATGCCCTGCTTGAGTCGATACTACCGGTGCATGTGAAGCAGTATCTTTCAAAGGGCTCTCTTCTTGCCCCTCAGAAAAGTCTATATCTCTATTCCCCCTCCCTGCAGAGGTTAGATCTGTTCTAATCTCTTGACGGATACGTATCATCCTGCAATAAATTAATGAACATCAACAACCTCTTTTGAATTCTTCCCAGAACCCATACCAGGGCTCTGATACCAACTGTAACAGTCCGACTATACGACTTACTCAATGTTAAAAGATCCCAACATATCCTTTTTATTTGAGGGTAAATTTTTTTTTTCTACCAAAAATTCGGCAGAGTTTCGTTTGTATTTAGGACATCCCAAATTATCGACAAATATCAATTTACTCAATCAACCCATCATCACAAGGTCCCATAATTCCGGACCTTTCATCAAGCATCATAATTCAACACCTCATACAATCCACACAATATATATATCCTACGAGTAAGTTCAATATGAACATAGTCTACATATCCTAACATAAAATTTAAAAGAAAAGGAATACTAACATGTAAAGAAAGCATTTACAACATAATAAGTGTTCTTAAACATTTCAAAAGGGTTAATTACAAGATAACTAAAATACTACATTCTAAGCTGAACTTTTATAAAAAATACATCAAGGTTTACACAAAAGTATACTACATAAACGCGTTAATTCCCTTTTGTTTAAGTAAAATATTTACATAAGCTTGACAAAGTAGAGTCCTAAACTAATGATCTCCCTAGATATTTGATGGACCTGATACATAAATAAACATACCATTATGTTGATAAAGAATATATATATGCTCATATAATGTATACGAATGAAGTATTAATTTTTTATCGGATCCATAAGAATTCTAACAGAGAACTTATATATATTGCTTATAAATCTTTTAAACCCAATTAACACTCATTTGCATATTCTTAATTTGGATACTCTTATTTACTTGCGTGAACTGGGTGGCCTTGCAAAGTCTAATCTTGAAATTCATCTCCTGGCATTCCTATCACGGATGCCATTAGCCGAAGCTAATCTTGTAAATCATCTCCCGGGCAATCCTATCACGGATACCATTAGCCGAAGCTAATCTTGTAAATCATCTCTTGGCATTCCTATCACAGATGCCATTAGCCGAAGCTAATCTTGTAAATACACTAGGCTTTATTTACTTTGAACATGATATTTATTATAATTACATTCACCAGAAGAATTTTAAATTGTATAAGTGCAAGTAGGAGGGAAAATCACGCACCTGCTTCGCCTGTCTCGCGACCTCCCCTAACAGAAGATCCAATTCTGGTTGCTCCTCCTGAATCACAAAGAAGTTTTTGGTTATGATTCCTTCAAGCCGATATTATAAAGAATCCATATTCATCCATTACTCATATGTTACTTTCTATGCATGTTCATTTCCTCATAATAACATACATACATATATCAGGTATATTTTCAGAGTTAGTATCTCAATGTGCAAGTGTTTGTATGACTCAATTATTTTATATTCTTATATATAGTATTCACGTGAAAGTCTACTGTTACTGTCTAACTTTGAACTGTTACTGTCTACACATTCAACCGTTAATGTCCAACCGTTACTATCTAACTTTGAACTGTTATTGTCTACACATTGAACTGTTACTGTCCAACTGTTACTGTCTAACTTTGAACTGTTACTGTCCAACCGTTACTGTATAACTTTGAACTGTTATTGTCTACACATTGAACTGTTACTGTCCAAGTGTTACTATCTAACTTTGAACTGTTACTGTCTAGACATTTGAACTGTTACTGTCTGAACACTCATCAGATTTTTAACTATATCTAAAGTTCTAAAACTCCATTTTTAAGTGAGATTGATCTCGTTAGAAAGTTAAGACACGAGACTACTAGTTCTCTGAAGGAAGGAGAACCCAGTTCTGCCTCCAAGATAGTCAAAATTGCTCATCAACTAATTAGTCCTACTGCCCTACATAATCAGTCACGACTCAGTCTCGGTTGGTAACCCATAACTGGAGTTCTACATCTCCAAATTAAGCAAAACCAGTTTCATTGGTTATCTAACATTCAAATCTACAATTTCTATGAAGGAATCCGATCCTAATTCCCTCATCCTCCTACCAAAAATCTCATCGAAAGTCAGGAGACAAGTCTATTCCAGATTCGTCTCCCCCTCCCCTTCACACAATACTTTCATAAACTACATACCACACACATGAATTAACTTAATCTTAACAATAAGTACTTTTTCCCCAATTCATGTCTAAGAACCTTAACCTATAATTCAATATCAAGGCATCAATTCATTATCAGATTAAAAATGAATTTTTATGATCATTTTAGAACACCTTACCCAGTACGAATTAAGATTTTGATCTTCAACTAGTTGAAGATTTTTAACTCCCTCCTTTCTTTTCTTCTTGTTCGATTTCTTGGTAATCCCTTGCTCTCAAGTGTTTATCCCATCTATAAACCCTTAATCTTGGATGGGTTATTGAAATTTTAGTGTTTCTCTCTTGATTTCGCAAGAATGGGTATAAAACTCCCTATTTTCTCTCCTTATGGTTCTTGTAGATTTTTGGTGAGGAGAGAGTACTTATACTCTATATTTTCCCTTATTTTCATTTAGGCCCCCTTTTTCTTTAAGTGTATTATTCTCTTCAGTTAAATCCAACCCTCAACAGTACCGAGTTTATTATAATGTCTCGAATTATTTCACTCGGAAATTTATATTCAAAAATTTATGAATTCCTGTTTTTATTTAACCATATGCATGAATTTCTTCACTTTTATTTATTTATTTTTTTCTCAGGGTTTACATTATGCATACTGCTAAAACTTAGCTCCATGAAGTGTGGTTCAATGTTGTATGTGAGCTCAAAATTGTTTGGTTACGAAGCGTCGAGTCATTTCTGAAATCAAAATACTTTTAATCTTTTAGAATTGATTAGTTTTAATTTTGCATGTTGGAGTTTGATCAAAATATTATAGTCAACAATAAAATGTTAAATATCTTTTAATTTCATAACAACAAAAAGAAAGAGAAAATGCATATTTCATTAAAAAGATGATTTAATCCCAAAAAGATACATAATAGCAAAATTCTATAACAAAATTGTTGACAATACAACACCATAATGAGTTCGGCTTCTCCAGCAACATCCATGTCTTGTCATTGTTTATCAACCTTTGTTATACTCATAATGATCCAGTGACTATATGGTAGATGACATTATCATATGCAAACTCAACTTGCCTCTTGTTCACCAACTTCTGAACTTGATAATTGAAATTCTTGCAATTATTCATATCTCTCATCTTGATTATACCACATAAGGAATAATGGCTTAAGGCAATTGTTCTTGAGAGCATGGCAATTACAATGTTATGTCCAATTGTGCTCCTACCTTGGTAATAAAAGTAGGTCGAAATGGGAAGCATCCATGGAGTAAACCATTCTCTAATCACAACATATCAATGCTTATGGTCTTGAAGTTGAAAAATATTTTTCCATCAGCACAATGTCAGCATTGTAAAAGGACAAAGGACTTACATAAGGTTCTTTTTTTATTAAAACTCCTATGTTTATTGAATGACTTTTGTTCTAATGTCTTCCATTGTAACTCTCCATGATCCATACTTCTATGAAATCATTCTCCCTATCAATGCAGATCATGGCAAGTTTTTCTTCATATTTGACAAGCCTAATATCTTTGCTATCATTTCCCTTGAAGACTGGTGAAAGAAGTGGAAACAAGCAATAGCTCTCCCTCTTCACATCAAATGCAAATATGTTTCTCTTTCAAGTAAGCAAACAAAGTGAACCATTCATGAATACTTTTGTCACACAACAAAGGGACTCCTCTTGTGACAACTTTATCTTATCCAACAACTTTTATCTCCAAGTCTTTGAGTCAAACAACTTGACTCTAACGTAATGGTATATATAGAATTATTTATCATGCGGGCAAAACTTGGGTTTCAAAAATCTCATGATCTTGTACTGTAAAAGCTTTGATCTTTCAATCATCATGCTAAATTATATAGTATCATATCATGTCTTTGGATTTGAGATCTTTTGTCGTTGTTTGATAATAGGGTTGCCCACATAATAACATGAGCCATGGTATGCGTGGTAAAGTAACACTCTTTGATTTGTTGATATCAGAATCTCCACATGGTCAGGAATGAAATCAAATGACATTTCAGGATGGGGCTTTGAAGTGTCAATTGAAACAAAGGAAATATGATATTCATTTTTAATCATGCTTTGAATAAAGAATCTAAAGACAATATTGGTTCTTTGGCTATGTAGCTTCATGAAAGTGAATTTATAAGTGAACTTATTGCACTCCATGGATAGAAGCTTAAATTTCCCAACAATCTCTATTGATGAATGCGTTAAAACTTCATAGATAACATCTGGCATAGGTCACGAGCTAAGTTCATGGTAAAGAAGAGGTTCTTGTTACAGGCTTGAAGAAAACCACAACGATGCTTCTAGATTGGAAGTCGAGCAAATCCTCCCCGACACCGTTAGATGTTAGCAACTCTTTATTTTTTAAGGGAAAACCAGATTTAGGGGACCTATAATTCAACCTGTGAGCATGTATGTTAAATGTATGAGCATGTTTTTATATGATGAACTCGCCTTTTAAGAGGTGATACATGGTCACCATGTTTTTATACAAGGCAAACCCTCTTGTATGATGAGTAAGAATTTTGATTCTTTTCCAAACTCTACAACAAAAATTTCTTGAGTGATAATCATTGTGTCACTCGTAAATTCTTAACTTAAGATGTTACATGAAGGGATTGCCTTTATGCTCAACATGTGGAGAGAGCATACATCCTAAAGGTAGGTTCTAATCCTTTTACATGAGATAGGGGGTAGGTTTACTACTTGGTCTCTAAAAAAGGTCTCATGTTGTCTTAGTGATCATCCTCGTGAAAGCAATATAGGGCTCAATAAGTAATGGGATGACACATATATCAATTATTACCAATCTAAGCACTCAACAAAGAGTTGGATGGTTTCACGAACTTAAACCCTGACTGAAAGTCATAGGATAAGCCTCTACTCCCCTAACTAACCTAAAGTTTCCATATGTGTGAATTTCGAAGCGATATATCACAAATAAACTAGTAATGCATGAAGACATTTATCTATATCCATCCTACATAAATGAACAAAACAAAACATGCTAAAGTGAAATAAGTAAACAAAGAAGTACGCCAAATGTGAAAATTTAAACACATAAAATCACATAACCACATAAAACACATAAAGCCTAGTCCAATCCTGTCAAAGAAGTATGCCAAATGTGAAAATTTAAACACATCAAATCACATAACCACATAAAACACACAAAGCTTAGTCCAATGTTGTCAAAAATAGAAATTCCTCAGTGGAGTTATCATTCTGTCGCACGTAGGCGCGTGGCGTAACAGGACGTCAGGATTAAGGAGTCGCCACCTAATTCTTTGGTTCAGGGTCACTAGAAAACTCAGATGTACTGATCTTATAAAAAAATCCAAGAGTAAAGGACTGGTTGTGGCTAGGGAAGGTATTAACATCCCTAATGCACCTTATCTGAGGTAACCTGTATTATGTGGTCTATATATGGTTTAAAGGTTTTGATGGGTTCCTAACCAATGGTCTGTCTATGGCTCAGAATAAAGATTTACTCCCATTAATAAATCTGGAATTTTGAATTTATTATGGGCTTGTACGCCCAGATATATGTTTATAGGAAGGGTCCATGTAGGTGCTCTAACAGGGTTCACCTATTCTGGAAGGCGAAAGTGTTTCCCACAACTCGTATATTGCGATGAAAAATACTTCCAATTAAAATTGGTAAATATTAAAAAAAAATTAAGAATTTTCTAGTGAACTTCTGATGTCTAAATATCAGCCTACTCGTAATAAGTCTAGTATTTATACCAGAATATTGACCATTAATTTTTAGAGAAAGAAAAAAAATAGATTTATTGAAATATTGGCCAAATCCTTAAAAAAATTTACAAACTTATTGTAAATTCAACAAAAAAGCAAATAAATACAAAACACATTTCTAAATCAAAGCTAAAACATTTTTTTTCTCTTTTTTATAAATAAAAATGCTATTTTTGTAAGGATTGAGCTATATGCAACAAGAAGAAATCATTTTTGTTCATATGAATTAAAACATTTTGTTCAAAAAAAACTTTTATCTTTTTATCATTCATTTAACACAAAATAAAATAAAATGCAAACACACACACATATTGTTTTATTATATTTTTACTCAAACACACCACAATTACATATTTACAAGCCATGAAAATTCAAAATTTAAAAATAAATTCAAACAAACTAAAAATTTTAAATTCACAACATAGTCCTTCCAAAAGTTGGAAACAAGTTGGAGAGATTGTTGGGAACCCAGAAAGCGTACTGGAAGATTCTAGGACTGCCAGAATAGTGGCGGAACATGGGTTTCATGTGTTGTCGCCATCAGCAGCGCGTAGGTTCATACACTGTCATCGGGGAGGACCAAAAGTGGATGGATTGGGTAGATCTCTTCTTTTTCTTCATGTTTGTACCAGCGGTGAAGGATACCACCACCTACAAAACCAAGAAAAATCCACAAACAATTGATTTTATTTTTTTCTCAGATCTACCTCTCCTTCTCTACTATAACGTTTGTTCTTCTATTTTTCATATTTGCTCATCTCTATTTGCTGTAGACGAGGGTTATTATTGGTGGAGGGAGGCTGATAACGCTGCCATATAGAAGAAAGAAAAGAGGGTTATCATGGCTAACGATGGTGCTGCTACTTCTCTTCCATTGCTGGTGGCTTGTGGTTTGCGTGTGTAAGATGAAGAATGACTGCTACAAGTAAAAGCTGCCAGTGTGGGTTGTTGCCGAGGGAGCTTTGACTGATCAAGAGTTGTTGGTGCACGGTCACGGCTGGTGTTGTTTAGGGCTCACAGGTTTGTAGAGGAATAAGGTTGTTAGTTTCTATTGAAAGGGAGGAGAAAATAGCTAGTGAAAGTGCTGGTTTTTGACAACAACGGGAACAGAGCTATTATGGTTGTGGGCAAGGGCATAGCCAGGAATTTCTTCTATCCTGGGCTAGAATACAAATACGCATAAATTATTTTTTAAGATTAATCATTAACTTATATATGTAAATTTATCAAGTTAACAATAAAGTTTCAATCCAAATACATAACACAAAATATAAATAAAATGAAATTTAAAGTACATAAAATTGAAAATAAAATACACTATCAAAGTTGCACCCTTCGATGTTTTGTAGAATAGAATTCATCTATGATCGAATCCGAATCAATATCTTCAACAAGCTCTCGTTCAATGTAAATCATTATAGAATACATTAAGAACCACTCTTCTATTTTTTTGCGAAACACAGTTTTAACATGTTTCATAGCTGAAGATGCTCGCTCTGTAGTGGCAGTGCAGGCAAAGTCAAAACAAGACGAATAAACTTGTCAATCAAATGATAGTGCTGTGACTTATTTGTTTCAGCTAATCCTCGACATAATTCAAAAATGATAGACATTAGGGGTGAGCAAAAAAACCGAAAAACTGAGAAAACCGGAAAAAAAAATAACTGAAAAAACTGAATCATGAAAAAAAACCGATTAAACCGATTAAAATTTTAAAAAAACCGACCGGTTTGGTTTCGGTTTTATAAGCCTAAAACTGAAAAAACTGAACCGAACCCAAACGGGAAAAAAACCGAGCCAAACCAGTTTTTGTCCTAAAAAACCGAACCGAACTGAAACTGGTCGGTTTGAACCGGTTTCGGTTCTGTTTAGGTTTTTTTTAAAAAAAAATTCGGTTTGGTTACTTTTTTTTTATAAAAACCGAACTGAACCGAAAATGATCACCCCTAGTAGACATATTCTGAAAGCTCTTATGATGAATCACATAAATCTAATAATGCTCTAGCTGAGATCTCAAATAATACATATCTTGTTCATTGAAATCTTTATGATAAAATTTCTCAGCAAACTTGGAAATAGCATCAGCTTTAAATGATTTAAAATTGTCCTTGGGTTCTAAAGCAGAGCTAGGTACAATTTATATTTTTTTATTTGAATTATTTTATAGAATTGAAATTTGTTTTTAATTTCATACCCTTTCAATTTTTTAATTTATTAGATTTGATTTTCATTCTTTTGATTACTATTTATTTTATTTGAAATTATTTTTTACGATTTTATCCTCCATTTTTTATTGTTATGTTTTTAAACCTTGGCAAGTTTTTAATATATATATATTATTTCTTACTTTAACATTGATC
>Ga0307517_10003448_pt1 | contig 24594 bp, 34 predicted proteins | sample 23_EM_MG_FD_194515 | JGI IMG/M metagenome (GOLD analysis project Ga0307517, IMG submission 194515) | Populus trichocarpa ectomycorrhiza microbial communities from riparian zone in the Pacific Northwest, United States - 23_EM | ecosystem: Host-associated > Plants > Roots > Unclassified | place... | reverse complement strand
TTATCCTCGAATAAACGAATATCCACTGCCTTTTAAGGGAACTGTCAGGACCCCAACCATTGCGCCGGGTCACTGATTTTGTCTCCAAACCCCTCATCTGGGATCTTATAACTACGTCGGTGATTCGACAAAACATTGTTTAAGAGCCCTGTGATGGGGTCCTACTGTGGTCCCAACGCTATCCTCCTTGACCCGTGTCTGAATTATGAGCTCTCACCACCAACCCAACGCTAGGACGACCCTGGTATAGGTAGGCTAGGCTGACGGCGAACTAAGGCGTACATTCCGTTGTCATTTGCCTCCACACAATTGAAGCTCCGTGTACAACCCTGGACCCACAATGTCGTCGGCGAAACGCATTGGTATCAACCTCACCAAATACATCCCTTCTTCCCTCACTCATTATGATAAGGGAACCAATCGATGTTCTCCTCAGTGTCGGGACAACTACTGAATACAAGCATATGTCAAGTATGGAATGAGGAACGGTAGAGGGGCTCGGAGAGCACCGCGCGGCCATGCTACCCCCCTTGCCGAGATTACGTCTATTGCTGACGGTCCTACGGACGACACATGGATATTGAGCATAGAGCTCGGGTAGTGGCACCCTTCTAAATCGGAAATAATATTACCTGGCGTTACGGATAGTCACCCAGTAACACTGAAAAAATAAGTACAAAATAAGTGCGAATAAGTAAAAAAAGTGATCGCGATGTTTGCTGATGGAGGAGGGCCCATGTGGCCGTCCGGGGCGGTCACTATGTCCGTGGGGTGGAAGTTCTGTCGGTCGCACCGTAGGAGCCGCTGAAGTCTGTCCATAGGAATTGTTTAGTTTTGTTGATGACGGTCATACGCACCTGCGGGTGTTAGATTAAACCCCGGATGCGGACTTGTTTCTCCATCCGAGACACTTATCCCGCAAATGGATGGGCCCCTCGGGTTTGAGCATTCAATCTTATCACCTCTCGCCACGAAGCCCAATTGAAAGGGTGAATTTTGATGCTTCAAGGCCTCATAGGGCAGTTACGTACGATTACTTCCGGTTCGCTGGCCATGGGTAGAAAGCGCACACGAGTCTTGGCGCGTGGCCCCCAGTTTGCCATCCTCCTTCGCATTTCAGGGTCATTTATCTCGACTCAAACGATAAGTAGCGTACATGTTGGCGCCGGGGCGAAGTCCGCCCGACAGGGCTTGTTGTAAATTAATGATCAACCGTGGCGGCCGCATTGATGATCGTCCGGACATGAACATAGGTAATAATAATAATAAAGATATTAACAGCGCCGAGGCGTTGTGGCCTTTTCTTCGCTGCGGCACCTCCCAACAATACCTGCGAGGGTTTCAGGGACATACTTCTGTGGACCAGGAAAAATGAAAACCTTTTCCATGATCCCTCCGCCGACTGGATTGGACGATTCCCAAGCCTCAACGCTGGCATTCGGTTCGTCATGAGCGCTTGTGGCTCCAGACACAACAAACCCCCTGCTTTCCTGTGACCTTCCACCCAAGCTAAGTTTTGGTTGTGGTAAATCCTCCCGATGACTGCGGGTGACACGCCTCCTGAGGATCCCCTGGGAGAGACCCTCGGCAGACAGAGCCTAATTCGCAGCAAGTTAATACAGGAGATCACTGAGAAGTGACGCCCAACCCACCCTATCCGGGACTGATGCAGATTTCGACTCGTTGCGATTACTCGTGTTTGTAACATCATAGAGTAGAGCTGTAGATGCATCAGGAAGTATAGGTATGGATGTTTCGACAACCACAGAACCTTTCAGCGGGGGCGATGGTGGCTGGGGCAGGGAGGATATTTCACTCTCCGTGCTCCCCTCTGCGCGTGAGTCAGCAGAGTTCTGTATGGGCGAATCCGTTGTCTGTGGGTCCGCCACCATCCGAGAAAGCGGCGTCCAAAACCTTGAACCCTCTTCCAAGCACCGGAGTACATCTTCTACCTCCGGACGATCGTCTGGTTCAGGCTCCCAGCAACGTTCCAGGACCCTCCGAACATCATCCGTGAACCACATCCTTTCTGCTCCTAGAGGCCATTCGGGGTGGTCACCATGAAGAACCTTCGCAGAAACCGCCGCAAAATGCCAACAGCGGAAAAACGGAACCTGTCCACTCAGCACCTCATATATGGTCATTCCAAGGGCGTAACAGTCCGAGGATTTCGTCGGGCGGCCGTGTTTGAGACCGAAATTCTCCGGGAAGAGGAGTTCCGGGCTCATCCACCGGACTGTGCCTCCTTGTGCGGACGTCGTGGAGTTCGTGGCTTCCGATATGATCGTAAGTAAACCAAAGTCTGCCAGGCAGGCGTGACCCGTTTGGTCGACTAGGACATTAACCTGGATAGACAAAGTCCGTTGGAGATAAAGAGTGACCCTGAGTCTCAAGAGCGTACCCCTTTGAGATCCCCATGGACCATCCTTTGCTCATGCATGTAAATCAAACCCTTCGCAACGTCTCCCAGCTACGGAATCGTGTGATCGTTAAACAGGAGTGGGAATGATGGGAGCTTGAACGCAAAACTTACAAGTTCAAACCGATTCTCGTCCCGATGCGCCTTCACATACTGGTTGATGTTGCCGTTTGGCATCCACTCAGACACCATCGCAAACTGAGTCTCAGACATTATCACTCCTAGCAACGGCAAGACGTTTTGATGACGGAGAGTTCTCCACGTCACGAACTCTTTGCAGAACCTCTGTACGAGTTGTGGCCAGCATGTCAACGAGTACGTTGGGATTGAGATAAGAGGCACCGATGACTCACGCGAGTAATCTTTTGTAAGTCACTGTCAGCGTATGTCTTCAGCACCTTGACCGCAACCTCCATCCCCTGGTATTCGCGCTTCCACACATCCCCAAACCCGCCACGACACAGCGGGACTCCTGTTAGACCGCCGGATAGCTCGATCCGTAATGATCTGGGAAGTAATACGTGGCCAGCACACGTCTTGTACAGTGACTTCAGAGCTCTTCTTCGGATCTCTGGCACAAGATCGAGGCTCTCCAAGGCCTGTCAAGATGTGTAAGGTCAGAATTGAAGTCAAATAATACATTATTCGTAGATGGACGTGGATGGAAGGATATAGCATACCCTATAGATTGCATCAATTAAGGTCTGGGTGTCGCTCCCTTGGAGACAGCCGACCATATTGGTCGTCTTATCGTTCGAGAAGACCATCTCGATCAGCGAGGGGAATTCACCCTGGGGGATGGCACCGCTGATCAAGCATTGCAAGGCTCGCTCAGGGTCGAGGACAGGGGGTGGTCCCGCCAGTGTCGGGAGGTCGCCACTACTGGATCGTCTGTCATGTATACATGTTAGGATACTCCCAGGTGCCTGCTAATAGAAAATGCTGACGTGGTCTACGTGGGGCGGATGGTCAACGGGGAATCAAGTACTAGGGTAGAAGGTAACGCACCACCGTGAGAGCACGTGTCGAGGGTTTCTTATGGGCGGAGTGCTGTGCACATTGTTCATTTCCGTCGGCCATGAGGGGATCATCCAGCTCCAGATCAGCCTGGGACAGTTCAGGAGCTGTAGTACTCTGAAGTGGCAACCACATACATCGAGAACTCCTAGAATCCCCTCAATCTCCATCTTCCATAGGATAGGATCGGGGTGACGCTCCTGCGAATAGTTGGCGTCGAGCGCACATTCGCGAACCTTGGACTCGATGTAACGCATGGCTCTGGTATTGCTCGTTATAATCTGCAGGGAGGGATGCGCTGGAACGACATACTTTTCCAAGCTCTCGATTGCCTTCCCCATTGCTCCACTCAGGCTACCCACACCCCTCTTTTCAGTCGCAGTCTTCAACACGTGGCACGCTCTGATACAGTACTTGGCTAGTTCCACGAATGCAAGGTCGTCCATCATCTCGTCCTGATCGTGTTACCGAGAAATTAGGACAAGAATGGGAACGGAACGAAGAACTCTTACCCTGACGAGACTCAAAATATCAATAACGGATTCAAATACCATCCTTACGGGGATGATTTCTAACGCGTCCTTGGTAGTGATGAGGGCTTTGATACTGGTGCTCAACGCCATGGCTGCCTCTGAGTGGGACTCGGTATCGGGGGGCATGTTCTCGGCTGTTCAGGTTTCGAAGGCGGCCGTAATGCAAGACACGCGTGGGGGGTCTTGCCAGGTAATGAAGCAGGCGATTGATATGTATGCACACGTGAAGGAGGGTTGGGAGAAGGTGGGGTTGATATGTAAGCGCCGTCTCGGCTTGATCGGACGGAGTCAACTGGAGTCGACTCCCGAACCGTTCAAGCACCCTGGGGGTCTCTCGAGATAGAAAAATACTACAGTCATTACATATTGAGCAACCTGGATGCCACAAAATCGAACGCAGAAGCCAAAAATCGCTAGAAACCCTGTCGGACTTCGGTGGTACTAGCGGCGGCCCGGCAGGTCACGTGACCTGGAACTCGCTTAGCCGCTGGTCTCGCGCGGAATTCAGCCGTGGCCATCCCGCCTACCGTATCCCTGGAGTAAGGCGTCCCGAAGCGATGCATCATGGAGAGAATGATCCGTTTCACTGGCGAGAAGCAGTAAGTTCATACCTAACTAGACACTCGGAGCATCGGGGTCGGTTGTGCCGTCGTATTGGCGGGAGCGACGTTCAGAGACGCGATAAGTATGGTTTTGTAAGGACGGAGCAATGCCAGTTCGATCCACGTCTGGTTTTGCCGAAACGGGGATTCTCGCCTATTTTGAGACGGAGGAACACGCCGGTTTCGAGATACGTGTCTCTCGTTCTCCATGGATGGCCCAAGCCCGGGAGGAATGCACGTTGTTCGCATGCGAGGAGAGCGTGAAAGATCTCCGTCGTCGGTGATGTGACCATGATCCGAGCCCGGGAGCAGTTATCGACCACCCTCCTTTCTCCTCCGCCCCCAACAGGCATGCACCACGTCTTCGAGGTGGACGAGATCGTCCGTTTAATCGCATTCAGCATCGAGTACGAAGACCGTTGGGATGCTGTTTGTTTCGCATGCTGCTGCAAATCCTTCTCCTCTCCTGTCTTAGACACCATTTGGGGGGAGTGGCAGCGGGATCTTACAAGACTATTGCGGACTTTACCTCCGTCCGTCTGGGTTTTCGTAGACGAAACCTTCGTAAGCTTTTCAATCACGCAGCCGTTTGGGTGCACTTAACTAATGCCGTCGTGTGCAGGACTTCGTCCGCCAGCCTTCGGACGGGGAATGGGCGCGGTTTTCTGTATACGCCCGACGGATGCGTTATTTCACGGTCTCCGGTCGCAATTGGCCTTCCAGGGCAGCCTTGGAGCTATTGCGCACGCATTTCTCCGGTCGTTGCATGTTGCCCAACCTCTTAACCATCAAATGGATCGGCGCACCCCAAGGACAGCTTGAGCCAACTCTTCCACTAATCATCTCTCCTATCCTCACTGTTTTTCGTCTCGCATATGCCCTCCACGAGTCCCCAAGCGCTTCCGAAGTCGTTTTTTCCCTCGAGGCTCTCGCTCCCGCATACAATTCGCTCATTGATATTCATATATCCAATTCCGTAACCCATGACCCTCGGATCGTTGATGCAGCCTCCACTCTCTTACTTAAATGCAACCCCGACAGGATACGTCATTTCCGCATGGATTCTGTTTTACCCACTGGTGCCTTCATCCATGCCACCCAGCTCCCAAACCTGGAGTCGTTTGCCATCAGGATTGACACGGCAGAACTCGACATATCACTTCCAACGTCAACGTTCCCCTCGCTCAGAAGACTCGAAATAAACGCAACCAACGCGGATTCTCCTTTCCTCCAGTCCATCACGCATATCCAATCCAGAAATATGAATTCGCTCGACTTGACGTTTCCTGCTGCCACGCCGGAAATGTTCCTCCCAAGAATGCTCGCGGCTCTACGACCTAGGGGCTTGCACCAGACATTAACGAGGCTCACTATTGCGCCTTGGGGCGATTTCGACCTCGACATGGCCACCATCTGCCCACTTTTATCCCTCAACCAGTTGACTCTGTTGGAGGTAATGGTGCACTGCAGCCTGGACGGATGCCCGTACAAACTTTCCGACGAAAACCTCGAGGAACTTGTCAAGGCGATGCCGAAGCTCGAAATCCTATGCCTCGGACCGGTCCCGTGCTTCCACCCGGCCAATAACACCATAAGGAGCCTCGTATGCATCGCGAAACACTGCAAAAATCTGACGGAATTAAGTATCCATATCAATTCCGAGGCCATCATCACCGAGGTACTTCAAGGCGACGACTGGAGGGCAGATTTCGCCCTTGAAGATCCCCTTTCCGCTTTCGTCGGATGTCCCATTTGCGAGATAGTCTTCGGCCCATGCTTCATACCGAACGATGAGCAAGGTGCGACGATACTTGCGTTCACGCTACTCCGGCTGTTCCCTCGTCTCGACACAGCCTTGGTGATCCCTTTAGTCAACGAGAGGGATCCCCAATGGGACTTGGTGCAGGATGTTATCGCCGCCTACAGACGCGCTTGTGTGAACATAGCGAGTGTCGGTGAGTTTATGAGATTGCTTTCGTGTATGAAGTTTGCTCATGTGCTGCAGCTGGCGGTGTGGAAGTAAACTAAACCCTGGACCTGTCTACCTCCTTCCTTGGTCCTACCACTTCTCAGATCCCACCTGTACTTGACTCCTTCTAGGTTGCTAAGGGGTTTGTTTAAACCCGCTTGTACAGACACGATGATAAACACAGAAAATCACGGCAGATTAATGTACGACGGCGATATATATAACCTAATGCCCATCAATTTAATCCTCGGGGAAGGGGCTGAGGCTGTTTCTGGCGTTCTGCAGGGTGGAATACCTCTGTCAACAACTCAAGAAGCCGGAAGTTCAACATCCTTCCGGAACCGAGTTTCTTCCCCGAGGAGCGACCTTCCGGTCTACCGGCAACTTTCCTCTCGAGATTCTTGACGTCCTCCGGTTTCTGTGCAAGCCCCCTCCTGGTCTTGGTGGCCTTGGCTTATTCCGTGCTCACTCAACCGGCCATTCTCAACTCGGTCAGGATCGACTTAGATGCGCTTGATTCGGGTGGAGGACGTGTCGTGGTCTTTGAATTCCTTTGACCAGACTTTGCGAACCCCGTAGGGGATGACAGGAGGCTATAACGAAGGCGGACTGTAAGCGATTTTAGTTCCGTGGAGGGCTCTTGCTGCGCACACCTCCAGAGGCCTGACTCCCCCTTCGCCTTTAGATGGTTCTTTCTCTCGCCCTTCTGTCAGACCCTCTGGATTTCAAAATCGACGCAGAATCGTCGAAATCTATCCTTAGGCGAAATAACACAGGAGCACCAGATACCCTTTCACCTTTCTCACTTTTACCCTTGCGCCACCGTTTCGGGGAATCGTGGTCGAACAGGATTGACACTCCGGACTCGCACCCCTGAGAATCTCATGACGGAAGCGCCAGGACACGGACAAACGAGCCAATACGGCGAGTCATGCATCATGGGTGACTCACATCGCCAGACACGTCCTTCCCTCTGGTACTTCACTGTTCCACCTTCGGTCGCTTCTGCGAGGGTTCGCCCTGGAGCTTCGTTGATCGCAATACGCCCGGATGTCATTTCCGCCGTCAGACCGTATGGCCCTCTGTTTTAACTTCTTTGAGGAGTAGAATGTCCAGAGCCCGGAGGCCCAGGATCCGCACCGCAAAGTATGAATCAACGATGCCTAAAAGAAACCCCGCAATAATCACGAGTACATGCAGTATAAGCACACAATTCGGGGTCAAACGCACAGTAGATTTAGTGAACTCCGATGAAATGTCAGGTGTAGTGCTCGAATGGCTGCGGCGCGATGAAATGCGACCTATCTATTGCGGTGTCCAGATAAGTTGGCGGCGCGGGTTTTTCCGCTACCTTTTCGACCACCTTTATCTTTTCACGCCCGCCTTGCTCGATGTACGGTACCCCAACAACTCAATGGACCTGCTCGATTTCGGTGATGTGGCATTGCGACGGTACCGTTGAGCATTTTCTGTCAACATTGAGTTACTCTCGAAATTCGGACATTGGATTCTGGCGACTCTCAAACTTTTTTCAGTCTCCAATCTCCTTGATATTCGCGTTTGTCCACTCGGGGATTCTTTTAGCAGTTTCTGATGAGTGTACTACGTTGCTACGGTGGATTTTCAATGAGCCGCCATACTGCGGGCGGTTTCGAACCTGTTACAACTTCCGGACATTGGGGTCTTCCCAGGTAGCCATCCCCCGCCTCCCTCCCACCTCATTAACTCCGATATCATACCCAGGATTCACGAGTGGGGCATATGGAGGAGGCCCCGCGCTCCTTTATCCATACTTACCCATCCGTTGTCATCAAGCAACTCGATTCGTACGTCAAGCGCAATATCCGAGCGTCCTCCCTCGGTTCGCACCCCTCCCGATAGATCCTCCTAGCAATAATCTTTGTAGCCCTCATGCTGATGGGAGATCATCAGATTAGGGTCCTCGAGCGGGGGTCTGGAGCTTTCTGTTTGAACCGTGCCGCGGGACTCGCTGAACGTAATTCTTTGGGACAACGAGAGACACTCCGCGGCGATCGATGGATGCTCCCCACGCGAGGGGCAGGCAGTTCTCCCTCCTGGCCGACAGCCCTCCATGGCGGGCGGAGGCAGCAAAAGAGACAGAACGAGATGCAATGGAACACCCAGACAATTGTTACCCGTATCGAAGATTTTCAAGACTTGCTCTCCGCTGCTGAAATCCATTCACACTACCGTCCTTCCTACAATCCCCGGCCGAGAAGGAGGATTCAGATCCGACACGTAGGCTCAATCCCGATGAGAGAATCCGGTTACATTATCTACTTGACCGGGAGGGGAGATGAGGCACGAGGAAAGGGGATGGCTGAAATTCGTGGCTTTATAAGGCAGCAAGAGATCTGTATCCTCTATTCGAAACAAGTTTTACCTACCTCCGTTACCTGGACAACGTCCGGCACGTCCCAGGTGAATGCGACTCCGCCAATATTCCCGAGAGGATGGCATTGGCGGGATGATTGTGCGGATTTGGAAGGCTTGCCATAACCGGGGATCAGTACGAGACCGCTGCCAGGTCCCAGAGCAACCAAGGCGGGCGGAATTTCAAGAACGGACTTCGATCCTTGTCTATTTAGAATTTCTTAGAGTTCATACACGAAGACAGGACGATTGAGGACGCTGTTTGTCTTGGCGGGGATTGCCGTGATCGTGTGCACATGACAGACCCTGTCCGGTCCCTGGCGCAAAATGAGTGAAAGTGAGTAAGTACGGGATTTTCCACTTCAATCGGGTGAGGTAACGTCATTGACGGAGATGCGTGTACACTCAAATCGTTCAATCCCTGTCCACCCATAATTTCTTAAAACTTGTGCCCTGTGCTGGGAAGTCCGGACCCTATCTCTCACATTTGATAAGGCCCGGCGCCGGTACCTAGGCTGACGCCTCGCGCCAGTGCGGTCACGTATGCACCCCATGCTTGTATAAATACTCCGCTCCTGCGCCCCGGATACGTCCCCCCCACCACAACCCTCCACTCTGAGCTGTATGAATGCCTGTCTCAACAAGGATATCGCCTCTACGACACCTGGTCAACATCCTTTCCGACGCCGTGACGCGGATCGACGAGAGATACGCATCGGCTAACCTGGAGTTCCCCACGCTTGATAAAGTGTTCAACGAGAAAGACCCTGCGTGCTTACTGTTGTCTAACCATGACGTCGCTCCCCTTGCCTCGGTGGTTGTGGCCGCCGCCGACCAGCTGATCGCGTCTGTGAGACACCCTGGAGAATCTACTCTCGATATGGCGCAATCGGTACGCACTTTACACACTTTTCTTTGCTACTTTCTAGTTGATAATGTTGGTTGAGTAGCATTTTCTTGCCGCGTCCATGAGATTGGCGTGCGAAACCAGTGTTGCGGAGATCTTGCGCGAGGCTGGACCACAGGCTAGTCCAACTCATCACTCCCCCGTCCCACAACTAACCTTTCTCTTTGGACGCATAGGGTCTACATATCAATGACGTCGTGGCGAAGAACAAGCAGCATCCCGATAAATTAGGTACCCGTTCCTCACCACCTTTGTTTCATTGTGGGTTCACGTTCTGAGTTTCCCATGTTTAGCTCGTGCCTTGAGGCTGCTGGCAACGCACCATGTCTTTATTGAAGTTAGCCCCAACGTGTTCACGAATAACTGGCTGTCCTCTGCACTGGACACCGGAAAATCAACGGAGGACCTGTTTACCCAGTTCGTGGGCTCTTGTCAACTAAACTAAACCTAGTGTGACATGAACGCGTGGTTTTAATAGACCAAAGGTGGACAAGTTCAAAGGAGCGACAGGCCTCTGTTCGTTCATAGAAGTAACGTGTGTTCCGCGGGCTTAGTGTTAGGTTATCCCAGGCTAACAACACGCAGGACCGACGACGCCCTGAAGAGCGGGGCCTTCATTACCGACGCTTTGATCGATCCTGTGACCTCTCATTCGGAAGAGTCGTCAGACCCGCCTTGCTTGCGGGTGTTCAAGGCAAAGAGTTACTTTGATTACCTCCATACCCCTGGAAACGAGTATATTGACGCTAGGTTCCAAGCGAGCATGGGTCATTTGGCGTCATCTGAGAACTCTACCGTCGTCCCCGGGGGGTTCCCTTGGGAAACCTTGCCAGAGGGGACAAGGATTGTGGATGTGGGAGGCGGCATTGGATCCGCTTGTCGTGAGATAATGGAGAAGAACCCCCTCCTCAAGTTTACCGTTCAGGATCTCCTGAGCGTGCGTGATCAGGCAGTCGCGGTGAGCACCTCACGAGTTTCGATGCTCGAGTGCACGTAGTGACGGCGGAGCCGTAGTACTGGAACCAGCATAATCCAAAGGCGATCCAAGATGGCCAAGTCACGATCCAAGCGCACGACTTCTTCAATCCCCAACCGGTCAACGACGCGGATATTTTCCTGCTCAGGTACCTCCTCCACGACTGGTCGAACTCGGGAGCGATCGAGATTCTCAAGCGATTGAGAGAAGTGTCCGTTCCTGGGAAGACAAGGGTGGTTATTATAGACGGTGTCGTCCAGTATGCGTGTGCAGTCGACCGGAAGCAAATCCACGGAGCAGAAGATATCGTGTTCGAAGAGTCGTTAGGTAAGAAGAGTGAGATGCCTGCGGGGCTGTTGGCGAATCTTGGGAAGGCAGCAGCCAGGAACTATTTCCTCGATTTGACGTACGGATTTCCCCTCACCCCAGTGGATACTTGGTTTTGACGATGTCTGCAGGATGTTGGCGAAGTTTAACGGACAAGAACGTACCCTGGGAGACCATATTCGAGTGATGGAAGCGAGTGGCTGGAAGATTAGAAAGATCTACTCTCCCGAAGGAAGGAGAATCAGCCATGTACTCGCTGAGGCGGTCTGAACAGGAGTGGGTCGTCGCAGGGTTTCAAACACAAGTGGATGGTATTTTGTTACGAGAATGGGTTGGTATTTCGCTACGGTTACAAGTACGAGGCATGAGGATAGGGGCAGGGACGGTTGAATTTCGCGGCTTTGTAAGGCAGCAAGAGTTCTGTATCCCCTATTCAAAACAAGTTTTACCTACCTCCTTCGCCTGGGCACCGTTCAGTTCGTCCCAGATGAATGCGACTCTGGAAGTAATCTCGAGAGGATGGCACGACGTTAACAGCTGGGGATCGGTACGAGATCACCGCCACCGTTGCCAGCTCCTAGAGCAACCAAGCCGAGCGGAATTTCAAGTTCTTAGAATTCATACACGAAAGCAGGATGATTTCAGAGGGCGCTGTTTGTCTTGACGGAGATTGCCGTGATCTCTGTGCACACATGACAGACCATGTCGGGTTGTGTATACATTCAAGCTGTTCAATCCCCGTCCACTCAGAACTTCTTACAGCTTGTGCCCTGTGGCTAGGTATCGCGGGCCCTATCTCTCATACTTGATACGGCCCGGTGCCGACACCTGGGCCTGAGGCCTGAAGACCTGACGCCTCGCGCTGCCGCGGTCACGATGCACTCCATGTTTGTATAAATACCCCGCCCCCGCGCCCCGAGTACATCCCCCCCACTACAACCACTCTCCACTTTGGCCTGTGTGAATGCCTGTCTCAACAGGGGTATCGCCTCTGCGACGCCTGGTCAACATCCTTTCCGACGCCGTAACGCGGATCGACGAGAGATATGCATCAACTAACCTAGAGTTCCCTACGCTCGATAAACTGTTCAACGAGAAAGACCCTGCGTGTCTGCTATTGTCTAACCATGACGTTACCCCTCTTGCCTCGGTGATTGTGGCCGCCGCCGACCAGTTGATCGCGTCTGTGAGACCCCCAGCGGAATGTATTGCCGATATGGCACAGTCGGTACGCACTTTACACTTTTCTTTGCCACTTTCTAGTTGATGACCTTGGTCGAGCAGCATCTTCTTTCTGCGTCCATGAGATTGGCGTGCGAAACCAGTGTTGCGGAGATTTTACGCGAGGCTGGGCCGCAGGTTAGTCCAACTCATCTCTCCCCCGCCCCACAACTAACCTTTCTCCTTGGACACATAGGGTCTACACATCAATGACGTCGTAGCGAAGAACAAGCAGCATCCCGATAAATTAGGTATTCATTCCTCACCACCTCCGTCCCATTGTGGGTTCACGTTCTGAGTTTCCCGTGTGTAGCTCGTGCCTTGAGGTTGCTGGCAACGCATCACGTCTTCATCGAAGTCAGCCCCAACGTGTTCACCAACAACTGGCTGTCCTCTGTATTGGACACCGGAAAATCGCCGGAGGATCTGTTTACCCAGTTCGTCCGATCTCGTCATCTGAATCGAACCTGATGTGATGTGAACGCACGATTCAATCAATAGACCAAAGGTGGACAAGTTCAAAGGGGCGACAGGCCTCTGTTCGTTCGTAGAACTGATGTACGTTCCACGGGCTCAGTGTTGGGTTATCCCAAACTAACCACGCGTAGGACCGACGACGTCCTGAAGAGCGGAGCCTTCATCACTGACGCTTTGATCGACCCTGCGACCTCTCATTCAGAAGAGCCGTCAGACTCGCCTTGCTTGCGGTTGTTCAAGGCGAAGAGTTACTTCGATTATATCCATGCCCCTGGAAACGAGTACATTGACGCCAGGTTCCAAGCAACCATGGGTCATTTTGCGTCATCTGAGAGGTCGACAGTTGTCCCCGGAGGGTTCCCCTGGGAAACCTTGCCGGATGGGACGAGGATTGTGGATGTGGGAGGCGGCATTGGATCCGCTTGCCGTGTGATCATGGAGAAGAACCCCCTCCTCAAGTTCACCGTTCAGGATCTCCCAAGCGTGCGTGATCAGGCCGTCGTGGTGAGCACTTCACGAGTTTCAATGCTCGAGCGCATGTATTGACGACGGAGCCGTAGTATTGGAACCAACATAATCCCAAGGTGATCCAAGCTGGCCACGTCACAATTCAAGCTCACGATTTCTTCAATCCTCAACCAGTCAACGACGCAGATATCTTCCTGCTCAGGCATATCCTCCACAACTGGTCGAACTCGAAAGCGATCGAGATCCTCAAGCGATTGAGAGAAGCGGCCGTCCCTGGGAAGACAAGGGTGATTGTCATAGACGGTATCGTCCAGTATGCTTGCGCAGTCGACCGGAAGCAGATCCGTGGAGCAGAGGATATCGTGTTCGAAGAATTGGGCAAAGAGAGTGAGGCGCCTGTGGGGCTGTTGCCGAATCTCGGGAAGGCGGCAGCCAGGAACTATTTCTTTGATTTGGCGTACGGGTTTCCCTCCTCAGTGGATACTTGGTTCTGACGGTTGCTATAGGATGTTGGCGGGGGCCAACGGGCGGGAACGTACCCTGGAAGACCACATTCGAGTGATGGAAGCGAGTGGGTGGAAGATTAGGAAGATATACTCTCAGGAGGGAAGGAGAATCAGCCATGTACTCGCTGAGGCGGTCTGAACGGGGGTGGGTCGTCGCAGGATTTCAAACGCAAGTGGATAGTATTTCGTTGCGGGAATGGCTCGGTATTTCATTACGGTCACGAGTACAATAGGTTTTCAAGACTTGCTCTCCACGACTGCTGGAGTTCCGATTCCCACCACCGTCCCTCCTACAATCCTTAGCCGAGAAGGAGGGTTTAGATCCAACACGCAGGCTCAATCCCGATGAGAGAATACGGCTGCATTATCTACTTGACCGGTATGCCGAGAGGATGGCACGACATTAACATCCCTGGCGGGATGCTCGTGCAGATGATCACCACAGCCGGGGATCTCGATCAGTACGAGACCACCGCCACCGCCAGCTCCTAGAACAACCAAGCCAGGCGGAACTTCAAGAACGGACTTCGGTTCTTGTCTATTCAAAATTCCTTAGAATTCATGCACGAAAGCCGGACAATTTCGGAGTATGCTGTCACTTGTCTTGGTGGAGATTGCACGGTGATCACAGTGTGCACATGACAGAACCTGTCTGGTCCTAACGCCATTGACGGGGTTGCGTATACACTCAAACTGTTCAATCCCTGCCCACACAGATTTTCTTACAACTTGTTCCCTGTGTCTGGGAATTGCGGACCCTATTTCCCATACTTGATACGGCCCGGTGCCGATACCTGGGCCTGAAGACCTGAGGCCTTGCGCTGCCGCGGTCACAATGCACTCCATGTTTGTATAAATACTCCGCCCCCGAATACGTCCCCCCCACCCCCCCACCCTCCACTCTGAGTTGTGTGAATGTCTGTCTCAACAAAGACTTCGCCTCTACGACGCCTGGTCAACATCCTCTCCGACGCCGTCACACGGATCGACGAGAGATATGCATCGGCTAACCTAGAGTTCCCCACGCTCGATAGACTATTCAACGAGAAAGACCCTGCGTGCTTGCTGTTGTCTAGCCATGACGTCGCTCCTCTTGCCTCAGTGATTGTGGCCGCCGCCGACCAGTTGATCGTATCTGTGAGACCCCCAACAGAATCTACGCTCGATATGGCACAATCGGTACGCACTTTACACACATTTCTTTGCCACCTTCTAGTTGATGACCTTGGTCGAGTAGCATCTTCTTTCTGCGTCCATGAGATTGGTGTGTGAAACCAGCGTTGCGGAGATCCTGCGTGAGGCCGGGCCGCAGGTTAGTCCGACTCATCTCTCCCCCGCCCCGCAACTAACCTTTCTTTTTGGACGCATAGGGTCTACATATCAATGGTATCGCATCGAAGAACAAGCAGAATCCCGATAAATTAGGTATATCATTCCTCACCACCTCCGTCCCATTGCGGGTTCACGTTCTGAGTTTCCCATGTGTAGCTCGTGCCTTGAGGCTGTTGGCAACGCACCACGTCTTCATCGAAGTCAGCCCCAACGTGTTCATCAACAACTGGCTGTCCTCTGTATTGGACACCGGAAAATCGCCGGAGGATCTGTTTACCCAGTTCGTCCGATCCGGTCATCTAAACCAGACCCGGTGTGACGTGAACGCATGATCTCAATAGACCAAAGGTAGACAAGTTCAAAGGAGCAACAGGCCTCTGTTCGTTCATAGAATTAATGTACGTTCCGCGGGCCCAGTGCCGGGTTATCTCAAGCTAACAACACGCAGGACCGATGATGTCCTGAAGAGCGGGGCTTTCATCACCGACGCCTTAATCGATCCTGTAACTTCTCACTCGGAAGAGTCGTCAGACTCGCCTTGCTTGCGGCTGTTCAAGGCGAAGAGTTATTTCGATTACCTTCGTGCCCCTGGAAACGAGTATATCGACGCTAGGTTCCAAGCGAGCATGGGCCATTGGGCATCATCTGAGGGTTCAACAGTTATCCCTGGGGGATTCCCTTGGGAAACCGTGCCAGAGGGGACGAAGATTGTGGATGTAGGAGGCGGCGTTGGATCCGCTTGTCATGAGATAATGAAGAAGAACCCCCTCCTCAAGTTCACTATTCAGGATCTCCCGAGCGTGCGCGACCAGGCAGTGGTGGTGAGCACTCCACGAGCTTCAACGTTCGAGCGCATATATTGACGGCAGAGCCGTAGTACTGGAACCAGCATAATCCAAAGTCGATCCAAGACGGCCAAGTCGCAATTCAAGCGCACGATTTTTTCAACCCTCAACCGGTCGACGATGCAGATCTTTTCCTGCTCAGATACATCCTCCACAACTGGTCGAACTCGAAAGCTATCGAGATCCTCAAGCGATTGAGAGAAGTGGCCGTCCCTGGGAAGACAAGGGTTATCATCATAGACGGGGTCGTCCAGTACGCATGCGCAGTCGACCGGAAACGGGTCCGCGGAGCAGAAGATATCGTGTTCGACGAGACGCTAGGCAAGAAGAGTGAGATACCTGCAGGGCTATTGGCGAACCTCGGAAAAGCAGCAGCCAGGAACTATTTCCTCGATTTGACGTATGGGTTTCCTTCCTCAATGGATACTTGGTTCTGACGGTTTCCGTAGGATGTTGGCGGCGCTCAACGGACGGGAACGTACCCTGGGAGATCATATTCGAGTGATGGAAGCGAGTGGATGGAAGATTAAGAAGGTATACTCTCCGGAAGGAAGGAGAATCAGTCATGTGCTCGCTGAGGCGGTCTGAACGAGGGCCCAAACTGGACTTAAGGGGACTGAATGAGAGGCTCTAGTAAATACGACCCTCCTCCGTACAAGACGATCAATGTTGTTCACTCCTCCAGTGAGAGTACACCTAGATCCCGAGCGTCCGGTGTATTATGGGCTCATCCAAGGCTGAGATACCGGTTCACGAAGAGATCTGGGTTCTCTCGATGAGCAACCTGACCGCACTGGCCTAATCGGATGGTCAAGTTCAGATGTGTTATCGAATTGCAAGTAGCTGTCAAACGCAAGTGGATAGTATTTCGTTACGAGAATGGTCGGTAATTCATTACGGTTACAAGTACAATGAAGGCTATGCTGTTTGCAAAGAATCAGAATCAGAGAGAACAGGAATGCGAGGCAATGGAGAGATTTCGATAGGGTAAAATCAAGGTTCAATGAAAACGGTGCCTCCCGTCGTCCAAAGCGCGTCAACACGTTAGCGAATGGTTCGTGACGGGGTATTTCAATCGTCCAAAAATCAAGGGCAGATTTTAGTTATCATACTGCAAAGGTCATGAGCATCCTGCTATGCCATAGCGTCTGGGAAGTTCGGACATACCGTAATAACCAAGGAACTTGCCCACGGGGTCAAGTTCTGGTCCTTATCCAGGTACTTGTACGATTTGATACCCTCGACCTCGCACGTGAATCTAAAATGATGGCGGGTTCAGGAACGTCATTGTAACTGGTTAAAAATGGGTTTGGGTTACCGTTTGAGTTCACCGGATTGGCCAGGTCCTCGGGTCACGTTCTTCAACTCGAACACGGCCTGGAGAACCTTGGCGATAATCTTGGACACCAGCTCCGTACCCAGGGTCCTGGTCAAAATATCACCGCGGATATAATTATCTTTGGGACGTGAATGATCGATCTTCGTGGGGTCCGCGAATGCACGCTCCTAAACAGTCATGAGAGTCGCAGTCAGGGCGGAAAATTTGAGAACCCACATTCAGGTTCGCACTCGAGATGTCGAGGTAGACCAATTCACCAGTGTTGATGGAAGTCGAACCTATGGTTTCACTACCCTTGGCTTGACGGTAGACACCCTGAATGGGTGGGTCAATCCTCAGCATCTCGGTAACATAACCCTCCAATTCGTCAGCCTTGTCGGTGGTCACAAGGGCGTGAGCAATATCGGATTGGTCAAGGAGGATGTTGACCATATGGGCGAGCGCTGAGGGGTTGAGGAAGAGGTCTTCAATTTGGGAATACACTCAGATCCGACGGAAGTTCTTACCCTGCGAGAGTTCAACAGAAGCACCGACCATGACGGCGAGGACTGAGTTGGTGTTCTGAGAAATGGAATTTCCACTCTGCTGGAGCTTATCCGCGAGATCTTGTTTGTTACCGAACATCCTCGACAATGTCCCAACGAATCCAGACACGGACAGCTACCGACAAACACAAAGTTAGCATTCGGCGATGGTGGCAAACTGGCCACGGGACGTACGCGTTTGACAAGACTTCCACCGACATTAACTTCAATGTGGTCCATAATCTGCTTGACCTGAGCCTCGACCTTGTTCTGGGCCTTCAATACCTGGCCAGCCTCTACGTCCAAGAAGCAGAAAGTGTAAATATCACTGAGGGTGTCGAAGAGCTCTGCTTCGGTGAAGGTGTTTTCGGTGTCATCCTCGGGCTTCTTGAGCGCGATACCGGCCTGCGAGTGTTCGGTCAGCTGCTGACGTCATTCGATAGAAGTGCTTCACTTACGACCTGGGTGGCAACCCACTGAACTGGCACAACCCTGAAGACATCCCTGACGATATCCAATCCGCTCTTCTTGCCGCCAACGAACTTGTACGATTCCTTAGTTATGAGGGCCTTGGTACTTTCGTAGAAGAACTTGGTGATGGCGTCGACCTGTTCAGGAGTCTCCGCCAGTGCCTTGAACAACTGCCTTTGTTCCCTCTCTCCCCTTTCGGGCGCATCGGTGGCAAGGAAGAAACCTGGACCACGGATGACACCGGAGACCCTGTTCAGGAACGGGTGCCTGAACTTCTCCTTGTTTCCGAGAATGCCGTTTACTTCTCCGTACTCCTTGAACTCGCGAACACTGGGGGCACTCTTGGGTCGTTCGAAATCGTACTTTTCCGCCCCGCTGCCGAGTTCCGTAAAAACCTGTTTCATGGCATCGGGGGTCATGAGTGGGAACCAAGCGTAGGTGCTGTTTTCCGTGTACTCGTCGGGGAGAGTACGAAGGAAGAGTCTGCCGAGCATGGAACCGAACCCAGGGTTCTCCGGAGACCTCACGCAATCGGCAAAGCCCCAGGCGGTAAGGTTGTGTGGGGTGAAATCGGCAGTAAAGAGACGGTCCCCACGAATGAGGGCGATGGCGTCTGCGAGGATGGCACGAGAGATGGTGTAACCAGGACAGAGACCAGCACCCGTGACGACGGGTTTGGTCTCCTCAGCCTGGAGGCCAGCGTACAGCTCAAGGTGGTCGATTGTGCCGTAGAGCTTCTCAGCAGCAGCAGCAACCTCTGGGTCTGGATTCCATTCCAAGAACGTCGCGTATGGTCTCAAGCCGAGGTACTACAGAAACGTGAGAACGTCGAAATCAGGACACAAGTTGCGAGTTCTTACCTTCCTGAAGTCATTCAAGGAGCAGCATCCCCACCTCCTGGCGGATTCAATGCCCATAACTTCCATCCACCTCATGTTGGGAGGGGTTCGGCGGGCCCCAAAAGCACCGGCTGGGTGCTCGGTTCTAAAACGACCGGTCGGCTGGTGTTAACAACTGAGAATCGCTGCTGGTAGCTTACTGTGTCTTTAGGATGTTTGCCAAGTCCTCGTTCTTAAACTTCTTATCCGGACCTCGGGTCATTCTAAGTACACGGGATTTGGTCAACGCGTCATTGTGGGTCAAGAACGGAAGCTCACCCTCCAAAAGTCCAAGTGGTGACGTCAGTTTCGCCCTTCTGAATCTCTTTCAACTTGCTCTTGAACTCTGGTACGGTGATCTGTGGCAGGTGGGCAGGCATAAGTGAGGAAGAAGATAGATAGAATGAACTGCTATCGAACCTCATCGGACTTCTTTCCGGGGAAAGTACGACTTGTCAGCTGCTCGACCCATCTCTCATCCTCCTCGGAGGTAGTTGCGTGCCAACGGTACAGACAGTTGAACTGTTTGATGTAGTTAGAGACCCGAAATGGCCCATGACAATCGTGCACACCTCAACGCTGCAAACGTTTCCGCGACCCCGTTCGAAGATGCTGTGGTCCTCCTGCCTAAACTCGCTGAACGGATCCAAGCTCCAGGTATTACCTTGCCTAACCAGGCCGAGAATGGCCGAGAAATAGTCGGAGAAAACGACGAAACCGAACCAACCGCAGTTGATCGACCTTGCGATTTGGAAGATTTCCTCCTCCTGCTGAATGATGACCTCGGCACGGTTTGGTGTATCGGCTGGAATTGCATCCGGGTCCTGCCACGTTTTGCGCTCATTAATCTCCAAGAGCTTCTTGGCTATGTACTAAATGTGACGAACAGTGGGTCAGACCGGGAGCCGCGGAGTAGGAACGAGGGGACGCATACATTATGGTTGCGGTTGAACAAAACCAAGAGAACACAGACGGCGGGAGGGAGCAAAAGCAACCTATCCTCCGAGAACACATCGGGGTGCAACAAACCGCGACCGTCGCGCACGCGGACTTCGTTCTGTTTCTGCTGGTTGACGCCGTAGAGGGGAGCAAGGTCGACGTAGGAGGACGTATCGTTGATATTGACGTTGTCGTGATTGGTTCGGAAGACGCTGGGAGCCAGACGGAGTTAGCAGGGACATAAGGTGGACCCGATGACCTGTGACGGTGACATACGAATGAATGACCAGGGCGGCAAACGAGAACATCAGGGACGAAAGGCCGGCCGGGTGAGGCTCAAACTGAATTGTCGGGCAATTTGGGGTTAGCGCGCTTGGCCGAGGGACGATGAGATGACATGCAGACCTTCTCCCGCCGAAGGAGGGTATCAAAGATGAGACCCGGATCCGGCATTTGGTGGCGCGCAAGCGGTTTGGACTGGGAGACACTGCGGGCGTACGGGAGGCCGGCCTTGCCGAGGTCGGGGTTCACGACATTGTTGCCAGAACCGTCAGCAGTACGCCAGGCGTATTCGTTGCCCACGTTGGAGAGCGGGGGATGAGGCAAGTCGTTCTGTCCACGTGAGAGTTAATTTGGGGCAGAAATCACATCAGCTCGGTGACGTACGTATACTAAGGAAAAGCAGAGATTAGGACCCGGCGAGTGTCACGCGCCGGAATGGAAGGAGAACGCACGCATTTCAACCGTCGCATTTTCCAATCGCTTCCCAAGCTTTCCTCCCTTGGAGTACTGCGAAAGCTTTACGAGAATTTGCTCCAACTAGAAGGGAACGCATGTCAGCCTGCGAGCCACGCTCCAACCTGGGTGGGGCACTGACGAGCAACTTCCTGTCGTCGACGGCATTGGGGTCCTTGAGGACGTCGATGAGGGCAGAGAGGGCCGAGTACTCCATGTTGAAGGGGAGCCCGGTGTTTCCATCCTTGAACTCCTTGATAGCCTTGGTGTTATCGGCGTCGCTCTGGGCAGACGCGTCAGGACGGAGGTGGAGAGAGACATGCTCTCCTGCGTCACGCACCTTTTGGAACTTGGAGAAGAACTTGGACATGGTGGGGAGGAGGAGGGGGGTGGGGTGGAAGACGGCTGGGCGGAAGCTTATAAGGGAGGGCGCCGGTGACAGGATGAATTCTGGAATAGTTCCAACTGTCTGTTCGGTTGGCAGCGAAGACGTGGACGAGATTCCATCGAGATTGTGGTCCTCCAGTCCGTGGACGGCGATTTGTTATCGCCTGCGGTTCCCAGAAACACGCAATTCAGTCTTCGGCTCAATCTCGCGCTCACGTGCCGGCTCGCCCTCCCCGTCTGCTGGACCCGTGGTGGCTGTTAGCTGATGCGCCCGTTCCGGTCCACAAGACCCGCAGAAACGCCGTAACCGTTCAGTCCCTGACACTCAATTCCTGATACAGTGCCAAGAAGCACGGCTCGGCACTCGATCGTCCCGTTGCCGAAAGGCTAAGCTTTCAACAATCTCGAGACCGCACACCATCCTGGTTGAACATGGAACGGGATGGCTCACTGCTCACTTGGTTCTCGCTTTCACTCTCTTCGCGAGGATGCAGTCAGAATTCGACGGAGACTCGCGGCCTGGCTCGTCGCTGACCGCTGAGAGCTCCGCAACGGCCCACAGCACCGCAACCCACAAGCACAAATCTCCTATGCGCCGGTTCATGCACGGTCTGAAGAGGTTGAACAGTTACTCGAACGAAAGCTCCGGTAGCTCATCCTCCGAAGACGAGGATCATCGAAACGGGTCTACCAATGATCAAGATGGAAGCGAAGAGTTCGTAGAGAGACATCGGGTCCAGGAAATCCGGTTCAACTACGAAAGTCGGTCAATCCGTTGCCTCTCCTCTCAGACCTCTGACCCAGATATCAGGCGTACCAAAGCGAAAGAAGTTTTTTCTGACTCTTGCCAAATGTCTCCTCAAATTCGGTGCACCCTCCCATCGCGTTGGTTCTCAGCTGAACGACATAGCAGACACCCTTCTCCTCAACTATACCCTCTTGCACCTCCCGGGAGTCATGGTTATCTCCTTCCGGGACGTCGCCACCGGCGCAAACGAGGTTCACATCGTCCGTGCTGCTGGTCGAGTGGCTCTATCTGCCCTCGAGAAGGTCTATATCATCTTCCACTACGTTAACGAGGACGAGATGCTCCCTTCTGAGGCTACAAAACAACTGGAGGAACTCTTGGCCGCCCCTCCGATCTATCCGCTGCCGCTCAGGTGTCTGTTGAGCTTCCTCAGCGCCACTTTGATCTGTTCCTTGGCCTTTGGAGGCAGCATCCTGGACTGTGTCGTCGGTGGCGTGTTTGCCTGCTGTTTGCAATTCTTGGGGCTCAAAGGGGCGATCAACAGCGCGATCTATGCCAACGTCTACGAGTGCGTTGAATCGACACCTCCCAGGCTATCGACTGACCGGGTCAATCCCCACCTAGGGTGACCGGATGCGTTTTAATCTCATTCATCACGCGTCTACTCGCCTCCCTTCCTGGAAGACTCTTCTGTTATAACGCTGTGGCGTCGGCCGCTATCACCGTTATCCTCCCTGGATTTACCATCTGTGAGTCAACGCCCCTCTGTGGGGCATTACGTGAGTCCTAAGCGTCTGCGCAGTAACCGCTGCGCTCGAAACATCTTCCAAGAATATTACGTGTGGCGCCGTGCGTCTTGTCTACGCGATCATCTACACGTTTATCCTCGTAAATCCCCGCCTTCCCGTCTCGTGCCTCGACTAACCGGTAATGGGCAGGGTTTCGGGCTAACCATAGGCTCCGAGTTCTATCTTCTTTTCAACGAATCGGCGGCAACGAACACGGACGGACTAGCCGTCACCCGCTCGATTGAGTATCTCACCGGCCTTTTCATCCCGCTAAATGCGAGCATGACAGGCGCTGAGCCGAACCAAACGGGGTTTGGAGTCAGTTTGGAAATCGCATTACCTCCGGCCGAGGTCATGCACATGGTCAAAGGCGGGTCTTGTTCTGATCGCGTCCGCCGTCGGCATTGATATTGAACGCTCGTGTGTTCTGCGTGTTTAGGGTGCTACAGGGACCCTTCCTGGTCTTGGTGGCGTAAGCCCCTCCCTGCCTACACGATGTTGTTCCTCGTTCCGATCTACTCGTTCCTCTCGACGATGGCGAATTTGCAGTCCTGCCGCAGTCGCCACACTCTCGTCATGGTAAGCTACAGCCCCGCCATGTGCTTCTCAGCTTCGTGCCGTCGTTTGCCATTCATTGGACTGCCCCTCGTCATTTATCATCATCATTTACAATCATTTTTGCGATTGACTGGTCATGATGCATGAATGTTGGACGTCCATCCGTTCCAACACCCCACCCTTTGGAATCTGATGGATTCTATTGGCCGAGAGTGTCTTTTACCTCATCTATTGTTTCCTTACTGTGCTCATGGATTTATTATTTACCCACCGGTTATTGGCCACCACCTTCCCGGTTTTAGATCGTGTTTTCGTGCCTCGCGTACACTGCGAACAAAGGGGCATCTGCCATTTCTGATAGAGTGTATGTGTCGTCATCGGTTGGAGCGTTGGTCGTTGGGATCTGTGGGAATGTTTATGGAAGGTTCTCAAGGGGCGGGTCGTACACGAGTGCCGTGCCGGGCTTGATGTTCTTGGTTCCCGTACGTGTTTTTTTCCTCCTCTTTCTACTTCGCCTTTCGCCTTTCAGGTTTCATCTTTCCCGTCGCAACCCTACTCCACTCACATTGCCGGCTTACCTACCCTTTAATATCTTTTGATCTCCGACAACCGCATCCGTGCTCATTACCCACGTGTTTCTCATCTTCGGTTCCGGCTGACGCGGTTTACAGTCGGCATTAGGTCTCGAAGGCGGACTCCTCTCGCCGTACTCTTCGAGCACGACGGCGGAATCCGCATATTTGGGTTCGTTCTCGTTGGGGCTGAGGATGATACAGGTTTCTGTTGGCATCACTATTGGATTGTTTATGAGCCAGATCGCGGTGTTCTCAGTGAAAAGAGTGGACAAGGTTGTCGCTGTCGCCGCTTAATTGGCATGTGGGAGGGAAGGGAAGGAAAGGGGGCACTCCACATCTATACATACTACTAAATTCTCGTTAATGTTTACCAGACCCTGAGATAATACGAGCACCGCCATCTGTGTTATAAGATGCATTGGGCGACGTTAAACCTCTACTTTCAAATACCCCAGTCGAGGCGCAATACCGACCCCCAGCGGTCCATTGGGCCATACGGGCCGGATTCAATACCCATACGATCTGACCTTGCTGAACGAGAACTGGGTCTTCTCCTGATCGATCGAAACTGGAACCATCTCTCCGCTTTCCACGTGGACGGAATCATAGGCGAGGATCGTCAATTTGTTCCACTTCCCCAATGGACGCGAGCTCAGCTG
>Ga0307517_10003447_pt1 | contig 24596 bp, 29 predicted proteins | sample 23_EM_MG_FD_194515 | JGI IMG/M metagenome (GOLD analysis project Ga0307517, IMG submission 194515) | Populus trichocarpa ectomycorrhiza microbial communities from riparian zone in the Pacific Northwest, United States - 23_EM | ecosystem: Host-associated > Plants > Roots > Unclassified | place... | reverse complement strand
GCGAACGATGGTATCCTGCGTCGGGTTGGGTGATTCTACATGGGCACAACAGTCCCGCAGCGGCCCTTTCATGCGGAGCGAGCGTGGGAGACGAGTGCGGGTGCTTCAGGGCTGAGTTTCTTATTTCGTTTCGCTCTGACCTGGTACTGTCAACAAGTTTGGGCTCACCAGCGACCAGCGATGCCATCCCCGAACACCGACACGCGCACCCAGGTGGTGGTTGCCTACCAGGGTCATCCGGTCTTTGTCTGCGCACAATGCGCAACGGTGATAGTCCGTGGAGTGTTCATCTGTGCCGCCGACGCTGCGTTTGAACTAACAGTGGTCGTCGCAGGCGCTCCAAGACGAGCTAATCAGCAAGGCGTTTTCTGGTCGAGATGGGCGGGGGTAGTGAGTGTTTTCGCGCTCGCCGTCGCTCTGGGACTCGAGCTTTCCGTACAGTCTCATGCAATCTGCGACGAATATCAAATTGGCCAACAAAGAAGAGAGGGCTCTTTTGTGAGTTTGATCTCGAGCACGGTCCGATCCTGTGCCTGGATCAACCTCGGGCTGACGTCTTTTGCTGGCCCAGGACGGGGATACACACGGTGGCGGACGTTCACTGCCTCGGATGCAACGACCGTGTCGGATGGTACTATCTCAAGGCATCGAACAACTCGCAGAAATACAAGGAAGGTGAGCCTCAGAGACCTCCATCCAAGCCGTGACCCTCAGGCAACCGCCAGGCAAGTACATGCTGGAAAGAGAGAAGCTGGTCAAGGAGAACTCCTGGCAGGTCGGCGAACTGTAGAATCGAATTTTGTAAATTAAGTGTCCGGATGATTGCCGCACCCCACTGTTAGGCGAGGGCGGCATCTACAAAAGCTCCGGCAGCCACACCTCCATCTCGTGGCACCCTCAGCCTTGTCCTCGTCCTCGTCCCCACCTCCCTCCCCGAAATGGCCGTGCCGTATCTCCCCCTAGAGATCGTCGAGGAAATAATCGACATGCTCGTCGGAGACAGAACCAGTCTGCGCTCGTGTTCCCTCGTCTCAGCCAGCTGGGTCCATCGGAGTCGTCACCACCTCTTCGCCAACATCAAGCTGCACTCCCTCTCCGACCTCCAAACGTGGTCCAGGATTGGCCTGGGGCCGTCCAGCAACCACGTTCGTGTTTTGGACCTCGCCCAGAACGAGGAGCTCAAGTGGATCATCCCGGATTCTCTCGCAGGCATCTTCAACGACTTCACCTCCTTCAACAACGTCCAATCCCTCACCTTGACCGGCCTGGATCTCACCCTTTTTGACGAGTGTTCGCTCACCCGCTTCTTCGGCCACCTTTCGGAACACCTGACCTCGCTGACCGTGTTGAGCATGACAGCGCATCCAGACGCGCTCCTGTTCTTCGTCTGCATGTTCCCAAAATTGGACGACCTCAGCCTCGACTACCTCGCGATAGGAAAGGCCACGATACCCTACCGAAAACCCGCCGTCACTCCCAGGTTCCGTGGCAAACTGGCACTGTCGAACATCAAATCCAATGGATCCTCCATGATCGCTTCCTTCGTGGACCCCCCGCTTCCGATGGCGTTTCAAGATGTATGCGTGGTGGATTGCAGGTTCGGGACACCAAAGCCGCTGAAGGATCTATTTGTCGCGTGTCAAGCGACGATGAAGAAGATCAAAGTATCCAAGATTTTCCTCGGTGAGTTTCCCCTCCGCGGTTCGTCCCATCACTGTCCTGTATCTCCAGAATTCTTACGCATTCGATACCTCCTAGACGACATTTCCCAAACGCCGCTTATTGATCTGTCCCCATGTAAAGGCCTGGAAGAGATGCGGCTCAGTCTCATCCAGCTCCGACAGCCAAGTCACTGGATCGAACCAATTCTTCAAACCGTCACCTCCGCTCACGTTCGGAAGATCACATTCGAGACGGATTTCCCCATAGCTGCTACAGACATTGATTCCGGAATCAACATCTCGAGCTGGTCCAGATTGGACGCGATCTTCCTCAGGATGGCCGATACGCTTGATCAGACCGGCGAGAAACTGGAACTCATCTTCAACGCTCTGGCACCAAACACTCTCGGGGAGCTCAGCTCTGTCGATCCCGGCCGGTTTCTGGAAAAGTGTCGAGCCAAAGCCACCGTCAGGTTCGAACGAATCTAAATCCACAAAGTTTTATGTAACGGACCGAACCTCACCTCTTGGTATGAGCCCTTGTTCTTTGATGGGTTGTGCCCCGAACTTACTGTCGCCTCTGCAGGACGTCATGGCACGTATGCCTCCACGGTTTAACCACGCGATTCTAATTCACAACGGCACGAACCACCTCAACTAATCATAATAGTCCGCATATAACGACGTTATCCCGCTCTCACCGCGGTCATATTCATAATACAACGTGACTTCCAAGGATTCACCGACGACACCTCCATCGCTTGCCACTACCGCCATCCCCCCGGATCTTCACACCCGAGAGTTCATAGGAGATCATTGGGGGGCTGGCCTTCTTGTAGACGGTCGCGGTGGATCGTCGGCGGGGCTTTCTTGACGAAGCTTAAAGGTCAACGGATGTGAAAATACCCCAAAATTCCCGTCATGAATCATGATGGAACCAGTACTTAAGGGTGATACCAAACCGGTCTGTTTTGTTGGGTTTTATGGTCCCAGTAGGAAACAAATAACAGATAATAATACGTTGCATTCACAAGGCCTGGCGAAGCACGACTGGCTGGTATGGCAATTCTCAGTGGCCAAAGTCCAACGGCGTACTATGCCGTGACCTCCGTTCCGGGGGACATCGGGGCTTGCCGGACCGGGCGGGCATGTTGGAGGCGGGATGAGTGAATTTAGTGACATCACGAGTATCTATTGTCTATTACAGACACAGTTATAACTTGCTCTCTACCCCCCCGGGTTCCTTGGGTCCGTAGACCCTTGCTCGCACCGCACCTTCCTGAGAGAAGTTTGCGATTAGTGCTCCATCTCGAGTGAAAACCTTTACATGGGGGCCGTACGTCAGCGGAAGAACTCTGAATGCTGCAAAGAACCTACCCGGCGATGAACGATGGCGCGGCCCGACCCCGCTTGCGGCGCTCGTGACTGCATGATGGAAAATAAACGCGAGGATAATCACGTAGCCGTGGCACATACGCACCTCAAACATGAGCCACTGTGAACAGTCGAAGTCGTCGCTGCAAGGGTATGTTATAAGCCCCGTGGTGAATTCAACTTCAATTGGGGCTTACGAATAATACCAGATAGAATGGTCAATGGTTGTCTATCATGACCAAGATCAGCACCAAAGCCCAAATAACCCTCACGGGACGCACCGAGAATGCTGCGACATCGGATCCTTCTTTATTACTTATGCGAAGGCCAAGGGCATTGCCTCCGGCTTCCAAACTATTCGTCCGGAGATGGTGAGATTCCCGTACAAGGCGGGGAGCGTATACCACTCACAAATACATATCGGAGATATATCCTAGTACGGCCTGTCCAACGAATTTAGGATTAGCAGCATGAAAAGCTTGGGTTGAACTCGAAATATCCACCTTCTGGTACGCAGCGTCACATTCAGGCAAAGAAATTGCCCTCATCCAGAGGCACTGCACATAATACCCGTCGTGGAAATCCTCTGTTGCAGTGCGAACCTCAACTGGGCTTCTTTCACGCTCCTTTGAGACCGGCTCGTCTCAGTTGAAGGACTTGGGGCAGATGGGAGAGAACCCTAACCTTAGCTCTTGCAATATAACGACGTTTCGTCCAGTCATCTGTCTGCTTCTCTGCGCACTTCCGGAAATATGCCTGCATTGTTTCACACTCCTCCGGGGCAGGAACCTTGGGCACTGGCGATCTGTAGGTAGGTTGCCACGGCTCCGGCTTTTGGAAGGAACATAGCATGACGAAGATTGTTCTTCCATTCTGAACTGCCCGTACAGCACGCGTAGAGTATGAACGGCCATCCCGAACGCGGTCAACGTTGTAGTAGATCGTGGTTGGGAGTCCATTCACCACAAAATAACACTGTCACGGGAGCGCGCATCAGAGAGGACCGGGAAGCATCATTAAATAGGCGCACATGCAAAGACTATTGAAGGTGAGCATCGAAACCACGGGGTCGGAGACACAGGGAATAGACTCACATGAAGATGGAACGCTGGGTCGACGGTCTTGGTCGCTGCCACGATGGCGTGAGAAATGACTTGACCCCCATAGATACCTACCAAGATTGCCATCATCAATTTGTAAGAGAGTGCGATCCATGTGCTAGCTGCATACCTCTCGTTCCTCGAGGAAGCCGCAAGTCCGTAGATCGAAAGAGGTTGACGTCAAGGGGTTCGATGTTTAACAGCGAAACCAGATTCGTCGGCTCCGACTTTGTTGAGTCCGGGATACTTTCGCTCATAGTCGTGACCGCCAGCCGCTGCGGGTGGTGGTGGTGGTTAAGTACCAACCTGAGGCAATCAGGTGATTCGGAACAATGAGTGTCCGGCTGATCGGATAGATTACTGTGGCTCATGCACTCTGATGGGACCAGTCAACATTCAAATATTCACATGTACGCTCTACTTGATCCCGTGTCATGACAATGCCGCGGCCCGCGGCTTCACTCAAAACTAGACGGGAGCAGTTTCACATGGATAGGACCACTCGACCCGAACGGGTCGCAAGTGATTATTGACTATTGGTGAACTTCTTGTACAAACTAAGTAGTAAGTCATTAGCCGTCAAAGTAATGATTCTGGAGAATGAGCGGTCAGCTGCGGAGTCCACGCACGGGTAGATGGGTGGGCGTACGTATGGGGTGCAATCCTAAGGAAGTGAGCGGTAGATCCTGGTGAAGGAATGAGCCCCCGTAATAACCGGTTCACGCGTGAACATCCCCACCTTTATACCAAGCCAGTGGTCCTTCAGCCTTTAATGTCTTCCATAAACAATCTATAGGGTTCTTGTAGAGTGTGCCGACGTAAGTTCCGTTTGGTAAACGTGTAGTGGGTTGATTGTACACCCGAGTTAACGCCTTATGGATCTATTAGTGCTGCGCGAAGGAAGGGCACGCTCAGTCTCTTACCGTATCAGCCGGTTGCATGACAATGCACTAGATTGAACTGTTTAGTAAAAGGGCAGTTGGGGGAGGACTGGACGTACGACGCAGATTCCTGAGATTGTACTGCTGGCTAAGAATGTTAATGTGCTGTCAGCAGGCAGAATGCCACGGGACACGATTTGGGTCTTTGTCCAGTTGTAACTTGGGAGTTGGACCGAGGACCCCATAGAAGTTCTTAGAATGGCAGCGTCCATGCCGCGGAAAACGCCACGGAATCCCTCAGCTCTGAATATCCTCGCGAGAGCTTCCCGCGAGTTTTTGTAGTAGTGCTGGGTTCCAACTGGCAAAGCAGGAGAGTATGCCTGAGAATGAGTTGAGTATCCGCAAAGAGGCACGATAACTGGAGATGCACCTGCATCCGAGCCTTGATCAAGAACATGGGGTTTCCCAGTGCCGCTACAAAGTAAGGTTAATAGTTGTTCTCTCCATGGAAGACGGGCCCCCACCTCCAACAGCACCGCTGGAGGCACCAGCAATCAGGGACGTCCACGGAACCTGATCTGTTGACGAGTATCCAACAGTGCTGTTGATGAAGCGGCGGAACGGGTCATAGAATGCTGTAGTAATTTCCCCGAGTAAATGCGGGAACGAGGTCGGGTGACCAAGCCAGCTCACCAAGCCGCGAGCCGTTTAGCAAAATCTTGACGGTGATTAGCAATGGTTTCTGTGATAGATGTTCGATATCTCACTTGATAGGCATACTGTTGGATCGGTCAGTCTGCACCGTTAACACGGGTTCTGCCGCACGTTAGACGTACCGCCGGAGAGAGACCTCGTTGAATTCCACGTATACCCTCATTCCTCCATGTCTTTGCAAAAACATCCAAAACGCTGTTGTAAACTCTTGGGCCACCACCCTGGGCAAGTTCGCCCTGTAATTGAAGGCGCGTCTTCGCTACCTCGGCCGGGTTCGAGACGGTGACCTAACCAAGAATTAGAGCTCTCTCTCCCCCTCCCTCTTTGAAACACCAGCATGACGGGCACTCACAGCACAGGAGGCAGCGACACCACCGATTAAGAAGCTCTCCGCGGTCGACAGCGGCCGAGGCGGGCTGGTGGTGGCCATCGGAAGTTCGGAGCTCGATCAACTTTAAGCGCGCCATTCACTGAATGTTTCTCTCCGCTTGAGTCGTCGCCCGACTGCGTCGACCCCGACGACCGATGCAGCCACCGAGCACGAACATCCGACTGGCCGTCGCCGTCTCTCTCGTCTCGGTCGCCATCCCCGGAGTCATCAGAGTCGTATCGTCGCCCTGGACGCTCTTGTTGCTTTCCCCGTTGATCATCCTTCTCGTCGCGATCTGTTTTCTTTGTCTCAACATATTTGTTGGTTATGTCCTGGACACCACTCGCCCGCCGAAAAGGAGTCAGCTTCAGAGTGCAGCTCGTCCGTTCGCCTTTTCGACACCCGCAGCCTGGCAGGCCGTCATCACCAGATCGCAATGGTCCCACAAGTCCCCCAAGGCTCTGGCCCCCCTCATTCCCAACTGTCCATCCGTATCCGCCTCGTTGAACGACATCCTCATCATGATTGTCCGCGACTTCGTCCTCGCGTGGTATAAAGACATTTCATCATCGCCTTCCTTCCCTACCGCGGTCTCCTCCACCATGCACAGTAGCCTTGACCAAATCCTTTCAAGGGCCAACAACATTGATCTCGCCAATCTCGTCGTTAAGAAGATCATGCCCAAGATTACGACCCACATCGAGCGGTTCCGTCAATCTGAGATCGCCCTTCGTGGGGCAGCTCTTGAAAGAAGACTCACTCAATCAGAGGAATTGGACATTTTACTCGCCGGGAAGTACGCTAGTATGGGGTCAGGTAAATTGCACCCTGCCGTCGAAAACTTATCATCAACCTTCACACGGCAAACGGAAGAGGCACATCTCAAGAACCTAGTTCACAGGGTCCTCCCACTAGTTCTCCCAGAGAAGGAAGTGAAAAGCAAAACATTGAAGATCGTCTTTCGCGAAATCCTTGCTTGTGCTGTTTTATTCCCTGTTGTGGAGATGCTCTCGGATCCAGATTTTTGGAACAAAACTATCGATGAAGTGGTAAAGGCGATCTCACTTGTGGAATTTTGCGTCACTTTCTCACTTTCATCAGGCAGGCGCAGCTATTCACCAACAGTGAGAAGAAATTGGCCCGCAGTTGACGTGGAGGTTAACTCTGTCTTCATAGGCGACTAGTTTCGAAGGTTCGCAATGTCTTGGAAGCCCAGATTCCGGCCGCTCCCAACCCTCAAGTACCGGGGACCAGGACCCCCGCAACGGAGGCAATCACTATTCGCACGGATGCCAGGCAATTCGAATCTTTTCTTAGAAGTATTGGTCGTTGTGCATCTCTCCTTGACGCGCGGAGACTCAAGAACGATATTGTGGGAGAAATTAGGCGTACCAGGATGCTCCTAGGTATTGTGTATTTCTGCTGGTACCTAATGTGTTGGTTTGGCTGACCTGTATGCCCAGCGAACCACGAGAAGGACGACTGGATTGATGGCGAGAAGACAGAAGACGTTGTCTCGTACCTTGATCGTCTGTATACCGCTAAGAAGAAAGTTGAACAGCGGATCGTTGTTCTGGGCGGCGAGGACGACTCTGTATGAATATACGAAATGTTCAAATGCTCTAGACTAACATGATTTACAGAAACCCGTTCAGTCGGAATCCCCTACGACCAACAAGCTCAGTTTACGAGACGTTCTTACGACCCCGACTTCGCTGTCATATTTCATGGAGTTCATGGACCGGCGGAACCGCTCTCTCCTTGTGCAATTCTGGCTCACTGTGGAGAGTTTTAAGAATCCACTGGAGGCTGTGGACTCTGATTCATCCGGGGACGATGACGACGAACTCATCCGGCACTCAGAGACCGTCAAGGAGGATATCACAATGGTTAACGACTTGTACTTCTCCTCTCCCACGCCTCATCCAGCGCTTTCCGTGATCTCCGCCAAATACATCAACGCGATTCGTGTTTTCGCCCTTGACGAGACCACTCCGGCTCCTAGCACAGAGAGGAAGGTTAAGAGGAAGGTTATGTTGGCCCAGCGGCAGGTCGAACGCGATATGGAGGGGGATTTTGAAGACTTCCAACGTTCACCCCTGTGGTTCCGTGTCGTTGGAGATGCAGAATCGAACAATGCCATGACCGCGTCCGTCATGAGTTCCTCCGTTATCTCGGACGGTGGACCGTCTCCTTTCAATACCACCCGTGGGCGTGACACTCCGGGTCTCAGCCTCCGGGTCTCCCGGAATACCAGGTCCCCGATCATGATCAACCCTCCCTTGACCACTCGTTCCGAATCGTCTCCAACCCTGACCACACCATTCGTTGAACGCGAACCGCTTTTACCGTCTCGCCCTATCCAATCAAGTTTGGACTTGCTCATGTCTTCCACCGAGAATGTGGCCGACTATTCACGTGCCCCCTTATTTGATGAGACGGAGGACGCACAAATTGGTCCCATAGACGATGCTCAGGCTCAAAGGATGGAGGCCATCCAAGCCGCTCTCACAGATATCATCGCGTTTGAGAACGAGGAGTCAAGCCATCCGCGTGCGGAAACACCGGACGATACCCCGTCTCAGCGGGGGTCGGGATTCCTGTCTGCCAGGCGATCTGACACCCGGAGGCAACCTAGCTTTGATGAGGAACAAGATGTCGAGGAGGAACGACACGACGAACAAGATTCAAACGCGCAGGCCGTGTTACCTCTGACCGGGCCCGGTGATCTACAATTGGCATACGAAATTGCGAGATTAGGGGAAAAGTTGAACAACCTCCGGTCCCAAGACACGATGCTAGATCGGTTCATTAACAAGGCGGACTTAACCGGCGACACTCAAGAGCTGAGGTTGTTGCAGAAATCCAAGTCCGCGTTGAATCGCGAGATCAGGGAGCTCAGTTTCCAAAAGACACAATACGAACTTCAAGAATCCGCGAATCGGTTGGTGTCTGATAGGACGAAGTTGGCGATCGTCAACTCGACGGTTGGAGAGGAAGGAGGGAAGAGCGTTGTAAGATATATTGTTGAGGTTCAGCAACTCGCCATCGATGGAAGTTTTGCGACAGGATGGGTGGTAGCAAGGAGATACAACGAATTTCTTCAGATGCATAACCGCCTCCGGGACAAATATGCCCTGGTTCGGGGTCTGGATTTCCCTGGAAAGAGGATCGTCACGGGGCTATCTGGCCACTTTTTGGATACCAGACGAGCCGCGTTGGAGAAATATATGCAGGTGTGTAACACGTCGGAAATTTTTTCACTGCTGATGACCTCTTTTAGAACCTCATCGCAATACCGGCTGTGTGTGAGAGTGAAGAGCTCCGTGCCTTCCTCTCCAGGGATTCTCCGTTCATGGCCTCCGAACCACAAGCCTCGTCATCCAAGTTTCCACTCCCAGGGAAGGCTTTGGTCAGGACGATGTATAAATCTGTGACGGACAGCATCGATGACATGTTCTTTGGACCATCAATGCTTGACGTCCTTATTCAACGTCTTACGACCCAAGCTGCCGAGTTTGCAGGGATAGTCGGCAGCTCTGTTCACGATGAAGACCTAGTTGCACAAGCTCTCAAGGCCTCGGGGAACAAAGCGACTGAAGACGCCCTGGCCAACCTCTCTGGTGACTTGAAACCCCTCGAAGGAGAGACGAGCACCTCGGATTTTACAGCGCCGATCTGCGATTTGGTCTTGGCGATCTTTGAGCTGAACAAGAAAAACAATTGGTTCAGGAGACAGGCAATCGTGATTATACTCCAGCAAGTCCTCGGAGGGACAATCGAGAGGTGATCGGTCCAGGGTAACCTCTATGAGTCTTTCTGACCGACTGTTCTAGGAAAATTCGGGACACTTTTAAAGCACTTTTGGAAGAGAGTCGGGTCATGACTTTCATCGACGCCTTCAAGAATGGGTTATGGCCAGACGGGAAGCTAAAGCCCCCCGGCGTTTCGAGGACACTTGATGAGAAGGAGAGAACGAGAGATGAAGCGAACAGGAAGTTGTCGGCTCTTATGCCGGGTATGGAACTTCTTACATTGGCCCGGACACGGATTAACCATCACCACTGTAGATTTGGCTGCCAACATGATCGGAAGGTCGAACGCCCGAAGAGGTGCGCGCAGGATCTTCGCGGTTTTACAGAACCGAAGGTTAAACCAACACATTGTGTATACCATCATCGACGAGGTAAGCGTCTGCTCTTTCCAAGTTTTACTCGGGCAGACTGAAAGCGTTTTATAGGTGTTCGCGGCGTTGTTTCCCGAGACTCAACAAAGTTAACGACGTGTTTTTTCTGCCTTGCTCGCGCATTGGGAATTTAGATGTATGATGGGGGACAGCTTTTGACGGCTCATTTCAGGCTGCTCTACTACTGTAACATGTAACCCCATGTAATCACTAATACCATCCTACGATTGGAATGCTAACCTTACTCATTGTCATGGTGTGGTCTGCTTATCCCCTGTTGACTCGGACATCACAAAATCCTCGCCTGGTGACTCCGTTGTCCCTTGAGTTTCAACAGGTTTCTCGACCTTACGCTTCTTTTGGCGGTGTATAAGTATTGCTTGTGCTTCGGGGTCGTCGAAACTACGGAGGAGACATCAGAACGAAAGTATAGAAGAGCTAAGGCAGAGGAAATGACATACATCTTGAGAGCATGTAAGATATATCCTCCCGTACCAGACATGTTCATCATTGGGTGTGTCCTCCCAGGAAGCACCTGCCGACCACCCAGGTGAATTGGATGGAGCGCAGGTGGATGTATAGAACTTTACCTGGTATTTCCGTTTCCAAGCTTCGGTTATGTTTGGCCCCAGGTATCCTCCTGCACTTTTCAACTTTGCTTGCAAGTCGACGAGAATCTGAAAGCAGCATCAATGAAACCGAAGAAGGGAACTCGTATGCGAGACCGTACCTGAAGGTGTGGACAATGGAACACTATCGACGCTGATCCGGAGAGGTAGGTGTATGTCATCTCGAGGATCGACCAGGGATCATATTCGCTCGATACGAGGAGCCTTGATCCTCTGCTGTTAGAAGTAAAGGATACGTGGTATTATTGGAAGGACAAACCCGTCAAATTCGCCACTGAAGAGTTCTTGCCGGTTCGCATCCAGCTGATCTACGACGGCTTTTCGCTTACTCAACCGGAACATCTGTTTGTCTGAGTACAGTTCGCCTGATGACACTTCCGTCGGAGGTAGAACTTTACAGACAAATTAGACTTCCCGCAACGAGATGTGGTTGGGAGGAAACCATACCTGGTATGTAATCCTCCTGAATCATGGCCCAATTCAACGATATAAGAGTTCGCTTGATCATATCCTGATCGAAGTTCATACTCTGTACCACGGGATACATCGGCGCGGACTCGATATCACAGATATTCACAACTTTTCCCGACCCTGCGCAGATTCCTAAGCCATCAGACCCCCCGCTGGAAGTGAGAAACTGTTTACCTCCTAACCGATCCAGCACCCCCGCAACGAGAACACCGGAAGCCTCGTCCACAACAAGGTACCGACCGCCCGGTCTCACGCTCGCAAGGCTAAGCATCTGTGATAACGAGTCGGCACGTATGTCTCGCAACCTATTTTGGTCTTTCGTGTACCAGTATTCGCAGACATTGAAAAGTGTCGGTTCTATTGTAGCGAAAGTTTTGGAGAATCTGGATTATTTCAGTGTTGTCAATTCTGCGAAATTTTTGAGGGGAGGGATGACCAAGGTACTTTGCTTCCTTCCGCTTCCTGTACTTCTCCTTGCTGTATTCGGTCTTGAGGGAGAAATTCGCATGCTGTTCGATCTGTTTCTGAATGATTTCCTGTGAGGCGGACTCGTGAGCAATGGTATGGTCCAGACGAAATTTGGGAGTCCGAACGGATGAGTGGACACCAGACTGTTTCAATGCTTCAATTTCAGCTGTGGTGAGGGGTTGTACGACCTTGTCGTCATGTATCAGCTCATTCGTAGCCTCGGTCAATTCTAAGGCGAACGGGTCAACTCAGGCGTTGAACGTCGAGCACACCACACACCTAACTCCTGTATCGTTCTGGGAGGTAGCTTGCTCAACTTCTGGTCCACGATCTCATATGCCAGTCCATAGGGATCCCCGATAAGCTCGTTAGCGTGGAAATTCCCAGCTTTTCCGAGGGAAACTGTCCTGAAACAATCAGCTCGACAACGCGAAAAGTAATCCGGGGCTCTTCGTACGAGTTTTGTTTTAGCACCGTACTTTTGATATCGCCTCTTGGAAGACGGAAAAGTACTGTCTGGCCAGCGGTTATTATTCCCCGCGCGTTTGTCGGTTGTTGCTGCGACGAGCTCGAGTTTTCCAAGTCCATGAGAGAGCAGAGTCTGTTTTCTCTTTCGATCACTTCGCCCTCAACCTCTCATCGTCATGTCTCTCGACGACAAGCTCGATGCTCTGCTAAAACAGTCGCAGCAGAAGTCATGGGCCAAACTTGATTCGGGGGAAGTTTCTCACTTGACCCAGGCATTCCTGCCGACCCAATCAGCCGACACTCGGTCAAAAGCCTATCTCGTGTTATCGGCCGTTTGCCAACATATCCGGGAGACTGTCGCTCCTCCCAAGGGCAAGGCACCGGGCGAGTCGGACCCCGCCACCGACGCGTTGGTAAATCTGTTTGCCCCACCTGTACGCACGAGGTTCGCAGAGACGAACGACGACGAACTTATCACGGCCGTGTCGTTCCTCATCGCGCTCTTCCAAGTCGATTGGCAGTCGGCCGCTGTGATATTTCTGGAGGATGGTGTATTTGAGTCCCTGACGGATGCTATCGACTTGACTCCGTCGAAGAAGTTGGCTGGAGAGATCGCGAGGTTGTTAGCTCAGGCCAGCACGCATAAAGAGTGTCGGGGGAGGATTATATCCTCGGACACGCAGGGATGGTTGGAGAGGTCGAGCCGACAGGTTTCGGATGCTCCGCTTCGGTCGGCTTCTGCGGTAGCCCTGATTAAACTCTCTCGTGGGATGGCAGAAGATACGAAAGGTCTCGCCACTACAGCCTCACAACCTTCTACCTCATCATCCGTCAGTGAAACGGAATTGGCATCTCTCATGAAGAACCTTGTTGTGTCCGAAGACGACTCATCCGCAATTACCAACGCTGTCGAAGGCTTAGCCTACATGTCCATCGAACCTCAGATCAAAGAGACGCTCTCCAAAGACACCGCATTCCTCTCCCGTTTGTTCAACCTCATCCCCCGTCCGAAAAAGAACCAGGTGCTTTCCATCTTATCCGCTACGAATACCGCTCAAATCTACGGCATCGCGGTCATTGTCTCAAATATTTGCTCGTACCGCCCTCGACTGTCCCAGGAGCAGGACCAGATCGCCAAGCTGAGGCAGATGGCGAACAATCCTTCTTCGTCCGAGTTGAAACCAACGAAGCCCGTCACGGATCCGCTCGGTGATGACCCCCGCGTGAAGGAGAGATGTAAACGGATGATCGACGCGGGTGTTGGAGACGTACTCTCTGGAATGGTCCGCGTAACGGATGGGAAGGGGGTCTACGTCAATGTGACAAAAGCCATACTGGGTCTAGTGGAGGACAAGGAAAACCGAGGGAAGTTACTCCAGGGTGGTTGTTCCCGTACCTTGATCACAATCATCCGTTCGTTCTTACCGCCGGCCGCGACTCCGGTGAACCAGGTGGATGGGTCGGTATTGGACGCCATTCAAGCGCTGGCGAAGTTCGCTATCACAGCTTCTCCCCTCCACGTCTTCGGGCCAGACCAAGGGTCCACCCTCGATGCCATCCGACCGTTCTCCGTCTTGCTCCTTCATCCGTCGTCTTCCCTCTTACAGCAATTCGAAGCGCTCATGGCATTGACCAACCTATCTTCCACCAGCCCCGAGGCGTCCACCCGGATAGCCAAGTCCGAGGGACTGATGAACAAGGTGGAATTCATGCTTCTGGATGACAACCAACTTGTTCAACGTGCCTCGATGGAACTCATCTGTAACCTTATCGCTGGTTCGGATGAAGTTTTTGACAAATACGGCGGACAGGAAGAGACCGCGAGTTCAAAATCCAAACTGCGAATTCTCGTTGCGTTATCAGATGTCGAAGATTTTCATACAAGACTCGCGGCTTCGGGTGCGCTCGCCACGGTAACTTCCTCCCCAAACGCTTGCAAAGCGTTGTACTCTCTACAGATGGAACATCATCGCGTCATGCCCATCCTCGCTCAACTCATCGATCCGACATCCGAGGATGACAACACACCGCCAGACCCTGCGTCCGCCGCCGGACTCTTACACCGTGGGGTCGTCTGCATTCGGAATTTCCTGATCACTTTAGATGACGAACCGATAAAGGCACTGGTCCCGGACGCGAAGAGTTCTGGGTTAGCACAGGGTTTAGTCAAAGTCGTGAAATCGAATGCGGAGGCGCAGAATATGAGTATTCTGCAGCCCGCTGCGGAAGCCTTGAAGAAATTGTATGAACACGGCGTTGTAACTCTGTAGTGGTAGGGTAAACAATGTGTGACTTATCTTACGACCGATCTGGCCAAACTGGGCGCCGCTGCAGGCGGGTCGATCGCTTCTGGGGACGGCATCATCACAACTTGGTACACCACCACCATCCGCGGTTGCCCAGCACCCATACCATTCCCCATATTTCCAGGCTAGGGCCGACCTCTAGACTTTCTCCTATTATTCTCAATGGTCGGCTTCGTCACGATCTTTGCCCTTGTCCACCCGCCGTTGACACGATCTATATTCAGGCAATCTCCAAGAAGGCGGGCAAGAAGGCCACGCCCACAGCCAAGAAACCAGGAGGAGGGAATAACAAAGTCGCAAAGGTATATTGTAGTCATACTCTGCGCCCTTCTACTGTTCAGTGATGAGGCACACAGGCGGATTGGAAAGAGGGCTTCAAGAAGAAACAGGTCGGGGTGTCCGACATGACGTTGCTCACGACCATCACGAACGAAGCTGTCAACGAAAACCTCTCGAAAAGGTGGAAGAACGGAGAGATCTATACGTATATCGGGGGTGTCTTGATATCCGTCAACCCGTTTCGAGGTGCGTTCCAATCTCTGATTCTCGCTTTATCCCGGCTTGTCCTGTGTTCCGCCTCTAAAGCAAGCTTATCTCGGTAAACTGACCACTTCCAAACACCTCCTTCCCTAGATCTTGGTATCTATACCGACGATGTCCTCTCCAAGTACAAGGGAAAGAATAGGCTAGAGGTCCCTCCCCATGTGTTTGCGATCGCAGAATCAGCCTACTACAACATGAATGCCTACCACGAGAACCAATGTGTCATTATCTCCGGTGAATCAGGTGCCGGAAAGACCGAAGCTGCCAAGCGGATTATGCAATACATCGCCGCGGTTTCTGGAGGCAAGGATAGCAGCATTCAAGAGATCAAGGACATGGTACTCGCGACAAACCCGTTGCTGGAGAGTTTTGGATGCGCGAAGACGCTGAGGAACAATAATTCCAGTCGACACGTGCGTTTCTGCTTTTTTTTTTCTTCTTCAGAACGTATGTCTTCTGATATGCTTTGATCGGAAGGGCAAATACCTTGAAATCATGTTTAATGACCACGGAGAACCTATTGGAGCCCGGATCACAAACTACCTGCTCGAAAAGGGTCGTGTGGTTGGGCAGGTCGAGAATGAGCGGGGCTTCCACATATTCTACCAGTTTACGAAAGCCGCGAGTAACGAACAACGGGGTAAGTACGCCAACACCGCATTCCAGAACTCATTCCGATCTTTCTTCAGAAACGTTTGGCATTCAGGGACCAGAGGCCTACGCTTATACCAGTCTGAGCAACTGTTTGGAGGTCTCCGGTATCGACGATATCAAGGATTTCGAAGAGACTCTAGTCAGTTCCCGCTTGTCACTCTTCAAGTCATTTTACTAACCCCCCTCAACCTCCCAGCGAGCTATGAAAATCGTGGGGCTCACACAGCAGGAACAGACAGAAGTCTTCCGAATGCTCGCGATCATCCTGTGGCTTGGGAATGTCCAATTCGCCGAGGACGATAGCGGTAACTCCATGATACCTGATACAAACGTGACGGATTTCGTTGCGTACCTCATGGAAGTCGATCCGGCGGTGGTCCAGAAGGCCATGACAATAAAGGTCATGGAGACTCAAAGGGGAGGAAAGAGGGGATCGGTATATGATGTCCCACTGAATCCGGCACAGGCCGGGTCAGGTAGAGATGCACTCGCCAAGGCGATCTATAACAACCTGTTCGAGTGGATCGTGTCCAAGGTCAATATATCGATGAAGCCTCGAGGGACCATTGCCCAACTCGTTGGCATTCTGGTGCGATATCTTCCCCCTATGTGTGGCACTTGAGGTTTAACTGGATCTACAGGATATATTCGGTTTTGAGATCTTCGAGGTTTGGGGTCCCTACGCATATCGCAGACGCTTGCTGAATCTTGACCTTAGGACAATTCGTTCGAACAACTCTGCATCAATTATGTCAACGAAAAGTTACAACAGATCTTCATCGAGCTCACCCTCAAGACTGAACAAGAGGAATACGTTCGGGAGCAAATCAAGTGGACTCCGATTAACTACTTTAACAACAAGGTCGTTTGCGACCTGATCGAAGAACGTCGCCCACCGGGCATTTTCGCTGCCCTCAACGACGCCTGCGCGACAGCCCACGCCGACCCGTCAGCCGCAGATAACAGCTTCATCCAGAGAACGGCAATGTTATCGAGCAACCCTCACTTTGAATCCCGTGGAGCCCAATTTTTGGTTAGGCATTACGCTGGAGATGTCATGTACAATGTCTCAGGGATGACGGACAAGAACAAGGATACCCTGATCAAGGATTTACTGGACCTCGTTGGCAACAGTGGAAACGCGTTCTTGCAGGAGCTTTTCCCCGATAGACCCGACCCAAACAGCAAAAAGAGACCGCCTACACAGGGGGACAAGATAAAGGTATGGCTCTTGTCCCAGAATGGTCAGTTGCGCGTTGTCTGACGGAATGTGCTCCCAGGCTTCCGCCGGAGCTCTGGTCGAAAACCTCATGCGTGCCCAACCCTCGTATATCCGGACGATCAAACCTAATCAGAACCGCTCCTCTTCCGAATTCGATGACAAGGCTGTACTCCACCAGATTAAATACCTCGGATTACAGGAGAACATTCGCGTTCGACGCGCGGGCTTCGCGTACCGAAATACATTCGAAAAGCTGGTAGAAAGGTTTTACCTGCTTTCCCCGAACACGAGTTATGCTGGAGAGTATACATGGCAAGGGGATGCTAAATCTGGATGCGAGAAGATCTTGGCTGACACGGGGATTTCGAAGGACGAGTGGCAGATGGGTGTTACGAAGGCGTTTATCAAGAACCCAGAGACGGTAATATTTCATCCTAACGCTCCTAACGAGTGATCTTGAATACTCTGCTTTTAGCTCTTTGCTCTGGAGACGATGCGGGACCGGTACTGGCATAATATGGCCGCTCGTATCCAACGTGCTTGGCGGAACTATATGCGGTACAAACACGAGTGCGCTCGGCGCATTCAACGATTCTGGAGGGCTAACAAGGAGAATATTGAGTATGCCAGGATCCGAGATTATGGTCATCAGTTGTTGGGGGGCAGGAAAGAAAGGAGGAGGTTCAGTCTGCTCGGGTACCGGAGATTCATGGGTGACTACCTCGGCGCGGACTCCAAGAACCCCCTTGGTCAGGAGTTGAAGAGCATTGCTGGGATTTGTGAGTCACCCTCCTGGCGGTCGGATGAGTTTTGCGAATAACACCCGGCTAGCGGAAAAGGTTTCGTTCAGTGGACGCATTCAACTTTTGGTTTCAAAGCTCGGTCGATCAAGTAAACCAAGTCCTCGGTACCTGCTCCTGGTATGACCTTCCTATTTCGTTCTACCGCAGATTTCTTATCTCTGTAGACTGGAACGGCGGTGTACATCCTTGTCACAACCGCCAAGGATGGCAGGTCCATGACATCCCTTGAACGGAAGATCCCACTGGTGACCATCAAAGCTTTGTCATTGTCGAACCTGAGAGATGATTGGATGGTAGCCCCCCTTACCCACACTACGCGAACGTGAACAGTAACGATGGCGTGTTTTAGGTTTTGCATTGCAACATCTCAGAAGAAGGAGACCCTGTCTTCACCACCGTGTTTAAGACCGAGCTCACAACGTGCTTGATGCAGTTGACGCGGGGAAGCATCACCGTTCAGATCACCCCTTCGTAAGTGTTGCACCGTTTGCTGTCACCGCCGGGCCCAACGATTGCCTTTTAGGATTGAGTACAACAAGAAGCGGGATAAGAAGACTGCTGTCAAGTTCCAGAAGGACGAGACGATCCCGAGGAATGATATGTACAAGAGTCACGTCGTCCATGTACCCTCTGGAGAGCCGCCCAATAGCGTTTCGAGGCCTGTACCAAAGAAGAAGCCTGGTGTCGTGAAACCTATCACCCAAGGGAAGTTGCTGAGGGCTGGTGGTCCATCGGTGAGCGACCATCAAGTCTGAGGTTCCAACGGCGGGTAACTGATTGTCGCTTTGTACCAGAAACCAACTGGTTCCTCAAGACCAAGGCCTGCTGCCCAGCAATTACCAGGGCAGACACGCGTATCAGCACCAGTCAAGCCCAACATCACCTCGACATCGACGGCCAAACCCACCACAACTAATAGTACAACTCGCCAACCTCGGCCACCACCAAGTCGAGTGCCTGCGCCACCACCTCCACCTGCGGAACCGGATGTTGAATTGTACAAGGCCAAGTTTGATTTCGAGGGACAGGAGGGTGAGATGTCCCTCACGAAGGACGAAGTTGTTGAACTTGTCGAGAAGACCGACAACGGCTGGTGGTTGGTGAAGAAGGGCGGGCTTGAAGGTTGGGCACCGAACAATTACCTTGTTGTTGTCCCTCCTAAGCCCAAAACCGCACCTGCCCCCCCCCCTCCTCCCCCGCCTCCGACCCAGAGGAAGGTTCCTGCTCCTCCACCGACAACCACAACCACCACTTCCCCCACTCCTGCAGTCAGGCCGCCAGTCAAGTCACTTGTTGCCGACTCGAACGCAAAACCTATTTCAGTTTTCCCAGGCATGGGTTCTTCAAACGGTTCAGTGACGCCATGGAAGAAGACACACACTCAACAAGATTCGACCGACAATTCGCCAGCTAGTTCGCGACCGAATTCCTCGTTGGCTAATAGACCTCCCCCAGTGGCGACGAAGCCGAAGCCGGGTCCTCCCCCGATTGCCTTGAAACCAAATGCGTCTGGGGGCGGTGGTGGTGGACCGCCGAAGATCCCTGGTAAGCCACCGATACCTACTACCCAACGGCCAACAAGCACTTCGCGACCTGTACCTCCAAAGCCAGGTGCGAGGAACCCGCCTGCGGTGGGCGGACAATTGGATCTCGCCGCTGCTGTGAGTGAAATCCCAACTTTTTTGTGCCCGACGATATCTGATTCGGGTTTTCCTCCGCATTCATGTAGTTGGCTAAGAGAGCCCAGAGAGGTCCAGGAGAATAGGCGTATTTTTGAGGTGCTGTAGTCCGAGTATTACCCTCTTAGAGTTAAACAAAGATGTATTCTATTTGCAACGGAGGGGAGCTGGGGAGTGGCCGAGCGGACTTTCACTTTCCGGAAGCAGCAAACAACTGACCGATGGCTGCACATGGTATCGAGGAACAATAAAATTAGGTCTGAGTAAGTGGGGTCGCCCGAACTGGTCGGACTGCTCTGCGGGTAACATAATGCGTGAACAGGGCACTACTGACAACCGAAGTACCGAACGACCACACGCAAAGCCGAATGGAGCGTCTATCGTTCCCCGGACGATATAATCTCAAATACAGGGGGTTTGTGTTATATTTATTGAAGTTTGTTCTTTCTGCATGTTGAGAGGCGCCCATCCCCCATAGTCGGTGGTGGTATGGGCGCGAGATTTGTAGGGAAAGAAAAATCAATGTTGAGGTAGTGGCCGCCCAACGGTGCGATACCTGTACCGACGACTTCGGGGAAGCGGTAGGTCATAGCGGACGGCAAACGTAAAGGCCGACAGTCCGAGGCAGCAGTCATGGAACACATCCGGGATCAGGCCTGAGGCCTAAGGCATGGGCTGGATTTGCCCCGTTATCCTGGTAGCTTTGCTGAGACTGCTGGGACTTGTCGATGCCGGTCATCCTCTGTAAGCGCCAGCCCGGCATACTCCGAGAAAACCAATCATGGGGTTTCTCCAAACTCCCGAACCACAGCGGTCTCTTTCTGGCTGCGCCCAGGCCAGAGCCACGAGAAACCATTCGGAAAACTTGTGTAAAATTAACTGATCGGCTATCATGAGGTTTGCGCAGGACGAGTTCGTGACTCGTGCTACCTGGCCCATCCCGATCCGTCAAGGCGTTTGTGCGCCAAATCTTGCAACCGAACGGCCACCACAACGTTCACGGACAGAGCCATTGTCTTCCCCAGGCCTGAGGGAATAATCCATGCACACTGTGAGTTGTTAGACCGGTTTTATATTCTGGCTCATGACAGATCACGGTGCTCCACAGGTGACGGACCTCGTAATGGACGTGGACGACGCAACGGAAATAACGAGTGGCCTGAAAAAACCCGTTATACCTTCGCACCGTATCCCGCCCGAAATCATTGTCAAGATTATCCAAGGACTCCTACCGGAGAAGGTCGATTACGGCCCTCCGGTAAAGAAACGCCTAAACGTCCTGCTCATAGCCACCAGTATCTGTCGATACTGGCGATACGCAGCGCTCGACCACGCAACCCTATGGTCCATCGTCCCCATAGACCGCAGAAGTCTTGGAGGGCTGTTCCTCCAGAGATCCCGCAACGCGTCGCTTTCGATCATATTCGAGGTGAACACGCGGAGATGTTGTCCAGCACATCAGGCGATGGTATTGCTGCTACCCCACATGCAACGCGTCAAGAAGGTTCAATTTCGCGCGCCTGCTCCAGTGTTGAATGAGATCTTCACCACCCTCAACTCGTACATACGTGGAGCTCAGCTGGAGGAGATCAGCGTCCGGGTTGATGAATTTCCTGGCGATAAGAATTGTAGGGCCACTCTCGACCTCCTTCTCGGGCACGCTTCGACGCTGAAGGTCCTTCGGCTCGACATTTTCAAATGCCGTTTCCCCGTCCACAAACTCCGACAGTTCTCTCATCTCTCCCACCTCGAACTTTTGTCCACTCATGACGTTCGCGAAGTATCACCCCTCTTGACTTCCCTCCCTGCTCTTACTTCCATCAAAGTTCGCGTTTGCGCCTCGGGGAGGTATGAAGATAACCATCGAATCGTTCCCCAAGCTAACCTCCAATGCATTCACCTACAAATCGCTTGTGATACCCCTATTCGTGTACTCGACACCCTGAAGATCCCTGCCGGTGTACACCTCGAATGCGAAATGATGGCGATTCCCTTTCGTAACACCAGTGAATCAACCCGGTTCCTTCCCTTTTCCTCCCAATTCTTCGAGAACACGTCCCACATCGAGGAATTGCGAATTTCCCTGCCCTCATGCTCCGGGTCGGGACCGAGCGGCTCGTTTTCCATCGACTGGGTCATCGCGGACGGGTTCCAACCACCGATTGAGGACTTTTCCTACCTCCGGACACTTACCGTGGACGGGACGATCGAACAGCAGTCCCTCAAGGATGTCGTGAGGTTAGCACCTCGGCTCGTCTCGGTCGTTTTTGTCGATTGCGCGGTCATCAAATCCCGTCCGATTGACCATCCGTTGAAGATGCTATCCGGTACGGTTGGCACAGACGCTTTCGTAAAGGCTATTAACGAAGAACGTCGCGCGGGCAGGGTGGATCCGGATGCTGTGGTGAATGGTACTCTGGAAGGAGAACGCTTGGAGGAATTCAGATCCCTCTTGTGAAACTGCAGCAAAGTAAGGAAAGGCGATTATATTCTCTTGGACTTGTACCCTGTAACTTTATGAACTCTTCCTACGCATCTTAGATTCTTATTGCATTATCCCCCTCATCACTTAACACGTGGATGAAAACCCTAGCAAATTGGGAACATCGTGCCAATTCCCGGTCTGTAAGTCTCGGGTCTTATAAATTTTTCGTTTACGGTCGCGCGAAGCGCTCTCAGAAGCACATGGCGATACCAACTCCCGCCTTCATGCGGTTTCTGCGATAAGATATTGAATTGTTGCAGCGGGAACTTATAAACACAACGGTCGGTGGTAGAGAATGTGTTTATTCAACCCTCCTGGAGGAGTGGTGGGGCTTTGGGGCAGTTTCCTGATCAACTTGAAACCCTTCAATGGAACCTGCATGCACAACCCGCCCGAGAATAGTGGCTAGTGGTGACAAATCGATTTGGAAGATAATGACATCTACTGCGCACCGACCAGCACCGCTTGTATCTGGTGAGGAGGGAATTGAGATAGATAACATAACATGCAGAGGAGATGGAGTGCGTAGATGGAAACGAGGTGGCCGTCATTTCGCTGCCGGAATCTATGGGATCTTACTCGATGCAGATGATGGGTGACCAAGAGAAAGAGGAGACGTTCTCGAGCCCAGTGATCACCATCTGCTCGGACTTCATTCTCCCCTGACCAAGGCGCCACTGTTCGCCAAACCGGTCGGTAAACGGGAACAACTGAGCGGTGTCGGTGAGGCTGTGCAAGGGAGAACATTCTCAACTCACATCGCTATTATTCCGGAGGTCCCTGATATGCCACTCGATACGCCTGGAGACTTCCTGGGCCAGTTTGCTTTTGGTAATGGGATCTGGCGGAACCTTGTAGTTCTTGGTAGAGAGCTGCCCGTATTTCTGTCAGCCATGAAGTGATCCTCGACTTGTAACCTTCACACACCTGCATTGACCTTGCCTTTGACCTTCCGCTTCCTCCCCTATCCGCCAATCGCTTTAATGTCCTCTCGACATCGGTACTTGAAGGGTACCCCGGGAACTAGAGACAAGATGGATTGTTGTTAACGAATCGATCGTCTCAGGAACCTACATGTATCCTAATCGTGATCCGGCCACAGTTTACATCGAACGGGAATTCATCTCTGTCATCGATCCCCTTAAAATCTCCGTTCACCACATTGGAAAGTTTCACTCCGAGGCGGCCGCGCGTGAAGAAGAGTATGGTCGGCTTCTGGTCCCAGCTCTTCTGAGTGTTGCCACACGTGTACGGAATTTGCGGTATCACCATTCGGGGACCATCTTGTGAGAGGAGTCGGAAATCCGATCCATTTGGGGGGATTTGAGGAAGGGGGGTATCAAACCCCCTCGCAATTGTGCCATCACGCTCCTGGGAGTGCATTAGGAGAGGGTTGGAAGTTTTGGGGGACTTCAACTCACGTTAATGGCGACTACGTCTTGAATAGGATGCGGAGTCGGAATGTCGAGGGAATGAGGGTATTCTTGTGTAACATTTATGTCGTTGAAAATGGGGGAGTAGCCAGAGGTGGGGACGGCAGAGTCTTCCGGAGGCTGGGGTTATCAGTGGTAATTGTTCATAATCCGTTGAGGAGACAATGGAGCGACAACGTACGGAGTCTCGAGCACTCGAATCTTTGTAGGAGTCCGGGGTCTGGGTGCCGGGACAACGATAAGAGTCGGGGGACCAAGTTCCCTCTCGGTCACCAGCGCTGCTGCACGTGGGGAGGCAACCCACAAAAGGGAGGGGATGATCCATCTGAGTAGCCTTCCAGGTGTAGGACTGCTGAATACAGGACGGTCGGTTGGGATGGCCGGGAAAGTGTTCGGGCTGGGATCCAACGCCGATTCAAGGTGTAGTCTGCAGAACGTAGCACACTATCAGTGGTTAGGATGGAACCGGGTGCCCGCTCGGTTGGACGCGGAGCGTGAAGGAGCCACTCACCCAATATCCAGCACATTGTGGCGCCTTCAGCTACACTAATCCTTTGAGCCCTGCGGTTCGATCATACCTTCGGAAGGTCTACGGGTGCTGTTGGGGGCACTTCGCTGCCAAACTGCCAAAGTTGCACGCGCCTGGTGCATTGTTGGGCTGGCAATCTCTGGCGATTAGCGCGTCTGAGAGGAGGGTTGACAAAAGGTGGCAGGTTCGGTTAAGCGCTCGACAACCTAAGTTTCTGAGCTAGAGCCGCGCTTCGCAACTCAGCGCGGTGTCCTTTCGCCCACTTCCATCGGCGAACTCGGTACACCATCGAACTCTCACGTCGTGGGAGGCGACGACGACGACGACGGAGTTTCCTGCGAGAAGGGGAAGGCAGTAGATGGCCCAACCACGAAGCAAAAGCGGGAGGCTATGGACGCATTTGTGAACCACGGGTTCTTGGACGAGGAGAGGGCACAAGTTGATTTCATCCTATTGAGACCGATTCCTGGCGAAACACCCTCTCCTACCGCGCAACTTAACGAGATGCACAATCTCGAAGAGATTGGCGCAATACGGAAAGGGGTTGTCCCCCAATCCATGAGGAACCAACGACTCACGATTGGGGTGAGCGACCTGGAATTTGGGACCCTGCTGATATT
>Ga0307517_10003446_pt1 | contig 24598 bp, 28 predicted proteins | sample 23_EM_MG_FD_194515 | JGI IMG/M metagenome (GOLD analysis project Ga0307517, IMG submission 194515) | Populus trichocarpa ectomycorrhiza microbial communities from riparian zone in the Pacific Northwest, United States - 23_EM | ecosystem: Host-associated > Plants > Roots > Unclassified | place... | reverse complement strand
TCCAGCTTGCGGGTTCTTGGAAGCAGGGTCGTCGATGAGACGGTTAACGATCCAGAGATCGAGATCTGAGGCATCGACGTCGCTGAGGAGACGAGCCTTTTCTTTTTGATCTCGTCCTTGAGGATACCGACGTTGTCGTTTCTCGGAATCTTGACAGGGAATTCCCTCTTTTCGTCGTCTCCGAGAACAAAGCAGTTGAGCAGAAAAGTATTCGTGGTACTCATCATGAAGGAGTTTTGGTATCTGTCATGAGATGAGGACACGCGTTGTTGGCATCTGTTTATCCACAAGCTCCCTTCGAGTTATTAATACTAGCATTACATCTTTCTTGTAAAGCCTAACTCTATGATCCCTCGAATCGGCCGCCAACTCGGAAAAGAAGAACAGCACGCTCGTGCTCTAGTCCTCGTCACACTGAGGAGGGGAAAATCCCCTCCGTCACCCACGTGCTTGGAAACTATCCGAAATGAGTATGTATAATGAAAATGAAAGAAAAATACGAGCGTACCTGTACGCCCGCCCACTCGTCGTTCTACCCTATTGTGGTCATGTACGTCGGCCGTCGCTTGTGCCTTCTCAAGTCGTGGTTTCCAAATGAGAGTGAAAGAATGCAAGCGTACCTTAAACGCTCGCTGTCTCGTCGTCGTTGTGGTCTCGTGTTGAAAACTGAAATGCAAGGGGTGATTAGTAGATATATCACATGAGAATGATGCAAGGATACTTCGTATGCCCGCCCTCTACTCGTCGTTGTGCAAGCCCACCTCTCGTTGCTGTTGTGTAAGCAGCGAGGACTGCTGTCATAGGTCGTGCATATTCGATGTGTCGTGGCAGTGTTGAATTGAGATAGGTAAGGGGTACTACCAGTAAACACGCAGCCGAAACTGAGTGTCGAGGTAGATTGGCATGCAATGATCAACGGGCGAGACTACGTACACTTCCACAATTGGATCACTGTAGAGCCGCACCCTCTTTTCGAATATGTCCTCAGCCATCTTGACTCCATTGATTATTGCAACGTGAAGGCCGAAGGCACTGACATATACTAAGTCGCCTGCCGAGTAGATGAATGAGAAGGCAGTAGCAATCATCGAAAAAAAAAGTACTGTCGTACTTCTTTCCCCACTCAGCAAAGACTCGACTCGCATTGCCGATCAAGAATTTAGGTTTGGGGCCGGGGCGATACTGGAGGGATCACTTGGACAAGTCATAGACCAACTTTGCCGCAACGATGCAGAGGAGGGCGACAGAGAAGGACATCAAATAGGGATGCCTAGCATTGTGAATGCGATTAACGACCAGGAGGTCCGCTAGCGTCTACCCTGTCCGATGTTCACCCCGTGTTCCAAGGTTCAGTTCCACGATGGTACCAACGCGGAGAAAAGAGGACCGTGTCTCTTGGCGCTCGAAGGCTGGAGCAGAAAAAGTAATCAAAAATTGAATGCGAGGGCGACCAGGATAATGAAGATCGCGGGCGTGTATGAGCCTCAAGCTTCAAGCTCAAGTTTGAGTGGTCGTGGGAAATAAGAAATTGTTGGCCTCGAGGCCATCCTCCTGTCTTGTTTTTGCCCAGTGACTGAGACGCGAAAATGCACCAAGCTCTTCTAATCCAGGAGGTCGTTCACATGGTCATGCAAAACCTTCGTAATGAAGTTGAATATCGCAAGAGGACAAAGACGTTATACAATGCAGCACTGACATGTTCCTCCTTCTTGGAGCCTGCTTTGGACGCTCTATGGCATGATATGCAACGCCTCGGACCATTATTCGGATTACTATCCAATCTTCAACCTACTTTTTTACCCAAGGTCCGTCCCTTGCTACAGTGATCAGAGAAAATTACTGAGCACTATTGCGCAGCCTCGCATACTTTGGGGGCCAATTCCAGAAAACGATCTCACAAAATTCAAGAAGTATGCCTCTCGCGTCCGCTCCTATTCCTATCAGCAAGTCACCGACGATGTTGACATCTCAGCTTACATCCATGTCCTTCGAGACAGCGGGCGTTTATATATCTTCCCCAATTTGGTCGACCTGATAATTTCATCGGAGCTCGAGGCTTCTAAGATCATGTTCCTTATGTCACCTTGCTTGCGCAACTTTTCCATGCGCGGTAGCTCAACATGTCCTGTCAACTACATAGTCAACTCCCTTCGAATAACCGCTCCCAATGTCTCCCACTTGACCCTTTCCATCACGCCACATGATATGATCAGCTGCATTTCTACTGTAAGCTCGTTATCACGACTTCAAGGAATTCGTTTCGAACACAAAGGAAGTGGAGACATACCCAATTTTGACCTCACCTTCTTGCCTACCCTTTCCTGCAAGAAAACCTTACGAAAATTCACCCTCGATGGGCTACACGTATTTTGGTCGGCTGACAGTCTTAATTGTGGGACTGTAGAGTTTCCGTTGCTCGAATCCATCGACTTTGGACTGTGTTTTTTGACCAGTATTCTTCCTATTACCGAATTATTTCGTTACACGATGGTCCCCAGCCTCAAAACACTTCTGTTCAGACTTGCACCATCGCCTTCCAAACTCATTAAATCTACGGAGGCCCGATCCTGGCATCAATTCTTCGACCTCCTTGGGAAAGCCACAACAGACCATTTCAAAATCCTGCAAATCTTAGGGCATAGTTCCTACCCAGCCGAGAAAATCCGTGAACACTGGGAACATGTTTGTTTGACAATGTCCAGCTTCCCAAATTTCCATAACCTAAATCTTGAAACCTTCTCCATTACTCCGCCAATTCTGTACTTCCTCTATCGAACCGACTTACAGAAAATCATCAATTCCTGGCCAAACCTCTCGAAACTCGAACTAACAAGTTGCCTACCTTCCGGAGTCGATTTCACGACACTAATTGACATTGCCGTTGGTCTACCTCACTTGAAAGACCTGGACATCCCATTCGACCTACAGAAACCTCTCAACTTCGAAGGAATCCCGTTGCTTGCCCATAATCTTCAACATATCCATCTGGGCATTTCGGTCCCGTTGAAAGTCCCCGACATATTGGTGCAAAGTGTCGACAGAATTTTTCCGTATCTCACAACCCTTGAATTTTACCGTGGTGACCACTTGGAATCGCATGACGTATCACCACTCTTGCTTATGATGCAGAATGCAAGAAGGGATGCACTCAGACGTACTACTCTTGGTATCAGTGGAGTGTAGGGTATTTAGGTAAGTTTCATACCAGGTCCTGACTAGATCATCGCCACTCATGACTTTTTCATTCCGCATTTCACCTCGATACTTGTAGGTTATGTGTCCTAACCTTGGACTGTGCAGGATGGGAATTCAAGCGCCTGAGAGGTAAATATTGAACTTTTACAAATGTAAAATGTGTATGGACGAATGCAATTTCCGTTCGTGGTCAAGTAGCAGCTTTCCTGAACGAAATCTGGGAGTAATTTTTTTTTGTATCCGTTATGCGATTAGCAGAATGCACAGTTTAAACACGGGGAACGGTCCGTGACCTATCTTCCAAGGTTTAGACTCGTAGTGGAAGCCAGTCCAGAGCTTTGGAAACCCGAGAGAGATCGACCGCCATCGTCGGCAGACATGGGATACGACGACTTCCATCAAAAATCTCTTCCACATATGTGTCGATGGCCCCGAAAAAATGATTGATCCTAGGTTTCGGAAGAAGTGCAAAGGTGAAAATTAGGCAAGTCACTTCGACGGAAGCGTTAAAATTGGATTCCGTGTGTTGTAGATCGCTCCATGTCCCATACCTATTATCTCTGCTTCAACTTCTTCCAATTCTCGTAAGAGATCACAACTCCTCTTCTCGAAATCATCCATCCTAGCTAAGCATTCGTCCAATTTAGAATTTTCATCATCTGTAAAATGGTGTGGCATTGCGGGAGAACGCTCGGGCACTTTCCGACCTTGAGTCGTGGGTGTACGTTCTATATTATAATTATGTACGGTCTACTTGTAGTTTTGGCTGCATAACACTTTCTAATTAAATTTCAATAGGCTACCAGAGCTGGGGCGCTAAAATAGCGAGGCCTGTTAAGTTTGCCAAACAGGATTTCGCCTCCAGACTGGCCTGGCCAATGAATATCTGCATTCCGCAACAGAGGGTACCAGCACGGCCTGCCCAGTCAAAGTCGACCCCTTTAGGATGGCTCTACCGTTGAAGAGAATCGCCTTGCCGTCTGCGACCTTGACCATGGTGTTTAGGTCTTGCAGGTCGCCGTGTACCATGCCACTGGCCCGGAGAGCGTCACATTGTCAATTGATAGAGGCTGCAGCGGTGGAAGCAACGGGAATTAGTCTAGCCTAGGACATTGGGATAAGAGACGAAACTGGGCGATGAGTTAATAATAACACACCCTTTCGACTCTTTGATACCCTCAGCTAATACCTACGCCAGCTTGTCGCGTCTCCAATTCTCGGAGCACGATAAGTACAGACATCTCCTAGCGATTCTATCCGAGGGGCAGAAACAAAAGCGTTGAGGAGGGTGCAGACCTCGGACTGGCAACGACAAAACTGAGGATGCAAATCCTAACAACCTTTAAAGACATACTACAGTCAATTAGTGAATGAAAAATCCCAATGACACTTACCTACTTGAATTCCTCAGTCCCCTCTATTGTCGGGGGTCTGCTGCTCTTTCTGGTTTCGTGTTAGACAAAGGTGAGACTAGAAGGATTGGATTGCTCACCGAACACGACAGTGGATTCGTCAGACGAGTAGAAAGTGCTTAAGAACTGAAGAGAGCTGGGGGTTGCTCTCAATTCTTGAAGCTCTTCAGCTGCAACAACGGGTTGAGGTGGCTTGAGAACCGATTGGTCTACATAAGGATTGAGCACCTTGAAAAGCTCCAATGGTCAGAGTTTTGCCTTGCCAATTATCGCAGTTCTCCAATGTGTTATCTGTTTCGACGAGTCTTCGGAGTAACCAAGGATAAAACAGAAGGGCCTAATTATGTTTTCTGAGGCAGATATCAAAGGCCGAACGGAAAACCCACTGAAAGTCAATGGCAAAATGTTTGGAGCTGTAAGAGAATAAGTCAATAATGAAGTAGTTGCTAGAACATAAAGTAAATTCACGTCGGGAATTCCAAGGTTTTGTGGCTCGACGAAGAGCGGAGATTGGAAAGCGGTTGATGCGGGTTCCTATTTCCCATGCCCCTTCTCTCGAACTCACATCATGGCGAAAAAGAAAAACAAGCAGGTGAGTTGGCTAAACTGCTATCCCGGACAACATATACTAAATTACTTTTCTCAGCTTATCCGACCATGGTGCTGGTATTGTGAACGTGAATTTGAAGATGAAAAAGGTTCGTGTTCTGACTTGACGGAGAGTTTTCGCTAAGACTTGTAACAGTGCTAATGCAGCATCAAAAAGCAAAACATTTCAAGTGTGGAATGTGTCCGAGAAGGCTCAACACGGCTGGTGGTCTTGCTGTCCACATTCAGCAAGTGCACAAGCTTGAGCCAGAGAAGTACGTAGTCGCCATGTTTCCTGTGTCATCTAATCAAACCTTGCATAGTTTGCCCCGTATTGAAAATGCGTTGCCAGGTCGCGATGGGTATGAAGTGGAGATCTTTGGGATGGAAGGAATCCCTGCTCCAGATATTGCAGACTTCAAGCGCCGAAAGGAGATTGAATTGGGACTCGCCGCAGGGACGATTTCCCAGCCGCAGGCAAAGCGACCAAAAATTGATAACAGGGTTATATCTGAGGAGGAGCTGCGACGACAGCTCCAGGAACACAAGGCGCTCATGGGTCTCAACATTCCTGAACCGTCTACCACACAGGAGTCGACATCAGCCCCCGCCGTCTACGGGGCTCCCCAGACTTACGCCGCACCTCCCGTTCCGCTGGCACCAGGCATGCCTCCTGCGACCTTCCCTCCTTCTGTACCACCTGGGTTTCCTCCACCGTTTGCACATGGCTTGCCAGGAGGGTATGTTCAATTCTGTTAAACTTGCAAGGGCGACTTCTGAGAAACAAGTTTTACAGTCCCGGTTTCTCACTGCCCCCTGGGGTTCCTCCTGGTGTCATTCCACCATTTCCACCACCTCCCGGTCTTTCACATATGCCACCTCCAGGCTTCGTCCCACCTCCGGGAATGCCACTGGGTTTCCCACCTCCTGGTGTTCCGATTCCAGCTACAGTCGCTGTCCCACCTCCACCACGGTTTGTTCCCGCTCAAAATGCCCAGAGCTCTTCTGCCTCTCCCTCCACCCATTCTGAGCACACTCAACCTGGCCATTTTGAAGTCCAGCGTCCTGAAGTTCAAGTGCGACAGCCAGTATTGACCCTCCCCGACCCCGGTCGTTCACAAACCAATCCAGAATTTAAAAAGTCGACGAATCTCAAGGTCAAGGATGCTAACTTTTCTCCCGTGCGTATATCTCCTTCATATACTTGCTAGCGCTCTAAGTCTGTCCACAGGACGAACACAGGGCAGTCCACCCAAAGTATTTCTGCTCAACACTAGAAAATCACACTACTTCTTCTCAAGATGAGCCCAGAGGCAAGAAGCGTGCACGTGCCGAAGATTTTCTTTAACCAGTATGCCCTCTAACTTGTTTGTCGTCGTTAATCTCACGTTTTACGGTCCGCAGAGGTACCCGGTTAATTATCCTGCAGACACCAATTTGGCAACGCCTTGGAGATGCCATAAAACCAATAAACTGGTAGGCTCCTTTACTAGTTTTTATTTTTCTTGCCTTCGGCCTGCTGGTTTGTTTGCATTCGGTTGGTCATTTTCAGCTAGTTCTACTCTACAAACACCTGTCCGTTGTCACACGTGGTGCGTGAAATGTTATTGTCCGATATGCGATGAAGATATACTAGACCTCACTCCAATGCAGAGTTTCTTATGAGTTGGTGAATATTGAATCCAGACGACGAATGTCTTCTGATGAATAGTCAATTCGATGGGAAGAGTAAATCTACGAAGTATAATATTTACAAAACTAGAGCAAAAGAGCTGCTTTATATGGCGTCACAGCGTGGCCCGATATTGAATGACCATACAGTATCGGTAGATCCGGAGCAAGACGAGGGAAAGGTGATTCGTCTCATGCCAAGAGGGTATTAGGTTCGTCCCAGTCCTGACATGTGTGTATGCTCTCGAAAACAGGATCCAAACGTGCCCACCATGGTTGAGAGGAACTTGTTTCGGGGACCTTTGTGCAAATGTGCCTTGCGGATGAATTTAATACGTTTGTGGGAATTTAAGAATTCGGCGTTCTCATGCTCGGTAGGTGCCGAGTAAGAAATTAGCCGTATACGCCATTTGGCAGGTATGGTCCCAACTTCTGCGACGCAATGACGGATATTTTTCCGACTCGTGTTGGGGACTCACACTGGCGAAGGCACTTGCTTGGGATCTTCTGTAAGTAACTATCCCAAGCACGTTCTGAATTGATGCCAGTAACAGGGTAGTGCTCCTAAATAAGCAATATGGATGGTAGACATGAATTCGGCGAGATCCCATGAGATCCGGTCCGCACTACTTGGTGAAATTTTACGTGTATGAACAGCACGGGAGCACCTCATTGCAGAGAGGATAACATAGGCGGCAAACGGAAGAAGTTTGAAACGCGATCTCGACTTTCCAAACAAGGTGTATCTGCATTCCCTCAAAACTAACCCTGCTTTCCGCCCAGTTTCCCCCCAGAAACATGCCTCGCTCAGAAAAACTTATGGGCTGCCACCAGCTCCCCTCCAAGAAAAAGCACATCTGCATCACCTGCGAGCGTGCATTTACAACCAGCGGTCATCTCGCCCGCCATTCCAGGGTCCACACCGGAGAGCGAAATCATAGGTGCCCCTTCCCGGGCTGCGAGACCCGGTGCTCCCGCCAGGACAATCTCCAGCAACAGTCTGTCCCATTTTCCTTTGTTCTTTGTTCCGTATACTAATGTCAATCAGTTATCGTATTCACTTGTCTCCCGGCTCACGTCGCAATTCTGCTCGCATCAAGGCACCTCGAAAACCAGCCTCTGCCTCCGCGTCACCCAGAACCCCTGCACCGACTCCGCACGTAGAGGAAGGCCGGGTAATTGCCCATCTGTATCATTTCTCCCCCGATTCAACCCCTCCGCTTATCCAAGTTACCCTTCCCTCTGCCTCCACACACCCTCACTCGCGCATTTCTCCATCTTCGACTCCCAGCTCTTCGTATTCTCCCAATACTCATCACATCCTGCCATCCGTGTCATCGCAGGAACTTTCTTTGCCTGTGTCATCGCCTCTCAGTTACAATCACCGTACTGGGACGGCGTATCAATCACCAGCCAACTCTCACAGATCATCTCTCAACGACCCTACTGGGTATAACGCGGTCGATACCGGTAACCCTACTTATTCACATTCACACTCCAATTACGGCGATCAGTCACAGCAACATAGCCGGTCCACTTCCCCTTCTCCGACAATGCCTTCTCGTCGTTCTCTTTCGCACATTAGCAACCCCCGCTATCCTTCATCGCATGGACTTGCATCTCCAATTTCAGTTTCGTCCCATACTTCGGCACATTCAGGACCGCCCACCCCAACATACCATTTCTATCCTGACACCCATACCTACTCTCATCCACACAGCACGGCGGTTTCTATCCAGCCCGCAGCGAACAATAGCCAAATACATTCTCAATCCTATCTCTTTCAAAATGTTTACACTCCAAACGTCATTGCACCGCGTTACTTACCCCCGCTGACCCTGGCTCCCATTCAAGACGAGCGATACACTCGCCGACTAGAGACCCCTCGCTACTCACAAGCACACAATTCTCCCTACCTCCATCACTCTCAGCCTCTTACCGGATACCACCATTTAGTAGGACACAGCACGTGGAAGTCGGATATGCGGAAAGGGGTTGGAGCTGTGATTTGAACTACATAACATAGAATGACATGGCCATGTACAATGTATGCTTATTATGGTTTTCGGATTTCTTTCTTGCGAGGCTTGCAATGACGTTTTTTTGAAATTTTGATCTATGATCCATTTATGGGGGCATTCTGATCCGTAGGCAGGAAGAGCCGCGGATAGAATTTTCAGGGTTCGACTTGTCCATCGCGTTCTGATTTCTGATCAACAAGGGCTCAAGATTTCGACATACAATACTATACTCTATTTTAATGAGTGATCTTGACCAGTGAGCAGGAACTAACTCGGCAGCAGGACGAGCTGAACGTTGCCCCTTTCCGACTCCTTCCTGTGTTCAGGCAAATTGAGCAGCTGACGAGGTGCGAGCCGATTTCAGAGGAACAAGTCAAACGGCTGTGTGTGAAGGCCCGCGAAATTTTGATTGAAGAAGGTAACGTTCAGGTTGTAGACTCCCCAGTTACGGTGAGCAACCAATCATCTAGATGACGTACGAAACTCAATGCCTCCACTCTCTTTTCCGTTTAGATATGCGGCGATATTCACGGACAGTTTTTCGATCTGATGGAGCTCTTTAAGGTTGGAGGTTTCTGTCCCGAAACAAACTATCTCTTCATGGGTGACTCTTGCGATTCCACCGACTTGGATCTGCACTGACATACCCTGTCGTCATTTCATGTTCAATCCCTAGGGGACTTTGTAGACCGAGGCTTCTATTCAGTCGAAACATTCCTCCTTCTACTCGCTCTGAAAGTCCGCTATCCTGAAAGGATCACCCTCATTCGTGGCAACCATGAGTCTCGCCAAATTACACAAGTCTACGGCTTCTATGACGAGTGCCAACGCAAATATGGGAGCAGCAACGTTTGGAGGTGGTGTTGCGAAGTTTTTGATTATCTGGCACTTGGTGCTATTGTGGACGGTCGTGTATTCTGTGTTCATGGGGGATTGAGCCCAAACTTACACACGATCGACCAGGTGTGCCCTTTTCGTTATCCTGTGTTGTATCGCAAATGTGGTGACTTCCTTCATCGGAGATCCGTGGTATTGACAGAAAACAAGAAGTTCCGCACGACGGACCCATGTGCGACCTCCTTTGGTCTGACCCTGATGGTGAGCTTCACGGCGACCTGCAGTTTTGGCCAAATACAAACTTTAGCATTCCATGTATCTAGAGATCCAAGGATGGGGACTTTCTCCTCGTGGTGCCGGCTATCTATTTGGAGCAGATATTACAAAAAGTTTCGCTCACACGAATGCTATCGATCTAATCGCAAGGGCACACCAGCTCGCTATGGAAGGCTTCAAACTCATGTTCGATCAAACAATTGTCACTGTCTGGAGTGCACCAAATTACTGTTACCGGTATGTTCCCTATTTTTTCTTTTACAACTTGCAAAAAGGGCTCCGTGCAGCCAAAGCGACTACGTCATACATCTCAATGCCTGCCAGCAAGCTCTTTATCAAATGCTCAATTCGATGACACCTCTCCGATCAGTCATGCGATAATCCTCGTGGTTTACTCGGATAAACATTGCATCTGAATTTTTTTTTCCTTTAGCTGTGGCAATGTTGCCTCGATACTCGTACTTGATGAACACCTTGCACAAGAGTACAAAGTTTTCCATCATGCGCCAGTGGTAAGTCACCCGTTCCTATGGATCCCTTTGTCCTTTCCTTATCAAGATCCTATACTTATCAACATACAGGACGTCAAGTCTGTTCCGGCGAAACGCCCTCCCGCAGACTACTTTTTGTAGTGCGGTATTCGGTTTTGCTACCCTACAATTTACGCAAGCGACTTTGCATACGTAGGTCTTCTCGCTTCACTCTTCCTTCATAAAATTTACATACGAAATAAATAGGCCGCCCGCAATATCGCGATCAGCCTGTAGGTTCGTCATCAACCCCAAACCTCGTAACTCAAGTTTGGAGCAATCATTCGAAAGGAGATAATATATAACCGTTTGTTGTTGCTCATTTAGCAATATCATCCTTCCGTTCCCGCAAAACGTTGTCGTTCATCCTACAATTGAATCGCTTAAAAACGTTACCCATGCACGTTTCGCCGATAGATCAGATGTGGTATTGTCTCTCGAGTTTCATGAACAGCCATTACATGTAAACTGCCAACTATGTCGCTTGTGAAGACTTTCGGATTAAAATTCAAATTCAAATCCGCTGTCGATGAGAGGTCATCTAGCCAGACGCAACCGCATCTTCTATCGCAAAGTCGATTTACTCAGTTGCCTCGAGTTTTGGGTTATCGGCGATTGTTCCGGGTAAAACCATTTGTGTAGTTTTTTTTTTCTAGTAGCACAACCACGGTATCGATAAACCAATCACGAAAATCTATATGTGTGACGGAAACTATTGTAGATCCTAGGGTTAGAAACAATTATGTTTTCCCCTTCGGTGCAGTCTTGCTGAACAACTTGGCCTTCTCGATCGTGGCGTTGCCTGTGGAAGAATTCAGCAAAGCGCTAATAATATTGTCAAACGTGCACAGACTCTGCTTTATCAAGTTCTTCTTATAAACTTGGATTGTAATGTCGTCTTTCGTCAGATTTTTAATCGTCTTATTCGCTACTTCCCATAGCTCCTCGGCAACTTGGCTGATTAATCCTGAGGACAACAATGAGCCGGAATCCAATAAATGGTTTCAAAGGTAGACGAACGAAAATCATGCGAGACAATCACGACACCACCTTCGAATTCCTTGATTGCTTTTGCGAGAGCGTCAATGGAATCCATATCCAGGTGATTTGTTGGTTCGTCAAGAAGCAAGATGTGGGGATGTTCCATCGAAAGTTGGGAAAAAACAACTCTACGAAATTTTTTAAATTTAATTCTCAAAACAATAACAAGTAGAATACATACCGATTCCTCAGACCGTCGGATAATTGTTTAATGGGTGATGTTTGGTGCGATCCCGAAAGGCCGAATCTGCCCAATTGCGCGCGCCAGGCTTGAACATCTTTTTCTGGATACTTCTCTTGAAACAATGACTGGAAGTACTCGATTGGGCTCTTGTCATACGGCAGCTGGTCTGCAGAATGTTGGGAATATTTTGCTAATTTCAGCTGGACATGTTTCTGAATGGTCCCTTCGGAAGGTTGTAAAGCTCCAGTGATGAGATGCAGGAGCGTAGACTTCCCAGCACCATTGGCTCCGAGAATTGCCACACGGGAATCCATACTGGAAACCATCACGACGAGCCTATCGAGAAATTTTTGGGGCAGACTTACTCGATTCCGAAAGAGAGCTTTTTGTATAGATAGTCTTCCTTCTTTCCAGAGTAGGAAAATGCGACATTGTCGAAGGCGATAATCGGCGGTGGTAGCTTATGTATATCCTCAAAATTAAAGCTCGCAACATCGGTAAGAATCGAGCCAATCCGGAACACAGTTGACTCACCGAAGGGGCCTCCTCGCTTCAATTTTCTCGATTAATCCCGCGGCCTCCATCTTGTCGATGATCTTCTGCTTCGACTTTGCCTGCTTGACGAGATTAGCGTACGTACCCGCAGAAGAAATAAACCTGAAATATCGTGAGTTAGAGCATTAAACATGTATTGACCATTACTTCTTGATGTGGGCGATTTCTTCTTGCTGCTTATGATACGCCTTCATCTGATTGACCTCGTTCTCTTGTTTTGTTTTCACGTATGTCGTATAGTTACCAGTATAGTATACCAGTTTTTTCTTGGGCGTGAGGTCCATGACGTGTGTGCAGATTGAGTCCATGAAATCCTGCGAATGAGACGTGATGACCAAGATGTGGTTGTAGGTGGACAGGTATGCTTCCAGCCAGACGACGGCGCCTAAATCGAGATGGTTTGTAGGCTCGTCGAGTAGAAGAAGATGAGGTTTAACAAATAATGCTCGAGCAAGCGCAACGCGCATACGCCAACCTCCGCTCATATCTTTCGTAGGTTTCTGCATCATCGTTTGGGAGAAACCGAGACCGTGCAAGATGCTCGATGCCTTGGCCTCGAATGTGCTCGGATCCATTTCCTCTAATTCCTCATAAGCCAGCTCGAGGGCAGATTCGTCGACACTATCGGCCGCCGAAAGTTTCTCGATATGTTCCTCGAGACGAGCAACTTTAGCTCTGGCTGAAGCGACGATGAAATCAATAGCATTCACGTCCGATGGTTCTGCTTCTCCGCGGACAATGTAGATATCGATATGTGATGGGATTTCTATATCACGTTCAGCAATAGATTGGAGAAAGGTCGACTGGACAACGAATTAGCTGGTGGTGATGTGGCATCGGCAAACATGCCCACCTTCCCTGAGCCATTTTCTCCTAGCAACCCATATCTGTTTCCGTAATTGAGCGAGATCTCTGCACCTTCTATGAGTAACCGTCCATGGAAAGACAAGGTGTATTGATCGATTTTGATGTCACGGCTTTGTGGGTCAGAAACCAACACGCCTGCAGCACTCCTAAGTGATTGTCAGACAGTACAAACCATAATGACCACGCTCACCTGTCAGTAGCAATATTCAAGCGCGCCATCGACATTAAATCCTCTTGGCTGGCCGCCTTGCTTCCTCCCCTGCTCGTCAGTGGGGTACTCCCACCACTTGCCGAACCTGCTGTGGAAGATTGGGTCGGTTCGCTTTTGCCTGACGCCGAGTTTTTGGCAGCTTTCTCGGCCAATCTCTTCTGTTTCGAAGCAGAGGGCGCCATAATATGTTGTGGGGTAAAGATCGATGATGGGATGAGCAAAAAAAGAGATAAGATCATTCGGAGTTTTAACTAATTGTCGGTCCGGTCTTCATTAGCCGATGGCTCATGGGCGCTTACTCATGAGCGATAGGAAAAGCGATGTCGCTGCGACCTTTCATGGTAAGAACATATCGCAGGTGTGCTGTGGATATACACTTACTGTGTCTTTCCCACCGAGTTGATTAAACCCAAGAAGGGTTTCATTCCGACTGCAGATGAGTGACAGACACCTCAGAAAAATCTATTGATGGACAATGGGCTTATGACTCTCCAAGCGCCCGATTCCAAATATGGTTATTTGGTTCGCTTTGTGACACCGACGCCCCTATTTGGACACCGACGTCCGCCACAACATAACAGATTTGGACAAGGTTGCATGAGTCACTGCAATGTTCGTGAGAGCGCCCATATTGAATGGAGCGTCGGGGATCCTAAAAAAGGTGTGTATACCGACACAAACAGTCCCGCCTCATATAATGCGCCAGTAACCACCAGATCTCAGGCTCTTCTCCCGCCCCGCCCGCCCCGCCAAGATTCTGAGCTGGTAGCTATTTGGTATGTCAAGCAATTCATGGGGTGGTCAACCTACAGCATGGGGAGGCATGTCACCTGCGATTTCGTCCCTCTCATCATGGGGCACAACCGCACTCCCTAAGTTATCGAACACCCCGACCACCATCCCATTGAGTTTCGGTTCTTCAGCACAGACCGCCGTCCACGTCGGTTCTCCCTCTTGGGAGGTGGGATCACGTAGTACATCTTCTCACACTGTGTTCTCGCCGTATACTGTTGTGTCTGGATCGGTAGTATCGAATTCATGTAGGCGTTCGTTCAACTTCCGCACAAAACCGTTGTTGATTTCCCAGGCCTTCCATCAGTCGGACCGGCTCATCCGTCGATCTCAATTAACCCTTGTCTGCAACTCAACAGTCCCAACCGATTGGCTGTGGATTTCTCAATATCACCTTCCGAAACGGCTTCTCATCCACCCATGGGAGCTTCCGCTTTTTCTCCTAACATGACTTACACACGAATTATTATCCATGGTCCTACAACTTGGTTCCTCGAATTACCGCACTCGCCTTATCCACTCACAGTTGCCTCTCTTCTTTCCCAAATTTATTATTTCCTGCAGCAGGTTGAGTCTCAAAACGACGCATTGTCATCCAGAATGAAAACCGATGTAAATGCCAATGATTATGCTGAGACATACCGGGACCAGAACTTTCAGCGAGGTGGGTATGGCACCGGCGTTAGGCGCATCGACCTCCTTGGTTCTCGATGTTGCTTGAAAGGTTTTGAACCAGCTAGTGAACAAAACACCTGGATCCTCCATTTTCGCTCAAAATAAATTCTGTCATTTGCGACACCACCTTGTACATCGTGCTGCTTTCGATTTGCTCTCGTTTGTTTTCGCAGACCCGGACACCTATCATTATCGTTGTTTAAATTATTTATCCGTCAGTTACAAAATAGCTAAGGACTCACTGTATTGATTATTTGTAGATGAATCAACCAATCGAATCAATATCCTCATCGGCGTGACGGGTTACATGACAGATTGTGACGTCAACCTTCCGCAATGCGCATGTCATTGTCACTGCGTTTGCGAGCATACTCGAGATGTCGTTGCTCCTACACTTGTGCCAATCGTAATGCCTCAACGACAACCTCAGCAAAACCATTTTATGTCACAACTCCTATATTTTATCCGAATGCTTTACCACACATTGGTCACCTTTACACCCTCGTCGTAGCTGACGTGTTTGCGCGGTATCATCGACTCCGAAAGGGTCTTCCGAGCAACGGAACCGGGAGTGAAGAAGTTCGCTTTCTCGCTGGAACTGATGAGCATGGTTTGAAAATCCAGAAAGCATCACAAAAGCACTTCGGTATGGCCGGAAGGGAGAAGGAATTCTGCGATTCTCTAACCAAGCAATTTCAGGTATGCCAGTTGACTCTTCATCCTTGGGTGTAATAAACTTTTACCCATAGCACATAGGGGAAAAGGCTCTCATAAGTAACACCTCTTTCATGCGGACTACGTCTCACGAGCACGAACGCGCTGTCCATGATATCTGGGTTCTTTTCATTTTCTTACTCCCTTTCATTATCTAAATTCAATCTGATAGAATAAACTGTTGGAAAAAGGTTATATTTACAAAGCAACCTACTCTGGATGGTATTCCATTACTGACGAGTGCTTCTACACCGACTCGCAAATCACTCTGGTGGCTTCTGTTTCAGCATATCCCCCTCCAACTTTGGGATCTACGTCCGTGTCGGGTATTGCACCTAATACCACTTCGGAAGCATTCCAAACCATTTCTATCGAGACGGGTTCACCAGTCGAGTGGAGTGAGGAAGTGAACTATATGTTCCGACTTAGCTCATTCAGAGACCACCTTTTGCACTACTACCGGTCCCATCCAAGGAGCGTATATCCGCAGCAGTACCGAGAGGACATATTGAAGATGTTGAGTGAAGGAGAAGGGGGTTCATCCGCATTGGCGGATATTTCGATTTCACGACCAAGATCGCGTTTGGAATGGGGCATCCAGGTTCCTGACGATTCTTCTCAAACTGTATATGTCTGGTTTGATGCCCTCCTTATATACCTCACTGGGTCTGGCTATCCTTGGTCTTCGGCAACTGACATGGGGTGCTGGCCTGCAGACCTGCAAATTATAGGAAAGGATATTCTCCGATTCCACGCCATATACCTCCCGGCGATCTTACAGGCTCTCTCATCACCCCCTTATCCAACGAAGAACGATTCTTTACAACACAGAATTCCCTTTTCACGGACAATCCTCGCACACGCCCACTGGACTTCGTCCCAGAAAAAGATGTCGAAGTCTCTCGGAAATGTCGCTGATCCCCTGGAAGCCATTGAAAATTGGGGTGTAGACATTGTTAGATTCTACCTCATGAGGGTTGGTGGTCGATGGAAGGACGATATAGGTGGGACCTTCAACCGAACCCTCCCTACATTCAATATAATGGGAAATTTTCAGACTGGTGCCCTTCTCAACTCGACAATCACCGCAGAGAGATTCAAGCGCAGTTAGGCAATTACTTCTTGCGGGTTATCTCCCCTCGTCTTACTGATCGTGTGGCCCTGGCTCTCCAAAGTGGGGAAATTACAATGGAAAATTGTTTCTCTGAATCCATGAAATCATTATTGAGAGGCGGCACCGGCGACGAGCAGCAACCTGACGAAGGCGTCGACGTTGGTACTGTTGGAAGGAACAGGGACCCTAATCTAGATCTATTAAAAGCGGTGCTTGCATTGCCAGAGAAGATACACGAACAGATGGAGACTTTTGAAGTGGGGATAGCAGTTGGGGAGATCATGGCCGTCTTGAAATTGGTAGGTTACTATTTTTTACGTTTCTCCTCGCTTTTTTTGAATGACTGTATCAATCAGGCCAACAAAACTTTGACTGACATCGCCCCTTGGTCTCCTGATGCAACACCCGGCCTGATACACACAACTCGCATCATTGCTCTGGAAACGATCCGGATAGTCGGCGCGTGCATTGAGCCCATTATGCCGACCGTTTCTGGGATGTTGAGGGATGCACTGGGAGTGGATAGCCTAGTTTTAAAGGATGAGGACGGAATAAAGATAGAACAAGACCAAGCAGAGGTTTTATGGGAGAGGTGGAGTGGTCGCAAGATCAATGGTGTCCGATTATTCTAGTCACATCTCCTCGATTATTTTATTTTGAAAATAATACATGCTCGGTTAGTTATCACCTACGGGAGGCCGGTCCGCCCATGTTGATGTTGAATAGCAACCTCGAGGCAAAAACACCTTCTCCACCAAGATATCGTCCTTTCCAAATACTAACACGTATTTCAAAGTGCCTCTGAGATAACTCGATAGATTTTCAGGGGAGGAGCTTCAGGAATCGACGTTGATCAAAGGTACCTTTCGAATAGGTGTGTCCGTTATTGCATTCTAACCGTAGTAACCGAACAATAAACCCCACGTACCCCGCATACTAGCAATGCGTTTTGTTATGATCTTCCAAGCGCCCACATCGGTGTTGCCGGCTCGAACAAGGAGACCGTGGTTTTAGGGCTTGTGTGGGGTGGACTGTTTCAACTCCAGGTTGTGATGAGTCTCGGTTATTTCTGTCCGTGATACGCTTGCTGAATATCGAATCATCCAGTCACTATGAATGTCTCATTTTTGGAGAAACTTGACCTGAGGTGTAAAATCCGAGTGTTGAAAAGATTATGAACTCGGGGTTCCCAACCAAGGCATGTATTGTTTTTGCTCGGTCTTTCTTCAGGGAGCATTTATCCTTTTCCTTCCAGCGGGATTACCTTTCTGACACCATTCTTTCATCATCTTCGATAACATGTCATTGGCAGATGGCACTGCTTGTATGCATCGCATCTTCGGTTGCTGAATTTAACTTCGGGCACAGCAAGCATCATACTCCCCTTTCTGCTAACTACCCTCTCCTCGAATTCCACCAAGCTTCAAACACGTTCGATCGTTGTGCATACATTGCACACTTTGTGACATTGCCTGCCGAATCCCGACATTCCCCCCAAAGTCCGTTTCTGTCGATCCCCATCTGGTATCCCGGTCTGTTGCGCTTGGAACGCTCAGATTTGGTTGCCATATATACAGAAACCCTAGACCCCTGCGGAGGCTTATTCAAATCCGCGCTCTCTCCTACCGTTCCCCCATTTACTTCCACCATCATTGTCTGCGCCCATCCTGATGTCGAAACGCGTACACTTTGCTCGAACAACGACCGTTTACTCAGAGGACGAGTCGGCGGTCCCCTCGCCCTCGTTCTCAGCTTCTTCACTGTCGTCTTCGCCCGGCCTGTCAACACCACCACTTGAAGATGAAGAAAGCGAGGAAAACCCCACCGTCGTATATCCAGTTACACCGTTTGCAACACAACTACAACTCGATCTGCTTTCTCCCGAAACCCCACACCCACCCAAGCCAATGCACATTCACTTCATGCTGGCTTTTTCACCTTTCGACGATCCAGCAATGTCATGGGATATCTCATACCCACCACCGGCACCCTATCTTCCTCCCGAGGATGAACAAAACATCCCGTTAAAACAAATGTTGGCTGAACCCGCCACGTCGCCACCTCTGACCCTCCTGACCATCACCCATCCAAATCTCAAATGGAAGTTGGACGTGGAACCGAAAGACCCAGCACCAGGTGCCTACGTTTCGGTCAACGACGTGTTTACGACCATCTTCAAAGAATTGAGGATCGCGATCCATCCGAAAGATTACGCCGAGCTCATGGACGTCGAAGCGCGCTCTGCTGTCGATGCCGCTTATTATTCTCGGTGTAGGAGGATACCAGACACCCAGGCCCGCTCAATGGAGCACCACAAAGGCATCAAGAGGATCGACATGCTAATGGGTCGAACAAAGTTTTTGGGACTTTCTGGGACACGTTTTGGCGCAGAAAGTTGGGAATTGAACACCTCATGATCGACGAGAGTGGGTGTATTCTCGGACCCTATCCCACACAGCGAAACATACGCGGTACTGACTCGCCTATGTCGAAATGTCACATTCGAAAAGTGTTGCATTGCCTGCGACATGTCGTTCTTGGACGAAGGTGAAGGACTCATCTTATCACACCAAACCTTATTGTCCACGACCCCACTCCGATCTTTATCTTTACACTTTTATATTGAATTCTACACTCCCATATACCACCTCTTAAATCCCCGTAGAATACACCATCATGAACCTCAATCGACCCAAGTGCCTTGTAAAGTAGCATCAAAGCCCAGCCAGTCTTTGACATAGCATAATGCCATGTATCACCACCAACGAGAAATGCAAAGTTGACTACTCATTTTTTATGCTGTAGGATTTGTATTCATGTCCGGGTTTTCAAATATCCGCGCAGCTGACAGCCCGAAAGTTAACAACATATTAAAACTCCACAAGGGAATTGGTGCACAGTACTAACTGTGTTTGATAGAAGGAGTATACGGACATGATCTATTTCCGCGTTCGTCCGACCAATGTAGGACTCTATAATGGGAAGGCAGATATTTCCAAATCACCCAAGAAGGTAAGGAACTTACTAAACCGCCTATCTAAGAAGAGAAGCGCAGGAGTGCAGAGGCCCGGACTGCAATGGCCTACAAGAATGGCATACCGCAAAGGGTCGGTGTCAGTCGGGTCAGGCCCAATATCTCGGACTGCCCATTGGGCATTGTGTTGGAGCCACCGCGTTTCAACAACAAATAAGGTTGATCCACCGCCGGTAGACGCGATAGAGAGATGCAAGGGGACTGTCTGGGAGGTGATTGGGAGGGAGGAAGGGTGATTGCGGAAGGGCGACGAGGGATCATTTAGCAGGTCGTCGACTGAGGGTGGAAATGGTGGATAGTTTTCCATGCTCCCCAGATCCATATTGTCACAGGATGTCTTCGAATAAAGTTCGGACATGTACAGGTTTATTAAAACAAGCTGGCCGACATACCTGAAAATAGGTCGAGACATATATCTGATTTACAATACCGAACTAGTAAGAAAAGGGGCCACAACAAAACCTTTTTCATCATTTGGAACCAGGACCGCTTGTTCATCGCCGATTGATGCTCGGTAAATCCATCTCCAGTTGCCCTTTTGGAGTTGTCTTCGTTGTTTGGAGTCCTGGGGTACCCCAAAAGGCGTGACACAGTACGAAAATGTCCCTTGTCATGAATGGCGTGAAACCCTCCTTCATGAACTTATCGATCGGGATCAAAGTCGTTTTTCCGTCTCCAAATATGACGATGAGCACTTGTTGAGAAAGTGCGAGATCGACGGCGAATGTCCTAGACCGTAGAGATCCTACCGCACTCTTCCTCTGGTGGTGGTATAATATGTATGCTCCTGCCTCGTGGCTCCGCTGTGAGGGTCAAGGATGGCGACTGATGTAGTCTCGGGCCTGCGAACCCTCCAGTCGGATGATGTCGAAAGATCCACCATCGCTGAGAATATCATGCGCAGCTGGTTCAAGCATGTAACATGCCGGAGCTCTAGTCTTTCCCTTTTTGAGGAACAGTTGATAGAATTTCGCAGTAGCACCAGCCTCCGAGTCTTGGAGGGATTCAAGTACACAGCTATACGCTCTGAGGCGAAATCGAAAGTATACTTAAGGCCGAATTCGGTGGGTCTTATGCAGATAATGTTGTGTCAAACTTTTTCCAGAAATGGAAGGGTCCGAACATTGGAAATAATCGAGGCTACATTCTCGGTAAGTGAGATCACCACAGTAAGCCCGAAGGCTTTCTTCAGACTCAGATGAGGCATTTCCATAGGCGTCTCGGGAAATTTCAACCGCCACGCTAAGCTATCTGAACGAGGCGACAGCGTTCGGACGATAATTTTTTTCTTTGTGAAGAATGTATCGGGTGGTTCCTTAAACGATGGAGTCGAATCGGAAAGGGCCCAGGCAGTGGGCTCTCCTCGCAGGTAGGAGTCCAGCTCGTAGGAGTCTGAACAGAACTCTACAGGCCCTTCGCCTGAGAAGAAGGCAATTGAAGAAGCTTTGACCTGGTAAAAAGTCGAAAGCCTTGCACATAGGCATAAAACGAGTATAGTCCGTAAGCAGATTGATTTTCCTGGGATTCTTCAGCTAGTGGAACACACAGGTCACGTACCAATTCCTGGATGGCCAGTCAAAATGAACCCATTCCGGGGTGTCTCCTGCGGAACCCGAACTCCGGAAAAAAAAATAGGAAAGGTGGCCCCGGGATTACGATCGAGATTCAGGGTGAAATTACCCAGCCCGGAACTCGCGAACAGTTCGCTGAACGCCCGCAAATAATCTTCACGAAAGTAGACAGTCGAAGGGTTAAGATCCATAACTGAAGCCGTGTCGTCTGGAGTAGAAAATACCCAGCAGAATTCTGGCGCGTCTGTGGTGGAAGTGTTCTTCCACAAGCCCTTTGATACTGAATCGACAGTTAGTGTGATGAGTAGACGCCAACTAAATGCAACCTTTGCTTTCAGGTTCTCTACTGAGTTTCCTCCTCTTCAGTACTCTTTCGAGAGCTGCATTATACTGAAACGAGTCGAAGGTATGCTCACGATGAGAAAAGAGTTGTACGACAATATGTATGCCGTGTTGAGGAGGCGGGTCAAAATGTTGCTGCAACGCCTCATGGTTATATAATATTCGCCACTCCGCCTTTACTGCTTGAACGGCTTGAAGTTCTACAACAGTAACGGGTTGAGGTGGCTTCCAGGCTTATCAGATCATCGGATATAAGGATTGATAATAAATTCACCTTAGTAAAAAGTTGCAACTCGACGGTAATCAGCTTTTCCTAATCATTGATCAATTATCGCATTGCGCACCATTCCAGAATTTTCAATCTTCACCGAAAACGAGTTTTTGGAGAGACCAAGAATAAAATAGAACAGTCACGGTCTGATCTGGTCATCTGAAGCTGTGATAAAAAGATTTATCGAAGATTGATTAAGTAGGAACTCAAGTACTCACCAGCCAGTGAAGACACGTTACTTATGTTGGAGGTTGATGGCGTAATGTCTGCAGCTGAGTCATTAAAGCAATATTGCGGGGAGAAGAGATAATTCACGTTGGGATAAAGGATCCACTGAGTGTGAGGCATCGTAGATGGTAAAGTGAAAGAAACCTTTCGGAGTTTGAAACCTACTGACCCCCGGAACGACACACGCTGACCCCCGACTTGTCATTCCTACCCAAACACAAACACAAACGAGGCCTCTACCGCCTCTCCAACTCTATCCCACGTCGACCTTCTAGTGTGGTGTTTCCCCAATACGCCGATGACGATTCGTTTTCGGGTGGTGATGACGTTTTGGTCGTTTTCGCGCAAGTCGAGGAAGTCTTGGAGCAACGACGCCGACGAGTGTGACGTTTATAGTTGTGGGGTCGGGGTTAGGAGGTGTCGGATTTGAAAAAGGATTGTGTTGATGATTCTGATGGTTGGTCAGAGAGAGGAAGAAGAGTTTGAAAAGCAGGCAGTATAATAGGTACTACATTTGGATCTCAGGAAACATCAGCTACGAGGTCGCTGAATTTATATTTTTTCTCAGCCAAATTGTTGGAGCAATAGAGGAAGACTCTACTACATCAAGGGGCTCTGGGCTGTATGTAGCTACAGGTATTCAGACGAGTAAAAAATATCCAATAGAAAAAAAAGCGCGGTGGGACGCTACGATAAATAGATAAATATACAATGGTTAAATGCAAAGAATAGGGGACGAGAAAAGATGCACTTGTTAGGGAATTACCCTAACGTGAACATAGAAGGCATTGGCGAGGAAGTTGTAGAAGAAGTCAAATCATTCGGTACTGTGAAGGAAACTGGCGTTGGCGAAGAAATCAAAGAAGACGACATAGAAGAGGGGATGCTAGTGGGCAGTGACACCGACAAAGTCGAAGATTGGACTGGCATTGAAGACATCGAAGAAATCAAAAAAGACGACATAGAAGAGGGGATGCTAGTGGGCAGTGACACCGACAAAGTCGAAGATTGGACTGGCTTTGAAGACATCGAAGAAATCAAAAAAGACAAAATAGAAGAGGGGATGCTAGTGGGCGGTGACACTGACAAAGTCGAAGATTGGACTGGTTTTGAAGACATCGAAGAATGGTTCCCCGGTCCGGATGTTAGTTCTTCAAGTTGCATTTGGTACGTGGTGGAATTCAAAGGGCATCCTTGGTTAGGGCCTTTGATATTTAGGATCGTCGCAATGCAAGCGGATAGGCGATCAATCTTGGACGGATTATCATCGCCTGACGGGAAAGACAATGCCCAATTAAATTTTGTTTCATTGACGGCTTTACGTGCGGCAACATTGATTTTGAGAGCCTAAAGCAGGGGGAATGTCAGTGTGACATCGGGCAATTTAGTTCTTGAAGTTGAACAGTGCTTACCTCAATGAAATGAGGCATGAGAGGTGGACAGTCACAACTAATTCTCGAACCATTGACTCCTTCACATGTACCGTTTTGGGGATTTTTTTCTCTCTCGACACCAAATTCGGGTACCAAATTTTCGTTTAAAGTAGGCCCGCTCTGGGCGGATACCAAAAATATAGTGGCGGAGAAAAAGAGTGTGGTTTGGAAGAGCTTCGAGTTCATGTTTGAGTATAGGTTATGAGGCTAAATGCGAAGAGAGATTTCAAAGGACTTGTCTTGCAAGAAAGGGAATTCGCACTGACACTGGCAAGGAAGTGAATTTAAAGCAATTCCTGCCATCTTGATCAAGTCCGAGTCTCGTCTACGATCTAATTAGTAGCTGATCGTATCCGAGTGTTGAGTCAATGATCTCTGCAGCGTCGCATCGCGTGTTCTAGATACAGTTATACAGAAACAATCTGTCGTCCAGGAGAGGTTGCAATGGACTGACAAAACCTTGAAAATATCCCACCGACCTTCCAATATTTCGCTGTTACATCCTCCACTCACCAGCTTCACCATACACTGTGTTAAGCAAAAGAGGCACATGAAGCAGCAAATTGCAGATTTCGGCAGTTAAATTTGGACAATGATGCAAGAGCAACTTTGACGCAAGTCTACATCATGAAACAAATCATTTATTGCCGTGAAACACCAAACATATAACTACCACAATGAATCGTGATGCATTGATGGGGAACCCTCCAAATCGGGGCGAAATCACCTTTGTCGTTATTCCCTTTTATATTTTCATCGCCTGCGTTTGAAACCTACTGACGCACAAGTACACGGCTCCTCTCTCCTACGCATCTTGTCCTGGAAATCGACGAAGCTTATATAGAGGGAATCGGAAGACTTGAAGAGAGTGCGGGTCACTGGCCAGTGAGGAGATTCAGGCGTGACTTCTTCAGGTACTTGTAAGGAACCCTTCCTTTGTCATTTTCCTTCCCTTTTATATATTTATGTTTTCATCGCCTGCTCAACTGCGCTGTGCTGGTAGTAGCCCGTTTTGTAGTAGGGAACCAGTGAATTC
>Ga0307517_10003445_pt1 | contig 24599 bp, 25 predicted proteins | sample 23_EM_MG_FD_194515 | JGI IMG/M metagenome (GOLD analysis project Ga0307517, IMG submission 194515) | Populus trichocarpa ectomycorrhiza microbial communities from riparian zone in the Pacific Northwest, United States - 23_EM | ecosystem: Host-associated > Plants > Roots > Unclassified | place... | reverse complement strand
CGACTGCACTGGATATGTAGATTAAAAAAGGGGCTGTGGGCCAGAGATGAACTTTACTCACCATGTCGTTGGAGGTGAAGATCAAGGAAGGGTGGGAAGAAAAGCGTGATGAGAAAATTGAAAACAGCGATGCCACTTTTATCAAACTTTTATGTAAACCATCCACTTCCACATAATCTACTTCCGCAGTCTGTGCTCTGCACCCCGCCGCTGTCTACAATGAATCGGCTACCTCTCCAGGCTCGCGAAACATTTCCATATCAACCAACCAGTTATCTGTGACTCGCTATGGCCAAGTGATCGTTTAGATGATGGAGCGTGGGCTGAATGATTGGTATGATCTGATAGATATCTCCTCTTCCCCTTTCTGAAGTTTCTTCAGTCTTCATTTCACGCTACGTATGTTTCCCAAACGGAAATTTCTTTTTGATGTCAGGTACCTTGCGTTTCTGTTCCATCTCTCCTTTGTCAATGTGCGCAATAAAGTTGCTGCTCTCCCGCCTTTCGACTCCACGTTCGGAATCCTTGGGCTAATATCCCTCCCTCGTCTATCTCTTTATTTCGCTCTGTCGGTCTCACTGCCCCCGTTCTCTCTGCCTTAATTGAAGACTCGTCCCATGTATGTTTGACTTCTGGAGGAATCTTGTAAGCAGACGCTATGGGAGTATTATATATCTCCTTATTTCCACCCTCTCAGTTCAACGAATCGAACGGCCAATAATCAACCTGACTTATTCTGAACCTTACTATCCGTATCGCCGACCACTGCCCCGCTCCTGCCTCTGTTCTAATCAACATACCATCAGCGCCAGTTGGTCACAGGCATCCCATTCAGATACCTGATATCTCTGAGGGCTTATGTGGTCCACTGATCTAGAACAGAGGCATTGAGGAATGTGATCTACTGGACGAATCCGTATTTTGTCCTTTCGACTTCTCTCTGCCATACTACAGTAACTGAATACGGAGGGCGAAGGAATCAAATAAGTATGATGCACAGGACGCACAAATATTGGGTCTTCCTTTCGTAGGGTCTTCAACTAAACTTCTACACAATTTCGGCCTTCCATGCGATGATGAAATCAAAGTCCGAAATATAGACAGGCAACTACATTGCGTTTCGACTTCCTACAACATTTCGATGCCGGCTATTTGGGGTTTCGAGAGAAATTTCGATAACTGCATACATGGAGTGAACTCGGAGAGCTGAAAAAATATCAACATCTAGGCAAAAAATAACAAACGGGACAAACCTCGAAGATTCACAGAGCTATTAGAGCAGTAGGATCAGTGGTGGTAAATTGGGATCCGGATGGGATCATTGCCTGGGATTGGAGAAAATATAGGTATACCCGATATCGGTAACCGATAAGGTATAACACAAGGGAAATCCGAGGCTATGAGAGCGCGCACTGATGATTGTACTAATTTAAATATATCAAGTGGACTTCCTGTCCTGCTCACTCACTTAGGACGCGACCTTCTCGAATCCGCTCTCGAGATATCGTCCCTGAGCCTCGTCTCACATCCTAGAACATTCGCTCTCATGAATATTTCTGATGGCAAGATGTCGATGAGTGACTGCACGCCGAGGGGAAATACTTTCTGAAATCTGATGCAAATGAATGGGCAGGACAAGAAAATAATTTTATTCAGGAAACCTAGTACCGAGTTACGACGAAACCCCATTTACTCCTCCCAACGAGGCCCTTTTCGCATCAAAGCCTCACCCCCTTTACTCACGAATTGCATGATGTATGTGCATGATGCTCGGAAGGCAACAATATGGTTGTCGTTATCTGGTTCTAATTGCCCACACACACTGCAGCGACTGGATTATTTTGCTGGGGTGGCAAAAGTGGCAGCAGGTTGTTAACTCGCGGACCGTGGTTCGCTACTTAATCACTACCTGTCGCTATCCGTTCGCTACGCCATGTTCGCAATCGCGAAATGTGCCGAATGGAAATCACGGGGGTAGAGCCGCGCGAGGCTCATCATCGGATATGGTACTCAGGTGGGGTGTTCAATGTCGCATGAGGCTCGGAAATGGAATCGGAAAAAGGCAAGCCTCGAAAACCGTACCGATTCTGGGATATCATATGTTGACGTCAGGGAAAGTCATGTAGCTAAAATTCCATGCGAGATTTGAATGCTCATGTGACAATAAAAGGGTAAATATCAGACCGATGGAAAGGTTTACAAGTTGTGATGACAAGTCGGCGGTCGGCGTTCACCATCGCATTAGATCCCAATCCGGATCTCGTACACTCATATCCTAACCTACAGCAGAAATAAATGTCAGTAAGTAGTACATATCTGAGTGGAAAGAAATCCGGACTTCATGCGAACCTTGGTGCGGCATGATCGGTAATATCAATGTGTGCCCGCCCTTACTTCTCTCCAATCGCAAACCGTCCCTGACCTGGATATTTTGTCTCGATATCTGAAAGGGAGTGATCCAGGCGCAGGGGAGACCCCGAAATAGCAAAGATATATTATCCGAGGAGATGTAAGATGGCCAACGCCACCGTAAATCAGGGCATCGCCACCGCTTTGGACGATCCAAGTTATCCATATGCCTCGCACAGGCACCATCTGCGTTCAGCCCATGAGAAGTACTGCCTGGATCCAGACAAGCGACTGCATGCCTCATTGCCGGGAGCAGAAGTACCTCGGAACATTGACATGGCGCCCGTGACGAGGCGATTCGGAAAGTGACTGAGGGAGTCCTCCTTCGTGAAACTCGGATGGGAAATGAAAAGAAAGGGTGTTGGGAAAACTGTCCGTGAATTGGATACGTTGTATCATACGTCTCGCACAGGCAGTGAGCACTAACACATTAAAGATACCTCCTAAATACAAGCAAGCGACTGCATGCCTGGTAATTGAGAAGATCGATACGCTTCCCGCTGGCGAAGCGATCCGGAAAGTGACCAATTTGTGAAATTTAAATGGGAAATGAGAGAAAGGAAATTGGGAGAGAGATAGAAAAGGCCCAACCCCGCAAAAAAACCCTGCATTCTTCGCACAGATGCACAATTTAGCAGGGGCCAAGTGGGGAATTGGGACAATAAAGCAATTAAAGAAGGGGTTCAGAACGAATATGAAGCCGGGCACTTCCACTACCCTGTGGTTGAAATATGAAGACTCAGCCTACAGTCAACGGTTATATGGTGCGAGAAAGCTGTGCTTCCACATCCACGGATAACCGGACGATTTTATTGACCTTCCTTATCATCCGACCGACCCACAGAGATAGAAATAAAGCCAAAATGGCATTGTAAACCCTCATGATCCTCGTTCAGAGAAACTGGGAACCACGTAACGCACATTACCAGGGCCTGGAGAGTCGAGACAGAAAAGTGGAAATGAAAAACGATATTGGATCTCACCTAGACCCGTTCAGGTGCGAGATCGAATGGCCGAAGATCCGTCTCCTTTCGAAGAATCATGGCTGCACGGCCACCATTGACAGGAATTCATTAGCTGAGGAGAGGATTATGTGTGATATCGTCAATGAAGGCAGAATGATGAAGAAAGATCCTACCTAACGTTGGCGAGTTCCAGAGATCTGAGCTCGGACGCCACTATCGAAGGGCGGCTATCGACCCATCCAACTTTTGCATTGACCTGCATTGAGTATTGAGGGAGTCCAGAATAAGAACATCAACGGGACTCATCAATAAGACCATAGTCGGCGATGATCAATTTTCCAAATGTAGGGTGGACGACGATGCCGGTGAAGGCTAGCGAGTGGACACTGTAATGTCGAATTCGGGCAGAGGGGAATTAACGAAAGGCAATGAATACCGCGTGACGAGTGTCAAACGGAAAATAATAAAGGTTCAAAATGAATTCCAAAACCGCCGAATCCAACTTCATATGCCTCATTCACTGTACTCCTTCCCAGCTAAGACTTCAACTCCATACAATCCACTGGGAAGCAAGAAAATCCTATTGGATTCGTTTACTGGAGTCCAGAAGAAGATAAATGGTTGAGATAGTAAGGAAGTGCGGCAGACGCGTCAGATAAAGCATAGTATTCTGCATAGTATCCGACACGAAAATGATGCAATACGCGCGGGAAAGAGTACTTAACAGGCCTTATTCGACATGAAGGGGAGGCATCGCAGAGAGATAAATAGCAAGAGATGGTGGGAGTGAAGGAATAAGAAAGAAAGGAGAAGAATTTCGAAGTGATGCCACGATGACATCATTACTTCTGCCCTTCGAATTTTCTTTTTTGGGGCTTTTTGCATACGATTTTAATTAAAGAAGTAGCGTTATAATGGGGAAAAGGGAAGGAGGAAGGAAACGTACCATACGCTCAAATTGATATGCCATACGTAGGCAAGGGACACAAGCACCGTAGCATTCTTGAAATAATCGATCCACTTCTTCCGCTCGCTTCGTGGACCGACATCAGATGTATATATTAAGTCTCCGACATTGAACGTCGTCTCCTTTATGCGACGATGCAAATTATGCTGGACCTCGGTCGGTGTGGAGGTAGGCGGGCGGAACATGCAGTCGAAGGTGTTGAAGCAGTGCACCGCTGAGGAGCTGCAATTTTCTCGAGAGACGCATGATTCCCTGCGTGGCAGATTCGTGCCGCCATGAGTGGACGGCATAGCTAACATCGCATGGGAGGATATTTGATACAAGAGAGAATGGGGAAGATGGTGGCGCGGCGGGCGAGGTTGATTTAGGGCATCGCCTCGAGGATGGTGCTGGTAAGAAAGTGTCATAAGGGCAGAGTGGGACAGACCACACGAACCGGATAGTCTGGGAGAAAATAATCTCCTTGTACGAGTCTCACTCGGAATCGCTGTATCCGCTGTGCTGAATGCACTTCATGTGCTTCAGAAGCGATTGACTATCAAGGGAAGAGTTCAGCGCGCGATAGCGGGTGGGTGGTCTCCAGCGACGAACCTTGCCCGATTCTCCACCAGCAATCTTGATCTAGTTCTTCCTATCCCTTATCGTCGGTGCCTAGAATGGAGGAGAGATATGGTCAGTGGTGCTATCACTCGAGACGGATATGAAAATAAATGATCTGATGTAGGTTCCCTCGCCGCCAGCAGTGCAGACCTTGAACCAGGGTAAAGGTGACACGAGTACGAAAAAGAGAGGGTAAATGATGACGTGACTTACGGGCCTTGACTTTATCATCGACAACTGTAAATCGCACACAACCTATTTTCTTGATACGCTGTCAGGGAGACGCAAATAAAAGAAATATAACAGACGCGATAACGGCGACGACAACGCCAACGCCAACACAAAAGAGAGGGGAGAAAATGAAGGGAGAGGGATGACGCCGTGTGGAGGGAGGTGACAAATGTTCTTTCTTGTAAAAATTGAAGAAAGGGTTGGAGGGAAATCGCAAGCGAGCGGACATCGACACGCAGTGGCGAGGCCAGTGCTTGAGGTGGTTTCATAGAGGGTGTTGTAATCGTCAACGGCCTTCTCAAGGTTGGTTGCGGGCAGGAGACCCTTCAGAAAGACAACAAGGGCAGCAAAGTGAAGACTTGAGGAGAGTCATGTGGAAGAAGGTCGTCGCTATTGGAATATGTGTTCCCTTGATGCTCCCCCTTTGTCCGCGGACGCCCAACATGAATGAAGCAGAAGAGAAGATATGCCACCGGATGCGATTCTTTAACAAATCAACGGGGTAAGCATCGTGTTCCATGATTTAGTTGGATTCGTACCGTATTTTCGTCCCCGGGCCACGAAATAGACAATACCCCCGCCTCGCTGGGTTGAGGGCGCTCTCAACATCCCTGTTTCCGTTTATTCATTTTCCCATAGGAAAGGCGCCGCACACATCCGCGACAAAGATAAGCGTCGACCATTCGAATCCCTCAACACTAGCCGCGACCGACTAGCCAGGAATGTTGGATTGAGTGGGTCACCAGTTCGTAGAGCGAGGTTGAATAGGCTCTGTTGACAGCAAGATTTTCCATGACTGCGTGATACCGTCGGCCCCAGGAAGGCTGCACGAGAGAAGGAGAACTAGAATGGAATCTGTGAGGTTACGTCGATGAACGAACATTGCCAGAGAGATTTATGCCATTGGAGACTCGGACAAGGAAGAAGGGAAGATACGCGTGACGCAGAAAGCCGAACCAAACAATGATGGCATGGCGGTCTTTCCTCCTTCCACCATCTCTCTCCCGTCATAGTTAGCCCACTTCCACCACACAGGTGAGATCCATCGGTGTCTACATCCCTCGGCTGTACAACGAAGGTATCAGCTTGTTGTGCAATGCTTCTATATCATCCAACCAGTTGTCGACATCATGGTCGATAACTTGGATGCGATTCTGCGCTGCGCTGCACCGACCACCTCCCTTTTTTTCGTTTCGCGATATGTATGTTTCCAAAACGCCAATATCTTCCTGATGCCAGGTGCCTCATAATTCTGCGGTATCTCTTTTTAAAACACGCACAATAAAGTTACCGCCTTTCGACTTTTGCGTTCGGAATCCTTGAGCTGATACCCTTCCCCTGTTCATCCCTTTATCTCGTCATCTGCATTTTATTACTCTCCCACCACAATTTCTGGCTACGAATGAATCTCTCTATCATCTAGCGAGACGCCGTTTTTCACATCCTTCGTACTTATCACAGCTTTCTTTTCCTTAATCAACGACTCGTCGCAAGTACGTTTGGCTGCGAGAGGCGTCTTGTCGGTCAGAGAGCATTATGTCTCTATCACCCCCTCTCAAATCGCAGTTCAACAAGGAATGGCCAATAATTAACATTCTGAAGTTTACCGTTTCCACACCCATTCCTGCCTCTGCTCCAATCAACATGCTGTCAGCGCCAATTGGTCACAGGCCATCCCATGATGGCTGATATCTGTGGGGGCTGATTTGTTGTAACGTGACGTCGGAACAGAGGCATCAAGGATTTGGATCTGCTGGACGATTGAACCTATATTTAAATCGAATCATTATGATGCTCATGAAATAACCTTCAGCTCTGCGCAGTGCTCCATTCATTGGGTTTTTGTAGTAGATATCTACCCAATTCTGTGAGTCCATGTGAGAATAAGAATTTTGAATCAGGGTGATACTTATAGAAGGGACGGCAGCAGGTTCGAATAGCCTTCAGTCTGACAAGCAGGACAGCGGGAATGACATCAACTAGAATGGTCCATTCAAGCCGACCTCGATTGACGACAGCATTCTCGGATCAACTACGAGGAGAATTCTCGGTATGAGCCAGGGGTGGCGTAATAAGATTGAGACTGAGAATTACGAAATGGAGTACCAGAGATGGGGCCGCAATATGGCCCCAACAACTTAGAACATGGTGTTTTGGGGGAACGACTGAGGCCAACCAATCCACTTCTTCGGCTCGCTTCGCGGACCACCTACATCCACACCGAGCAGGGGCCAGGATAACCTGCGTTGTCGCATGGAGAAGACGACGTTCAATATCGGAGACTTGATACATGAGGTAAGAGGGTGAAGACACATGGTCGAAGCTGTTGAAATAGTACGCTGTCGTTGAGCAATTCCTCCGAGAAGCGCATGGTTTCCCACACGGCAGCCCAACACAGCGAGTGGATGACATCGTTGATATCGCATGGGAGGATATTGGATTCAAGCAAGAAGGGAGAGGAGGGTGGCTTGGCGGGCAAGGTCGAGTTGGGGCATCGATTCGAGGATGGTGCTGGTAGGAAAGCGTATGAGCACACAAACTTATTCGAAGGGCAGAGTAGACGGACCGCACGAATCGGATGATCTTGGAGAAGATAATGACCTTGTATAAGAATCGCTATATCCATCTGGATAAGTTTCATGTGCTTGAGCAACGATTGACTATGAAGGGCAGAGGTCGGTGCACGATAGCGTGTATGCGGGTTCCGGTGACGAACCTTGCCCCACTCTCTAATTCCCAATAGCAATTTTGAGTTGGTTCATTCCTCTCAATTAGCCTATCCCTCTTTAGTTGGTTCTCTATCTCGTCGTTGCCTAGAACAAAGGAGAAAAGTAGTCAGTGGTGCGACCCCCTCAACACGGATATGAACATAGGAAATATATCTAGGCGGCCCTCGCCGCCAACAGCACAGAGCTCAAACCAGGGTGAAAGTAACACGAATATGGACAAAAGAGGGGTAAATGACGACAAGACTTACTCGGCTTGGCTTCACCGTCGACACCTGTAGAGTAAACAACCCGTTTTCTCATGTTAGAAGAAATATAAAACACGATAACAACGACAAGTCTGATAACGACTGGATTAAGGAGAGACTTGGAGGACAGTTGAAAGCGAGAGCGACACGCGGTGGCGAGTCAATTATGCCAAGGATTGAGGTGGATTCATGGAGGGAGCTGGAATCCTCGACGGCCCTCTAAAGATTACGATCCTGAGACCCTTCGGAAAGCCGACAAGGCCAGGGCGGCGAAGACTGGGGAGGGTCATGCAGAAGAAGATAGCGGACGGTATTGAGACGAGCATGTTCGCTTTCGAACTTCGATCGGCCTCCAGGTCTCCTCCTTCCCCGTTAACTTTCATCATGAACCAGCCAGAATATAAGCCACCGGACGTGATTCTCTAGTGCGGCAACGGGGTGAGCATCGTTTCCGAATTGTCAGTAGGGCTCGTACCACATTCACCTCCTCCCCAGGCCAGAAAAAGTGCCAGTCAATATCCTCGCATCGTCCAGTTGAAAAAACTCTCTACGTCCTGCATCTGCCGTTCGCCTATTTTTGATGCCATCGCACAATTGAGCCTACAAGACTAATAGGAAGATCAAGGGAAAGAAGCCACACACATCCGTGATAGAGATAAGTGTCGGCCATTCGGGCACCTCAACATCAGCCATGAACGACTGGTTGGGAATGTTGGATTGGGTGGGTCGCCAGTTCGTAAAGCGAGGTTGAACATGCGCCGTTAGCAGAAAGATCTGCCATGACCGCGTGATAATGTTGGCCCATGAACGCTGCAGAAGAGAGTGATAAAGGAATCTGTGAAGTTACGTCGGTGAGTTGTTTCATGAACAATCCACCAAAGATGCGCTCCTATACGCTCACCTGGTTGAATTGTTGCTCCGACATTTCTTCCCTCCCTCCGTCCATCGCAACTCCCGGCTTTGGGATCATCATCGGGGGTATCGGTTATACTGTTTAATTATATAGAATGAGAAAAGGGATAAGGGCCAGAGGGATTTATGTCGTTAGAGACTGGGAAGAAAGGTGTGACGCAGAAAATTGAACCAAACCATCAGCAAACCGTGGAAAATATTAGATAACGTTGTATCAATGACAACCAACCGATCATACATATCGTGGTCGATCGTTGGCGGTTGTGATGGGTTATAATCGGTTTCGAGTCGTTCCCTAATAATCTTAACAGTTGATAAAGGTGCGGCATCGGGTGCCTATCTTAATTAGTCCGTCAGTCGATCCGACTCGGTCGTCGAATAACAAACTAATCAAGATAGGGCTTTCAAACGTAGCAGATACTTTCTAATTATGTGAGATTTAGGCGCCCAAAATACACAGCACGCGCGCACTTGAATGCGGTGACGGTCGTGCCTGATGAAAGAGTTTGAAAGAAGGGACCTGCGAAAAAACCTAAGCCAGCGCTGGCGCTTCCGATACTTGAGGCTCGATAATCACCCAAACATAGATAGGATAAATATGGTATCATGCAATACAAAAATGCAAAACTCTGTCCCACCACTATCAACGAATTGGAAAGTCTGGCGTGACCTCCGGTGATTGTGATAGCTGCCCACAATCCCATATGTACCGCACGAGATAGAAGGCCATTCAAAGTCCCCTTGTGAAATTTGTTCTATAAAGAAAGCTGTGTTAGCCAAGCTAACGATTGAGCGGGCGTCTGACCATGGGATAGAGCCAGAGGTTTTGCATATGGAGCCCTCGAACCCTAAGTAAGCGCCGATGTAAAACCGAGGTATTGGGCCACATGTGGCCCGTTTCGTCCTAGACACCCCGCTCGCTGAAATGTCCACAGTCGCATTCCATACCGCCACTAGACTGGTGGCAGTGGCGGACAGGCGTCATTTCGGTTCTCCATTCCCAATAGCTCCCACTGAACAACCATAATAAAATTGACTCACCATTATCATCAAACCTATGGTCCCACGTCTCCCGTTAAACATCGATATGGTTAGATTAGTACTAACCGTCTAGCTTCGGAAGGGCACTGCCTCGCCTGCGCAATCAAGTGATTATCAACAAAAGCATTACCTCTGCTACCACGATGGTATAAATCGTGACACGCACCAGATGAAGCGGTATCTCCACCGGAATCGCTGAAACACACTCAAAAAGACGAAGCCAAAGTTTGCGTGGCTCCGCAATGCTGCTGCCGCAAGGGGTGAGTAGTTTCAAAAGCGTCAAATGTTGGCTAAAATAGAATATATGTAATGAAACACAAGCTGAGGAGAAGCTACGAAGGGTGATCATGTATAACGTCCATTTTCTTGTCCCATCTCTATTAAGATGGATGAGTTCAGGAAAGGCGAGAGAAAGAAGACAAGTACATACCGCGAGGTAATCTTCGACAGCCTTTTCCAGCCTCACCTTGTCCTCTGCCCACGCTAATCTCGGCAACTCCTTCGCTCGTATCATGTCAAGATTGTTCGTTCTCAGGTACGTGATGAGATCTTCGTCCGCCATCGCCTCCGCAAGGAAGAAGGGCAGGTATTGCAGCCCGGCCTGGAACGTCCCCTTCGCCTTCTTTTCCCGGAACATCTTGTCTTCGTGACCCTCTCGATACCAGGTCCATTCGCGAGGTAATCGATATTCGTAGAGTTTGCCACTAAAACAAGAATACGTCAGTTAAACATGAAAGAGATATTGAACGAAGGAAGTACGGTTTTTTGGGTTCGAACATATATTTCGACATCCGAAGCGCAACCTGTGTGTAATGCTCGCTCTTCATATGATAGCGCCCCGATCGGTCGCGATCCGTGAGGAACTGGGATAACATGTGTCGATACGGATCATATGTCGGCTTGAGACCCATCAAGTGAAGGCTGCCCCTGTCGATAGCCTCCTTTTCGATCGTCTCGCTCAACGGGATACCGAGGAGGGGCCAGACGTGAATCCAGTCCCAAAGGGGGCCGGGATACGTCAAGAATGTCAGCAGATCTGTGAGGAAATCGTCGGCAAAATACTTCTGAACTTCCTGTTGCAGGTATTTATCCCACGAACGCATATGGAAGGCGTGAAGATCTTTTCGCGCATCAGGGTAGGTCTAATGAAGAAAAAGCCAAAAAGGTAGTGTCCGAAGCCGAGCGCCAGTGAGAAGAATAAGTTAAAAGACGTACGAGGGTCTGGAACCAATTAAAAAGATACGGCAGCTCTATCCATACTGGCTCGAATGGCCCACCACCGTTGTTCCAAGTCTTGCACGTTGTAACCCAGGCAGACAGCTCGAAGTTCGACAGGTCGGTCAGCAGTTCATGGGTGAGAACAGATAATCGACAGTGGGTGACGAGAGCTTGGCCGGCGTATTGATGGACGAACTTGTGACCTTGTAAGTGTTGAAGGTGTCAGATGGAATACTTTGACACAGGAACGCGGGCGTCTACCGGAAAAAATATTTCGAACGCAAAAACGTGCTAATTCTGCATGGACCTTGACAGCATTGATAAAATACCGCCCTGCGCGGGACCGGTCCATTAAGAAATCGGAGAGGGAGTGGTCGAGAATGTGCAACCCTTGATCGGAAACCTTGGCATTGGATGGTTGAGAAATTATATTACGTCTGGCGTCAGGAATGTTGAGGATAGCATGAAGGTCACTTAAAATTAAAGGAATGTCTCCGCGATTCAACGAGAGGAGTTCCTCGAGAAAGCGGCTACAGGTATCGGAAGCTCGGCTTTGCCCAAGGCGTCTTTTCGAGAGTAGAACGTTTGATAACACAAGAGAGAACCGAGAATACGCAAGACCCCTTTAACATTGTGTGCAGAGGCGAGAATATGTCGGTAAAAGCAGTCGAGCTCAGCAAAAGGGATATCGCCCAAGGGGTTAACTATCCTAAGGACGGCCTCGAGGCGCTCCATGGGCCTATGTTGCGCCGAGTCCACATACTTCATCACTGTACTCGTGTACACGAATTGTCCAGCTGTCCGTTGCACGATATTTTGAATAGTTTGCTGAGATGGCCATGCGGAGGGGATATAGGTACGAAGTGGATGGGCTTGCCGGATTTGCTCGAATTTCGACCATAAAAATCGCCGTATTTCGGTGTCGGACATATAAGATTCGTCAAGAACGATCGTATAGATCATCTCGCGCAGGTCGTACGAATTGAAAGAGTCCCGGATGGGGCTTCAGGACGGCTGGCGACGAGGATGAAGAGTGGCAATTTGCGATGAATAAGCGCTGTCGAAAGAATTCTCACGTTCGCGTTCTGACCATCGATGACGACAAGCCGCGCCCACGTTTTTCCGGGGCGCTTATCACCGAGAGTGGAGTATGCCTGTAAAAGGGGATTGACGATAAGAGTCTGAAGTTGAGTATCGAGTGAGCCGCTAAAGACGGAGGGATCGCTCTCGACAGCTTGGGCGATGTAACGACGAGTTTCGGGGATCGACAAGGATATTTGGTGCGCGAGGGTGGCCATAAGTAGTGATGTGCCGGCTCGGGCTCGAAGCCCTGGAAAGCCGAGCCAAGCCCGAGCCCTGCTGTTGACAGCTTAAGGCGGCCTACGGCTCGGCCCGTAGTGTTGTGGGCTCAACCTCGCCATCTCGCCACACCAGGCCTCGCCACCTGGCGATCGCCAGGTGGCGACCGAAAATTTCTAAAATTGGGGTGGCGAAAGGTGGCGAGACCTAATTAGGAAATGCTATTGATAGAAAAATTTATACACCGTTCTATCCACCCTACGCTGCCTCTACTACCGAAAATGGCTAAAAACATGAAAAAACGACTTCAAAAAGGTGGAATATGCATTGCAAATACTGCCCAGCTGACACTGTGAAAATCATTGTCCATCGTGATTCTCGCTGTCTCATGCACCTTGCAAAAACTGGAGAAGGGTTTTGTTCACATGCCCCAGCAGAGGTTCGAGAAGAGGCTCGAATAAAGTTAATGGCTCTTTAGATGCTATTCGTGCCGGATATGCTGTCCCTATTAGCGTTGACGATGAAATTCGAGTCACTACACAGTCTGCAGCTGGAGATGCTTGGGATCCAGCTTTGTTACTTTGCTCTTTAGGTGTTTAAACTGTTTGTACTACTTCTCAGCCAATCTATTTGAGCGTAGCTATGCTATTTTTCGAGAAATTAGCCTTTTGCACCCTCGCCACTCTCGCCAGGTTTCACCACGTTCCCACGCCATATGACTCGCCTTGACGGCGAGTGGCGAGACTTTTTGGAGGTTCTGCCCCGTACACTAGGCTCGGGCCTCAATTTTCCTAAGCCTGAGCCGTGGGCTTGAGCCACGGCTTGAGTCTTGCAAACGAACTGTGGTACATGAGCTTTTGGTCTCTATTAATTGATGGTTTTCACAGTATTTTCTTTGAATTCGGCATAATAAAATCTATTGAAGTGGATTATGTAAATAAGTAATTACATACGGATTGCTCGAACCACTCGCGAAATCCTTCTTCACCACTGTCACCGCGTCACTCCACGTCGACTCCATAGTGGATAACCTTTCGAGTTCGCAATGGGCACGGCGAGCGTGAAGACAAGGTATTGGTAATGGGCGATGTTGCCCATTAGCAGTCACTAACTTACACATGGTAAGGCTCTCAACCCGGGCTGTGAGGCGATTATTCAGGTACGTCTCCTCCCTTGCATACCCAGAAATTGTTTACTAATGCTCACAGCTACTTTACAGCCCGTGGACCCATGACTTGTGCCCACTCCCTTGCGCATTCGGCGACATTCCATGCACTGCACGTCGTCCATCCAACCCTCTTTCGTGACGATGTGCCTTCTTGCCATGGACAGGTTATTGCACCTGTGGTTTGACCGCTGCCTATCAGCAATCCAGATCGAGTACAGCGAGTGCGAAGGAGGTCGAGGGTTGGGATTGGGCGATGTCGATGTCATCCATGACCTATTAGTGGTTACGTGCAGTAAGTCTCTCAACGCAACTTTGACCATAGCTCATACTTACGTCACGTTACGTGCTCAGGAAACGTTACTTGTTCGTTGAAGGTTCCCGGGTTTAAATAGCCCCATGACAGGTCTGCTATCACATCCACTCTCGCGACTACGTTCACTGCAACCGCCGATATGCATTGTTACACTCTAATCCAACCGTCCCGCTGCATGACGTTGTTTACACGGTTGCAGCCTTCGTTGTCGCGCTTGTCATTCCAAACATGTAGCAACCAGCAACCAGCGGCGAGGAATATTTGGTAGACGATTCAAACAGCTGGTAAGGGAGGCAGCGTGAGTCATATTTTCGTTTCCTCAAAATCATTTACTTGTCTGATCTATTCCCACCCTTCTATTTGGTCGTTGCTGCTGTATAGATCGACAAGGGTCTCAGAGGGAGCTGGTCCACTCGCCAGCCACTCGTGCCTCATTGGGTTGCCCCTCGCTTCTTTGTCGTTGAGTGCTGTCCTAAGCTCTTCGTCACGTCATCCATGTTCTCCATGTGTCCGTCCTGATGAAATACCATTTCTCAGGGTTGGGAGACGATGATATACATGTGAACAAGTCTGAAACCATTGTAATTAATTAATTGTTACACTAAGCCGAACAATCCATTGCTTCCTTCCCCCCCTGTTCTGAACCCAAAAGCCGCGGCCCAAGCCCGAGCCGAGCCTAAGCCTTGCTGGCCCAAGGCTCAAGGCTCGGGCTTGAAATTTAGCAAGCCTGAGCCCTCAAAAGCCGAGCCTAAGCCGGGGCTTTCAGGCCAAGCCGGGCCTGCACATTCTTCGAAGATCCACAGGTATGTCTTGGAGGGGCGGTGGTGGCAGAATCTGTGATCATGATGAGACGAGGGAAGAATGAGGAAGCGCTCAAGGAAGAAACAAAGGTATGGAGAATTGATGCCTCACTAGTCCTCAAGGCCTCACCTAGGCCTCACTCTCCACACGTGTCCAATCAGGAATTAGGATCAAAACCATTTGCCCTTTTCAGACTTCGCCCGAAGCGCTGTCACATGTCACCCCTGGGCGCTCAGCGTTCATCACTGTGCAAGTGGAGTCAAGCGCTCAAGGCCCACAAATTGTGTTGGGCATTTCAATAAGCGCTGGGAGGAAAGTCTGGTGTGTGGAGAAAAACCCACGAACACAGAAAAATGTTTTCAGCACTTAGTGGTGATCAAGGGGGCATTATCTGGATTGAATCCGCCGCGGCGGGGTCACTCTGCGAGCAAAGGGCCGCTGTGATCCTACTAATGTTCGTCCTTCATCTGTTCTTGTCCAGTGTTCACCTTAATGATACTGATTGCCAAGTGGGTCCTCAGGTTTGTTATCAATAATATTAGGCTCATCTCCATCCTCCACACGATTGCAGATCTAGTATATTCATGCTTCGCATTGATCCAAGTTCCCGATCTCCTATCGGTTGCAGGGGCAAATGCACTCCGTTACTATTTTCATAAGTGCGCAGTGGCTGATTACTAATCCTCTGACACTGGATTTCCTCATTGCATGATTGAACCTGGGGGTCAAACAAATAGCTCAGCGCTCAAGCGGCGATGGATGTAATGCATTTCTGTCGCCTCCTCCCTCTCTCCCTCTTTATTTCTTCTCAATCCTCAAATGAAAATTTTCCATTGCTCTTTGATTGCTCTTGGCCGTGCGAAGGGTGTGGATAATTTTGGACCCTCTTCTCCTCTCAAGCTGTGGCAGTGGCTTAAAGCGATCACCGTTTGTATTATGTCCGGCTTTCTTTCCACTCGAATTTCTACTTATGAGTCGTCTATTCCAGGTTATTATATCGCTGTACGAGATGATGATTTGATATAGTGGAAACCAAGGCGAACCGCGATGGTAAATTTTATCGCCAGATCATCAGTTAACCCGGTTTTGAATGATTGAATCCACAAGTTGAAACTAATGGAATGAAGAGTCAGTAATGATTTCATGGGCACTCGATGTCCTCCGATCGCTCCATCGACGGTGAGTAAATGTTTAATCCCTGCCCACTCCCCTTTCTCCGATGACGCGGCAGAATGGCCTTGACAGCGAATTAGTCAATCAGCAGCACCTACGACAGAGCGCACGGTGACTGTAGCCGTCAATTATGAAGGCTATGCCCTGACTCGGCGAGTGTGTTTTCCTCCTTGTTCAACAAGCGTTGGCTGACTGAGGACGCGTTTAGAACCCTCAGAGAACTGGGATGATGAATTTGAGTTTGGACAGGCGAATAGCAGGCCAAGTACGAGCAGTAATAGGAAGAGTCAACACGACCCTCAAATGATACCCAATGACGCTCGTCACTTACTACTAATGGTCATACGTTTTCTATGGCGAGTAGCGCCCTCAGCCCTGAAAGACTGGGATTTGCACGATATGAACCAACGCACTTCCGCTGAACAAACAGAAAACTAGAATATCGATTTTGAAGTAGAGGCACGGAAATTGTTTAAATTTTTTACACCACAACGCCAAGAGGAGAGCTGGGACAATGGGCTAGAGTTAGAGGCGAAACGCGACGAACTGGATTCAGAATTTGGGCGGAGGAACGAGGAAGACAGGACTATCAGTCCTCGCTCCCGGTGTGCTGCACTTTCTCGGTTTGCCTCTGCAATTTCTTCGCCACCTCCTATGCTGTTCTTCCCCATTAATATCCAACTCCCATCGCCTGGACCTGTTCCTCGTTCGCCGACGGCCAACGTGTTTTCCGTCCCCAATACTACACGTAGTCATCGTCGACCGCCCTTGTTTACGGCTCCCATCCACGTCCGAATTCTGTTACCCCCTTCGCCCCCCATACACAAAGAACGAGAGAGGAGGCAGTGAAGGAAGAAGAGCCGTCCGCGTCTAGAGGGGACGAAGGAGTTTGTATGGCCGTCCGATATTCGTTCTCGGATCCTTATCAACTTTTTCAGAAGCATTTCGGTGTGTGATCAACAAAAAAAAACTCACCGACGCTCGGTAATCTTCTTGCAAATTCATAGCTTTCCCTTCCTTTCACCAACCCTCTCCTATTCCACCTCTGATCCTTTTCCTGAAAACTTATCTGGTGAACTCGCCATGTCGCTTTCTATTTAATATTCTCTCACCTATTTCCTGCAGTACTCATCTTAGTCTCGTCTCTCACCATTCTCGCCCATCTCGATTGAATCCGGAATCTCTAGAATTTCCTAAGCAATGTCATTTCCTTCGCTTTTTTTCCTCAGCTAATTTTCCCCTTAGATTCACTCCCATTCAACTGCTAACCCATTCCTTGACCCTCTCACCTCCCCAAAAAATCCGGGAAATTCTGTAATGAAGCCGCATGATTTCTGGCCGCTCATTTGCACTGTCAGCTTGCTGCTCACCCTCGTAAACGAATCTGTGCGTACTGAACCCGATGGCAGGCCCAGTATCACCTTGGTATTATATCCACCCTCGTCCTCGAGTTGTTAGGTATCTTCTTCACTTTTAGGACGCTTGATCTGATTTTCTAGCTATCTATTCCGTATCTTAATTCAATCCTCCTGAACGAGAAGTTCCCGATCCAATTCACTCTCGGCTCCTCAACGGCTCCTTTACCACCCTGGAAACGTTCTCTGCATCCCCATTATTGCTTCTATTTTGTTTCCCACATTTTCACGGGCACATACCGCTCGTACAGTCTGTATCTATTTTGAATGGACGGCGTTGCGTCATATCAAAACCTGAATTATAGATTTCCCAACTACCCGCCAGGAACTCATGAATCGTATCCACACTCTGCAGGTTCAGTAATCGTGGTTACGACTGCCGGCATCTTGAGGATTGGACATGCGAGAGCAGCCACGGAAATATCGCGGCAGTACAAATACTCGATAGGCGGACTGGAAACATTCTCAACTAAATATAAGGATCTAGACTGTACGGGTGATCGTGTTTGAGAGCGCCAGCATCTTCAAGGACTTGGGAAGGCACGTCGAAACGTTTTTGCAAGCCACCGAAGTTATCATATATATTCATCCTGACGTCTCTCGGGCATTGTCTCATTTCCTTGGTGGAAATAACTTATACTTACGCATTGTAAAATGGTATAGATGCCTCAATTCGATCGGGAGATCGTGTTCGCCAGTTTAGGCGCCGGAATTATGAAGATGTAGTTACAGGGTGTCCATTGGATCGCCCTCCGCGTGTGTAGATATTCCGGATTCAAGATCATCGGGAACGAGCACTCTGGTCTGATAGTATGTCCCTGAAAAACCCACGTGAGCATCCGTAAGAATGGTCTACGTCTAGTTAATGGTACATATTACAGTACGGAACAAGAAATCCCGAATTAGAGGTGAATGTAACAAGCACTCGGGTTGTACGTACCGACGGCACCGTGGATCAGGTGGAACTCGAAACTCGTTTTGCAGTTCCCCGTTCATTCCAATGTAGTACAATTTTGTGGCCCAATAATTCCAAGTACCGTAATTTATATTTGTGCCCTCCCGAATTCGCATAATGAAAAGGAATCTCATCGAATGAATTCGCGCATCCCAACTATACAAAATTGTCGATCAGGCGAACAGTTCCCCGCCCCCCGTTTCTGTGCTAAATCGACAGAAGGATATGCATTCAAGGGTCCTGTGAATGGTACTTAATTTGCTAAATTACGATGTGAGACTCCCAGAATTCGGGGCACGACGTCCTACCACTATTCTTTCAAATTTTAATTCATGTGTTCCAGCGCGAACGTGCTGTGTATTTTGGGCGCCTAATTCTTACATAGTTAGAAAGTATATACTCCATTCGAAAGCAATTCGAAAGCCTATCTTAATTAGTTGGTTATTCGGTGACCAGTCAGATCGACTGACAGACTAATTAAGATAGGCTTTCGAATTGCTGTACTTTCCTTCTTCCCTTGATCGTTGTCCTTGCCTAGCGCCATCGATAAAGCTCCAACCCGTTCACCTTAACGTCGACATTACAACCTTCATTATTATTCTTTAATTCAAGTATACTGGATCCAACCCCACAACCACAGACGAACAAATCAAGGACTTATTGTCTCAAGTATGTGAGTTGCCAGTCCAAGCTCTACCATGCGGTATTCCGATTCTCTCACATGTCAAGTTGTGGCATAGCAACCAGATGAGTAAGAGCGATAGAAATGCATCTCCTCCTCAACCTTCATCACTACCTAGCACCACCGATAACGCTCCAACCCACTCAGCTCTACCTCTGTCTTACAGCCTTCGTTGTAGCAGCTGGGTGTTCTTATTTTCCGCATCGCCTAAGATATGGAAGGTGGAGCGTTTACTTCGATGGCACCCTCAAAACTTACCTTCTAACTTTGATGTAAATACTATTAGGTCCTTACTCTCACCCTGTTCGGCTCGATATGTAATTTGCGGCTTGTCTACCGTACCACGAGGACTAGGAGCAGTAACCCCACCTCGCTCCCACCAGACGCCGACCATAGGCTTTCCAGCTTATATTATAAGGTAGTAACACTTACTAAATGGACAGATGTTGGAATATCTGGAGGCTGTGCGAGCGTGCGCAATGTCCGGTACATTCCTTATTCTTATTTTTTTCCTTCATTCTTCGGGCTGTAGGCCCTATTAAATTTAATGGCGGACTTGTACATGCCATGCGAAGAGATGGCCCACACTTCCAAGTCTAATAATATTAATGTAAAACTTACCTTCCAATTTTGTCACTAATATCGTTAGATCACTGTCGCAGCGCGTGTTCATGGGTTCATATATAAACATATAGCTCCAGCATTTTCCCAGTACAAATTTCTGGCGGTGGAATTGTGTCCCGTGCAGCACTACCTCCAGTTTATGGAAACGAGGTGCTTTTTCGTACAAGGTTGCCTTTTTTATGCTTGTGTTCTTCGGATTCGGTGGGTTGGGTTAAGTGTTACATTGGTTTTCGCATTGGGGGGGGGGGGGATTGAGGTTTTATAGTATCCCAGTTTCGTCCTTGCAAAGTTTCGGAGACGATCGTGGCACTTTCAATGATCAACAAATCACGAGAAAGCCGCGTTTGGTCTCCGGGATCGCCTTGTCATATCAGTGCAATCACATTGGACGCGGCGCTTCCAAGGGCTCAATGATGTGATGGATTGCCCATCTGGTAAGTAGTTCAATCCTGGTATAAATTCTTACACTTAAATGTCGCTGTTCTTCCAGTAAGCCAACCGGTTTTGGATAAGGTTCCGTCACCATATTGAACCGATCCAATGATTCACAAAGATACAATGCTAGCACAACCTCCTTAACATAAGTGGGCCTACATTTGACATTTGACCAATTAAACATCGTCCCCAACCCGCGAGCTTGCGGAGAACAATGGCGCCCGGCGCAGCGACATATCGTTGGCCTTTGACTTCAAAATTGTCGTCCCAATTTTCTGCTGTTGGTCTCCGCCGGGTGATTGGATTTATTGGTTAGTATCATGCGAATAAAGTTCCCGAGTATTGCACGCTGAGCGTTGAAAACCCCCTCTTGCTCTCAAGTTGCTCTGAAGTTGGAAATTGGAATCATGTGACGTAGTGTAAATCGATTGATGCAACCGTGGGATAGCGCCGAGGCTGTGTTTTGCCCGCGAAGCGTGTGCTAGTATTTACCAACCCTACTTTCAGTGCCACCGCCAGTAACTAAGTTCGTATTATGAACTCGTTATCCCAGATATTTGGCTAATTCAGTCAGAATCCAGCACCTCATTCATGGCATCTTAATCCATACCAGTAGATGCACCTTGGGTTATCCCCAGCAGAGGCGCTGATGGTAAGTCGTTTAGGGTCAGATTCTTATCTTCTACTGTGCTCATTGTCGTTCTGGATTCGTTCGGCCTGGCTACCGTGTCCGACGATGAAGGTAAGTGAACCTACCCTCCATTTTCCTGCTGTCGTCTTGATTCATCGAAGTATGGGTTTCAAAAACTTCACTGCTTCAGCTGATCTACCTGCGTGTACTCGAGACTGGTCCTATCTTCGAGCAGCTAAGAGCTCCACGCCACACTCGACAACTACCAGCGCGATACCTGCTTGAGGAGTGAAGATGACATTCAATGCCGTATTCTCCGTCATAGCCTTCACTGGCTTCCTCGTGTGCGGTATCCCATTCCAGTGACACTCAGAAGGTCACTCCTCAATGATGTGCGCGCCATCATTCCCAAAATCGTAAACCGGGGTAAGAATGCTCCTCGACCAGGAGTGGCTTCGAACTGACCATACCTTTCATAGGTTCCGTTATCGACACCTCCTGCTGTTGAACGCTGTACACGTGTTGCGGTCGCTCTGGGACTTACGCAAATTGCTACTGTAGATAAACTGCATCTCATCCCAATCTGCCCACGTTATCGACAGCTTCAAACGCCTTTGCGGTTCCTTCCATATCCCCTCTTTCGAGATTCGCGGATCTTTCGCTTCTTTGCCCCGCTATCAATCAGCTTGTGCCCAATTCTCCTGTAGTACCAACATTACCCGCACCACGACACTTCTTCACCGACGCCAGAGAGGGTGACGGCCCAGGTCCAAGTGAACAACAGCCTTCCTCAGTGTCGCCTTCTGCTGCGGAGAGATAGAGCCCTTTGAAGAGAACGGTGCCAACCAAAGATGTATCGCCCACACCGCCTTCTGACCCGAACTCGCGAGGATGGAAATGGACGATCTGACCACGCCGGCTTCTCCTCTTGACGAGCCACCACCAGCAACGACGACCGATTAAAGATGTGTCGATGGTGACGTCATCGCCGTCTTTCGTTGAACCCCCGCCGACATCATCTACTTCGATTGTTTTGGATTAATCATCGAGTGTGGATGTTCCGACGGAACGACCGCCGGGTCCTGCTTCGATTCCGAGCACGCCGCCGCCGCCATCACCGGCAGTTGAAGCTATGATAGTACCACCACCGCCTGCAGTCGAAGTCGTGATACCGGAATGTCCTCCGGCTTCAGCATTGTTCGACGATGAGTTGCCCCGGGATGAAGATGTGCAGATGTTGAGTGAGGATGAAGTGGTTAAGGAGATTTCGGATCCTAAACCTGCTTCGCCGTCCTCGCCTCTCCCTTCTACAGACGCAGAGATACGAGAATCCGCTCCTCCTTCCCCCATTTTACCACCTGTTGAACCCCAAACGGCGCCTGCATCTCCTCTTCCACCAGTACCACATCCACCGTCACCACCTTCTCTGCCACCTTCGCCCATCGTTGAACACATAATCCCAGAATGTGCGGCTACACCCGTTCCATCCATCACCGTCGAACCTCAACCTGAACCAGAAACCGAAACCTATCCCGAAGCAGAAGCGGAGCGTCCTGCAGCTGCGCCGCAGAAAGTGAAGCTCTCACTACAGGCCTGGAAGATGAAGAAGCTGGAAGAGAAGCGGCAGCAGCAGCGGGCTTGTGCAGGCGCAGACACGGGGAAAGAGGGTTGGAAGTTGGGAATGTGAATGTGAATGGAGGTGCGAGTGTGAGTGCGCAGTGTCGCCGATGAGTGTGAATTCGGCGTTGGGAGGCGGCGAGGATGAGCAGGGTCCGGTGGAGAGTTGTGAAGGCGATGTGGAGATGGTTCGTCCTCCCATTTTGGCTGCGACTGTGACTGCGACTGCGACTACGACCACGAGTATCGCTGCCCCGATTGCGAAGCTAGAGTTGAATGGGTATCACGGTCCGCCACTACTCCTCCCTCAAACGCGAGAGGCGAAATAGGAGGTCATCGAGAGACCCTTGAGTGGCTTATCGGGGCTGAAACATCTTATTTCGGCTCCGACTACGCTCGCGAATGCAAAGACGGCACCTGTGGTGGAGCGTTCGGTGTCGCCGATGGGTCCAGACTTAGCGTTTAACTCCTCTCATTCGCATTCGCCTTTGGACAGCTATGTGCCACTTCCTCCTACGAAATCGTCGAAGAATTCCAGTGTTCCTCGTCTGCCACAGGAAGATGGCGAGATCAGAGATTCTTCGTCTACCATTACAAATTCAAATTCGAAACCCGTCTTTGTCCCTCCTCGTGCCCCTCCTCCAGTTACATCCAACACCGAATCTTCAACCCCAGTGTTACCACCTCGTCCCAATCTCCTCCATGCACACTCCATGGCGCGGTTGCCCCCTCGACCTGCAGTCGCGCCGCCCCCTCCGTTGACCGGACGTGGCACTCCACCTGGACAAGGCAGGAGGTGGGCATCGCCAGCTGTTCCTTCATCACAACCGATTTCGCCCTCAGTCTCCAAGCTCGCTCCATCTCTCACTCGACTTAAACCACCTACGGCTCCTCGATCGATGAATATCGCCACAGGGCCGTCGACACCGCCGTTGTCGAGTCTTAATCCGAACACTGTAGCCCCCAAACCGATCCACAAGTCCCCGCCGAAAGGCCCAAGAGCGTTGATGGAGTCGTGGGCCGGTCCAAGGAATTTGAGTGGCAGTTCGAGTATGACGACAACCACTGCTGCTGCCAACGTGTCAATTTCGCCTAGTGCACTTTCTACCAACTCTCTTCCTACATCGAGTACGCTTTTGTCGCCATTGCTACCGACGACCACGACGCAGTATATCCCTCGTGGGCCATCTGCGACAAGAGATTTGTAATGGTGGCCGAATACGACGAAGGACTTTGATCGTTTGGTGGAGACGCGTGAGCGGGATCAAGATCGCGAACGTGAGAGGGAGAGAGGGAGAGATAGAGATAGAGAGGAGAAGAGGGAACGGTATGGTGATCGCGAACGCGAACGGGATAGGGATTACGATCAGAGGCATTCTCGTGGGATGTCCATGGAAGACGTACAATTAGGTCTGGTGTCGGGTGCGGTTGCGTGGTATATGGGTTTTATCTTTAGGTTATTTTTTCATTATTTTGTTATCTTTCTCTCTTTTTTCCCCAAGCCTCCTCATCATTGACCTTGCATCTTTCATTTGGATTTCTCATTTTCTCTCGTCTGTCCCCCCCCCCTCTCTCTTGTTTCTGTGTCTGTTTCTGTATCTGTCTGCTTGGTTATTTTCGCATAAGTTATCACTCGTGTGGTGTTTCTCGGATCTCTGAACTTAACAAGCTATGTTTTTTTAGTGACCATTGATGTATTTCGGTAAAGGTAGCTTGCCACAGACCATTGACCACTACGGCGCTTTATATGCACCACTCGATTGTCGACTTCAATTTCTTTCAAGATCAACGCTCAATGCTGCGCTCTGCGAATAGTGTTTGAAAGTCCGGTCCGGTCTCGGTCTTTTGCCTTAAGCGCCCTAGACCGAGACCGAGACCGGTCCTCACAATTCCAAAACCTGCAAAAAACCGAACCGGACAGTAAGTTTGGGAATTGGAAACTGCGGCGTGGACTGCGGCGATCGTTGTGCGGCGGGACTTGCCGCACCGCGATAACGTGACCCTGCGCGTCAACTAAGGTCCACGCCAGAGAACGCCAGGCACGAGAACTTGTCTGCTACTTGGAAGGTGTGAATCTTATGCAGAATTAGGACGGTGGTTTTGCTACCGTTACTTTGCTACATGCACTTTGGATGGCATCACCACCCTGGGAGCACCTTAAGCAGGTGG
>Ga0307517_10003444_pt1 | contig 24599 bp, 22 predicted proteins | sample 23_EM_MG_FD_194515 | JGI IMG/M metagenome (GOLD analysis project Ga0307517, IMG submission 194515) | Populus trichocarpa ectomycorrhiza microbial communities from riparian zone in the Pacific Northwest, United States - 23_EM | ecosystem: Host-associated > Plants > Roots > Unclassified | place... | reverse complement strand
AACACCCCCACTTCCCCGAGGTAGATATCGTAATATGAGAGAAAGAAAAATCAAACAAGCAGTTAGCCACGACCTCATTAAAAAACCTGGTAAGCAAAAAACCCTGTGGGAAAAAATTGGCTTGACAGGGAAAAAGAGTGTCGGGTATACATGTAAAAATGAAAACAAAACGAAAGCAAAAATTTGCCCATTCTCCTGTTTACTCAAAGACTATCATTCCCATTCCTTCCATAGGGCGCTGATGCTTCTCCCGCATAAGGGCCTTGGTGAGTATATCGGCAGTCATATTCATAGTTGGTATGTAGGCGACTAAGACTTCATTCCGTTCACGTGCAGTGCGAATATAGTGGTAACCAATATCGATATGCTTCGTCCGAGCATGGAACTGTGGGTTGTCGGAAAGCTTGATTGCGCCTAGAGTTTGTTACGGGGCGGACGGGGCCCCGAAAAACGCGGGCCCCTGGCTCTTTTCCCCGCCCCGCCCCACTCAACGGCCTGGGACGGGGTGTCTTATTCGGCATTCCCTGCCCCTGTCCCCGCTCAGGCCCCCGCCCCACCCATACCCCAGACGGGTCCCCGTTAAAAATAGGTGGTAACAAACGGGACCCCGTCCAGGGAATGAGTGCGAGTGGGCCCCTGACGGGGGCAGGGCGGGGATTACCCGAAACATACCCCCCCCCGGCCCCGTGTAAGGGTGGGGTCTGGCGAGCGAAAACCCGCCCCGCCCCGCCCCGTAACGAACACTAATTGCGCCTTGGTTGTCGGCATAGATCGTTTGCGGTGTTGTAGATGTTAATGTAACCTTATGGACGCAATCATTGGTGATCTCTTTGGGTCCGGTGTCTAGGGACTTCCAATGCTCGTTGAGTAGTCGGAAGTGATCGCCTGTGATATTGAGTGTCGTATCAGGTGATACCCGTGATTCTAGTTCTATTAGCAAACGCCGTAGCCATACAGATTCCTTAGCTGCTTCAGTTAATGCCACGTATTCGGCCTCAGTGCTTGACGTGGCTACGACATCCTGTTTCCGAGACTTCCATGATATTGCTCCGCCACAAAGAGTAAAAACATATCCACTGGTGGATCTTCGTTGGTCCTTATCACCGGCCCAGTCAGAGTCTGAATAGCCGACCATTTTCGGGAACACTTGAGGTTCAGTTTTAGAGCGTTCGTATCGTATTGCTGTATACTTCGTTTGTTGTAAATAACGAAAGACACGTTGTAGTGCTGTATGGTGAGAGCGAGTTGGGCGATTATTGTGTTTGCTAAGGGTGGAAATTGTGTAGGCCAGGTCCGGTCTGGATCCTAGCATAGCATACATGATACTGCCAACTTTCGACTGATACTCAGATGCATTAATAATATCGGTATCATTAAGACAAGGTGATTGGTGACTATTTGATTCCATTGGGGTCGCTATTCCCTTGCAATCGGCCATCTGAAACCGGGTAAGAGTCGTCTGAACGTAGGGCGATTGGTGAAGGTCAATCCGGTGTAGTATACGATCGCGTACGATTTGCAGACCAAGGAATTGTCTAATCGGCCCAAGGTCTGTCATCTGATAGGTACTAGAGAGCTGCCTTTTCATCGTTTCTATAATCTGTAGATCTTTCGCGAACAGTAGTAGATCATCAACATATAGGAGGATTATAATATCGTTTGAGAAATACAAACTGTGGTCTTCGTTTGACCGAGTCATTCCCGCTTGGATAAAAAACTTATTGATATTTTCGTACCATGCTCTTGGTGCTTGTTTTAAGCCATATAGAGCTTTCAAGAGTCGTAGGACCGGAAATGTACTATTTGGAGATGGGATGTGGGAATATTCGGAGTAGCCTTCTGGAATTGCCATGAATACCTCATCGTTCAGAGCTGGATGAAGGAAGGCTGTTTTGACGTCCATCTGCTCGATTTCCGAATTGTTGTGTGCAGCAAGGGCGAGAAGTACCTGAACTGTAACGAACTTGGCAACGGGTGCAAAGGTTTCATGAAAGTCAATACCATGAACTTGCTCAAATCCACGAATCACCAGTCGAGCCTTATATCGTGTAGAGCCATCTGCATTTGTTTTCAGCCTAAACATCCATTTGCATGTAATAGGATTCTTTCCCGGAGGGAGCTCAGCAAGCTCCCAGGTACCATTGTCAACATGAGATCCAAACTCTTCTCTAATCGCCTCCCCCCACTTGCGATATTCTGGGCCCTCAAAGGCCTCCTGATAAGTCGGGGGTTCCTGGTGCTCACTTGCCCGCGCAGCAAAGGTGACACTATCCCGTAACCAGAAGGAAGGCTTCCGAGCTCTGTTGGACTTGCGTAGAGCCGGAGATTCATGCCCATCCGGAGCTGTACCGTTAGAGGCTACAGTCTCCCCTTCCTCCGGTGCCAGACCGTTTGAGGTACTGGGCCTTAATGTGCTCACCTCCATGGGCATAGCGGAGTCATCATGTCGAGTACCAGGAATCGGCGCATCAGACTCACCGACCCTATCCTCTACAGCATTCGTAAACCTCCCACCAGAGGTATCATCTACTTCCCAAGGACTCCCGTAGCAGGTAGGCTGTTGGGTGTCATTTCGCTCGGGGACGAATGCATGTGGAGTGCCAAGTTCAGAGATCTCTTCTGCTGGATACTTTTGTATGACTGGCATTGTACTCGATAGTGAAGAAGCATTACTCGTAACTGTGTAGTCAACTTTGTCTTTCAAGAGTATGCTTAGAGGAGGACAGGATTTGGAACGGGTTCGTCCACCGAAGCTTTGCTCATCGAATACCACATCCGCTACATGGGTCACTCGACTGCTTGCCAAATCCCAGATACGCCAAAGCTTGGTAGTATTGTGGACGTATCCCAAGTGAATACAACGGCGGGACTTTGGGTCGAGTTTCTTTCTTCGCTCAGCCGGCACATAGACATAAGCATCACACCCAAAACGTCTCAAGTGCTCAAGCGGTGGTTTGGAGCCATGCCAGGCCTCATATGGTGTGGTACCATTCAGGGCTCTTGTGGGACTGCGATTGTGAAGGTATACGGAGGTATTTATAGCCTCTGCCCAGAAACAATCTTCAAGCTGTGATTCGAGAAGGATTGTTCGAGCACGCTCCATGACAGTTGTAATCATCCGTTCGCTGACTCCATTTTGGTGCTGCGTATATGGGGCAGATGGTTCGTAGGTTATGCCATGACAATCTAGGTAATCTTGAAACAGCCTGTTATCACATTCTCCACGCCCGTTATCACACCGAAACCGAAGGATTGACTTTCCCGAGTGCTTTTCAACTAGCACCTTATATGACTTAAATATCTCCAGCACTTCTGATGCAGACTTCTGTCGTAAGAAGTAACACCATACCATTCGAGTACAGTCATCGATGTAGAGAAGAAAGTATCGCGCTCCTGCAATGGAGGCAACCGAAAAAGGGCCACAGGAATCGGAGTCAATAAGGGCGAGCTTCTGATCCGTCGGACATGAGGCATTCTTTCGGTTGAAAGAGCGCTGCTATTTACCTTGAAGGGAAGCAGGACAAACTGGCAATCCGGACTGGGGTTGATTTATTGACAGACCAGTTGCCAGCTTGGCTAGTCGTTGTACATCAGCAACGTTCAAGTGGCCTAGCCGTTGATGCCAAAGTTGTAAGTTATGTCCTGCGTGCTTGTTGGCGGAAATCGTAGATATGACGTTATTGCTCTGGCTATTCTCTGCCATTTTGGAGTGTGTTGGGGACTTGATCGGGGTAGCCTTGCTGATGTTCGCATGATACACTAGATCCACCTTGAAGAGGTTACCCGAAGGTGAGGCTGAGAGAATATTGAGGTTATCTTTCCAGATTTTGCAGCCCGAACAATCGAAGATTATCTGACATCCGAGTCGGGTAACTGCGCTAACGGATAGGAGCCTGGTACCCAACTCTGGTACAAATAGAACACGTTCTAGAAACACATGGGGATTAAGACAAACAGTGCCAATCCCATAGGCATACACTCCCGTGTTATCACCCAGAACAACTCGGATTGTTGGGCATAATCTTTTCAGAGAAATGAAGTCTCCCCGTTCATGGCTCATATGGTCAGTAGCACCAGAATCGATGAACCAGTCCCCACGGGTATACTCAACTGATTGTCTTTTGGTAATTAGGGCATGAGTGTCAGCAATAGAAACACTAGCGCTAGGCCCTTGATGGTTCGATCCCTTAGCTCCTTGTCTTCTTATTCGCTCTCTCCTCCCCTCATCCGCTTTCTTCTTCACCAAGCACTCATTCTGTGAATGCCCCGCTTTCAGGCAATACCAACATGTCCGGGGGCTAATCTCGGAGCCTCTCTGCTGGTTGTGCCTACCAGCGCGAGCACGGCCGGAGTGTCCTCTTCCTCTTCCTCGGAGGCCATTACGGTATCTTGCAATGGTTAAGGCCTTCGTGGCCTGAGTTGGTGTATCGGAGATCTTGGCCTCATGGCTGCGCAGAGCACGTTCGAGATCGTCAAGGGTAAGGTCACGTCTATCGTCAAGGGTGATAAGCCTTTGTTCCCAGCTTGCCGGCAGAGAGGTCATGATTCGGTTCACAAGTTCGTCATTCGAAATCTCATTATTCGTTCCCTGAAGCTGTTGTTGAAAGGCTCTAAGGCGGTTGATATAGGTCGTGATTGGTTCCTTGCCGTCATAGGACATCTTATAGAAATCCCTTTTAAGGGTGCGTTGAAAGCCCCAGTTGTCGACTAATGTAAGCTTGTTTCTAAGTATCTCCCACATTTCTCTAGGGTCAATCGTATCCTTAACATAAAACTCAATTCCAGAGGAGAGGGTAGAATTAATTATGGATGCTGCTTTCCCAGCTCGTTTTGGGAAATCAATAGACTCAGCTTTATACTCCTTCATGGCTAGAGCATGCGCAGACTCGGCTGCTCGTGAAGCACCATCTACCAGGAAAGGTGAAATCGGTACTTCCTCATCTCCGACAACAATCTCCCAGCAATGCTCGGCTATAAGACGCATTTTGATACTGCGTTCCCAGGTCGGATAGTTCTTTTCTGTCAGGAGAGGACAGCAGAACCTTTTGTCGGTATAGCCGTTATCGGTAGTATTCTGAAACATCTTCCCTTTCTGACTCCAGAGCCAGACAAGAGAAAATAAAGATATTCAAGTTGGAAGAGGTTCCTTTTTAATGGATTCGTGATATAGGATTGAGGAGCGTCAATCCGGGCTCATAACCTGTTATAATTCAGGTCGAGTAAAGCGAGTAGAAAATGTAGAGTAAGCGGTAGAGAGGTGAATTAGAATTGGGCAGTTCACTTGGGCATATGATAGACGTTCAAATTCGCATAACATTTTCTAACTAGACTATCAGGTCCTTTATCATAGGATCTGCTTTCCTGCATGCCATACCTGTGTGGGTGAGAACTCGGTCTCCATCCACACGGAGGAAGAAAACTTTCTCTGACTGAAACAAGGAAGAAACAATTGAAAGCAAGGAGATAAAGTTTTTTGATATGAGACGAAGGGAGATGCAGTAGAGCGTTTCAAGAAAGGACTAACAGGAAGAAATAAGGTTAAACGATATCAAGCATAAGGGGACAAAATTCCAACACATAGGTGTGCTGCTATAGCTATTCGCTATATTGTAGCTGGCGTTAGTCGAGTGCGGACACGCTGTGTAGTCCGTGATGGTCCATCCGAACCGTTGGTCGTAAATACAGTATGTTGTAGCGATAAGGGACGATGGCGATTCGGGGGTAGTTAAGGAAAGCACGTGCCAAGATGCGGCTCTTGAGGCTGAAATTATTATCCAATCATCCCACCTCCTCTGGGCAGAGAGATATATTAGTCACGTGCCTTATCTAGGCGCATAGCAACCGGATGGCTCAGACTCAACTGACTAATATATCTATCAGCGCGCTCGTGCTATCGTAGGATAAGATTAGTGTTACGTGGCGGGGCTCTGGGCAGGGGCTGGGACGGGGACAGCTGGAAAAAAGACCCCGTCCCGGGCCGCTGACCTACCCGGGGCGGGAAATGTGGCCGGGGGTCCATGTTTTTCGGGGCCCCGGAGGTCCCGTAACGAACCCTAGATAAGATCACAATATCGGATACAGGTATAGTACGATAGTAAAATTTACGATGCAGAAGGCTGAGTCCATATCAGCTATAGTACAAGCCAGACATCCAGCCTTGATCGGCGGCTCGGCACCTTATCGACCATTGCTGTCAAAAGGGCACGATGCTGGTTACCCAATGCCCCCCAAAACAGGACGGGGATGTCTGGCTACGAATCTACGATTTTCAACCACAAAAGTGACAGTGTGCGGATGATTGCAAGCCGCGTTTACTCGTGCAGATTGGGGGGGGTAATCGTGATGGGTAACTTATAAGAGTAAGTTAACCAGAGCACTTGAAATGATCGGTTATAGTTGGCGGTGGTATGGAACTTACTATGAGTATTACCGGTATAATTTGGATGGGAAAGCGAGTGAATTTTGGGTGGTATATAATTAGGCGATGAACCGGTATAATCTAGTTGCTGTCAGGAGGAATCAAGGGGGGCGCTCAAGTATAGCAGGGTCAAAACTAAAACCGAAGAAATATGTACAGTACTAAGACGGTGCATTCGCCTCTCCTAGGACAGTGCAGTACAGTACCAGTAGGATGCTCAGCATCACCCTTTTGCCCTCTCTCGACTACAGGTTGAGCTCGCAGCATTTTACCTTCACATGGCCGAGTTCTTGATGAAGCCTAAGGGAAAGCACAAAGGACGAAGCGAACGAAAGTGCGATTACAATAGACTCTAAGCGGAGCGGAGAAAAATGAATGAGTGGTGGACTAGATGGCTCCCCTCCTCGCTCTAGCTAAGGGCAGGCCAGAAGATACACCTCTCCGTCTAGCTAACAAAACACTCCCCAAACTCAACACACTCTAACGAAACGCACTCAGCTAACAAAACCGGATCCCGAATGATCAACAATCTGGACCTATCCTGATATGATATCCCATGATCTTCCGTGATCCTAAGGCCTGTTCCCTGCCGGTGTGCCAACTCCCGTATGCCTAGTAACATAGGGTATGAAAGAAACAGTAAAACCAAATACCCGATATCCCATTCCCTATGGCTAGAAACATCAACAAAACTATGATAATATTGTTATGAAAGAAATATCTTATGCCGCTAGAACAACCCACGGGAGAATGCTCAACCGCCGGAAATCAGAAAGCCTCATGTCCTATAACGGTATCTCTCGCGACCGCATATCCGCATATGATACATGCATATCCGCACGACCGTCTGGCGGCATGCCTTACTAGGCAATCCAACAAGGAAGCGTAATAGACCCTTTTTTTTCACTTTTTTATTTATTTGAAAAATCCTATATTTCGACTGGCCCTTTCGCAACGTAAGAAATGAAGAGTTTCAAGCTGGGGACGTGGATTTCACGAGCGAGAAGAGTGGGTTGTCGAATGTCTATGTGGGAGGATTGCCAAGACTTAAACGTGGGAATGAGTTCGTGGGTGGGGTAGGACGATGATGTGAAAAAAAGTTTGGACCAAGTGAGAGCCCAGCGAGAGATCAGACTCGGTGAAGCTTGGAAGGGAGGGGCGCTAGATTTCGATACTAATCTCCATATTATATCTCGACTACTGTAGAATTCCATAAATAAGCCACTCGGTTTGTTGTTTAGACGGATATGCTTGGCTTTGTTGCGGGAGTGGGAAAGATGGTTCAGGAGATATGCGGACGGAACGGATACGGGAGGACGTTTGTTGGAATTTTGTCCCCGTATGCTTGATATCGTTTAACCTTATTCTTTCTTGTTAGTCCTTTCATGAAAAGCTCTACTGCACCTTTCTTCGTCTCATTCGAAATTTTATCTCCTTGCATCTGAATGTTTCTTTTGTGTTTTAGTCAGAGAAAATTTTCTTCCTCTATGTGGGTGGTGATCGAACTTTCACCCACACTGGCATGGCATTAGGGAAGGCGGATCCTATGATAAAGGACCCGATCATCTAGCTAGAAATGTATGCGAATTTGAACGTCTATCGAGTGCCCAAGCAAACTGCCCAATTCTGATCCATCTCTCCACCGATTACTTTACACATTCTACTCCCTTGACTCGGCCTGAATTTTTACAACGTTCTATAAAGGTTTTATCAGCAATGTTCTTTCCTTCGTTATCACGGGAGCGTACGGGGGAATAGGGACATGTGGCAAACATAGAGATAGGTGTGGTGATCCTTGGGAGGATCAGGAAGTCGTATTATGTTTTCCTTATACACTTGTCTTTACCGATAGTTTGATTTTAGAGAGAATAGAGTAGAGTTGAGAGCGAGAGCGAATGAGCGAAGTATCACAGGCGGAAAACTTACGTTCCACATCCTCCCTCCAAAGTGCCTAAGTTCCAGGTGAAATCTCTTAGTCTATTGGCTACTTCCGTGCGACCCTCATTTCCCTACATTGACACGGTTTGAATTATTCAAAAACTGAGCTGTGGAGCAACGGATTATCTCGTTGGTGTACTTAGGCGAGAGGGGTTTTGCGTGGTAGAGGGCCATCCCCAGGCGTGGCTTGCTTGTGTTTATGGGGTTCTAACTTACTGTATGATACCGGAATAGAAAAAAAATGTGGTATGATAGGACGTTGAAATTTCCCTTCTGAGCTACGCGAGGGGAAAACACCGCAAACTCAGCCCCCAGTTGAGACAAAAGAAAAGGAATATACGAGGGGCCTTACCAGGAGAGGCAGCTCCAACGTCCTAGCACATTTTTCATCTATTTGAGTTTTTACGGTATGGTTCCGGAAAACTAGAGGTGGGACCAGTTTTATTACCAAATGTGTGACAGCCTTGGCTGTAACGTTTCATGTAATGCTTGATTTTGGCTTAGTCATGTATATTACAAACAACTACATATATTATTCTAATCTGGTATATATATAATATTAATAAGATAATAACAGATTAAGAAATTTCATTAGAGGAATTTATTTATGAGTTAGAATTAGTTTAAGCAGCAAAGAAACGTGGAAAGAATGCAGATACTGTTTAATGAGAATACATTGAGAGATAACAGAGGCTAACCTATTATACATTGAGAGCTGACTCAGGTATGCGTCTATGGGAGCTATAGCGTGTAAATACATGTCTCTTGAAGTCCTCAGAACCATATACAAGACTGTTTCAATATGCTTCAAGTTCCATCATTCTTAGAACTCGTTGATAGTATTTGAAAATCAAGTTATCAGACACCTGTGCCAAGGCTTCTGGAACAATACGAACTAGTGCTGGAAAGGTGTATTCACAATTAGCCCGAGCATATAGCTTTGCTCTACCCCAATAGTACTCAATAAAATTGAGTTCACAATGGTATACTGGGTAAAATATTACCAGATGACCTGCTGCTTCAATAGTTTCCTGCAGTTCCCCCTTTTGTTCTTGAAAGTCTGGCTGAGAACACAAAAGAGCATGGGCACAACATGATTCATTACTTGCATATTTGCAAGCAGGGTTAAGCTTGGTTGTTCCTGGATTCTGACCTGGAATCGAACACTGGGTAAGAAACTTACAACCTTGAGGCCAAAGGCCTCGCTCCTGCAATACAATTTGTAATCCCTTCAATCTTCCATCTGGTAGTATCATGAACTGCCTCTGAATCACGTTAGGATTATCACTACCGACAAACCATCCATCCTGCATAGAGACACTGTTTTTCCCCCCAGGAGTGAGATTCATATTGCCAGTTCGAAGTGCATCTGCCGCATACTTTTGATGACTTTTAGCATTGTCAAAGGCAAATAAGCCTTGACATCCAGGAAAGGATCTCTCAAAAGCCGGAATGGCTTTATTAATCAGCTGCTCAAGCATGTCTTCTCCAGTCCACCATGTGTCACCACCACACTTTAGAATCTCGCACACCTCGCCACCCCCTAAATGGCCAATAGGAGTAAGATAATCAGAGACATGCAGACCTTGTCCTCGACCTTTCTTCCGCAAAGCACTTTTGTCTTCATGAATCCAAATACGCTTTCTACCATCATTTGAGTTGAAGGTTGATTCGTCATCTGTAATGAAGACAATTGGCTTCACACCAGCTTCTAGCTCTTTATTTATTGGTTCTAGGTCTTCATTCCACTCCATCATCTGAGAATGGAGGGCCGCCATTCGAGGGAGAAAATTATTTTGACGATAGTGACAGACATTGAATCACTCGTGACCATCTTTGTAGACAGCCTTACGTACTGCTTTCCAGTTCCATCCCAACTTGGCTAACCGGGTGCGTGCAGAGCGACTCGATAGTGCTGTTTTGATATGTCGTTTGATACCATCAATGGTGTACAATTGAGCAGGCTGCGGTTCGTTGCTGTCCGGACTTCCATATGTCTTACTCTAGTAATTTGTAATAGCCGCAGCAAGACCGGTAGAATCCATGGCTAAATAAGTCATATATTAGCCAAACTTAAACTCCTAAACATGTGGATAGAATGATTGAATTCACAATGTAGATTGACTTACCTTCACCAGCTTGGACATATATTCCTTCATCGCTAAAATAGTTCCTTCATCTGACAGCCAACTGACCACCTTGGAGTGTGTTCCTTGCTTTGGTGTGGGTATAATGCCTTGCTTAATATATTTTACCTCCTGGAGCAGGATGCGTTGAGCTACAGCTTTTGACCACCCTGCCGAATGGGCAACACATAAGACGAGCTCTTTCCTTGATTGGTGGCGAGTGATTGGATCAGTCGGGGCACGGGCCAATTCCATTTTCATCCAAAGTCTTTCAGCCTTAAGCTGCAGCTTGATGAAGGCGAACAGTTGATGATTCCAGTCGAGCTGGAGGCCGAAATAATGCTTGGAATGAGTCTTTGCTCGACGTTTAACTTGTTTGTACAGACGCTTGAATGCTGATTCCAAAATCTCTTGCTTGAACCATCTCAGATTACTGCTAAGTCTTGGCCAACTCTCATAGGCTTGTCTCCGTAGACTAGCCTGATTATTGGCTTGAGTCTCAGCTGTACTTAAATCCTAAGCGAAAATTAGCATATGAATTGAAGAGAAAGAAACCATCTCAAACCTGGTCAAGATTACTGGACTGAGCATCTACTGACTCACTAGCTCTTAATTCAAGAGCTGTCTTCAACCGTAGTGGCTGCTTTTTGGCATAATATCTTCGAGATTTCTCACAATTCGAAACTCGTTTTGGCCTCACATTCTTATTCCTCTCCCGACGCCGTTGCCGATACTGTTGGGTTCGCTCCTGGGAGGGAAATTGTCTTGTATCTGGAGGGGCAATCAGGGCTTGTTCAACTCGTACCGGACGAGAGTGCTGTGCTTGCTGCTTTCTCTCCCTGCATAGTCATACACGCTCAGCACTGGAGAGTGGAGCTTTCTTAGGGTCTGCGCTGGGTGGATTGTTTTTGGTGCGATAACGGCGTACTCGTTCTCTGTTTGCTGCAAGTGCTCGTGCTCTTTTGTCCAGTGGCACATCTTGGCCTTTTTCGTCTTCCATTCTTGTTTCTTAGTGGGAGAGGCTTGTGCAATCGCTTTTCTGCAGGAAAAGTCAGAGTGCTTAAGTTTCAGACGGATAGCCAAAAGGATATATAAAGACGGCATAGTATACCTGGGAAACGGGCTGTGGCGCAATTGGCACTGGCTGATGCATAGAGCCACAAGGCTGGGTAAAGAGATAGAGTTGAGGTAATTGGAGAAAAAACAAAATAGAGATAATATTGGAGGTTATGAAGGCATGAGACTAATAGGTAGCACACTAACTATTACTGTTTTACAGTCTTATACTCGTCTTGCCTCAAATATAATTTACAACTAGAGTGTCCAGGGTAGGGTTAGTGTTCGTTACGGGGCGGGGCGGGGCCGGTTTTCACTCACAAGGCCCCGCCCTTACACGGGGCCGGGGGGGTATTTTTCGGGTAATCCCCGCCCCGCCCCCGCCCGGGGCCCACCCGCACTCATTCCCTGGACGGGGCCCCGTTTGTTACCACCCATTTTTAACGGGGACCAGTCCGGGGTATGGGTGGGGCGGGGGCCTGAGCGGGGACAGGGGCAGGGAATGCCGAAAAAGACACGCCGCCCCAGGCCGTTGAGCGGGGCAGGGCGGGGAAAAGGGCCGGGGGCCCGCGTTTTCCGGGGCCCCGTCCGCCCCGTAACGAACTCTAGGTAGGGTATATGAAAGTCACATAAGTTAAATATTATACACACTTTGTGTTTCTTGGCAAAAGCTAACTGGTTAGACGAAGCCAAATTCCAAGCATTACAGATATCGTTACAGCCAAGACTGTCACACATTTGGTAATAAAACTGGTCCCACCTCTAGTTTTCTGAAACCATATCATAATAATAATAATATTATTATCATACTCGCAAATGTTTGCCAAGCCTCGCTCAGCATGCTGCCTCCCCAGGTACCCCAGCGGTGCAAATGAGGATCCCGTCTCTTCCCATTGATTATTCTTACCTTTGAAGGATTGTGCCTTTTGGGTTGTAAGAAATATTAATAGTACACTTTCAGCTGCTGCTTAAAGATGCTTTCGCAGAGTGATGACTCACTCTGGTGAGGAACTTCGAGTATGATAGCCCGACCCCTAATTTGGCTTACCAACTAATACCCTAAAAGGTTAAAGAAGAGATGCAGGGCATGTATGACAAGTCATTACCATACACTAGAGGCACCACAAAGCACAACGGCAACCCACACCCACTCGTCAAAACATCCAGTGAAAGGATGTCTCTCCCCATTACTTTACAGGCTGCCACCGTACACAGACCACCAATTGTCCTACGGGTAAACAGGTACCCCCCCACATTTTGAGGAATTTCTTGGTATAGTTCTTGGACATACGATAAGCCGTGGCCGGGTGAAGTACCTGTCAAAACACACCAAAATCCGGGAAGCCGAGGCCCAACCAAACTCACAGTATCATACAACAAGATCCTCAATTCCAATAATTACCAAATTTCGCCTCTGGGTAGCTAAAGTGACTAATCAAAAGTCTTGGTGATTCTCCCGTTTCACACCAAAAATGGGCGAAAACTCCACTTTTTAATTGTTAATATCTCACCAGAAACTAGATCTTCTTTTCCCAAACTTCTGATTTAAAGTCTCTTTATCTGTGCAACATCCCATGATTAATTTCAACTATACTCATCACCAACTGAGGGTTCTACTGGCTTGTAAAGTTCTACTATTGTTTGAAAATTATTATTTTCGTTAATTTGCTAAGATAATTGCCCCAGCAACCACTCACCAACAATGTTCCCATCTTTGATAAGGTGTATCATAAGAAGGAAGTGTCAGGAGACTCTGTAAATAACTGGAGGATAATCTTGAGATATATATATAACTACTTAGGTGGTTTCTGGAAAGTTTTTCATCCAGGTTTGCCAGAGGAACTTGGGTAAAAAACCCTTCAGAAGGGCAATTTTTGGTGTGAAAGGGCCCGATCACCAAGACTTTTGATTAGTCATTTTAGAAGCTTGTTGATTCTGTCCATATAATTTTACCTGCAATTGCCTATGAATTTGCCCTTGTAGATACAAACAAAAAGTTGGCAGTGGCAATTGTCTACTCCAAGTGATGGAATTTGTATTGGGGCCACAGAAAAAGGTACTCACTTATCATACAAAATTGGAATTTTCTTCGGCCCGGGAATGACACAGCATGGGGCTGATCCTTTTGAAATTTCTGTTTAGTGAAGTCAAGATACGCCTCTAGTGCTTTGGGCCCTCAGATACCTAATCGCGGTGGATCTGATACTGTTTGGTGGTTGCAAAAATGGCCAATTTTGGTGTAAAAAGGATAAATGACGATAACATTTGTTACCGAACTGTAATTATATATACTTTCTTACCATAGTAGTTATGCTAATATTGGCCACTTCAGTCACGCCCCCTGGAGAACTGCAGGGTTATCCATCCATCAAGTGAGGACCTGTGTGTGTGATTAGTGGAGAGCATACATCCTGTAAGGAATGCTAATTGCAAAACCCCTGCTTTGTAATGCTTGTAGCTTATCGCTTCTTCTCATATTTCTCTTGGGCTCGTGGTATGGTCCCGGTTAGTGATGGCCACGATCATCATCGAGCAGATCACCGAGGGTATGCTCGATCATGATCTGATCGAGGGGACCCCATGATCGAATGATCGATCAAATGGGTAGGTCCTGATCGAGTGATCGATCATGGCCACTGCTCGAGCATGATCGATTTTGTATCTATTAAGTAGGAAATATTCACTCAATATGGATGACCAGTATTTACACCCGTGTTATAACAAGAACAGAAGACCCCTACCCTATCGTTCACTTAGGTATCATGGTAGTTTGTGGCTGATCTAGAGTGATTGGTATATAAGTTTATCGCATCACCAATTAATAAGGTTGTGTTGGAAAGGTGATTATGTATTGGCCACAAAACTCACCGCACCCGTTCTATTCTACCTTTACCAAGGTTAGCCAGAAATGTTTGCTTCTCTCTTCCATCACCATAGTTTGCTCTCTTTCCTATCTTTCTTTTGCTGTTCTTTACACTTGATTGCAATACGAATCTCGTCTTGTGTTCGCGATATTTCCAACAGGTTATAAGAGTGATTGGTCATGATTCAAGCTGCTCGAGTATACTCGATGATAGTCGAGCATGATCGAGCAGTACCCATGATCGAGCAAATTGATCAGATCATGAATGCTCTGCTCGATCATGATCTAATCGAGGGACCCCTATGATCGAGGCTGATCGAGCAGACTATAATCAAGCAAAACTCGATCATGATCTGATCGTGGCCATCACTAGTCCCGGTTTTTGAGAGGTGCTTGATAAGTGGCTCTTATTGTACCTCCCCCCTTTTCCTCACCCGTGTTCGTAACGGTCTGGGGGCCCTGGCGGCCCCACGGGGAAACTGCCAAGAAGACTGGACTGGACCGGACGACAATTTTCACTCCGTCCCGTCCTGGGACATTTTAGGACTGCAGGTTTGAGCGAGGACCACGGGCCCGACAAGGTGAGATACTATTATGCCATCCTAATACAAGGACGATAGGGGACGGTGGTGCACTGCGGATCCCCTGACAAGGACGGTGGGGATTGGTGGGGATCTGCCGGGATCTGTCGGGACCTGCCAATATTTGTGGGGATCTGTGGGGATCTGTGGGGATCTGTCTGGCCTCACACTCTGAGACATTCTGAAAACTGGTTGTGGGGCTCACCGTCTTCTCCGTCCTACGGCCATTAGCCCCGGGCAAAATTCTCTCTAGGACTAAACGGACTACGATCCGTAGTCCGTCCTAGTCCTACCCTCAGGACGGACGGACTGCCCCGTTGCGAACACTGCCCTCACCACTCGAAAATCAGCTCTCCATCTCGCATCTTTCATATATCAGGCGAAATTATGCCCGCGCGTGTCCCTGGATATTTATGGAACCCTCTACCGGGCGATCTTACAGATGTTATAGTGAAATAAAGATTTAAAATTAAGGCTCTGGCCTGCATACAGCTTTTATAGCAGTTTTCTCAAGCGCATTCAACCTTTTATATAAGGGTGCTAGTGTGTTCAGTAATGGGTAGAAAGCTGTGATATAATATAGAGTATTATATATATTTACCCTGTTTGTAATAATAACATACATCAAGTTCTATATATCGTAGTACGGCTAAACTCTATCATGGCCGCCCTATCCGTAGAATCCACAGTCCACTACTAGTAAGGAAAACTATAAAGGAAACATATCTCTAGCATCTAGCCGACATAACAGTTAGTTTTTTCTTCTCCGTTTTCTCGACGGCTGTGGAGCAGGTTCAGCTATAACCTGCCTACGCTTACGCAGCGAATAAATCCTCGGTGATGTTTGAACTCGGTTGTCCGGCTGGTCGGGAGTGACATCGCCCCGTGCGGCTGCTGGCCGCACCACCGGCTCATGCCAGTTGCTATGAGCGCCCTGAGGTGGTATTGGACTGTTGTTGTCTAGTTTGTAGGGATTAGTAGCGCCTCGGGAGAGTAGCAGTCTTGCCACCTCCTCATGTCCATTGCTAAAAGCCCACCAGAGTGGTGTTTCACCATACTTGTTTGGCTTGTCTGGATTAACATCATCTCGTGCGAGTAGTAGTTTCACCACCCCCTCATGCCCACTGCCAGAAGCCCACCAGAGTGGTGTTTCATCATACTTGTCCGGCGCGTCTGGATTTACATTGTCCCGTGCGAGTAGTAGCCTCACCACCCCCTCATGCCCATGCATAGAAGCACTCAGGAGTGGTGTTCTACTAATGATGTCCGGCTTGTCGGGGTTGACACCGTCCCGTGCGAGTAGTAGTTTCACCACCCCCTCGTACCCCCATGTAGAAGCGCCCCAGAGTGGTGTTTGGCCATCGTTGTCCGGTTTGTCGGGATTGACATCGCCCCGTGCGAGTAATAGTTTCACCACCCCCTCATATCCCCCTGCAGAAGCCCCCAAGAGTGGTGTTCTACCATTGTTGTCCGGCTTGTCGGGATTGACATTGTCCCGTGCGAGTAGTAGTCTCACCACCCCCTCATGCCCCCATCTAGAAGCCTGCCGCAGTGGTGTTTCACCACAGTTGTCCGGCTTGTCAGGATTAACATTGTCTCGTCCAAGTAATAGTCTCACCACCCCCTTATACCCATTTCTAGAGGCGGCCCAGAGTGGTGTTTGACCATAGTTGTCTGGCTTATCGGGATTGACATCGTCCCGTGCGAGTAGTAGTCTCACCACCTCCTCATGCCCCCATCTAGAAGCTCCCCAGAGTGGTGTTTGACCATGGTCGTCTGGCTTGTCGGGGTTGACATTGTCTCGTGCGAGTAGTAGTCTCACCACCCCTTCATGCCCATTTCTAGAAGCGGCCCATAGTGGTGTTTGATCATAGTTATCTGGCTTGTCGGGATTGACATCGTCCCGTGGGAGTAGTAGCCTCATCGCCCATTCATGCCCTTGGTGGGAAGCCCACCAGAGTGGTGTTCTACCGTTGTCCGGCTTGTTAGGGTTGATATCGTCCCGCGCGAGGAGTAGCCTCACAACCCCTTGATTTCCCTGCTGCGTAGCCAACATGAGAGGTGTGACCCCCCTACAATCTCCTTGATTGATATCGCAGTCTTCTGCCTCTATCAAGGCAGCCACGATCTCGTCAATTCCGAAGTACGATGCACAGTGCAAGCCGGTAAATACGTGATGAGTAGTCCAGGGGGAGCCGTATCCCTGAATATTGTCAAAAAGCAAGATAGAAGATATATGGCTATCGTATCGGCTTAACAAATCAAGCGCAAGCAATTTTGTGTGGTCTGAGAGTGCTATTTTTGCGTGCCTTCCCCAATGCAAAGATGAATATTCGAGAAATGGCATGTCTCGAAAGTTTGAAACATTATCGGCTGGAAGCCTCTTCACCTGGCCGTAATTTAGAAAAGTCAAGCATGCTTGACTAAGTGTTCTGTGGGCATCAGGCAATACACCAGGTCGAGAAAGGTATTCTTGAACGGTGTAGTGGATTAGCCGGACTATCGATGTCTCCGAGTCAACCACGACAAGCCCTAAGCACGACCCTAGTACTGTATCTCGTGGCCGGATATTCTCAGGATCGGAATCTGTTGCCCCCATTTCTGCCGCCAGAGCATGACAGAGTTCGTCGATCCGCAACGGCCGTTCGGCATGGGATACCCACATTAGTACCTCAATCCCAAGTCTTGATCGGTCCCCCTTCTGTTCCTTTATTCGCTGCAGGGTTTGGTCGTACACATTATCGAGATCTACCCCGGTCGTAGATACCCTTCGCAACATTTGCTTTCTCCTCGTTAACGAGGTCTCGCCTAAGATGGCGTCGATATTTAATGAGACGAGTAGAAACCTAAGCAGAATATCAATTAATGACCCAAATCCATAATAGAGCCACTCCTACTTACATGCCCGAAGCCTTTTCCAGCATTGTTTTCATAATATCTGTTTTCAGATTTTCCGTCATCAAGTCCGGATCTCGGGCACCGGCGTCGTCCATCTTCCGGTTTAAATATCTAGCAATATCTCCTTGGTCGGGCACAATGTGTATAGCATAGACACCTTTTGTGAGATGGTTGTCAAGTTCCCCGCGAATGTGCGGCCTCCCGGTGATAAATAATCGCGTGTTTGGCGCTTCTCGAGTAATCTGTCGTAGTGCGCGGAGGGACTCTGATCGATGTTCCGGCACTAATTCGTCCATTGCGTCGATGCAAATATATACTCGCTCGAGGGAGCCGATTATTTTGACGAATAATCCCAGCATCTCCTGCAATCGGAGACCTTTTCCGCCTCCTTGCCTTGACCTGTTAAAGGCATTCTGAATTTCGCCTACAATCCCCACTGGTCCGAAGGCAATCTGCCTGAGTAGACCCCCTATCATATTAACCGCCGGTTGGTCTTTCTGCGCCTGGTAATCGCAATAGAGGGACAAAACCACGATATTCTGGCCATAGGTTTGCTCACATAGGGTATCTATTACTAAAGAACTAACATAGTTCCTTGTTAGCATTGTCTATCGTCCTCGGAAAATACCCGGTTACCTTATATATGTCTTTCCAGCCCCTTGATCCCCATAACATAGAAGAGTTGGATTCCCTGAGCCATCCTGACTCTTGTGCCATGACTCGAACTCATCCTTCTCCAGAACCCAGTCCCCGACACCATCCAGCCGCCGGTTCCTCACATCTTGATGCCTTGCATGGGGCTCGAGTGGCGACAACCATGTTAGGATCCTCAAAGACTCTTCACATATTCCCATGTTGATGGTGTGATTATAGCTGTTTAGCACATTTCCGATGTTCTGATTCGAGTGACCGTGGATGCTATTGCTCGTGCTATTGTCGGTACAGGTGTTGGATATGCCATACCGGCAGGGATCACGAGTGAGACTTGGTTCTTCGCTCCCACTAGGTAATGTGTTCATATTGGATAAGGTTCGGTGATATGTGTGATGACACGGCGGCAGGCTGATACCGTATAATCCGGCGAAAGTCGGAATGGAGTTAAAGAGAAACAGAGGCAACCGAGCCAACAAAAGGGCACGAAGAAGGCGAATTTCCCACAGCTTAAACAAATACCGGTAGGCAGTGGTGGTTGGACAGGTTCAAAGAAATCCGCACTAGCGTGAATCCGACTTTCGCCAGATTATACGGTATGAGAGTGTATCGTGGGGGTTGATGGGCTTCTCCCCAAGGCTAGGAAAGAGGGGAACGGTTTCCTAGATTGAGACAAGGCCATTGTTTCAGATGGGAGCACCAGCCAATCACTCCATGTCAATGCATCACTGACCCCATCTTACACTGGAGGACAAAAGAGCATGAGTTTTTCCGCATTGCAACCAGCGAAAAAAAAGGATATTCACATCCGGAATAAAGTATACAGGGCACCGATCACCGCCACCATGCCTCCACGAGCCCCTTACATAGTGTTTCTGCATGCTTAAGTCAAGTCTCTCTTAGAATTAGCAATTTTTTCAGGCAAAAAGTGGGAGTTGGGCTCGGATTGTGGAACCCAAGGTCCCAGCACCTCCATATGTTGATGGTATTTGCCAGGTAACTTAACTTGCTCTCGGGAGAAGACTCACTTTGAGCTGCTTGACTTGCACCTATTTCCACCATTTTTTTGACCTAGAAGACTAAATTTTACAAGTTAATCCAAGGCCTCTGCAGCCTTATCAGTATTCTTTCTTTGGCGTGTGTCAGTAGGTTGTGTTGCTGGCATTATGTTGGATTTTGACCTCGTGGGTGTTGGGGAGATTTTTTGTTTAGCGATGGTTGCGTTGTACGAAAACTCATGCACTTTTGTCCTCCGGGGTATGGTGCAAAGCGTCCCTAATGTGTACCAAGCCGTTGCATTATGTAATGCATGAATTTTACTAGGGGGCAGGGAATAATTGTTAGAGTTTTCACGAAGGTTCCATATCTACGACACAAACTACAACAAGGGACGTTTGGCGCAGGAGAAGTTTGTTTGGAGAATGTGGGAGAACATAAGAGTTGAAGCGGTGGTGTGTTTGGACAAAAGGTTAGGCGCAGCGGAGATGTTTTGAGATGATGCAGGAACTTGAGCTAGAGGTACTAAAGGTTTGGAACTAAGAGATGGAACGTACATGTGTCACACAACGATGTTAGCAAAACAGGAAAAGGTAGCAGGAACGTTTGGGAATGGAGGAACTCTGTCAGTAAACGAAACGGAGGTAAGGGATTAAGGGACATATTGTTTTGAGAGAAGTTTGAGTGTGGAAAGAAGGAGACGGCGATGGAATGAGTGTGGAGAACAACGACGAAGTTGAAGGAATGTTTTCTGTAGTCAACTTTGTGTATATATTGGACACCACTGGCGATGTTGAAAGAATAAGGACCAAAGTTACTCCAGACCATCATAACCTATTTTTTAGAATAATGACTTTAAAATGTCATAAGTCCGATTTATATTTAAGTCAAGGTTTTTTTACAACTTTTATTTCAGTTTAAAGCAATTTCAAGTTGTATTGGATTCACTTAAATGCAGGGAAGGAAATTATGATGATGTTTTATTACCGACAAATGCTTGATTTGTTGTCCTCAAAATAACAAAAGATCTAAGAGCAGAGGCAGAATTGAACGCTTGTTCTTCAGGCATGGTTTCCCATATATTTACCCTCTACCCCTATAAAATGCAGGCATTACATGATGCAACGGCCTTGGTATGGTGGGAGTCGTCTATAACGTAGACCACTGGGCGTTGCAAAATGTAATGCCTTATATAATCAGGATCAGGTATTTTTTATAACAAACCCAGAACTCAGGGGTTTCAACCTCAGGGTTTATTGCTACAATTATGATATTGATTTGAAATCATAAAGATTTCATATATCATATTATATATTTAATACATAAATAATGGATATATTTTTAATAATATACAAATAAGATGAAAAATATGGTTATTTAATATCAGTAAATATTACAAGCAATTGCAATAACAAATACACTTAGGTTTCAACTGCCTCACTAATGCGACGGTGTGAGTCATACCTTCTGCTCACAAGATAATCATATTTAGGAGACGCATATATTACTCCCGATCGATATGGATCCATAATCCGCTCAGTCCGTGCCCAGTATTTCCAGATTAATTCTTTTAACACCCCAACTAGTGCCTCAGGCACTAACCTTTCAAGTGATTCAAAATCATACTTGCAGTTTTCACGTGTATACCTCTTAGCCACGCCCCAGAAATACTCAATAAAATTGAGTTCGCAATGGAATGCAGGATAAAATATTACATCATGGCCAGCATTCAGGATAGCCTCTTCCACTTGAGATTTTTGATTGCGAAAGTCAAGCTGTGCTGCAAGAACTGCTCGTGCACAGCAGGTTCCTCCATTCAAACAGCGGGGATTAGGTTTTGTTGACTTGCCAGACGCTGACTTGATTGAACACTGAGTAAGAAAACGTTTTCCACTTATAGGCCATAAACCACGCTCCATAACTACTATCTTAAGACCCTTGGGTCTTCCATCTGGCAAAGCCAGTAACTGAACATAACCACCATCTGCATGTTTGTCATCAAGGACATATGTGTCGTGCATGATTTTCATCTTACTCCCCCCAGGCTCCAGATTCATTTCAGAGACACGAAGAGCATTGTCGGCAAACTTCAGATGATTCCTTGAGTTCTCAAAGGCAAATAGTGCCTTGCATCCAGGAAACTGTGCCTCAAAGGCAGGGATAGCTTTATTAATCACCTGGTCTAGCAATCTATCCCCAGTCCACCAGGTATCCCCTCCACACTGTAGTGTTACACAAGCTTCTCCATCCCCTAAGGGACCAATAGGGGTAAGGAAGTCTGAGATATGGAGTCCTTGGCCAGGTCCCTTTTTCCTTACTGGTTTGTGTTCAGAATGCACCCAGATAAAGTATTTACCGTCATTCGAGTTGAAGGTACACTCGTCTTGTATTACTAGAATAACTGGTTGGATTTCACCTGATTGATGGCCTGGATTAGAAACCTCGTGTAGGTTTTCATCCCATTTAATGAACTGACCCTCATAGGATGCTATTCTAGGGAGGAATACACTGTCGCGATATCGCTTAACATCTGATCTCTCATGACCATCATTGTATATACCCTTTCTGTACTCCTTGTACTTGAAACCGAGCTTCTGAAGCCATCTTCTAGCAGTGGTTGATGCAATCGTCTTCTCCACCTCCCTGGCAACGCTGTTGGTTGATCTGTTGGCAATATCAGAATCATTATCGGAATTTCGCCAGTGCATTACAATGGCTTTTGCAAGTCCATGTGCTGCAAGTTCTATTACTTAAAGTTAGATGGTTTTTAATGAGAGAGAAGCAAAGCTAGGGGGATTGGAAATTACTTACTATCACCAACATGCAGTATATATTGTCGTACTACCAGAATTGTACGTGGATCCTCCAATAAACTCAGAACCTTTCGATGTCTTCCCTGTCCAGGAGTTGGGATAAACTGCTTTTTGACCCACTGAACCTCATCGGACATGATACGGTCTCAGACACGGCTGCCCCATCCACCACAATCCGCCACCTGCTGGGCAAGAAGCTTACGAGACTGGAGTCGGGGTGTGATTCCAGTAAACAGATCTTGCCCTCTGAGTGCACGCTGCTCCTGCTTGATCTGAAGTTTTAAAAACCAAAACACGTGATAGTGCTATTTGAACCAAAGTCAGGGAGGTCGCTTCTCCTGAACACCTTTTCGATATAGGACCTTCTTACTCATAGACTTAAACGCAGCCTGAAGAATTCTTAAGCGACGGGAACAGGGCTTCATCAGCAAAAAAGGTCAACCTGAGTCCTGCCCTCCCTGTGCGCTGGACGTTGCGGGCGCATATAACGTAAACTCCAGTTCTGGGTGCGGACGCCCGCTTCGGCATCGTCAGGACGTGGTAGACGTCTGTCTGGATGCACCGGACGCAACCAGAAGCTGTCCCCCCCAGCAACCCTGCGCCCTGCGGGCAACCCTACTGTCCCGTTATACCCCATGCACCCCCCTGCATGCTACCCCTTTCCTGACGTCCTGCGACTTCAATCTCCTTCTCCCTAACAAGCCCTACAACCCCCCCCCACCGGGTTTCCTCCTATGTTACTGTGCTCCCTCCGGATTCCGTCCTGCGATCCCCTCCCTATCCCCTCTCCGTCCCGCACCCCCCCAGATACACTCCTTTTCACTCTCTGCCTCTCAATCCCATCCTGTATCTCCCCGCATCCAGCGAGCGTGCTCCAGACCTTGACCTTTTCCCTCACCACCTCCGGATCCTGATGTTTATTCCCGGGTGTCCTGCCGACGCCCCCAACAACCCATATTGTCGGCTGGACGCCCCCTGCAACCCATCTAGTCGGCCGGGCGCCCCTACAATTTATCACCTCCGCCGGACGTCCTCTACAGCCCATCTGGTCGGCCAGACATCTCCTGCCACCTATCCCTTTGACTGGACGTCCCATACAACCTCTCCTGTCGGCCGGATGTCCTACGATGTGCTCCTGGCTTTTGACCGTCCGCCTGAAACCTTTGCACGCCTTCTGAACCTACAGAACCTACAATTAGCCACCAGAAGACCTGCCCATGGCTGCGCATCTTCGAATCACCGGCCCGACACATCACGACGTGGTAGCCGCATATCATCTCCCGCCGACCACCCTCTCAGGGCCTCTACACTATTACAGTTTTGTTACTTCCGGGCTTCCGGGCTTCCGGCCGCCTTTGCTATCTGTATTATCTATTCTATTACTCCTCTACTATGCATACATAATATTATGATCATAGTGTAGTTATAACACAATCCCCCAAGTCCTCTCGGTCACTTTCTCCAACCTGCTCCCGCACATCCGCAAGTTCTCCCGACAGAGCTGACTCGACCCGTCCGCCCAAAGCATCCACTAGGTCCCCCGCGGCTGCCCCGCACCGATTCTGATACTTCGGGCTCCTGATCAATCCCAAATTCCTCCCTCAACGCATCATCATCATTGGAATACCCTGCTGCTCTCTCAGCACGCTTTCCCCGCTCCTGGGCAATTTTGGCCCCCAACGCAGTCTTGATCTGCGCAATGATTAAACCCTGAAAGCGCTCTCCAGTATTGTGCCATGTCTGTGTCTGACCTTCCAGCAGGCCTGCCTTTCTATTAGCTCACTTATCACCCGTCTCGAGTACTTGCGGTTTTCGAGAATATCCAGATGCCTTGGCCAAAAGGGATCCGGACACTTCTGAAAACCACATCTCCGCGCGGTTTATCTTACCTCTGGCATTAGAACGCGTGAAAACCACTTTATCGATAAAGATTCCAGTCCGCCAGCATCGCAGCGAATAGCACAGCATGGCCGCAGTCAGACAGATAAACGGACCGTCAATCTTACCCAGGAATCTCGCATCTGTCATCCCTCTCCTTTTAGGACTAGAATAAAATTGGGCAAAAATCACGCTTGGAATCTGTGGTCCTAGGAATCTAAGAGAAACTGCCTGTCCCCAGTATTGGATAGATTTTTTGGCTGGGGTCAGAGACAATCGTGAAAATTGTTGCACCACTATACCTCATATTTGTCCGGTGGGCAAAGGAATCTGTCTTCCTCTAGTAGGTATGCCACCCTTCGTGCACACCCCGCAGCATCC
>Ga0307517_10003443_pt1 | contig 24603 bp, 11 predicted proteins | sample 23_EM_MG_FD_194515 | JGI IMG/M metagenome (GOLD analysis project Ga0307517, IMG submission 194515) | Populus trichocarpa ectomycorrhiza microbial communities from riparian zone in the Pacific Northwest, United States - 23_EM | ecosystem: Host-associated > Plants > Roots > Unclassified | place... | reverse complement strand
CGGTTCGGTTCGGTTCAAAAAATTAAAAAAAAAATCGGTTTGGTTATTTATTTTGGTTCAAAACCGGACCGAACCGGAAATGCTCAGCCCTAACAATTATATAAGCCTCTAGTGGCCATTATATTAGTAACCAGGACTCGAACCTGAAATTATAAAAAAAACAAACTCTTTAATCTTAAGTTTTGATTACTCCATCACATATTAGATGATTGGTGGGAGCTTTTATTACCTCGCTGGGTACTAGTTCTAAATACATACCTAATAATGTCTGTAGCGGTGATGGCACATCTTAACTGTTCAAGAGATGAGCACTGATGCGATGCGATGCAACCGTATCTTTCATGACAAAGGAAGGATGAATTAATAACATATGGGTGCTTCATTATTGAGGTAGATTTATCTTAACTTCACCTGGTCTGCAAATTTAATCCTGGATGATGTCACAGAAGGACAGGAAATTTAAAAACACGCAAGAAAGTAATTATGTCATTTCTTTCTGGTGGAAAAGATAACTTCAACTTATGAGATGAAATTGACGTTTGCTATCCCTCTTCTGTTATCAGCCAATTTTGGTCCCAATATCGTCCACTTCTCTTTCCATTTCTTCTTTTGGGTCGCTTTGGAAAGGAGGGTTGGTGCCTGGAGCATGTGGCATGTTAACATATTTTGAGTTAACTGCTAGATCAACAATTTGTTCCAATTAGTGGAAGTTTTCAGACATGATACAACATTTGCATGCTAACAGAGATCTTATGCAGTTCCATCATGTGGAGTTAGTGTTATGCCAGTCGGAAAATTCCAAATCTAAGTTAGTCAAACTCCTATACTCGCAGCTAATTTCATATTTGGCTTCTCTCTTTAGAAACATCATGAACCCTGTTGGGCCACTCTAGCAAAGCTCCATTTGGATTGAGTTTACAGATCCAACAACATGAACAAAAAAGTAATGATAACTGCATGTATAGTCAACTAGGAATTATGATCCTTAAACTTACAAGTAATGCTCCAAACTAAGCTATCAAAAGATTCAAAACAATGAATTTGTTGTTTTACTGATTAGCCGACAACTGGGTTCCTATGCATAAACTTCGAAATGAAAAGTTTGTTTGGATCTGGATTCTTGTGTCACCAAACTCTCTGTTTCAGTGTTGTCTTCTATAGATATCTGTGCTTTCAAGGCGCAGCCTAAGAAAACGAAGTACCATCACAGTAAAAAATTCTGAAAAGAGAAGAAGCTTTTCTAAGTTTAATAATTCCTACCATTCAATAACGGATACCAACACACTTCTACACCTTCGCTACCATGATAGGAGAGCTTGTCACTTGTGGAAAGAGGCTTCTAATGTGTAGAAAAGCAACTTCCCTGATTTTAAATAAGGTTCTGTATGAACCTAAATAACCCAAAATTTCATTTAGAATATGGTAATTGGGACGATCATTTAAATTATAGAATACATAGCACTTCGCAAATTGTCACCTAAAACCAGCCACTTAGTCGCCCTATATTTCTTAGATTCAAAAATCACTCTCTTGGCTTTTGTGGGGAGAAAAAGGGAGCATTACTCAGCAGAAACTTCCATCACAGACAAACTAAAGAAATAATTTGGGAGTTGTTGCTATGGCGTACTGCTGTGCACAGTGAAGCAACATGCAGGTCCTAGGATGTCATCAGCACCTTGTGCAAGTAAAATCTACTAATCAAGAAATTTAGAGTGGAGACCATACCAAAATACCAGAGCCATAGAGCATTTACAAACAACTATCAATGCTGAAAATGTAATTGAAGAGTCTATTCAGATGAACCATATAAAATGCCAAATACAATAATTCATATTCATCATTTTCAACAACAGAACAAATTATTCTTACTCTTTAGTCTCTACTCCGAGTCTCCGAGGATCATCTTGTCCTCTACTGATATCTCTCTCCCTCTCCCCCAACCACACTATCCCAACTTTCTCCTCCACAATCCCATAAAAGCCACCATTGTGCAGAAATCACTAGTGCTTCTGAAAGTATGGATTGCAAAGAAATAGTAGAACATGGGTTGAAGATGAGGAGTGTCCACCATGAAGACTACAATAACAGAAGGGTATTCTTGAGGAGCTATCCTCTTCATTGTGGAGCAGCAGACAAGACAATCACTGAAGAGATGGTCAGCGCCACTAACAAGAACACTGAGAATAAACCCGTGAAGAGGATAAACTGAAGTGAAGGAAAGGTTCTGTTGCTGCGGAAAGCATAAGCTCCAGATCAGCTTTGAGGCCATGGGGCCCTAATTCAGAGGAAATTCCGTCCTTTTCTGCCTCCTCTTGGCAATTAGCCAATTGAGCACTTGTCAGAGAGGCACCCAATAGTGGAAGTCCGGTGCTTAGTTTTGCAAAAACTTGATTTTTGATCCATACCATCATCTTGCTAGATTAAAACGCTGCAAAACATTCCACGAGCTAAATTTCAGACACTTAGGCACAAGTTGGTGTAACAGAAACCACGATTTTTAATATCCTAAAGCAGACGCTAATCCTTGGGGCAAATTATCATACTTCTCTTTGCTAATCTAGCACTCATTCAATGAAGAAAATGGCAGCACCAAACCTAGTATAGAAAACACAAAATCCACTGGTTTACAAGAAATGAAATCAAGCCTAAACTATAAAAAAGATAATTAACTTTTAAACCACAAACACATTCTCATTGTCATATTAAAGCCCTAATATGCATGGCAATGCACAAACCAGACGGAAAGCTACTAAAGAAAGCACTCATTCAAGCTCACATAGAAACATGCATCCAAATTGCATAAGCAAATCAATGGTACAAACAAAAAAAAACAGAGAAATGAGATAATAAAAAAGAAAGACTTTTTGCCCCCATCTGCAAGATGCTATCTCATAAAATCAAAAAAACCCTGATTAACAATTAAAATTTTTTAAAAAATAAAAATTGCTAATGCATTATATTGATGCAATATATGTGTGTGTGTGTGTGCGCGCGCGCGCGCCTGTGGGTCTTCGTCAATCATCATAGGCATACTCTGTTGATCACTCATAACCTTATTACGCATAATCCCAGCTTCTTTTATTAGAGCCAAAAGAACGCACGAAATACAGCTGAGCGAGCGGAGGCGCCGAGTCTTTCCGCATGGAGAGAAAGCCTCCCGTGGCCGCCGCGGCGATGACGGAATTCAAAGGATCCTCTTTCTGGCGGAGGTATACCATCGAACAGTCAAAAGCGGAGACGAAGCCTCCCTCTCTGGAAGCCTCTGGCGTCCCCGTCGATCAAAATTGCCCGCCTGCCGATTTAGGGTTTTTAGTATTAATTAATAAATTGATAGGTTTTTCTTTATTTGGGCCTCTTTTTTCAAGTCCCTGGGATTATTCTGGGCCTAGCCCACGCTTTAGGCTTTGGTTTTGGACTTTTATGTCAAACAACCGGTCCATTAGATCTGCTTAAATTAAAATAGTGCTTCTATATACTAATACTACCACTACTACTATTACTAATAATAATAATAAAAAAATTCTGATGGATATAGCTTAACTGATCAAATTCTAAATTTGCTCCCTAGAGGTCACCAGTTTGAGTCTCACAAACCTCAGGGTCACTGAAGGCTTACATGGTAGTTAACCTAAAGGCCCGTGGGATTAGTCGATGTACACGCAAGCTGACCCGGATACCCATGTTAATAAATAATAATAATAATAACAATATATTATTATTATTATTAATTAAATGATAGGGTGGTTTATTAATATTTATTATATTATGACTTACGAATGCTTGTATTTCCTAATTTTTTAAATATCTTTGGTCAAAATCAATATGGAGCAAATCCTTGGAAACAAACTAGTTTAAAGGTGGATTGAAAAATAAGTTACTGATATATGATTAAAGTAAACACTAAGCATGTAAAATTACTATGGAAGGGTGTGAGCTGCTCTTAATAAAGTCTAGGTTCGTATAAAAACTATATATAATTAAGCAATAGTAGTTGTTTTCTCTAATTTTCACTGATGGAGTTGTCAAGACCTTTTTAAATAGCTAGATTTAACTCTCATATTTGTTACCTTTTTATAATTATAATGTAAAAATAATAATGTATCTGTGCCTTATGAAATACTTTTTTTTATTCTAAAGAAAAAATAAACAGAATCTTCACCCCCCAATTCAGTACTCCTACTAGTTACTTTTGTATATTTTTTCTTTCAATAAAATTTTTGGATATATAGGCTTGACTTGTGTGTTTTTTAGCATAAAAAAATAAATATAAATCAAAAAACTTATATAAATATTTAAAGAACGTGTAAAACAAAATAACAAAATTCCTATTTTCCCTACAGCAAATTTCTGGTTCAGTTCCCCTGTGATGCTAAGATAATCCAAGAAACTTCGACCAGACTGAGAACACAGTAGGCCTATTTGGAAACATAGTTGCGGTTATTTTTTAAAATGTTTTTTTTATCAAAATACATCAAAATAATATTTTTTTTATTTTTAAAAAATTATTTTCAAAATCAGTGCATCAAAACATATAAAAATAAATAAATTTTTTGCAAAAAAAAAATTGAATTTTTTTAAAAAACAAGTTGGCCAACATTTCTAAATGCTCCCAGAGTCCACGACCAGAACAAGGAGATGCTATGATAGCAATAAGATGCCACAAGCATTTCTCTAAACTAAGTTATCAGAATAATAAAAGTCCTTTTCATGTTTCATTGCTAAACCTTGACCAAATCAACATCGTTTCATCAACAATTTCACCTCTTCTGTCCTTTTGGCACTGTCTTTGCTTTTGACGTGCCTTCACGGGGATATCAGTATTCCTGTGCAGTAACTTGAAAATGAAAGTTCATATGGATGTAGATCCCCCTAACGGCAAACTATCTATTCTGTCTTCTACAGGCACCATAGCTTTCAGGAAACAATAAATAAAGGATGAAATGATATAAAGAATAGTACTGAATATGGCAGATATGATTGTCTATATGTTTTGCAGAAGTTTTGATAGCAATATACACCAACAGAGACAATCTACACTTTCCTAACCATGATAGGGTTTGGTTGTCTTGTGGCCGTGTGCGTGCTAATTACGTGTTGAGTAATCTAAATGAGTTTACGGATGACCTTCTGCGATGCAGCAAAAAATTTCACCGCAAATATTTAAATTGTGAAAATACTTAATACTTTCCAAATTGTCACCTCAAACCTTCTACTCTGTTCAATTTCCACGCCATATTTCTTGGATTAAAACAAGATAAAATCCATTGCAGACAAAAAAAAAATAAAGAAAATGAGGAGCATATTCAACTGATATGATCCATGGCAGAAAAAATAAAGAAATAATGATAGAGTTGTTGCTATAGCATACTGCTGTGCATGGTGACAAGCTCGGTTAAGCAGCATACAGGCAGGTCCAAGGATGTCATCAACACCTTGCACGAGGAAAACCTATCAATCAAGAAATTCAGCGAGGACACCGAAACAAAATATCATAACCAAAGAGCAATATTAATGATAAAATATATTTGAAGAGAGACTATTCATCTGGACTATATTAAAAGCCAAATACAACACCCCAAAATCATTTTCACTGATTGAATTAATTAATCGTACTCCTATGTCTCTACTCCCAGAATCATCCTGTCCTCTGTTGACAATTCTCTCTCTCTCCCCCAGCCACCCTACTCTCATTATTTCTCAATGCAATCCTATAAAAGCCAGCTTTGCAATCAGTAACATCATAAGCATGGATTGCAAAGATATGGAGGAAAATGGGACGGGGATGAGGACAAGGAGCTTCCGTGATGAAGATTACATCAACAGAAGGGCATTTTTGAGAAGCTATCCTCTTTATCACGGAGCAGAAGATGAGACAACCAATGAAGAGATGATCGGTGCCACAAACAAGGAAACTGAGAAGAAACCCATAAAGAGGATGATCATATCAGTAACTCATTGGGGTGAAGGGAAGGTTCTAGTACTGAGGAAATTCAAGCATAAGATCCAGGTTTATATCATAGCTTGTATGCCTGTCAGCTTTAAGCCCCCTACGGCCCTAATTTCAGTTTAAATCCAGTATTCTAGCCTTGTCTTCTTCAAAACTATACTGTTTGCATAAAATATATATATTATGTATGTAACAAATTACAAACATCAATACAGAATCTCTAATTTCTCAAAACGTGCAGAAAACAGGGTTCCTCTATTCATTAGCAGCAGCCTCTCTCGATCATTGATGTATAGATGAAAGAAGTCTGGAAAAAAAAGGGAAAGAAAGAAAGAAAAAGTCCACACATCAACATGGTTCAGTGAGTGAGAGCAAGTCTCAGACTACTTTTGGGTAACATACACAAGTTATCACATAACTAACAGCACTAGAAGTTAAAATTTTCAGGTGAAATCACTTTCTAAAATCCCCTCCCACTGCTCAAGGCATGACATAATTTCAACAAAATAAAAGAAAGAGCCCAAGGTGATATGGCATACATCGATGATTTTCTATAACTAATTTTAGCAGAAAGTGCTTCAGAATCTGGCGATCAATCAGTTATCAAAGAGAATGTACCATCAATAGACATTTACCAAAAAAAATGCCATGAAAACAAGTTTATAAAATGATGCCAAACAGTTTTTATCAATTCAATTTCATCACATAAACAATTTCATCACATGGGTGACATTTTACCCACAAGAAAGAAAGATGGAGCTTACTTCCACATACAGAGGCAACAAATTTCTATCTCAGAAAAAGATTATCGACACGCCCATCGTGAAGCATCCTACAGCAACCCAGGGGCTCAAACGTTCACCTATTTCAGCATCACCGAAGAAAGCACCAGAATGTCAGATAGTTGATCACTGAATTGCCAAAGACCTATAACGATTTATTTGCCGTTCTAATTTTCTTCTTCATGGTTTGCATGATCATTAGTTTCACAGCAACACCGACTAAATAAGGATTTTTTGTAATATTGCTCCACAGTTTTAACAATTAAATGTACAACTTGACAGTAACTAACTTAAAAGTTAAAACATTTAAACTTGATTTTTAATCCTAATCCAAATCCCAATGCTGTGAACTTGAAAAGTTTTAGTACCCGTGCCAGAAACCCACTTTGATTAACACCAACTGCTAAGAGATCCAATTATCAAGATTCCCTTCCATTCTTTTTAACTCCAATACTCCTTCATCCCCCTACCAGCATCATCAAATTACAACTGCCTGTATCTCTATCTCCTTACTATGAGTCCTATCCCTATTCGCACCCAACTTTTACCAGGTGAACCAATACCTGGATAATTTAACCCTCTACATGATTAATTTCCCTCATTTTATTTATTGATAATAAAATTATTATTTTTATCTTGCTTGCACTTTGTTAATTTTTAAAAAGGGAAATGGCCCAGCCTATCCTTATATAATGGGGTAAGTGCCTAATCTGTCATTATATCCTAAATGAGCCAATTATGTCCTTATATATTAAGTGAGTTTCCAATCTATCTTTATGATGACTTTTTTTCTAGTAAAATCATCAGGTGTGATCTGTCGAGTGATCCAGCCAAGTACAAGCACCAAACCCATTTTTTTCTTCTTTTCTCTTCTTCTTATTTGTTCCCTCTATCCCTTCTTCCTCTCCTACCCCATTAAATAAGAACAGGCTGGGTCATTTCCCCTTTTAAAAAATGTTGTTAGGGAACTTTGTTTTTGCATCCAAAGTCCAATATGCAAATGTTCCATATGACACTTCATCTCTGTTAGAATAATATAGAACAACATTGATCTCTTTATATACTTTGTTATATATATAAAAGGCTTCTTGAAAAATTAAATCCATACTGTTAACTAATTGAAAATGGAGAAAAATAAAGAGATGTTATGCCCAAAGAAAGCAAAAGAAAATATTCCACTAATTGATGGTAAGGAATCTTGGTAAGGAAGCCTACCTATTCTAGCTGCCTTCCAAAAGAAACCACGAAATCTGTCAAAAAGTATATTACACTGGTTAGTTCCATAATCATCGATACATGTTAGCCACGCACCAACAAAACTCCTGTTAATATAATTATCTCTTTACAATGCTAACTCGCACCATACATAGAAAAAGAATATATCGATTGTATAATCACATGTATTTTGGGTGAAACGAGAACAAATGATGACCTGGAGGATTAGAGATAACTGATTTCACAAAGTTCTAGGATAATACGCTCAGTTAAGCATGTAGATAAAGAAGATACTTTTTTTCTAGGGGTGGTAATATTCCAGAGATTTTGGAGGCCCCTCCCTGCTGTTTTATGTGGAGGGGACTGGGCATAAGTTTTCCCAGGCTAAGCAAGGATGAAAATTACTTTAACTTCAAGCAAGAGTAATCATTCATTCATGCCCATGACCTATGCCTGATTATGAGGTTCCAAATGATATGATCATTGGATGATGACAGAAAATTGGAAGCACATAAAATCTGCTCTCTTGGTTGTCGCTTTGTTTACAGTAGCAATTCTCTAATCTCTTGTAACAGATTCTACAATAACAAAACCATCTAGTTTCGTGTGAAATAGGGTCGTGTTCAGCATATTATTAGCTATGGTATCTGTGATGGTTGTCGAAGTTGTCATTTAAAATTTTCTTTTTCTTTTTTATCATGGTCATTGGTAGACTTTTAAGCTCAGGGAATCAGGTGTTATAAATCAAGTGCTCCCATTTTCATACAATGTTATTACATGAATGAACTTGAACAGAACAAATTAATGTACAGTGCTTTAAAAAAGAAGTGTTTTTTCCTACTTCACCTCTTGTTTTGGATTGGATACCAACCAATTTTACAGCACCAGGAGCAGGGATAAAATAAAATTGTTAGCTGAGGCATAGATGCCAGAGCCATCTCCAACGATTCCCAACATGTTAACAACCCCACTTATTTTGTCTTGTCCCATTGACTGGTGGAAAGGAAGTGATGGGGATTCTCATGTTCCACTCACTGAAATTTACCCTACCGAAGAGACTCAATTTAAAATGTTCTCCACAAGAACAGATAATCAGCAGGTTCGGCACTGCTATTAAACATGTTTCATTGAGGACAACATAGCACGACTTAAGAAATAGCACTAAGCAGGCCTTATGCTTTCAAACTGATGCTATAGATCTAAAGTCTCTGTGAATCTTAGACCCTAGAAGTCCCTTGGGCAGTGCCCTCATAGAATCTGCATCACCAAGGCTCAACATTTATTTTGTGCAGAAACTACAAGCTATAGTGATTGGCCTTTCGAGAGGTGTACTTTTAGGTGATTGAAAATTCCTCTTCAAACCTTATCGTTTTTGCTGGATGCTAACATGCCTGAAATAATTACCGTGGGCTTAGAAGACCATTATGAAAATGTAAAACCTAATAGCAGAGCAAGAGTATATAACAGCATAACAGTTTCAAGATGGGGATGGTTAAATTGTAAATCCAGTAACATTATTGAGTTTGGAAGATCCAATGGACTTTCAGTTCATCTTTGTTAAGCTATCATTGGTTTGGGTTATGCTCAAACTACACAAAAGACTGGTGCCACTACATTTCTGCAAATCTTATCACATGCTAAATGAGAAGATTTAGCAGATAAGAGTGTCCAAAGCTAAGAGAAGTTCAGTTATATGTGCATCTATTTTATACAGCATAAAAAAGGACTGATGGAAACCTAGTACTATTTGATGGTGAAAATTGATAGAATTCAGGAGGTTAGTGCCACCCACTTGAAACTAGTTATCAAAAACAGAAATTTTCATTAAAAAACCAAAACAAAAGTATATGCATAATCTTAGATTTCTAAAAAATGTTGAAAAGAAAGAGGGAAAAAACAGCCGACACAACCAAACTTTACATAATCTAAGTTTTCTAAACTACATACATAGCTAGACAACGTTGCAATACAAAGCAACTAATTTTTAGAGTTAACGAGCAATCAGCAATACACTCTTCAATCATCCCCTACACATTTAATAAACCCACAAAATAAAATAAAAAAAGTGAAAAAAATGGACATACCCATTTCTCTGTTCAAGGATTGCTGGAAAGTGCATCTTCACAAATGTGCATGTACAAATCCCCAACAGCACCACTGTCAGAAACGAATGGAAATTGAACAGTGCAGACTGAAAAAAGAAAGAAAACCCACGTCAAGAAAACAGAAATAACAGGTTAACAATAACAAATTTTGATTTAAGTTACCATGTCTTGCTTCTTATTTTTGAACCGACGCTGATGGCTTCTCTTCCTTCAAATCTAAAAGTTACAGTGCAGCTGCCTAGCAAACTAAATCAATGAACGAAGAGCATCAATGTTTGGGCAGATTAGATTAGGGCTTTGCGACAGAGAAACTTGAGTTAGGATTACCATGCAGCAAATTTTCCAGATTATGGATCTTCAGAAAAGTCGTTAATAAGAAACCGCGAGGAACCGCTTTTCTTGCTTCAATTCAAAGCCAAAAGGTGTTGTAACGGGCTATCAGCAGCAGAAATATCAGTTCAGTAAGTGAATGGAGTTTTTTTGTTTTCAAAAAATGGTAAAGCAACATATTTAAAAAAAAAAATCGGTGCCTAGCATGCATTCACATATTATATACTTTCGTACTGAATCAATATAATTTTTTAAAAAATATAAAAAATATTAAGAGTAATTGTTTTAATTTTTAATAGTGTTATTAAATTTAATTAAACATTCATTCAATTCTTTTTTTGTCAAACTCAAGTAATATAAGTCTAGCAATCATATCCAACTCAAGCTCCTTGAGTTTGAAATCAATGTCAAACACAAGTATTTTAGATTTAGTAATCATGGCAGACCCAAGCTCCTTAGGTCTGACAGTCATGCAAGGTCTGAGAGCCTTGAATCTGGCTTGTTTGTCAGATTCAAGTAAACATGGGTTCGATGCAGCTTTTTGAATTTAAAAATAATAAAATAATACCAAAATACCAAAATATCCCCCATGATTATAGAAAATTACACAAACAACAGTGTGAAAAAACAAAACTACTCTCGTATGCAAAGCTTATTTTTTTCTTTTCTAAGGCTAAAGATGTATTTTAACTATTTAACAATTTGTGAAATGTCAAAAAAACCCTTGAACAACATATATTAATTTTGTTAATCTTGGAGGTAGAATTGTATTTTTACTATGCAAATAATCGTGAAAAGAATACCAAACCCCCGCTCAAACGTTTAATGACCAATGAGCCTATGAAAAATACTAAAATACCTCCACAACTAGGGTTTTAATTTTTTTCAACCAAATGACAAAATGATAATTTAATTTTATGTGAAAAAACAACATTAGCCCCATTTTAAGCTTCCAGAGCTTGGAAAATCCATTATGAAAGTCTATTATGGATCGTGTCTTGTTTCAAGGTACACTTACATAGGGTTGTCAGACCTAAGCTATTTGGACAACAAATTCTCAATGTCGACGTTGTTTTAACCCAAACTAGAGTTAAAAGACTCCATGCCTATAATTCATCTTCATAGTGCCTTGAATCGTTACAACACTCGCACTTAACTCCCTTTTCACAAGTGCCAACATAATCTCGACAATTCTCAATGTTGTCGTTGTTTTAACCATTACCTAACTCTAGCGCAAATGTAAAACAATGAACTGTCAAAAGCTTAAATCGCAAAAAAAAAAAAAACCAGGGAATGAAATGAAAAGATGGTAACACGTGGAGTTGACCTATATAACCTGCAAAATCGATGACTTGGATAATGGATATAATAACCACAATGAGTTAATCCGACTGGAGAATCTACCTCTTTCCTTTTTCTTCATTTATTCCCCTTCAGGTTGGGCCTTGACTAAGTCTAAATTGACCTCGAGTTTGATTAAAGAATGAAGATAAAGTTTTAAAAATAAATAAACATTTAAGAATAAAATTAAAAAAATATTAGGTGAACCTCCTAGATCGAGGTCATTTATCTCAACTCGTAACCCATGAAATCATATACTCAAATTCAATAAAAAAGCTCAATTCCCAACCTATTTCAATGTTAGAGGATAAAATCGTAAAAAAAAATCTAAATTAATAAAAATTGCCAAAGCAATAAGAATTGCAAAAAAAAAAAAATGAGAATCAAATTACATAAGAAAAAAAGGGAAGGGGAATAAAATTGTAAAAAAAATTAAATTCTAAAAATCATTAAAACAAAACAAATAATAATTAAAAGAATGTGAACCAAATATAACAAATAAAAAAAATAAAAGGAGGATAAAATTGAAAAATAAATAAATTTTAAAGGATGAAATTGAAAACAAATTAACTTAAAATGGGGGATCATGCAAACCCATATGAATTTTCTAAACCTAGATTAATCCCCTAAACTCGCAACCTGTAAAATCCTAGACTCAAATTCAATTAAGAAACTCAATTCCCAACCAATTTAATGTTTGAGGGTAAAATCATAAAAAAAAAATCCAAAACAAAAGGAATTGCAAAAAAAAACAAGAAGGGTCAATTTACATAGGAAAAAATATTGAAGGATGATGAAATCATAAGTAAAAATTATCCAAAATAAAATATGCAACAAACAAGAGAATAGGATCCAAATCTAAAAGATAAAAAAAATTAAAGGAAAATAAAATTGAAAAACAAATCCAATTGTATAAACCATTTTAAATAAAAACAAAATAGTAATTAAAAAAATATAGATCAAATCTAAAGAAAAAACAAATTGAAAGATTGGTTTGAAACTCTAAAGGTTGGTTTGAAATTCTAAAGTGTCACGCATGAAAACCAAGGTGAAGAGACAAAAAAAAAAGAAACAGAAGTTTATCAGTGCCAAACTAGAGTTCAAAAAGCCACATCCGATGATGTGAAAGGGAGAGGCTATCGAGACGAATCCAATCACACCAAAAAAACTCATTGTTGATTGTCGTAAGCCTTTGCACATGTCACTCGAAAGTGAAGAAGCGCCTAATGCACTATGTATGCGTCAATAATTTTTTTTAATATTTTATATCTATTAAAAGACTAAATTTTCCTTTAAGTCAACATAAATATAACAAAAAAAACATAGTGAAAAGACAAAATAACTACTGGACAAGAGTTTTGATTTTTTTTTTCTTTTTAGGGGTATCATTGTCATCTTACTATGTTAAATAAAAAGAAAAAATGAACATGACCCTGAATGATAGTTTGTTTATTTTTTAAAGGTAATTAAGTAATTTTACCGTGCTAAAAAATAAAAAAAAACTAAATATTTCCCGGTCAATATCATAATAACTAATGAACTACGTGGAAAGATTGAATTACCCCTAAAAAAAATTTATTTATTTTTCTAGAAAAGATAAAAAAAAAAAAAAAAACATTGCACTACCGGGATGAATAATAAACTAAACCTTTGGCCACAATGTATTTACCTTCTGTTTTAGTTTTTTTTTTTTTTTTTTACAAATATATATTATATATTTTTATGTGATATCAACGAACACGACATGTTAATTTTACATATTCATAATTTATAATCATCAATGGATATAATTATCATATTTTTATAACTATATCTTAAACTTTAATCATACATTAAAATTAGAAACTTAGATTTTTAGAATTTGAAATATGATATCAAAATAATAAATATATATCATGTTTTTGTTATTTATAAAATAAAATTAAAGGGTTAAACAATTAGGTTTGCATAATAAGGTTTAAAATGATTAAATAAACAGTAAAAACACTTGGAACCTTGACACAATCGGATCCCTTTTTCATCATGTTCGCTCCGACTCCAATTCCAACGGACAATCTGTCCTCCGACAAGTCCACTTGCAAATTGCAATTGCTCCAGGAGCCGCCAAGCAGAGGCTAAAGGCAAAAGAGAATTTTAGTTGATCCTGAGCCCCGACAATGGAGTTCTGTCCTCTATGAAACGACAACAGATTACAATAACACCGTTGGTTGTCAAGGCTTTGCATGGACTAATTTGTGTCACTGAATTTTCTTGATCTAAACCAAAACCCATTCAAGAGAATGCCGAAAGAAACTCAGGAGCCAAGCAGAAGAGGCAAGGAAATGAAGAACACAGAGAGAGAATAAGGTATTTTTTATTACAACATCTCCCGTAGAAACAGGAAATATAAATTTTTAAATTACAAATTAAGCTACTTCCCTCAAAAGAAAAGAAAAGAAATTGGATTTCTCATTCCATCTATGCTATGAAATCTTGCTGGACCTGCCCGAAAATTTTAGGCCAGGTTTTGGAGTCAATGGGAGTCTAATCCGAAGCAATCTTTAACCCACCTGACCTTTCAAAATCTCACCTTAGCAAAAAATGAAGTGCTCGTTGCAAAACCAAGAACTTTTTTTCCAAAGAATAGGACACCTAGTGAGTGAAAAAGCAGCGTTCCTCCTCCTATGTTCCGATCCTTTCAAGATTTTCAGATACAATTTTCATCCTAGGGCGAACCTCAGAGTCGGCTTCGGTGCAAGCAAGAGCAACATGAAAAACCGCTAGCACCTCCTTTTTTGCATGTACTTCTTGGAGCAACATTGAATCAACCATGTCTGATAAAGGGTTTTCATCTGCAAATCCCTTTCTCACCCATCTCACCAGGTCTGGAATTTCTATCGAAGTGGACGTGGTTGGTGAAAGCTCAGGAGATTTTCCAGTAAGCAACTCGAGCAAAACAATTCCAAATGAATACACATCCCATTTTTGGGTAGGTCTGTTGCCCGAAACACGAGCCTCTGGAGCACGGTAGTTGTTTGTTCGCTCTGTTTGAGCTGATTTTAAGTAAGGGAGTGCTCCGCCCATAAAGCCGCCCGAAGAGGAGGGATTGTTGCCAGTGATGCTGATCAGTCGGTTGAGGCCAAAATCAGAAATGTAAGGTTGGAATTCGTTGTCGAGGAGAATATTAGATGGCTTGATGTCTCCGTGGACAAATTTTCTCGGGCTGCATTCGTGAAGGTAGGCTAAGCCCCTGGCTGTCCCCTTGGCAATTCTCAGCCTGGTTGACCATGACAGACTTGTTGAAGGCTGACCATTTTTCCCTGTCAATTAATGCTGTTTATTAGTGCCTATACCTTCACGGTTAAATTGTAAGTGAGGATTCAGAAAATGATCATTACAGAACTTAGAGATTACGCAAAATAATCAAAACTATAACAAACACCTAGAGAAGGTGTCATCAATGCCTGCTATAGCAGATAAACCAGATAAGACGTGATGCAGATTCTCCATTGTTCTGGCATTTATTTACAATCATGGACCCAAATCAAGAAAATAAAATCAATGTCTAATTTGTTTAAGTATTTTATTCTTCATTTTTCTAACATTTATTATCCTTCATGGACCATGCCAAGGATATAAGAACAAAAATGATCACCCATGTGGATGCTGGATGCAGAGGAGCCACTGTTAACTCGAGTAAAAAAGGACTGGAAAAAAATAAACCATGTTTGGTACTATATATTATATCATAAATTTGTAATGGATCATGAATGCCATCTGCTTCAACATATGCATTTGCAGACTACTAGCTGAATGTATGGTATACTGCATATTTATTTTGATGGGTCTTGATCAGAGTTAAGAATCTTAAATGTCTTCTAGTTCTTCTGACAGCAAGCACAGAGCACCCAGGAAGGTGCTACAGAGAATGATCATGAGTCACAAATTTACAGTAAAGGGGACTTCTATCAATTGTTTGGAGCAAAAACAAGAAAGATTATAAAGATCACTCTTTTGGGATAAAGTTTAACATTCAGATAAAAGTGGGAGAGAAAAAGGAACTTTTGACAAAGTTGAAGCATGCACCTATGAAAGAAACTTGAGGCGTCGAGATTGATTTCTCGAATACATGAGCTTTGAAAAAAATCCTACAGGAGGAACAAGATGGAGGACATACTGTAGTTTTGACTGCATGCTAGCATTTATGGAATCTCGGTGAATGCTCGCCTAAAGAAGAATCGGTGGGGTCAAACTGTACTAACGCATCGCATTGTGATTGGAATGCTAAATCCCCCACCATCATCGGTACTCCATCAACCACTTCAGGTAATGCGTGGCCAATGATGAGGGACCTACCAATTCGGTGCATCTCAAAGGCAAGCTACAGTGTCATCGTAACCCGCGAACCCACGACAAATAGAAATACTCCTTGAAGAGAGAATCATATCCTTCCTAATACTAGTATTATATAGTGAGAATTTGCCTGGGATATGTTGGGTCAAAATAATTTTTAAAAAATTAAATAAAAATATTAAAAGTAGAGAGATGTTTTTATAATATTATTAAATTTAATCAAGTAATTTGATTTTGAAATTTGCTAACCCGGTTTCATGCCTAGTTTAAGTTTTATTAAACCATATGAGAGCTGATTCAAAATGAATCAATCAATTTAATGTGTCTAAAAAAAACTTGAATAACCGGTAAAAACATGACATAGCTTTTAAAAAAACTTTAAGATGATATTTTTTTTAAATACTCAGACGATGCTAGATTGAATTGACCTCGATCACCCACATGGATCATGGATTTCAATGAGTTTAATAACTTTTTTGTTTTTTAAAATTATTTTTATTTAAATTTATGATAAAAATAGATGTTTGCAAAATCAAGCATCAATCATAAAATAAAATGTTTATTTGAGATTGTGATAACCTTATAGAAAGTAAACAAAAATAAATCATGAATTCTATTTTCCATTCAATCTAATATTGAAGAAGAGTGAAATAAAAAAAAACAATTAAAAAAAATTAAAGGACCAAAAACTAAAAAAAAACAAATTGAATTTGATAGGTAAACCAGTCAAACCTGTGAATCGGGTAATCCAAGTCAATAAGTAAACCCGCAAACCAGGTAATGGACTCCAATGAAACTAATAATTTGTTTTTTTTTTCTAAACTATTGTTTATTTAACTATATGATAACAAAAATAGACGATCATGAAATTGAGCGTCATACCAATATTGAAACTTTTTTAAAAGATTATGATAACCTCATAGAAAGTGAAATAGAACAAATTATAAAACTCAATTCTCAATCACAATAAACACATGATATAAATACAAAGTTAAAAAAATCAATAACCAAAGAAAAAAAAGATATAAAAAAAAAACAATATAGATTATTATTGTAATCCACAATACTAATGATGTGGGGAAATAATGTTTTCTCCACGACTTTTAACTTTATATTTAATTTAATATAGTCTAATCATTTTTTTTGGATTCCACGGAATTCTCTCTTTTTTTATCTTTTTTTAAGGTGTTTAGAAGTGTAGTAGTAGTTGTTTTTTAAAATATTTTTTTGCTTGAAAATACATTAAAATTATATATTTTTATTTTAAAAAAATTATTTTTGACATCAACACATCAAAATATTTTAAAAAAACACACTTAGTAGCTAGACACCCCCGATAACACCGGGTTCAAACCCAGGGCATGCACCATGGGAGCATGGCGGTGATCCACAGCGCCAAAAGCGAAGATCTGACTTTCCTAGATTCCATCTAGCTCAATGCATAAAGTCAAATATGAAATACTAGTTTTTGAGATTCTAAATCCAAGATTTGTCACTTCCCATTCCATTGATTACTGAAAAATTTAAGTAATAGACAACAAAAAATAAAAACCCTCAGCCCTCGAACCCCTTTTTTACTCTAAATTCCTCTCCCAAGTTTAAATCCAGCAAGATGGGACTAGTCTGGTATGCAATGGAACAGTATTTCTCTTTTATTTGTGAATGGAAAGGAGAGACCAGGCATTGCATTAACAAAGGGAAAGAGACTAGTGAGTGAGAGGCACTGCCTGCCTACATAAAGCATGGCCTGTAAAAAGCAGTGCACTTGACTACTTGAGACGAGGCCAAGGGGGAGTGAGTGGGTGATATACATCCCAACTGGTAGGCCACACGCCCAATAATGTCCGAGTCATAATGGCCATTCCCATTCCCATTATTTAAGCCCATTTATGATCCCTAATTGATGTTCCCTCTGCTGAAAGGAACAATAACTATTGCACCAGTACCTCCCTTGTCTACTAACTGTTTGAAAGGGAGTTTTAATACACACACACACACACACACTTTGATTCTCAAACATCCTCTTGACTCTAGCTTTTCGTGCTTACAACTCCCCTCCTCGTCCGTCCCACAACAGTTAGATTAGCCGTCAAGTCAATTAGTTTATCGAGAAATCTCAAGTTCGAGCTGGTTTTTTTTCATGAAACAGAAGGTCTTAAAAATATTGTGTTTAAAAACAAAGGTATTGAGTTTGTGTTCAAATCGGAATAAAGTTGGACAAAATGTTAGAAACATGTGATCCAACTTGAACCTGATGTTACAACTTTCGGTTAAAAGAAAAGGTTTGGTTTAGTACAAAAAGTCAATGGCTTTTAGGCTCTAGCAATGAATAATTCATGAAGGATCAAAGATAATGCAACTTAGACATATTGTAAAAGGAACAAAGAGAAAAAGGAATACAGACCTCGAAGAGCATTAGCCAAGTTGCCATTGGAGATGAAATCACTGATGAGAAGCTTTTCATCTGGAGCCCAGTAATAAGCTCTCAACTTGACAACATTTGGATGCTTAACCTTCCCAATAGCCTGCGCCTCCGTTACAAACTCTTTGTACCTCTGCTCTCCTCCCTCGCCAAGCCTCCTCACCGCCACCGGAATGCCATTTCCGAGCACGACTTTATACACTATCCCCAACCCGCTCTTCCCCAACACATAAGCAGATGCTCTTAGCAATTCATCAAGCTCAAAAGTAAAACCTTTATCGATCGCCACCAGCTCTCCTTCCGGCTTCCCTCTTTCTACTTTTTCCAGATCTTCCAATTCAGAGTCATCGTTTCGAAGCCCATTACCACAATAACATAGTGAACACGAGTGTGATTTCTCATTGCCACCAAATTTGCTTTTCCCAGCGCAGCTACAACCATTAGAATCATCCTTCTTTTTCCAGTAAATATAAACTATAACTAGACCAAGAAACGCCACACCAGCTGCGTCAGCTACTGAGATTAATATTATCAAACCGGGACTTAATCCTTTTCTAGGACTGTTATCAGAAACCGGTGCTGAATTCTGAGTTTCAGACGAGCTATGTGCGGGGTCCTTGCAAGATTTCTGAAGAGGAAACCCGCAAAGCAAAGGATTGCTGAGGAAAGCAGTCGGTCCTTGGTTAGCAAAAGACCCTGTTTGAGGTATCTCGCCGCTGAAATTGTTGTTTCGCAGATCAAAACTCACAGTAACAGGCAAATTTCCCAGTGATTTCGGAATCCTACCCGATAAATGATTGAAAGAAAGATTTAAAGTATTGGACAAAGACTTAAGCTCTCCCATATCGTTAGGAATGGATCCATTGAAATCATTAGCAGAAAGATCAAGCTGCATTAAATTATCCAATTCAGGCCAAATCCCAGCTGGAATTGGACCGGAGAATTTATTTTTCGCTAGGATCAACCTCTGCAACTGCTTGCAGCTATTTAAATTTTGAGGCAAAGAACCCGACAGCGAGTTGTTGGAAAGGTCAAGATTTTGAAGACGAGGGAGGTTACAGATGAAAGGAGGGAGAGAACCAGAAAGATTGTTACCGTAGAGAAAAAGACTGTGAAGTGAAGTAGCGTTAAGCAGCTGGTCAGGTATTGAACCGTAGAAGTTGTTGTTGTGGAGATTAAGTCTCCGAAGATAAATTAAGGTGCCAAGCTCGGATGGAATGTAACCGCGGAGATTCTTGCCGGAGATTGCAATGCCAACAACACGAGGGTCCGGTAACCCGGTTATGTTCATGCAGGAAATGCCAGTCCAGTGACATGGATTTTGGTCATCTTCGTTCCAGTCAGAGAAAGCAGAGCCAGCAGAACTTTGATCAACGGCTGATTTTAAGGACAGGAGGGATAAGCCATCAGCTGTGAGGGAGTGGCTGGGTTTGGTGCTGAATAGGAAGTGAAAGAAGAGAAAGAGCAGCGTTAACGAGAGGTTTCTCTTCATCACGGTGTTTTTGTTTCGGAGAGGAGTAAAATGAGAGAGTGGCATATACTTACAGTGGAAACTATAAGAAGGAAAAGAAAGGCAAGTGATGCTGGAGGGTGTGGAGGTGGTTGGGAGTGAGAGATTTATGAGAGGAAGAGACTTGAGAAAGACGAGATTTTGATTAAAATGGGGTCCACCTGAGAAAGGACTTCCGAGGGGAGTAGAAGAAAAGCAATGACGCAAGTGCTTTCTGATTAGAGAGTTTGGTCTCATGCATGACACTGATGTTTTTATGCGTCTATGTTTCTCTTCTTGTCTACATGACCTGGAAGGAGGAAACGGTGGAAATTTCCTTGGATAATTTTTTTGTGACTTTCTGCCATTTTTAAGGCCTGCTTTTAGTTTGCTGTTGAGCTAATCATGGGGGTGCACCGATCATGGCCTGTTCTCGAGTGATTTGTTAGCCGAAAGAATTCGCGAGCTGAAGGTGATTATTACGAGACTACAGATAATTCTTGATGACCAGCTGGTGTTTTTGATCGCTTGATCACCAATTAATTTGATCCTTAATTATTTTAATCTCTTAATGGAGAAACCACAAAAAGGTTTATTTTCATGAGAATTGAGAGAGGATTTAAATAAAATATACATTAGAATGCATTTCTATATATATATATATATATATATATATATATATATAATTTGAAAAAATGTTGTCTATTCAAGTGGAGTTTTGGGATTTGCAAGAATTTTGGGGTCTTCTTTCGCAGAGATAAACGGCATTGTATCATGTCAAGTAGTTAGTCTCTATGCCTATATTTCTTGACAGAGACCTACCTAATCTGCTCCCATCCTTGTCAAGAAGAGAAGAAACAAGATTTAACAAGTGACTAAAAGGGACCTACGATCGATCTGTAAGGTACAGACTTTTCGTCAAGTTACAAATACTTCATCCGTAGGCAACTACTATACTGGACAGACAACGTAAACAACACAGAAAACATACTAACATAGTGACTACCTAACTGTTTCTGTTGTTCATATTACTTTTTTGTTTTTACAATGTTTCAAGTTGCTGTCGATGTATTATCCCAAATAATAAATACTACAGATAAAGAGTAATTTACAGTACATGCTGCAAAATACATTTTCCAGGACGATGAATTAGATCGGTTGTGTCTGGGAGTGTGGTTATGGTTCCTTTTCAAAATATTTTTTACTCAGAAAAGTATGCTAATAATATTTTTTTTATTTTTTTAAAATTATTTTTGAGATCAACACATCAAAATGATTTGAAAACATCAAAAAATTATTAATTTAAAATAAAAATTTTAATTTTAATTTGTTTAAAAAACACTTCAAAGATAATAGTGTCAAACACTTTTATTGAATGTTCGTGACCCAACTTTTATAAACAAAGTTTAGAAAAAAAGAGCTCAGTTTGGGTTCAGCTTGCAGAATGAACCCAACTACCACCATAGACTAACCCAATATATTTTGAATTTTATTTTCTTTAAACCCTTAGGTGTCACTGGGTCATTAAAAAAGGGTGTCGATGAGAAACAAGATAATATACTTTTTTTTTTTTTTTTGATAATATACTTGATTTGATTGGTAGATGGTTGGTCTCGCCTCTTATCAAAAATACATGCATTTGGTGAGATTTTCTTGTGCCACTAATCGAAGTATAATCCATAATCCGTCGAAGGATTAACGCAGCCGTTCCATCTCTAAATTCCTCCTCGGATCAATCTCTTTCATGTAACCACCTCCACTCCCCCACACTAACAAAAATTAACATGGTAATGATAATAATAACTTGACTGACACTCCTGGTTCACATTTTTCATGTACTTGTCCGATTTGTTAGCTTCCAGTAGGGGCATTATTAGTATTATTTTACAATTCTTTTATCGAGAAAGAGCTGAATGATTATATCCCACTCTCAATCATGAAAGCATGCTTCGAAGCTAATAAAGAGAGAGACAGATGCTCTTTCCAGCTCCTATTATTGTTTTCTTGTGACTTGTTTCAAGAAATCAAGAGTGATCGAGCTTGATTTTGAGAATAAATACAACATAATTTACACATCTGCATTGCATGTCAAGTGAAGGCAGGTATTATAGTGATAGCTCATACAGCAATAACATGTCGGCCGTTGATCTTTACTCCAACTGGTCCCTTCATACACAAGAAATGAACATCAGGAGAGATGAATAATTTAGAGTCGGAAACCGCTTGCCTTTCGAGTTAGGAAGCAGAAATACCTTGTTCTTTTCTGTAGTACGAAAATGTAAACAGCGCGTGACGGCAATTTCCTACCTATAGAACATAAACATAGAGTTAGGATTGGATTACAAAATCCTTTGCTTTGCATTGAAGGAATGCGATTGATGTGGCATGGCATGAAATCTTTCCCTCAAATAGCATTTGGTTTGGTTAATCAATGTGATCATGAGAAACTTTGATGCCATTTATTACCCCAAAATAGGTTTCAGTTTAACACTCATCGCACACACAATAGCACACACCAGCCGAGGAGCCCCCACATTCTAAGCACAAACTTCTCAAGTTGTTACTGTGTAAGTGTGTAAAAAGGCATATCTAGAATCGCATTCCTCAAGTACCGAATCCAAAATATTCATTTTCAAGATTTTAAGCACACGAGAATTTAAAAATACCAGGATTCCATGAGGAAAGTCTACTTGACAATTTGAAATGCGATGGACAAAAAATAGAAACAGAGCTACATTTTGGAAACAAGAGCAGTGAGGCCCCTACTTTATGCTTCAACCATCTGGTCCGGCTCTGAAGTTTCAGCTGACACAACTGGATAGTATTTGTAGTGGAGCTCTGAGACATCATCGCCAGATAGTTTCGTCCATCCATTTGCTCCCACATAATAAACTGTATGCAAAGCACAAATTGAAACCACAAATTAGCTCATGAAAGCATGCATGTACACAGACATGCACAAGCAAACAAATGTGAGGAGAGACTCGAGAGGGGAGGGGGCGTACCGCTTGCAACTCCACCACTGGCCCCATCACGGAACGTTGCATGATAAATAGCTCTTCTACCTAACTCTGCAGCTTCTTCAATTGACATATCAAATCGGTACCTGGCACAAGTGTAAGAATATGTTAACAAAAAGTGTGAACTACATTTTACAGAACTGCAGGGAAATGGTATAAAACTTCAACAATACTGCTCCGCTGGAGCAATGAAAGAAAGATAGAAGGCGTTCTTTTGTTGTCCAATGCACCATGTCTTACCCAACACCATGTCAACTTATTTAACATCTAGGATACATTATCAAAAATCACAAGCACAAAAACTATTGTTGGGATCACATATTTTCTCACTTCTTACCAGTGTAATGCAGCAGGAGCCTTTAGACTTTAGAGACACTTCTCTAGTTGATATCCAGAGGCATCTGAGGACTTTTCTACTTATATTTGAGTCTCTTTTCTTCTGTACCAACACCTATGTGCTCCATATTTAATTTTTTTTACATTTTACTCCACAACATTTTCTTCAGCGGAAAAGGGGAGGGAGGCTAAAAAGATACATATATAACCACCTAAACACTGGATGAAATGTGTTGGACCATAGACAATCCACTTCCCAATCATTTTTTTTAATCATGAGTGAAATGTCCACAATGAACAATATGCTTCTTACGCTCTCACAGCCAATCCTACAATCTTGTCTTCTCAATTCTTGAGCATCTCTTATAAGTTGTTTCTTTTTTTTGCAAACACATAATTTTTACAGGGGTATTAATCATCCTCAACATTTATTTCAGCATTTGCATGCGCTTCTTGCTCTTTTCTTTCTTCTTCACTGTCCTATTTTCCAAGTGTTTCCATGAGATGTTTCGAACAAGACAGAGACTCAAGCTAAAGGCTAGTTAACTAATCAACAAATGCTTAAAAACTTATTTTCCAGGAATACTTCTGTCAGATGACAGTCAACAATAAGAAAAAACAATTAACAGGAAAGTGCACTCACCCACTATCCAGTATACCATATGCATATGGAGAACCAGATCCAACAGAGAATCTTGTTCCTTTCAGCCTTCCACCTTCACTGTCCACATAATATAGTCCAGGACCCTGCAACAAAGAGAATATAACACAGGTTATGCAAGTCACTAAAGGAAAACATGGCAAGGTAACATTCACATGCCATTACCGTTTCATCCCAACCAGCAATCATTGTCCCAACAGACAAGCCCATTCCACGGTAAGAGAACAGAATGTTTGCCAGAAGCTTTGATGCCCCTGTAACTGAAATTCTACGCTTGTTTGCCAATTCATGTAGTCGGCACTGAATTATACCCAAAAAAAATCCAATAAGCAATGAGCATAAAAGCACACAATTACAAATGAACATCAAACAATCTATGTAGCCTAACCCAGATTCAATGTTAGGAAGCAAATACATCCAAGCACATAGAAGCACTCAAACTAAATTTCCACGACTTTGTGATTATGTAACTATACTTCATTAGACTTGGCTACTCAATAAGTATTCTGGAAGGATATGCCTATGCCTAGCCTGACAAATCATTTGCCTAAGGTTTTCAATAGATAATTTAATTGAATGTGGAGTTTTCAGGTAGAGAAAAACATGTATCTTTATCGTACAAC
>Ga0307517_10003442_pt1 | contig 24604 bp, 34 predicted proteins | sample 23_EM_MG_FD_194515 | JGI IMG/M metagenome (GOLD analysis project Ga0307517, IMG submission 194515) | Populus trichocarpa ectomycorrhiza microbial communities from riparian zone in the Pacific Northwest, United States - 23_EM | ecosystem: Host-associated > Plants > Roots > Unclassified | place... | reverse complement strand
AGGAATCAGTCCTTAATTGAGCTGTTTAGATATGCATCGATAAGAATGAGGTGAAATAAATTGCCATTTGAGTTGGGTGTTGTACCCGTCGAGTTGAAAATACATTTGGGAGTCACGACGCGTTGTCTGGTGTATAATCGCAGGTAAAGAACTGTCGAAGGCAAATCACCGTGGGTAACAAGTTTCATATTTCTCCATTAGGATCATAGGTGAATGAAAAACCACCTTGGTCCAAATCAGAGCCCGAGTCCCCAGATGCAAATTAGGGGTTTGGGATGCAGGGAGAAGGCCAGCCAGAAAGAGGCCAGGAAAGCCGAGATTCAGACGTATCCGTGAAGATTCGCCTCCTACTGGAGTAAGAAGACTACCTTGCTTGACTCGAGAACATGAATGCGAACCACGACATCTAAACCCTTTCTGTATTACATGTCACTGCATTGTCGATGTTTATACACATTGTAGAATAAATTAATATGTTGCAAAGAAGAAAGCAATTGGCAAGCGAAGTATCCAAAACATGACTGTTAGATGCGGTCTATTTGAAGGAATTGAACAGGACAAGAAAAAAAAGTTCAAATTGTTATGGGCTCTCCCCATATGCCCTTGGCCGACTCGCACTTGACAGTCCCCACATACATTCTAAGCCATTGCACCATCTCCTTGCTTATCTGGTTGCACCTTGTTACATCTATCATGCGAATTCGTTGGGGACCAGTTAAAAGGGCAATCTGGCCGGTATTGCGGCTCTTCATACGCGCGTAGTCCGCCGCAGCTGCAGAGGCTGACGACACGAGCGTGGCGACACTGTTATGGTAGCGCCTGAACGTTTGTGGGTCGGCCGGAAGCCGCGACTCGACAAACGCTCGCAGTGAATCCCAGTCGAAGCATGTACATCCATCGAGTGTCACATTTTCGAGCCGAGGACACGTCCATGGTTGGTGTGACGACAGCGCCTGAATAACAATAGACTTTCAGGGCCGAAGAGTGGATGCAGACAATGATTTGTATACCTTCAAGGTGATGTATGATATATCCTCGACATCGACAAGTTGCAAACAAGACAACGACGGGAGCTTGCGAAGTAGACTGACGAACTTCATTTCACTAAACAAACAAGATTCTATGCGCAGCTTCTTCAACGGGAGTCTCGTCAAAGCCTGTGCATAAAGTTCTTGTAGGAGTGGATTCACGTTCTCCAGGTAGGCAAGTTCCAAGGTTTCGAGATTCGGAAAGAGAACGTGGTTCATGATCTCCCGTGCGTGGTCAAGGCCAGAGTAATAGAAGGAGGCGGTCTTCAGACGAGGAAGATGGATCTTACTTGTTACTGGGACGTCGTCCTCGGCCATCATGTCACAGGAAGTTGTGTCAATGCCGGACATGTTCTTCAAGGAAAGTTCCTCGAGCCCAGGACATTGGCGTAGGACCTCCAATAAAGTGTTCGGAGAAGGGGCAAAGGTGTTGAAATACCCGCCGAGCTTGAGGACGCTTAATCCAGTCATCAGCTTCGGATCCCATCCAAAGTTAAACGAGGTGAGAGAACAAGTCTGTAAGCTTGGTGTGCATCCGTTAAACAGTGAAAAATGAGGTTTCGAATAAATGTCATCCTGCATGGCGTGATACACATGGATGGTCAGGTTTTGGAGAATTGGCGCATCCTCTTGGCAACGAACGAGTGCAGTATAGGCCTGAGGTCGATTGGGCACTGTGAGACTGAATGATCGAATACGCCACAAAACAGGTCGGAACAGATCTACGGCACTGTACACTTGGTCATCGACGCTGTGCAAGTTGGTATAATCGAGTCGAGGTCCAAAGTTAATCGTGATGTCAAGTGGACACGATTTTGATCGCATGAGTCGGCGCCTTGCCTTCTCAAGGGAGTCGTGCGGACTGACTGAAATTTTTGCCCACAGGACTGGGGTATTCAGTGCCACCTCCGCCCAATATCGACTAGTTGGAATGTTGATTTTTTTAAAATGCCACTCGAATGATGAAACTTACCAAACGAGCATCAGAGTAGGCACCATTATGGGATTGTCATCCGTGATACCCAAGACCCCGATCGTGAAAATGTTTGATAGGATCTCGGTTGGGAGTCGCAAGATGGGTGACTGCAACCTGACTGCCGTTTCGAGTTTTGCCTCGAGATCCGCTCGCTCCCTCACAAGAGCAGTCATTTTTGAGTCGATGGAAGAAATGGTGTCCCGCAAGTAGGCTATCGACATGAAAGCGGGAGAGCGAGGGACGTAGACATCGTCAGCATTGCTGCTGGGCCAACCCTTCAAGGGATGGTGAATGGGAGAACAGCTTTTGAAGGACGGTTTTCGGCGGCGAGGATTTGCGAATACACTGGCAGGTATGCGAGCGGGATACGTGGTCATGGAGAAGCGCAATGGGCGAATTCGGGACGCGCTCCTTATTGGAATGTGGGCGTCCCAGCGGATGGCGCCTTAAATATGGGAGGCGGTGGGGCCTGTGCCCGGTACAAGGCTTTAATCCGACCGGATAATCAAGGGGTCCGCTCGCTTGGGGAACGAGATAGAGACTTACCACACTGGACCAGGGAAAGGGTGAAATAGGGCATCCGGCAGGGCATGCGGTGGCTTATAACGACTTTCACGATCCCATACTGATAATGATTGGCCCTGCCGCAATAGAGGTCCACTGTGTTCCGCATAAGCACGAGGCGTGAAGCATGCCAGTGGCTATTCTCGCAGTGGCCAAAGCATCTTCTAGGTGACCTGCAACGTGGGATTTTGGAATGCACAGGCCGGACACGAGGAGCACAACGTGGCAATTTCAAGACCGACACAACACAATAGGTCTGCCCTTTCCGTCTATCTGCCACTCATCTTGTCTCATACAGGTCTATTACATACAGGTACCCCAGAATTATTCATCCCTTTGATCTTATCATCGTACCGATAATAACAAAACTGGCACAACACCTGTGAAAACAGTGTCAGCGCAGGGACACGAATCATTATCCCAATACTCACAAGAATGTCTAAAACAATGGTGCATGTGCTGCCTGTTGAACAATGGTGTGACACAGGTCCTCCAGCTACAGAAATAAATATGCCCACCAGCAAGCCACCCAGCGTTTTTTATCAAATACTCTCTATCCATGCTCTTTGCACAAATCGACCAAGCGTATGTGGCGTTGCCAAAGATCGCGAAAAAGAAAAGAGCCGGTGATAACCCTTCGCAACGCGTATGGAAATTTTTCACTGTTCCATATGTGAGGAAGGCTTTGTCAGAGTAACGGATATCTTACGAATCTGAGGGATACGTGCTCCCAGCTTTGTCGGGAATTAAGCAAGGTGAATAACGCAGGGTTGTTGTAAACATACGAAAAGCAAAGCACTCGTCCACCCAAAGGCCTGTATCAGCCACCATTTCGTCGGGTCCGGAGCAGGCTGGGTCAAATCTGTACCTTCATCGTCGTAGGATATCCACCATGCCATCAGACCGACCGCGATCACGAACACAAGCGCGGTCGAATACCGTAAAGCAAGCACCCCGAGGGGCAATACTTCCTCAGTTATTTCATCACCGTCTACTAAAAGGGGATCGGTTTCTCGATCTTGCAAATTTGCTGAATGGAACATAGGGCGAGATCTCTTCCATCTGTAATAGTAGATTTGAAATAAGAGAGTAGCGTCGCAAATGGTGTACTTGAGCAAACAAGTTGGTACCAGGTACATGAAAGGCGAGGTTCGTTGGACTCACATATAGCGCCAGGAAAATTACTGTTGGTAAAAGCCCGCCTAACAGACCGCCTACTAAATTCGTGATATCACCAAGGAGCCAGGTAACGACAAAGAGAACGCTGAGGCCCTCCCCGGACTGTCGGGTGTAGTTTTCGAGGAGTTGGGGAGAATAAACTACGATCCTATCAAGAGCGTTAGTGCGTTTAGTTTAAAAATGTTTCAAAACCGCTCACCAGCATGCAATGGACACCCATCCCAACTCGAACAATTTCAACTCTCAGGGGTTGAAGGAGATGATGTAGAACTCACTATACTGCTAAGGCTGTTGCTCATCCGAATCGTTCGCGTCAGAGCCTGGTCATGTGACTCAATAATCGGGGATGTGATACCGTATCGACTTTCAGACATTTCTCTTCAACTAGACACGGTGGGTTTTCGATCATGTTATTATACGTATGTGAGTAGTGTCTCTACAGAAACCTGTTGCTGTCCCATCATGATAATGCCAATGCATCTGTCCATATCCATCTTCATTCCCGGAAATAATCTTAGCCAACACGGAGCCGGTAGTTCATCGCCATTTGATAAGATACCACCGGCTGGATGGGTTTTTAAAAAATTAAAATTAAAATGACTCTAAATTCGTAAGCAATAGGACCTAGCTTATAACACACAGAAGTGCCCCTCAGCAGAATAATTGAGAAACCCAATTTTGGAAATGTTGGCTCAGATGGAGTTGCGTGAGTTATAATGTCGAGCCACTACCATAAATGGACACTAACTCCTAAGAGACCATGGCAGTTCAACAATCACCAGAACAACCACACTAATACGATCCCAGACAACTGAACTCACCAAAACAATATAACTATATTCGGATAATTCGTCTTGACTCAATGGACAGGTGGCCGAATTTTTGGGGCTGCCCTATGGCAAGGGGTCAGGGGATATAACAACTAATTTCACGAGGTTGTTCATGGGGTCAGAATGGAGAGGGACAGGAGGAACAGGGGACAGCTCCAAATTCGGCCATTCAAAATGTATGTAGCAAAAACCACAGATAATCGCCACTCTCGACAAAAATATTTCACAAGAGTTACAAAGTCGATAAACAAGTCTCTTAGATGCCTTCATCACAGTTCTTACTGTTTGCTTACTTTGAACGATCCCGGGGCCGGTTGCTGTAATCCGACTGATGTGTCCGTGTGATCGGCCCCTGTACAATCAGGAGCTCCCAATTCTTCGGATAAGAAACGGAGGACCTCAGATGTCCGTAGAGGCGATGCACAAGATTCAGCATAAATGCTTTCTAAAAGAAATTAGGAGGGTCGGTTGAAACGGCAGGTTAGTTTTATGTTTCGCAGCCTTTCGCTTTTTTTCGGCGGCAGGCGGAGTTTGAATATGTAAGTTGATCGGTTCAATAGATCGAGAGATCCGGTAGAGAGTGACTTATAAGTCGGAAGATGGGTGTAGCAAGTAAGATGGACGATGTCCTATCCAAACAAGCTCTACACTGCCTTCTCATTTCTCGGGTTTCTCATGTGTCTATTCCCACTTCCATGTCACTTCAAAGGTTGGCCTGTTTCTTTTATTGTCTCCCAGAAAGCTGATATCCTGTCAGTTCGGAACACAGGCACTTGTCTGTACATTTTTTGGGCGGGTACAGGCTGCCTCATTTACTGCATAAACTCGATCGTTTGGAATGGAAACGCAATAAACCGGGCCCCGATTTGGTGTGAAATCTGTTAGCGTTCGAATCCCCTTCGTATTACCTCAACCATGATTTATTGACCTTTGGTAATAGGTTCAAGATTTATTCTTGCCGCTTCGCTTGGAATCCCCGCTTCCTCGCTCTGCATCTGTCGGCGACTATATCTCGTCCAACTGGGCGCCAGTCGGAATGAAATAAAGTTCAGCAAAGGCCATTTCGTAGTTGTTGACCTTATTCTTGGTCTCTGTCTGCCCCTTCTTTGGATCCCCATCTGTATGCTCTCTGCCTTTTCCGGTTATTCGTTTTTAACCCGTGTTTTCACAGTCTATATCACTCAAGGACATAGTTTCGACATTCTCGAGGATGTCGGCTGCCTCTTTGCGATCTACAATACCTGGGTTGCAGTTGTCTCGATATACCTCCCCCCTCTATTGATATCCCTCGTTTCTGCATCTTACGCCATCCGCAGCTTTATCGCCATCAACAAAATGCGCTCTCAGTTCAGGCAACTCATTTCACGCAACTCGGATATGACATACAGCCTGTACTTCCGACTTATGGCCTTGGCCGGCACGGAAACCCTTTGCACCACTGCCGTTACCACTGCCTACGTCATTATTAATTCCACGCTACTTTATCCATGGATTTCATGGGAAGACACGCATTCAGATTTCCATCGTGCGGACCTGATCCTAGCATCCATCTGGCGCAAAAGACCCTTAGTGGCCCAACGGGTCGAGTTGACGCGCTGGCTTTTTGTCGTCTGCGCCATCCTATTCTTCATTTTCTTCGGGTTCGCTGAGGAGGTCAGAAAGCTCTACGGCCCCCCTTTCCAATACGTCTTGAAGAAGATGGGAATCAGTCGCAGTCCAGGCCAAAGCGTTGGGATCACCTTCCGAAGTGGTGGGACGGTCAGTACGGACACAGGGACGCAAGTTGAAAAATATTGTTCGGACATTACATCCCGCGACTGTCATACTACAACCGAACATTCTCATTCTTCTATTCACCTTTCGCCTTGCCCCAGCTTGCATTCGAGTGCTGCTCCCGTTCCAAAGTCTGATGTGTAGGGTTCAATGAAGTACGGACATATTGCAATTCTCAGTGTAAAATATATACATGGTATACTTGGTTTCTTTGTAAAATTCGTTGGCATCTGGTTAAAATTGGTCGTTGTAACTTGAATTTCAATGTAATTTTAATGTGACGTTGAGACACCAGTGGTTCGGACCGGGTGACGATGTCACACGCAAAGAATTCTCACACGTCAGTCACTCTGATCAGTGTCGTTGGCTTGTGTGAAATCCCAAGTTACCATGAACGACAGTCAACAAGCTTTTAGGAATTTCACAAGGCATCTGAGAGTTGGTGGGGGTAATAAATTTCCAGGCGGAGGATTGTTTGCCGGAAGTGGTCTTCTTTTTGCACTTGCCGCTGGTGGTATTGCGTTGAATTCCGCTTTGTTCAATGGTACGCGTCCTCTGAGTTTTAGTACTTGAAAATAGGCTTACTCTTTGTTAGTCGATGGCGGTCACCGTGCCATTAAGTATAGCAGGTGCGTTTGGGAGAATATAACCGATGAATTTGACTAACGGAATTCTTAGGCTACATGGTGTAAAACCAGATATTTACAGCGAAGGAACACACTTAATGGTACGTGCTTGTTTATTTTCTGGGGAAAATAAATATAAATAAGGCCTCAGATTCCTTGGTTTGAATCGCCTATCATCTATGATATCCGCGCGAAACCTAGAAATATTGCTAGCTTGACAGGCACAAAAGGTATCATAATATGCGATCCTATTCCTGCACAAGAATGACTTACGTTTTTTTTTTTCAGATTTGCAAATGGTCAACATAACTTGTCGTGTCCTTTCGAAACCAAACCAAACAGCACTCCCAACGATTTATCGCGAGCTGGGCAAGGACTATGATGAACGTGTACTTCCCTCCATTGTCAACGAGGTCTTGAAGAGTGTTGTCGCTCAGTTTAATGCCAGTCAGCTCATCACACAACGAGAGAATGTATGCTCTACTCCTTCAGACATCCTAAAACAAATCATTATGAATTTCTGTAGGTGTCCAGAATGATCCGAGATCAACTCACTGATCGAGCCCAAAAATTCAACCTTTTGCTGGACGACGTGTCTATCACTCATGTGGCGTTCTCTCCCGAGTTCACTCATGCAGTTGAGGCTAAGCAAGTGGCTCAACAAACCGCTTTCCGTGCTGCCTACCTTGTCGATCAAGCTGTTCAAGAAAAACAGGTATGTGTAAATAATGACCATCATGTGTACCTTGGCCACTGATTATTTTAGTCCATCATTATACGAGCTGAGGGAGAGGCAAGGAGTGCCGAGCTTGTTGGAGAGTCACTTCGGAAGAACAAAGGCTTCCTTGAACTCCGTCGCTTGGAGGCAGCACGCGAAATTGCAAACACGCTTGCACAATCCCAGAACAAGGTCATGCTTGACTCTCAAAGTCTGCTTCTCAATGGTAAGTGTAACCTGATTTTTTCCAACCACAGGCCATGACCAGATTTACCTTCTACCCTTACAGTTGCTGGTAACGCTGACGATCTCCTTAAAGGTAAAAAGTAACTGTATCGCAATTAAGTACTTTACTTGCAGCATACCTTGTTTCTTTTCGAAAATGGAGTTGACTTTGAGAACGACATGAAATGTCCTGGAATTCCATGCGTGTGACTAAATGTCGGACCGGCTAGTTGTAAACTTTTGCTTTCAATCATATACTGTAGATGCCTCTGGATGGGCACTTGCACCTTGTCAATCAAGGATGGCGTGGTAAAGGGAATGGACTACGTGATGGCGCCATAACTAGACCGCTCGTCATTCCGCAAAAGAAGAATCTTGCAGGACTTGGGAAGGACCGAGACGAGGCCTTCCCGTTCTGGGACCAGTATGCGTCTTTCATATATTCGATATGATCTCTTTAATGAAGTTTTCTTTAGCTTGTTTACGGCAGCTGCAAAGTCTATCCAGTTGAAATGTTCAAGCGATTCGGATGAGGAAAGCAATACAGAACATTCAGTCTGTCCAAATTTATCTTTTCTTGCTTGCATGTACCCTAATCTCTGGACCAGTCCTGCAGTCAGACTTCTCTAAGGCGTACCACAACAGGCATTCTGTCTAACCGTCGTCCTGTGGAGGGTACTTCTGCGACGCCCGACCCGTTAACACCGGATGCAAGCAAACCAAGGGTCAATCTACTTGCGGCTGCCAGACGAGACGCTGCTAAACAAAGCTTATACTCGAGATTTTTTAGAGGGCCTGTTCTGGGACCATGCGATCAAGGACATGCATCAATATCATGCGATTCGATTCAGATCGAGGATGTATCTCTCATCGTTGGAAACATGACCACCGATTCAAAAATGGTTATTGGTGTTGTGAAGGAGGGTAGAGCATCGAAACGGAAACGAGATTTAGAAGGAGTGGGTGGTAAAGACTTGGAACAGCAGATGAAAAAGCGGAAGAAGGGGAGACAGGAGGGCCCGAAAGCAGATAAGTCGGAAGGTACCAAGGTAACTGCTTCCCAGTCCCTCGTGGAGGGCCCGGAAAAACACATCGACATTGAGTCAGATAAAAGACGGAAAGAAAAGAAGAAGAGACGAGAATTGAAGAAGAAAGAAGAGTTGGAATGTGCCAAGGAAATGAAATCGGATTCGGGAGTGAGGAAAGGGAAGTTTAGGCAAGTTTTTTAATCGAAAACTACAGTCCAACATTTCTTAACCTTTCCTTCTAGTAAGCCATAAATGTTAAACTTGTAAACCCATAGATTTCAGCAGCTACCAAACGAAATATACCCAAAAATTTGACTTCTCCCTGGTGGTCCGCTGGTTAAGATAAGTTTTGCGGACAATTATTTAAGCACTTTTAACTTATCATCATCACATCGAATCGCGAAGATTCTTGATGGGTGGAATTGTGACAACTGCACACATCTGTCAGCAGTGCCAACATGCAAATTTTCGTCGAGACTGTTACTGGCCTTGCCACCTCTCTTGGGGAGAGCCTCAAATTCAACTCAGGCGTCGACCTCTCAATCATTTTCCAAGTCTTGCATTGTGACTTGTCACTGATGTCACTGAGACTCGTCCAGTTCCGAGGCATCCCCTTTAAATTTGTCAATGTTGGCTACCAGTGAACCTAAAGCTATTGAAGTCCCTAAGAGGGATACGCCATGGATCAGCAATGATGTGTTACTTCACCCGGACGGCTCAACACAAGAAGGCGCCGCCTTTCGTGGACCGAGCATGATAGTCAAGAATCTCGTTTCGTTCAGCACCGTTCTCTCAAAAGCAGGGGTTGGGCCTGTTATTGCGTGGGGCGATATCGCCATGATGTTTTACGGCATTCCGACCGGTTATACAGTAAATATACTGGCCAACACTGCATTGCCAAGAATCTAATCCATTTCCTTGAGAGATGCCATGTTCTCGTCCCGGATCGCCAATTCGAGGATGCGCGTAAAGCTTTACTCGCAGAAGGCTACGTTGATGAACCGTTCACATATCTTCGATGGACTGATCTCGGGGCTCCCTGCTGCGAAATGCGTGCGTGGATTTATACCCATACAAGCCTCTCCAATGTTCCATTAATATTGTGCTTCAAGGCAATCCACGATCTCCAGAAAGTTCCTCGATCCTTTTCTTACTCGGATTGTCCGCTGTCCAACCCATGTTTGGCGATTTGGATATATCAAACTACAAAGAAATTGGGGGGATCGCGTTCCCCCCTCTGCTTGCCCTCGCGTTGTCCTTCTTGTACGCGCTCAGTCGCTCAAAGTCAGACGCCAAAGGCATATGCCTCCGTACGTTTCTCGGCTGCTTGTGTGATTACACCAAGTTTTGTGGATACAAACCTCTTGGTTGTGACGCTATGGAAGGTCAACCGCTTGAAGAAAAGTTGATGTCATTCTGGGTCAGGGGAACACTCTACTGAGGCACTGGTCTCACTCAGCAGACTTTTTACTCTGATATTTTCCCCCGCCACTCGTCCAACAACGAGTTTCACAATGTGTTTTCCTGTGACACGGAGCCATCTGGGAGAGACATTCTCAGGACGCTGTCGATCTCGTTTTGGTGTCTCGTATATGTGTCACTTTCACCAGTGGCGATTTTGAACCGACTGCGTGGTGTATAGGGTGTGGCACAGGTCGCTCTTTCATTTATTTCTTATGCACTGGCAGTTACCATTTTGAACTGACTTTATAGGATGTGGTTGCAAAAAGTCGTTCTTTCTTAATTTATTTCTTATCTATTTTGAGCCAACTTCGGTATATGTACTAGTAAGATGCGGTTGCAAGGGTCGTTTTATGTCTTATTCGATTGCACTCCGTGATGTGGTTTTCCAAGTTTTGCATGAGAATTTGGGATGCTGGCCGATTCGTTTCGGGTCCCCCGCTGATTGTTCGTGTAGGAGTCAACATTCAATATTCAATTGTCATCGAATATTTCTGAATGAACTCTGTAGCTGTCTCATTCGACGACCAGAATTTGGTAATGCTTTGAAAGCTGCTGTTCTAGATGTCCTCGCATTGCTGCCTGGGTCTTCTTGGTTAACAACTTCAGGAACGTTGTACGTGTACCGTACGAAGAATGAAGACGCCCCTGAATTCGTGACGAGCACAGGAGAATATGGCGCCCAAATTCGCCGTTTACTGGTCTCGCCGTACTCGGTCATGTCAATGAGACAGCACTTTCGGTTTTGGGGTAACATTGTGTTATAAATTTCGAGGCTTCAGTACTTCCTTTTTTTTGTCAGTTACGAAAGTCATAGTACCCTTTACTTCTGTGCATTTCCCTCTTCATCTGTTAGCAAGTCAGGACATTATGCAAAGTTACCAACGCTGCGGGAGAGTCTCTCAATCCGAGTATTCCAGTGGGAACATATCGCCCTTCCCAACTTGACTGGGATGAATTGGCCCACGCACTTCGCTTGACCTGCCCTGTTTTCTTAAGATGCTTAGCGGAACATATGCTTGGCGGCCCAACGTACGAAACCCATCCGAAGGCCCATTCTAAACCGATCGGTGTAGATGTAGTGGGAATGAGTACGATCCACGTACAAAAGGGATCCCACAATACTCGAAGAGAACTGTCGACGTTATCCCGGGTAAGAAAAGCATTGATGGCTGGATAGGAACTGTAAAATCCAAGAAGCCGGCTCTTTCCTCGACGGGGTCGATCAGTGAGGCAAGAGAAGAGATGTCATTGAGGTCGGAACTTTAGGGATCCTATCCACGTTGCTGGAAGGTGCAGTTTTTTTCGCGGAGTAGCCAAGCCACGGAGAAGGTATACGTGACAGTTGTAGATGGAAGAGTATGGTTGACTCGATCTTGAGTGACGCGCGAATACTGTGGGTACTGTGTTCCGGATCGAAGATCTCGATAGGAAATTAAATCCCATCGAATCTTATGGCTGGGGTCTTGACGCCGAAGGTGTCGATGGTATCAAACTCCGGCCTCTGGCACAAGGTGTCGACAAGGGCTTCGGTGGCTGTCAGAGCAATGACAAGATCGACGCTCGAGCCGAACCGAGAATTCGGCAAGCAGAGGCACCAAGGATGGCATAAACGACGTTGAGTTCGTTGAGGGCGTGACATGGCAGATCTACAATACTGTCGCCTCTGAATTGGGCCCGTCATCATTGGTCCAGAATAGAAAGTTGTTACACAAGGATTGTACCCTCTTCGCTGCTAAGAAATGCAGCATCTCGAGACAAAGTTCAGTTTGTATCATTTCGTGGTCTGGCCGTGACATAAAACGCACAATTTGAGTGTAGGTAAAATGTCCCATCCGTAGGTAACTTTGGTGGGTGCACCATCTCCCAGGGTACATTCAAAGTCGTCGGCTCTGTTGACGTCCTAGGGATTTCTTTTCAGATTTTGCAATGATTTTGAATCATGGATGTGTACCAACCGCACCATGTTCGGATGGCCTCCGATTTGGGCCCGAGGATCGACGAAAACGAAGGTTCGGTGGGTCTGAGGATGGGGAATTCGTCGATTCGAAAGTCCTCCAATTAACGAAAGCCCAGAAGAGAGAGGGTTCGTCGAATTGACACATTTTCGAATTACGGAAAGCTTATGAGCGTTGCTTGCTACTCTTGCCCATTCGGATCAGGTGTTAGTACATGACATAATCTATTCTCTCTCGACTCGACAGCATTGAGCGACACTCAGACACCCATGGAATTCGACCCTTCTAATGTAAATGTGATTCAAGTCGATGTGTCGCTCGAGGACTTAATCGACCGGGCCATGCAAAGAGAACTTATGCCTTACTTTTCGAGGATTAACAGTAAATTCAAAAAACCTCCACCACTCGGTGATCCATACAAGCCACCACGAGAGGGGATATGCCCAATCGATGACCTTCCGGACGAGCTCCTTTCTTATATCTTTCAAATTGGAGTCGAAGAAGAGCAGGAGTGGGATGAAGACTCAGAGTCCTCCGATGACGACGAATGGGAAGATGTCGACGACGACGACGACGTCAGTGACGGGGCCAGTGCTAACAGCAGCGATTTAACGTTGAGCAGACCCCTCTCGGCTGTCACTGACTCTGACTTACAAGTTGAGCAAAATAGAGTCACCCTGCCATTCCAAGTTCTCGTAACCCACATATGCCAACGGTGGCGCACTGTGGCCCTTGATTCGCATCGTTTTTGGACGGTGCTTACATTCCGCAAGCACACGAAATTAGCCCAGACGAAGGAATACATTTCACGTTCTAATGGCCTTCCATTGACCATCGAACTCGATTGTAGCACGGATGACGATAATTTGGACATAGAGGGACTTGACCTCAGTGATACATCTGAAGACGGGAAAGGCCTCCTTTCTTTAGAAGAACTTGGTCAGATCCTTGACCTTCTGGAATCAGCAATCTCTCAGTGGGGAAATTTCATCTTTCACTCAAGCGGATACGATTATGTTCAGTTCCTAATGTCCAGGCTGGAGAAGTTTCCGGCTGCCCCACTTCTCGAATCATTCCAAGTCCACACACACGAAGAACGGGACGAAATCGCTATCACCCAGGCTGAACAAGAGATACGTTATTTACCTTTCCATGGACAGGCTCCGAATTTGAAGGAGGCAGTCTTCTGGGGAATACACATCGACTGGGAAGGCGCTTTACCGAACTTTCTTCGAGGCCTGCACGACCTAGAATTCTCATTCCTGATGGATTTCGAAAGACCGACCTACGCTGTTTTTACAGAAATCATCAAAAATTCTCCCGAATTGCGCACCCTCACCTTGTCGAGTGCTGGGCCTGTATTACCCGATGGTATCGCCTTTGATTCGGACCAAGCATGGGGTCCTGTTCCACTTGCCATCCCATCATTGATAGAGCTTGTGCTGCAGTATCATGAGCCAAAATACGCCGCAGCTCTTGTGCAGCACCTCGACGTGCCAAAAGTCACACACCTTCTCCTCGACTTTGACGAAGAAGACTACTCGGAATTCGTACAAACACTGGCAAAGCCCGCCAAGGGACGGGACCAGAGCTTGCTTTGGCAAATAAGCCATCTCAAGGTTTCAGGCTTACCATGCGACATAGCAAGCGTGGAGTCTTTTCTGACGCAGTTGTTATCCCTAAAGAGTCTCAACCTCAAAATTTTTGGTCCAGAAGAAGAGGCCATCTACGACAAACTCCTTGACCCCCAGGCTCGAAAGTGGATGAGCGGACCGCTTGTCGACATCCCGAAAATATTTTGCCCGAAACTTGAGGAGATCACAACGACCGGTTTGGATGGCGGAAGTATCAAGGCACTTATCATTGCGAGACGTGATGCTGGGGCCCCATTGAAGAAGGTCCATATGGCGTTAAGCCATAATTTATTGACAGACGATGAGCTCTGGATCAGGGACAATGTGGAGGAACTACGATTTTACGAACCCTCGGACTCGGATTCAGAGGAGGAAGATGAAAGTGATTGTCATGGGTGCCATGCGCACTGCTAAACCTTGTCCAACGTAGTTTTACTTTTCGAAAATTTCATGAAACTAGTAATATCATTTTCAGTAGAACTCGTTCTCAGCAACAAAGCTCAAACCACTGTCAGGTGGTACAGGACTTAGTTGAAATTTGACAGCAGACTCGAACTTGGCGGCCACAGATAAATTATGGGTTTATATATCTAATACGTATCTTGGAGTGGAGATTGTTACAGTATGTATGGCTGTTTCACGACTGACTCTGCGGGTTCATGGCTTCTGAATAGAAAAACATTGTCGAGGGTCGACAAACAATATAACAGAGACATACCTGCGTTTTGTTCAGCAAAACGGGCTCCTACCCTTTCCGAATGCTTGATAAACTTCTCTGTGCAGTTCATGATGCATGTTTCCTTCGCAAACCGTTAATTTCTCCCATGGAAGCCAAGGGATAATGAAACACCTCTTTTGAAGATAGAGCTTTGCTTGTGAAATCATTGCAGCAGGTCACAAAGCATTTTTCGACGAGATTAGCGTACATGCGAAGAAAATCTTGCATCTAATGTCAGTGTAAGAGACAGGGATTTCAAGGTTGAGTGAGTGATATACCTGTCGCTTTTCAATAACTTTAGTCATATGTGCCTGCTCGGCAGAATTAAAACTTGAGAAGTCCATGCTTGGTTATAGTTCAATGATGAACGCGTCGACGAACTTTGCCAGCGGCATATTTTAGTAATGTCACGTGTTTCGCATTTTCCTCTTATACAGTGATTAAATTTATCTTTCAAATGGAATCTAGCTTACTCCATCACTCCCCTCAGTCTTCAGATCGAGAAACATCCGGAGAACACTCTCGCTGGGAATACTCACTCATCTCTTGATCAAAACGTCAACGACCGACCACAAAAGTGGGATCATCTGCAACTTATGCGAAGATTACTTATCTCAGTAATTACTAGTGTCTGACCGTCTTGACATGGCAATGCCCTTCAAAGAGGCTTTGTTCCGTCTCGAAAATAGCAGAGTGAGGTCGACGAGGCCCTTGATTCCTCCCCAGATTCTCCAGGAAGATCAACCTCTGTCGGTTCCAGATTCTTCCAATTTTGGTCATTAATGTCGATTTTCCTCATGGTAGCACCCTTCTGGCAGCGCAAACCGTTATACAGGGTCGCTTCGCAGTAGAGAAGATCTTACGCGGCGACGATGACCGACTCCTTGTAGTAGTTGGGTACGTCCACATTTTTGTATGATTCTTCCTCATTTTGATTAGTGAATTAGACCTTGTTCTGTACACGATCCAGATGCTGCTCGTGAATACGCAAATTTGCTGAAAGCATACGCAGACTCCGCCAGAGAAGATTTACACATCGTGATGCGCGTTTACTTTGAAAAGCCTCGCACAACGGTTGGCTGGAAGGGCCTCATTAACGATCCCGATCTCAACGGAAGCTTCCAGATCAACAAAGGACTTAGGATCGCTCGTGGATTGCTCCTTGACATAGCCAAACTGGGCCTTCCGGCTGGATGTGAATTTTTGGATACCATCAGCCCTCAGTATACTGCAGACCTGGTTTCTTGGGGTGCCATTGGTGCCCGTACCACTGAGTCTCAGATTCACCGTGAATTAGTGTCTGCTCTTTCGATGCCTACTGGATTCAAAAACTCTACTGATGGCAGTGTCGGAATCGCCGTTGATGCTTGCCGAGCCGCAAGGTCTGGTCACGTCTTTCTGAGCGTTGGCAAAGAAGGACTTAGTAGCATTATCGAAACTACGGTCTGTTCCCTGACCCCTTTTACTCTCTCTCTCTCTTACTCATCTGAGAGATAGGGAAACCAAGATGTACATGTCATCATGCGCGGTGGAAAAACTGGACCAAATTATGCCGCACAATTCATCCGTGACGCAGGAGCCCAAGTAGCCAAAGCCGGCTTGCCCCAGAAAATCATGGTTGGTATTTCAAGTTGTCCATATTAAAGCTTCTCTTATTTTGTCCCTGCCTTAGATTGATTGCAGTCACGGAAACAGCTCGAAACAACATAAGAAACAGATGGAAGTTGCTGATGACATTGTACGCCCCCCTTTCATCTCATTTTTACGCGTTTTAACTTCGATGTAGGCTCGACAACTCAACGAAGAAGATACTTCCCCATACATTATGGGGGTCATGATCGAAAGCAATCTAGTTGAAGGCAGACAGGACATCCCACTGTCCGGTCCTGCAGGGCTCAAGTATGGGCAGTCGGTGACTGACGCTTGTATCTCTTGGGAAGACACTATTCCGGTTCTCGATCGCCTCAGGGAGGGTGTTCGTGGTCGTAGAGAACAGGTCAGAAAGTCGAGTCGTAGAGGCAGCCCGAGTATATGAAATCCAACTACCATCTGCAATCAGAATTTGAACTCCAAACTGATCATTTCACTTCCAACAACACGACGCTTGTCACCGTCTGTTGGGTGTGATGAACATGAATCCTAGTCGAAAGATATACCGCAATAATATATCACCAAAAATGTTCAAACACTTCCTGTCGTTGTATCCCATCTGAGTCACAGAGTATTCGGAAGACATTAAATGAAATGAAGAGAATGATGAACATTAACAGGCAATGCAAGCCACATGCTCGCATTTGGCACTTCGTTGCAATAGTCGGGATCGTGACATAGCCTAGTATCGGATCCGAACGCTTCTATTGTCATCTAAATACGCACTTCTGTTGAATCTCGTTTTGACAGTTTATGAAGGTCTTGCTCTAAGAAGAAAGAGTAAGCTTGGGTGATCATTTCTAATTGGGATTTCGAATATACGCACGAATTCCCCAAACATACGTCCGCAGGTCCAAAAATTCTTCAGGCATTATAAGCGGGGCCTACCAGTAGAGCCAGATAGAGAATTACCTAGATTAAGGCCGTCATAAAGCTTCTTTACTTCGGCTCTAACACGGGAAACGTCCTCTTTTGAAGCAGACGCATCAGCGAGGGCTTTTAGATCCTTTTCGACAGCCTCTATCCGCCTGACATGGGCAGAGACCTGGAAAGACATTAAAACTCTAAGTATTCTCCTAGCAGCAGAGGTTCCATACCTTCTCTGTGCTGGTCTTCAGCTCTTCTACACTGGCCTGGAGTGTGGATGAAGCGTGATGATACTCTTCCAGCAAATGGTACGCAGCAAAAGAAGAGGCAATTGAGAAGCCGAGTAAAAAACCAAGAATTCTGAAGTCATTCATCAAGCCAAAGACGAGCATCAGGATGGATAGGCAAGCGTACCCGCCTCGAAACCCTCCGATGGGTTTCTTCTGAGGTTGAACGATTCCGGTGATGGAAGAGGTATCGTTCCTGACCACAGAGGAAAGACCAAAGCTACGAGTACCAAATTGTCGATTCAGAAATCCCCGTGCGAGACGGGAACGTGCAAAGGACATGGTGAACAGAAAGCTACTACAGAACAACTGTTATTTCTTGACAATTTCAGATCACGTGCCACCCAGTTGAAGTCTTCGCTTCATAGTCTCGACTCTCGGAGCTGTTGTTCTAATTGCTTTTTCGTACATGGCACCCAAAAGGACTATTGGAAATGATGATATTTCTGGACGCGAAAAGAAGAAGCTGAAGATGTCCGCTGCACGTACAATAGCAGTACAGGGTATTGGTGCTACGAAACCTGTTGAAAAGACAACGCCTGGCTCACAGCAGGCAGGATGTGAGTGGTCAGTCGACATGTTCTGATCTACTCTGACATGATTTCCCCAAGCCTCCACAGCTCTGCCGGCGACCATCGACGTGGAGAAGTTTGCGGAAGCGAGTGCGTTTTACTTGTGGACACGACTGATACTTACATTGTGTGCTAGGCGCGTGCATTTGAAATTAATGCAATGCAAAATGCCATGAAAACAGCCAGGTAACGTATACTCGTTCCCTTCTCCGCTTTCCTACTTAAAATTCATGCAGTGCTGGTTCAACCCATCGTGCATGGCAAACTCTTCCCCGGCATCTTCGTCGAAGGGCTGCCAGTCATGATGTTCGTAGAGTTCCCCTGAGATTGAGGGATCGAGCAAGGGCGGAGGTGTGAATTCTGTATTGCGACATGCCCCGTCTGATCCCCTCCACACAGATGGACGTCGTACGCAAGAAAGCACCCGGACGTCACTCTTCACGTAGGGGGAAAGATAGGCGCATTACGCGTACTGATACATTTCTCAAGCGTCAAAGTCAGTCGATTACCTCTGTACATTGTTTGATTACCAACATTCAGTGCCGTTACAGAGGACAAAGCCTGGCTTGAAACACATTTATGGCACGCAAAGCGTATGCACATGGAGACTTTGTGGGGTTACCGTTTAGTCTGTTATTCTCTGATACTGCTCAGCAAGGCGACTCATTAAGGTTCAGGCAGTTCGCCCAGCAGAAAAGGCATTTCGACCCTCACATAGGGCATCTATTCATGGTGCCATCATCCATGATGCTTCGTATCATACTCTTGTCGAGGTACTGGGACCTCAGCTTCTTTTGAAATCGATGTTGGATCAAGTTTCTGACCCTCAGAAAGCCGGACCCAGTTCTGCCAGGTATGTATGCAGACCGTTGTATCATAGTCTATACTCAGGAATACTAGATATTTGACCGGCTTGCGTACGCTTGATACACACGTCTATAAACTAGGATCTTATCCCTATGACTTAATCGGACCTGCGACCATGATTTGGCAACCCTGCCCAAATAGCAAGGCCGCTTCAAATGCTGTTCAGAGCAACGCCACGAAGCACAAAGGAAAGGAAAGGGTACATGATGATCCAACTGAGCAAACTCAACCTTTACGTGTTCGTTCTGTTTGGTTGCGATTTCATCCTTGTATCCACGACGACATTCTTGACACGTTGAAGGAAGCTGCATCGCAGACCTTGGCGGAGTATAACGCACGAAATCCTGGAGCAGGCGAACTCAAGGTCGAGATCATCGATCAAAGACGGCAAATCAATATTTTCGAGATCATGGGTCCAAAATCCAGTCAAATTCTTAAAGGGGTGTTGCGACCAGTTATGCCGGACAAAAGAAAAGATTTTCTTAATGTACGGAGTTCTTTTTCTGGATATGGCCTGATCATTAACATGATTCATAGTTTTGGGATTGCCTAGGTGGTCTGCAAAGTCCAGGTTCAGTTCCACGGGGAATGGTTATTGGCTGCAAAGTCCATGATCCAAGGTTGAAGTGAGCGATATTTCTTTCAAAATGAGACCCGGTTCTCACACGGAATAGTTTTCCTCCAAAAAATCCTAAAGTGAAGAATACTCAGAATTCTTCTCCGACAATCGTTTTTCCTTCAGCCGAACTCGCAGAAAGCGAATTGTGGAACGAGAATGCCCGAAGTAAACCCCGCTTCAAAAAAAAGAATTTGGATGAACGGCGGTCCAAGGTTCGTGTCCATTCGTGGACTGTTTGTTATGTATATTTATGTTTGGGAGAAGCAAGCCGTTCCAGGAACGTCACTCAATGCACTTCGTAACGATGATCGCATTCCAATTGTTCTCATTCAACGGTCATTGGAACCGAACGACTCTGATGACAGTCAAGCTATTCACGGATGGACACTGATGGTTCCAGCAGGTTGGTCAATGGCATTCTTTAACTCTCTGATATATACGGGAAGCAGAGTCTCCGGCCAACGAGAAAGACAGACACAGGGATTTGAAGCTGGAACTGTAAACTTCCCCCGGGATTTCCCCTCAACTTTAGCCCATGAGGGCTGGGCAGCCAAACTTGAAGCGGAGGAGAAAGGGAAGTGGGATCGAAAACCCCCGGCCAAACGAGTCAACTTTGAGAGTCTAGGGACAATGCATCCCTGGAAGGCCGACTGGCAGGGATTGCTCGGAATCAGGCAGCAACAACCTGACCAAGGAACTTCTCTACCAGCTTTCATTTCGACACAACGAGAACAGGAGTCAGCGGCGAATGAGGCCACGGAGAATATCCGACCCTGGTTACTTAGAGGTGCAGAAGTGCCCAAAATCCTTTCACGCCTTTATTCTGTCTTTAACCATCGTACCTCATTGGTTTCCGATATTAATCGACTTCGACTCAAACGCAATCCAAATTTGCTCATCAACGATAAAGAATCAACAAACCTCTTAAAGGGTGCTCTAATCAATGTCAGAGTCAATATGTGTTCAAGAGGAACCCCCGAAGATTTAGCTATGATATATGTGTTGTCAGACGCCATAGTCCTGCAGTGGGAAAAGGTTCTTCACTCGTCCAAGGTTACGGATGATGAATCACCAAAAGAGATAGAGGTACAAATTTCTTCCTTCCACTTTTTGTCGCTAACTCACATGCATGCAGTTAGCTAACACCGTCCCAGATCAAAGTGCCATAATCGGATATGTAACCACAGGTCAATTTTCGCTCGCTCGAGGTCGAGGTTATGCTCTTGGTGCGATTAGATTGACGTCAATACTTGACTTGGAGCAACAGAGTGTGCGGTGTGTATCTTTTCTACACTATCGAGTTGCAAGGTTGACATTGCTGGTCTTAGATTGCGTTCAAACGGATTTTCCAAGCCAAGTATCATGGTGGGTGTGCGAAATACGGATGGCACTTTGTGCCGAGCTGCCTATCTTGAGGCGTTAAGCGACTAAGGTTCACTGGCTTACAATATGTAGTATGATAGTCACGACGTGAAGTTGTTTGAGCATTACACAAAGTTAGGTACAGTCGTCATATTTGACTCTACAGAGATATTTGGAGAGTGGTAATGCAAAGAGTCGTGTCGCAGTTGTAAAGAATAAATACAAGATGGGTCCATGAATGTGGTAAGTAGATGATGATGAGGAATTCGATGGATGTTACCGAACTTTCCATTTGTCGACCGTGGCCTGTATTAGTTTCCCCATTTCTACCTTTGCATGTTTCTTTGCACTATCGGAAATACCATCCAGGGCATCCAGCGACCCAGGTGATGTTTGCAGAGGATCGAATTCAAGCACATTTCCATCTCTGGTAGGAATGGCAACGAGAGCAGAAAATGAACGGGTATGATGTGAAATAGGTCGAGGGGTAGAATCACTGCTGTTGATGGGTCTTGAAGAAGGAAATCGGAATGCTCCAAGATTGGTTGTTGGGGGTTGCGATATTTGAGAATTCTCCCGAGAATGAGAAGACGATGTTGTTCTGGAGGATGCAGTGTAGAAACTCAATTGTGAGTCTGTACGTGAATGAGTCGCATCGGTGTTTGCTGGGAACGCCACTGGTGGATCTCTTCGAATGACTATGCTGCTCTTGGATCGTTTTAATGCACGGACGCCTGCCGTCTGGTCTAGTAGCTGCGTATCTTGCACATCTTCTTCCATTTGTGCCTCGATCCCCTTGAACCATCCTAAACCGAATTCATATGGGTTTGCTAACGGAGACCCATTAACGCTGAGCATGTTCTCATCTTTCCTGGGAAGGCGTACAGCAGTGTTGTTTCTAGGAGGAAATGAGGGCGTCTTTGGAAGAAGGGAAGGATTGAAATTAGAACTTGAGGGAATGACGTTTTTCGACAGTTGCGTTTTGACAGGTGAGGGTGGTCGCTGAGGTGTCTTCGTTGTCAGATGAAGGGGCGGGCGTTTGTGGGGACTAGGAGATGGAGGGAGACGACCCAAAGTACGCGTCTGGTTGCGAGTCAGTCATGGTATAGCATCGGAAGCGGAGAAGGGCACACACCACATTTGGGGTCTTCTGGGAAGCAGGTAACTGTGATCGGTGTGTGGTGCCATTCACAGTAGAAGCTGGCTTCTTGGGCGAAAGTAGTTGTGTTCGGGCTAAATACAGTACTTAGATTCGTCAATAGACAGACGATGAAATACAGACCTGTTTTTGTTGACCGCTCAGAATCCGGCTCCCTGTTTCCAGAGACATCTGAATCGACTTCATGACTGGCAACCCACTTCCTCTTCCTTTCACTTCTATGAATTTCATCGGTAGATCCGTCAATCCCTGCAGCAGCGAGCCTCTCCTTCTGATACCCTCTTAGGGCTGACTGAAGATTTCCCTGATACTTTTCCCCGAACTCTCGCAATGTCATACTCCTAATTTGCTTAGGAATACGAGATATTTGAGCGAGTTGATGTAGTCCCAAAGTCTCTACTTTAATCTCGAGCTCAGCTTTCAGCTGTCGACTGCGATGTGCGACTGTATTAAAATATTTTCACCGTTTACCAAACTCGAAATAGATATGAACATACCCTCAATGTCAAGGTTGGCAATCAGTTGTCGCTTTTCTTCATCCGTATATCGTCTCTTTGCCATATTAATTTCAGTGGGCCTACTGATGGTCGTATGGTCGTATGGTCCGGCGAATGAGCGTTAGTATATGGGTATCAACAAAGTCGAAGCAGGGAGACGCGACGAAAAAAGTCACCTGATACTCCACGTGGATCGCGTATGATGTCAAAAATAATAAATGTGTCGTTCGAGTTCGAGTCTCGACTGCCACCGTCCTCCTCACAAACAGCACAAATACCCAGAGGAAACCATGCCGAATCATGAGCAACGGGATATTTATTTGGTTATAGGGGGAAATGGCTTCTTGGGCCGGCATATTGTCCAGCAGTTACGCGATCGAGGCGATATTGTTTCGGCCTTTGATATAGTCGAACGCTATTCCGACGTTCCTTTCTATTCTGGAGATATAAGCGACCAAACATCGGTCGCTTCAGCATTAAGACAGGTGTGTATTTTTACTTTCTGCTTTTCAAGTCCTTTAATTTCTGTACAGAGTGGGACGACTTGTATAATACACACTGCGTCACCACATGCGACAGCGAACAATCCTGCATTATTCCATAAAGTAAATGTAGACGGGACCAAAGCTGTCATTGCTGCGGCAGTCGAATGCGGCGTCCGAAAACTTGTCTTTACCAGCTCTGCTGGTGTCGTCTTCAATGGCGAAGACATCATCAATGTAGACGAACGTGTGCCCTTCCCCGAAGTGCCCATGGACGCGTACAACGATACAAAGGCTAAAGCAGAGAGACTTGTTCTCGAAGCTAATGGAAAAGGTGGCCTCTTGACTGTTGCTCTTCGACCGGCTGGAATATTCGGGTGGGTAATAAATCAGAATCAACAAATTTTTGCTTATGGCAATGCAGACCAGGCGATCGTCAAGCTATGACCGGCTTCTATCAGGTCTACGACCGAGGGCAGACGCACTTCCAAGTTGGAGACAATACCAACTTGTTTGACTGGACCTATGTGGGCAATGTTGCGCTTGCTCACCTTCTTGCTGCAGATAGACTCGACACCCCAGCGCCGGCGCCTCCGCTTAGTGCATTGGATAAGGCGCCTCAATCATTGGATGATATCCCTCCTTTCACCAAAGAGGAAATGTCCCTAATTAACTACTCTCTACTTCCTATTTCCCTCACGACAGGTCACCATCGAGTACCTACATGCGAAGCGCGTCCGCTCGGTCCTTACCTTACATTTCCACCCAACGGAGAACAAATCGAGGCTCTTTTTAAGGGTGCCGAAATAACGCACCGACCTGTTGTCCGAACACGTTTTGACCAACTCTCCGATTACGCTCTTAAGCGGAGCAAGCTGCAGAATCCCGAAGTCAACCCACTCCAAGTTGCTGGTCAAGTTTTCTTCATTACAAATGGAGAACCAACCTACTTCTGGGACTTCCCCCGTATGATCTGGAACGAGCTTGATCAGGTCTTTCCAGGGAGGAGAAAACCGCGCGGTCTAATTAAACTCTCCAAGTCCATTGGTCTTGCTGCGGCCACTGGTTCAGAGTGGTTTGGTCATATAACGGGTCGAGATGTAACTTTTACGAGGTTCAAAGTGACTTTCAGCTGTGCGACGAGGTATCATAATATCGAGAAAGCTCGGAGAATATTAGGGTACGAACCTGTAGTTGGGCTGGAGGAGGGAATTAAGCGTACAGTAGAGGTATGTTGTTCTTCAACTTTTTGGATTACTTTTGATTACTAGCCCTTCTTGCTAGTGGTGGCATGCCGATTATCTGGCTAACCAGAAGAAAGGTTGAGACTATACTACCAGTGTCCTATGAATAGTACATAGTTTTCCATTTACATAATAATAGCTCAAAACTTAAGACTTGATCCGTTTGGAACACGATGCCAAAATCTCTCTTTCCCCCAGCCTCGAAAGACTATGTGCTCTCATTCCAGTTCTCAGCTTGGTACCCTAAATTCGCAAAGCATACCATCAAAAGTACGATCCT
>Ga0307517_10003441_pt1 | contig 24604 bp, 21 predicted proteins | sample 23_EM_MG_FD_194515 | JGI IMG/M metagenome (GOLD analysis project Ga0307517, IMG submission 194515) | Populus trichocarpa ectomycorrhiza microbial communities from riparian zone in the Pacific Northwest, United States - 23_EM | ecosystem: Host-associated > Plants > Roots > Unclassified | place... | reverse complement strand
GCTCGCTCAGCCCCGGATGATCGTCCGGGCGCCGGCCCAGCGGCCAGCGGAACTTGCGCTCGGCCTCGGCGATCGGCAGGTCGTTGATGCTGGCGTGGCGGTGCGTCATCAGGCCGGCCTCGTTGAAGGCCCAGTTCTCGTTGCCGTAGCTGCGGAACCAGTGGCCGGAGTCGTCGTGCCATTCGTAGGCGAAGCGCACCGCGATGCGCGCGCCGGCGAAAGCCCACAGCTCCTTGATCAGCCGATAGTCCAGTTCGCGCGCCCACTTGCGCTCGAGGAAGGCGCGCACCTCGGCGCGCCCGACCGGAAACTCCGCGCGGTTGCGCCAGCGCGTGTCTTCGCTGTAGACCAGTGCCACCCGCGCCGGATCGCGCGAGTTCCAGCCGTCTTCGGCGAGGCGCACTTTCTGCGCCGCCGTGTCGGCGGTAAACGGGGGGAGCGGCGGGCGGGTGTCCATGGGTGGTTCGTTCCTGTGGCGCGGGGTCGAGAGGCATGTAGACAGGTCTGTCTACGGCCGCAGTCTACCGCGATGTAGACAGAGCTGTCTACAATGACGGCATGCCCGCCACCGCCCAGACCGCGCGCCAAGATCGCCCTGCCGGCGAGCGCATCCTGTCGACCGCGCACGACCTGTTCTACCGCGACGGCATTCGCGCGACCGGCATCGACCGAGTCATCAAGGAGGCCGGCGTCACGAAAGTGACCTTCTACCGCTACTTCCCGAGCAAGAACGACCTGATCCGGGCGTTCCTGCTGCATCGGCACGAACGCTGGATGGCGTGGTTCAGCGACGCGCTGCAGCGCCACGGCGCGGACATCGGCGCACTCGTGCCGGCGCTGGGCGAATGGCTGCGCGATCCCGGCTACCGCGGCTGCGCCTTCATCAACAGCGTCAGCGAACTCGGGCGCACGGTGCCGGAAGTCGCGGACATCGCGCGCCGCCACAAGCGCGACATGGTGACGGCGATCGCGGCGCTGCTGCCGCCCTCGAGACACCGCACGCGCGACGCGCAGGCCCTCGGGATGGTCGTCGATGGCGCGATCGTGCAGGCGCAGTTCGCCGACACGCCCGACGACGCGCTCGCCGCGCTGCGCACCAGCGTCAGCCTGCTGACGCGCTGACCGGAGGCCTCAACGCCGCCGGGCCGCCCCAAGGCGGCTGAGCGCCCCCTCGGGGGCAGGAACGCAGTGACGTGGGGGGCAGTCATCAGCCTCCGCCCAGGCGCAGGCTCAAGCGCCGCGCCGCACTCCGCACGACCTCCTTGAACGCCGGTTTCAGGCGGCCGCTCGGCAGCGTCAAGGTCAGCGCGCCGACGAGCGCTCCCGCGGCACCGAACACCGGCGCCGAGATGCCGGTCAGGTCGGGCACGCGGTCGCCCGAGAGCAGCACGACGCCATCGGCGCGGATCTGCTCGTGGCGCTTGCCCTTCGCACCCGAGAAGGCCATCAGCACGCGCCCGCCGGCCCCCTTGTCCAGCGGCAGCAGGTCGCCGGCGCGGGTGTGGTCGCGCAGCAGCTGCGGCGAATCGACCCGGTACAGGCACAGCCGCTCGTCGCCCTGGCGCACATGGAACGCGGCGCTCTCGGTCGTGGCCGCGACGAGCTCGCGCAACACCGGCAGCACCTCGGCCTCGAGCGAAAAGGTCGCGGCATGGATCGCGCTCAGGCGCGCCAGCTCGGGGCCGAGCCCGTAGCGGCCATCGGCGCGCCGCAGCAGCAGCCGGGCGTGCTCGAGCGACGCGAGCAGGCGCAGCACCGTGCTCTTGTAGAGCCGCGTGCGCTCGGCCAGCTCGACCAGCGACAGGCTCTCGTCGCCGGCGCGAAACGCGCACAGCAGCGACAACGCGCGGTCCACCGCGGCGGCGCCGCCGGGGGCGGCGTGATCGTCGGCGAGCGAGGGCTGGGCGGCTTTTCTGGGCATGGTCGGTCGGTTCTTGACAGCGTCGCACCGGTCATTTACTATTTTCAGAATAGTATTCTATCTTACAGAACAAGGCAAGCCGGCATGCCCTCCCCCTCTCCGTCCGTCCTGATCAGCGAGGTCGGCCCGCGCGACGGGCTGCAAAGCGTGGCACGCACGATGCCCACCGCCGACAAGCTCGCCTGGATCAGCGCCCTCCATGCCGCCGGCCTGCGCGAGATCGAGGTCTGCTCGTTCGTGCCGGCCAAACACCTGCCGCAGATGGCCGATGCCACCGAGGTCGTGCGGCACGCGCTCACGCTGCCCGGCCTGACCGTGATGGCGCTGGTGCCGAACCTGCGCGGCGCCGAGGCGGCGCTCGCCGCGGGCGTGCACAAGCTGACGCTGCCGGTGTCGGCCAGCGAGGCGCACTCGCTCGCCAACGTGCGCATGACGCGCGCGCAGATGGTCGACGAGGTCCGCCGCGTCGTCGCGCTGCGCAACGAGCGCGCGCCGCACGTGAAGGTCGAGGTCGGCCTGTCGACGGCGTTCGGCTGCACGATCCAGGGCGTGGTCCCGGAAGACGAGGTCGTCCGGCTGGCCGCACAAGTCATCGAGGCGGGCGCCGACGATGCGGGCCTCTCCGACACGACCGGGTATGCGAACCCGGCGCAGGTGCGGCGCCTCTTCCAGCGGGTGCGCGCCGAGATCGGTGCGCACGCCGGCGCCGCGCACCTGCACAACACGCGCGGCCTCGGGCTGGCGAACTGCCTGGCCGCTTTTGACGTCGGCGTGCGCAGCTTCGATTCGTCGCTGGGCGGTCTCGGCGGCTGCCCGTACGCGCCGGGCGCCTCGGGCAATGTCGTGACCGAAGACCTGGTGTTCATGTTCGAGGCGATGGGCATCGCCACCGGTATCGACATCGAGCGGCTCCTGGCCGCGCGTGCACCGCTGCAGGCCGGGCTGCCGGGCGAGGCGCTGTACGGGATGCTGCCCGAGGCCGGCTTGCCGAAGGGCTTCGCGCCGGGAGCCACATATGGCTGAGCCCATGCTGGCGCTGGCCGCGAACCCTGAACCCAACCCGCTGCCGCTGGCCGGGGTGCGCGTCGTCGAATTCACCCACATGGTGATGGGCCCGACCTGCGGCATGATCCTGGCCGATCTCGGCGCCGAGGTCATCAAGGTCGAGCCCTTGGGAGGCGACAACACGCGCCGGCTGCTCGGCTCGGGGGCAGGCTTCTTCTCGATGTTCAACCGCAACAAGAAGAGCCTCGCGATCGACACCAAGGATTCGCGCGGCCGCGAGATCGTGCTCAAGCTCGTCGCCGGCGCCGATGTGTTCAGCGAGAACTTCAAGAGCGGCACGATGGCCAGGCTCGGGCTCGACTTCGCAACGCTCTCGGCACTGAACCCGCGCCTCGTCTACGTCTCGCACAAGGGCTTCCTGCCCGGCCCGTACGAGCACCGCACCGCGCTCGACGAAGTCGTGCAGATGATGGGCGGCCTGGCCTACATGACCGGGCCGGAAGGCCGGCCGCTGCGCGCCGGCACCAGCGTCAACGACATCATGGGCGGCATGTTCGGCGCGATCGGCGCGCTCGCCGCGCTGCGCGCCCGCGAACAGACCGGCCGCGGCCAGGAAGTGCAGAGCGCGCTGTTCGAGAACAACGTGTTCCTGGTCGCGCAGCACATGATGCAGTTCGCCGTGACGGGCCAAGCGGCGGCGCCGATGCCGAGCCGGATCTCGGCCTGGGGCGTCTACGACGTGTTCACGGTCCGCGACGGCGAGCAGATCTTTCTCGCCGTCGTCTCCGACACGCAGTGGGCGCTGTTCTGCGACGCCTTCGGCTTCGGCGACCTCCGGCACGACGCGCGCCTGCTGAGCAACAACCAGCGCGTGCAGGCGCGCGAGTGGCTGATGCCGCTGCTACGCGAGCGTCTCGCCGCGCGCAGCGCCGCCGAGATCGGCGCGGTCTTCGAGGCGCGCGGCCTGCCGTATGCGCCGATCACGCGGCCGCAGGCGCTGTTCGACGATCCGCACCTGAACGCGACCGGCGGCCTCGCGCCGGTCACGCTGCCGGCCGACGCGAGCGGCGCCGGCCGCCCGATCACGACGCGCGCCGCGCTGCTGCCGCTGACCCTGGCCGGCGCACGCCTGCCGCTGCGTGCGCCGCCGCCGGCGCTGGGCGAGCACACGGGCGCGTTGCTGCACGAGCTCGGCTACAGCGCCGCCGAGGTCGCGGCGCTGCGCGCGGACGGCATCGTCGGTGCCCACCCTGAGCACGCGCCGGCGGCGGTGGAGCCGTCGAACGGCTGAACAACGAAGAAGTCCTGGGGTCGGGTGCTGTGTCGACCGCTTCAGCATCGATCCGAAGGCACGGGTGGCCGGTATCCTGCCGCTGCAACACCGCCTGACGCCCTGACCCCTCCCTCATCATGATTGCCATCGCCCCCATTCTTGTCGCCGGCTCCGCCAACCTCGATTTCGTCGTGCGCGCGCCGCACATCCCGGCACCGGGCGAGACCGTGCTCGGCCGCGCGTTCCGCACCTTCCCCGGCGGCAAGGGCGCGAACCAGGCGATTGCCTGCGCGCGCACCGGCGGCGTGGTCACGCGCATGCTGCTCGCGCTCGGCGACGATCCATACGCGCTGCCGATCGAGACCTCGCTGCACGAAGCCGGGGTGCACCTGAAGATCGTGCGCGTCGTCGGCGAACCCACCGGGACCGCATTCATCTGCGTGTCCGACGACGCCGAGAACGCGATCACCGTCGCCCCCGGCGCCAACGCGCACCTGCGCGGCGACGACCTGCCGCCGCTCGACGGCGTGACGCACCTGCTGCTGCAGCTCGAGACGCCGATCCAGAGCGTGACCGAGATGGCGCAACGCGCGCGCGCCGCCGGCGTCACCGTGGTGCTGAACGCGGCGCCGGCGCAGTCGCTGCCGCGGGCGCTGCTCGACGCGGTCGATGTGCTGATCGTCAACGAGGGCGAGCTCGCGGCGATCGCCGGGCCGGTGCCGTCGATGCACGACGCGCTCGAACGCGTCGGCGTGCCCTGCGTCATCGTCACGCTCGGTGATCGGGGCAGCTGCGTGCGCACCCCCGATGGCCGGTTCACGCAGGCGGCGTTCCCGGTCGCCGCGGTCGACACGACGGCCGCAGGCGACACCTTCTGCGGCGCGCTCGTGGCCGCGTTGAGCGAGGGGGCGGCCTTGCCCGAAGCGGTGCGCGTGGCGAGTGCCGCCGCCGCGATCGCGTGTACGCGCCTCGGCGCCCAGCCCAGCATCCCGACACGCGACGACGTGGTCGCGTTTCTCCGCTCAGCCGGATAGAAGACTAGCGCTTGCCGCCCCGACCCGACGCCACCTTGTGCAGCAACTCGATCAGCAGCGCGCGCTCGGCGGCCGAGAGCATCGCGAGCGCCGGCGCCTCCATCGTCGCGGCGATCTTCTCGGCACGCTGCACGAGCTGCGCGCCAAGCGCTGTCAGGTGGATGTGCTGCGCGCGCCGGTCCTTGGTGCTGCGCACACGCTCGACCCAGCCGCACTCGACCATGCGATCGAGCGTCACCGCCATGTTGGGCGCCGAGATGTCGAGCGCTTCGCCGAGCTGCTTCTGGTTCACCTGCGGGTTCTGCGCGACCAGCATCAGGATCGAGAACTCGACGATCTTCAGTCCCAGCGGCTCCATGTGCTGCGCAAAGACCTTGCGCAGCGTGATGGACGCGCGCGTCGCCGCATAGCCGACCAGGTGCGCCACACGAGACGAATCCAGCTCGGTCATCGCCGCCGCCGTCGTGCCCGTCATTTCGCGCGCGCGGCGCCGAGGTAGGTGTCGATCACACGCGAGTCCTTCGCGAGGTCGCGGGCCGCGCCCTCGAGCGCGATCTCGCCCATCTCGAGCACGTAGCCGTAGTCGGCGACCTCAAGCGCGGCACGCGCATTCTGCTCGACCAGCAGGATGGTCACGCCAGTGCTGCGCAGGCTCTCGATGATGCGGAAGATCTCCTTCACGACCAGCGGCGCCAGGCCGAGGCTGGGTTCGTCGAGCATCAGCAGCGCGGGCTCGCTCATCAGCGCGCGGCCGACCGCGAGCATTTGGCGCTCGCCGCCCGACAAGGTGCCGGCGAGCTGCGTGCGGCGCTCCTTGAGCCGCGGGAACAGCGCGTAGACCTTCTCGATCGCCGCGCCGCTGTCCTTGCGCCCCAGCATCACCTGGCGATAGGCGCCCAGTAGCAGGTTGTCTTCGACCGGCATGGTCGCGAACAGCGCGCGCGTTTCGGGCACCAGCGCGATGCCGGCGAGCACGCGCTCCTCGAGCGTCTGCAGCACGATGGACTGGCCGCGGTAATTGATGCCGCCGCGCGAGGGCAGCACACCCATCAGCGCGTTCAGCAGCGTCGACTTGCCAGCGCCGTTCGGGCCGATCACGGTGATCACGCTGCCGGCATCGGCCTTCAGGTTCAGGCCGTGCAAGACCTCGGCACGGCCGTAGCCGGCGTGCAGGTCGTTGACCTCGAGCAGGATTTCGCTCATCTCAATGCTCCGTGCCGAGGTAGGCCGCGCGAACGGCCGGGCTGGCCTGGACCTCGGCCGGCGTGCCTTCGATCAGCTTGGTGCCGAATTCCATCACGACGACACGATCGACCAAGCCCATCACCAGGTCCATGTCGTGCTCGACGATCAGGATGGAGAGGCCCTCGCCGCGCAGCTGGCGCAGCACGTCGCCGAGCGCCTGCTTTTCCTTCAGGCGCAGCCCGGCGGCGGGTTCGTCGAGCAACAGCAAGGTCGGGTCGGCGCACAGCGCGCGCGCGATTTCCATCAGGCGCTGCGGCCCGAGCGCGAGGTTGCCGGCAAGCTCGTGCATGCGCTCGGCCATGCCGATGCGGCGCAGCTGCTTCTCGGCCTCCTTCAGCAACTGGCGCTCTTCGCTGCGATCGAGCCGCAGCATCGCCGACGCGACGCCGCTGCCGCCGCGCAGGTGCGCGCCGAGGGCGACGTTCTCGAGCACCGTCATGCCGGGGATCATCTTCACGTGCTGGAAGGTGCGCGAGACGCCGCGCCGCGCGATCTCGCGCGAACTCAGGCTGTCGATGCGCTCGCCGCGCAGCGTGACCTGGCCGCGCGTCGCCGACAGCACACCCGTCACCAGATTGAAGGTCGTCGACTTGCCCGCGCCGTTCGGGCCGATCAGGCCCAGGATCTCGCCGGCGCACACCTGGAAGCTCACGTCGTTGACCGCGACCAGACCGCCGAATTCCTTGCGCGCCTGGTTCACGTCGAGCACGACCTCGCCATGCGGCGGGCGGGCGCGTTCGGCGAGTGCCGCGGCGCCGGCCCAGTCGACCTTGCGGTTCACGCGCGGCAGCTTCGCCTCGATGAAGGCCCAGATGCCGTCGCGCGCGTATTGCAGCACCAGCACCAGCAGGATGCCGAACACGATGATCTCGTAGTTGCCGCTGCCGCCGAGCAGCTTGGGCAGGATCACCTGCAGCTGGTCCTTCAGGATCTGCACCGCGCCGGCGCCGATCAGCGCGCCCCAGACATGGCCGACGCCGCCGATCACCGCCATGAACAGGTACTCGATGCCCATGTTCAGGCCGAACGGCGACGGGTTCACGGTGCGCTGGAAGTGCGCGAACAACCAGCCCGACACGCTCGCCAGCAGCGCCGCGAGCACGAAGGCGGTGACCTTGATGCGGAAGGTGTTCACGCCCATCGCCTCGGCCATCGTCGTGCCGCCCTTCACCGCGCGCATCGCGCGGCCGGTGCGGGAGTCGAGCAGGTGCGTGACGGCGATCGCGGCGAACACGACGATCAGCCACAGCAGGTAGTAGAAGCTGCGCCCGGTGTTGAGCTCGATGCCGAAGAACTTCAGCGCCGGGATGCCGAGCAGGCCGTCATACTTGCCGAGCGCGTCGATGTTGCCGAGCAGGTAGAAGAGGCTCAGGCCCCACGCGATCGTCGCGAGCGGCAGGTAGTGGCCCGACATGCGCAGCGTGATCCAGCCGAGGAACAGCGCCGCCACACCGGTGACGCCGAGGCCGATCCAGACGGTGATCCAGGGCGAAACGCCCTGCGTCGTCGTCAGGTAGGCCGCGGTGTACGCGCCCAGGCCGACGAACGCGGCCTGGCCGAACGAGGTCAACCCGGCAACGCCGGTGAGCAGCACCAGGCCGATCGCGACCAGGGTGTACAGGCCGATGTAGTTGGCCTGCGTGATCCAGAACTCGGGCACCGGCAGCTGCGGCAGCAACGCGAGGGCGACGACGAAAACGATGAGGGCGATCTTGCGCACGATCATTCCTCCTCGTCGTGGTGGCCGTGCTGGAAGCTTCTCCAGAGCAGCACCGGAATGATCAACGTGAACACGATCACCTCTTTGAACGCACTCGCGTAGAACGAGCCGAAGCTCTCGAGCAGACCGACGAACAGCGCGCCGACGGCGGCCGCCGGGTAGCTCGCGAGGCCGCCGAAGATCGCGGCGACGAAGCCCTTCAGGCCGATCAGGAAACCCGAGTCGTAGAACAAGGTCGTCGTCGGCCCGATCAGCAGGCCCGACAACGCGCCCATGAATGCGGCCAGGCCGAAGCTGAGTTTGCCGGCCCCCGAGGTCGAGATGCCCATCAGCCGCGCACCGAGCCGGTTCACCGCGGTCGCGCGCAGCGCCTTGCCGCGCAGCGTGCGCTCGAAGAACAAATACAGCGCGAGGATCAGCGCGATCGACACCATGAAGATGATCAGCGCCTGGCCGGACAGCGACAGCGCGCCGGCCGAGAAGCGTGCGTCCCAGAAGCTCGGGTTGCGAAAGCCTTCGGCACCGAAGAAGACCAGGCCCAGGCCAGTGAGCGCGAAGTGCACGCCGACCGAGACGATCAGCAGCACCAGCACCGTCGCATCCGCGAGCTTCTCGTACGCGAGCCGGTAGACCAGCGGCCCGAGCGGCGTGACGATCGCCAGCGTCAGCAAGCTTTGCAGCAGCAGCGGCAGCTTCAGCGGCGCGGCCCACAAGGTCAGGCCCAGCACCACGGCGGGCAGGATCAGCGCCTTCAGCGCACGCCCCAGCACACGCTGGATCGGGATGCCGCGCCGCGCATCGGCGACGACATCGAGCAGCGCCGCGAGCAGCGCGAGCACGACCAGCAGCCAGACCGTGCCGGGCACGCGGCCAAGCTGCAGCAGCGCGAGCGTGAGCGCGCCATATGCGACGAACTCGCCTTGCGGGATGAAGATCACGCGCGTGATCGCGAAGATCAGCACGGTGGCCAGCCCCAGCAGCGCGTAGATGGCGCCATTGGTGGCGCCGTCGAGCATCAGGATGCTGGCGATTGAGAAGTCCATGGGCGGTGCGCCGGGTGATGCTTCAACTTAATCGACCGACCGGTCGGTCGAGGTGGAGCGCGATGATACAAGCGGCATCAGCCGCTGCAAAACACCGCGCCCTCCAGACAAACCCTCACTTCGTCGGCGCGAGCTTCCAGTCACCGCCCGCGATCGTCAGCAGCACGCCGGTGTCGGGCGTGAAGCCGAAGTGGTCGGTGGCGGTGTAGTTCAGCACCCCTTGCGAGACCGGAATGCGGCCGGTGGTCTCGAGCGCCTCCTTCAGCGCGGTGCGGAATTCCTTCGTGCCCGGCTTGGCCTTCTTCAGCGCCTCGGGAACGACGCGCGACAGCACGATGTAGGCGTCGAACGCGTGCGCGCCGAACTGGTTCGCACTGCCCTTGCCGTGCACCTTCTCATACTCGGCGATGTAGCGCATGCCCAGCGCCTTGCTCGGGTTGCTGTCGGGCAGCAGGTTCGCGACCAGCGCCGGGCCGGACGAGACGAACGAGCCTTCGACGTCCTTGCCGCCGACGCGGATCAGGTCCATCGTCGCCGCACCGTGCGTCTGGAAGATCTTGCCCGCCGGATAACCGCGCTCGACCAGTCCCTTGTGCGGCATCGCCGAGCCGCTGCCCGATGCGCCGATCAGGATCGCGTCCGGGTTCGCGCTGACGAGCTTCAGCGCCTGGCCGGTCACACTGGTGTCGGCGCGTCCGAAGCGTTCGACCGCGACCGACTTGATGCCCGCCTTCTCCGCCTGCGCCGTGATGTCCTTCAGCCAGCTCTCGCCATAGGCGTCGGAGTAGCCGAGGTAGCCGAAGGTCTTCACGCCGGTCTTCTTCCAGTGCTCGATGATCGGGATCGCCATCACGGCGGTCGATTGCGGCAGCCGGAACGACCAGCCGCCCTTGCCCTCGGGCAGCACGATAGGCGACAGCGTGAGCTGCACGGTCTGGGATTCGGCGGCGACGTCGGACATCGCGATCGCGATCGGCGTCGCGGCCGAGCCGAGGATCAGGTCGACCTTGTCTTCGGTGACGAAGCGGCGCGCGTTCTTCACGCCGACGGTCGGGTCGGTCGCGTCGTCGAGGATGATGACGTTGAGCTTTTCGCCCCCGATCGTCTTCGGCCACAGCTCGATGCCGTTCTTGCAGGGGATGCCCAGCGCCGAGGTCGGGCCGGTCAGCGGCAGGCTGACGCCGATGGTGATGTCGGCGCAGGCCAGCGTGCTGCTCAGCGCGCCGGCCAGCGCGATCATGAGGGTGCGAACGGGGGTGATCATGGAAGTCTCCGATGGGGCGATTGGTCGATTAATGGGAAGAGATCGATCAGGAACACAGCAAACGAATGTCGTCGGGCACAGGAATGGCGCGCAGGCGGTCCGGGTCGTGCTCGTCGCGCCTCACGAAGGCGCGCACTTCGCGGCCCTCGCAGATCAGGTCTTCGCCGCCATCGGCGCGCGCGCGCGTGATGCGGTGGATCTGCACGACGACCTTGTTGCGCCACTCCTCGACATGCGTCGTGATGGTCAGCGTCTCGCCGTAGGTGGCCGCCTGCGTGAACTTGGTGTTGATCTCGAGCAGCGGCGTGCCGACGATGCCGCGCGTCTTCACCAGCTCGCGCCACGGCGGCACGCCGCACTGCATGAAGAAGGCGAGCGAGGCCGAGTCCATCCAGCGCGAGAAATTCGGAAAGAACACGATCCCCGCCGGGTCGCAGTCGCCGAAGGTCACGTTGACGGTGTAGGTGGTGGTGCGGGGCATCGCGTTGGTTGTGAGCGTGTTGTTGTCTTGCTAGCGCGGCGCCATGCGCAATGCGCCATCGAGCCGGATCACTTCGCCGTTCAACGACATGTTCTCGACGATAGCGGCGCAGAGTTGCGCGAACTCCTCGGGTTTGCCCAGCCGCTTCGGGAACGGGATGCTCGCGGCGAGCGATTCCTGCACCGCCTGCGGCAGCTCGGCCATCAGGGGCGTCAGGAACAGGCCCGGCGCGATCGTGCAGACGCGCACGCCGAACTGCGCGAGGTCGCGCGCCAGCGGCAGGGTCAGCGCAACGACGCCGCCCTTGGACGCCGCATACGCTTCTTGCCCGACCTGGCCGTCGAAGGCCGCGACCGACGCGGTGTTGACGATCACGCCGCGCTCGCCATCGGCCAGGGGCTCGAGCTTGACGATCTCCGCCGCCGCGAGGCGGATCACGTTGAAGGTGCCGAACAGGTTGACCTCGACGACGCGCTTGAAGTCTTCGAGCGGCATCGGCGTGCCGTCCTTCGCGATCAGGCGTTTTGCGGTGCCGATGCCGGCGATGTTCATCACGAGGCGCGCCGGGCCGTGCGCGGTGCGTGCCGCCTCCAAGGCGGCGAGCACGCTGTCGGTGTCGGTGATGTCGCAGCCGATGCCCACAGCCTCACCATACGCGCCGATCTCGGCGGCCACGGCTTTCGCGCCGTCGCCGTTGCGGTCGAGCACCGCGACTTTCGCGCCGCGGCGCGCGAGTTCGCGCGCGGTCTGCGCGCCCAGGCCCGAGGCGCCGCCGGTGACGAGCGCGGCTTGTCCGTTGATGTTCATGGTCTCGCTTTCGTTTCGGTGGTCAGCGTGCCGGCAGGATCACGCTCGCATCGGGGGCGTCGTACATCGCCTGCACGATGGCGTCGCGGTGCAAGAGCACGGCGCGCTGGTTGATCGATCCCTTGTCGGTGACCTCGCCGCGGTCGATGCTGGGCGGCTCGGCAAGCACGACGGCGCGCGCCACGCGTGTCGCGCTGCCGGTGCCGCCGGCGTACAGGCCGTCGACGAGTCGCTGGAAGAACTGGCGCAACGCCGGCGCACCCAGCACCTCGGCCGGGCTCGCGCCCGCAGGCAGGCCGGCGAACGCGCGGCAGGCATCGGGGCGCGGGAAGATCAGCAGACCGATCTCGTCGCGGTTGATGCCGGCCACGACCACGTCCTGCACACAGGGGTCGCCGGCAGCGATGACGCGGGCGCGCAGCGGCCCGACCGACACGAAGGTGCCGGTCGAGAGCTTGAAGTCCTCGGCGGTGCGGCCGTCGAACGCGAAGCCGCGGCCGGGGTTGGCGGCGTCGATCGGCTTGACGGCGTCGCCGCTGCAATAAAAGCCCTCGTCGTCGAACGATTCGGCGGTTTGCTCCGGCGCGCGCCAGTACCCCGGCGTGACGTTCGGCCCGCGGTAGCGCACCTCGGTCTTGTCGCCCTGCGGCACGAGCTTGAGCTCCATGCCCGGCGCGGGCAGGCCGATGTGGCCGGACTTGACGTCCTCGGCATTCGCGCAGATCGCGAACGGCGCGGTCTCGGTCATGCCCAGGCCGGTCAGCATCCGGATGCGCTCGCCGCAGGCCGCTTCGGCGACGCGGTCGAGCTTGTCCCACACCGGCTGCGACAGCCCGGCGCCGGCGAAGAAGAACATGTTGACGCGGCTGAAGAAGACCTCGCGCATCTGCGCGTCCTGCTCGAGCGCGTTGGCGACCTCCTCGAAGCCCTTGGGCACGTTGAAGTAGACGGTCGGCGCGATCTCGCGCAGGTTGCGCAGCGTCTCGCCGATCAGCGCCGGCGTCGGCTTGCCGTCGTCGATGTACAGCGTGCCGCCGTTGTAGATCGTCAGGCCGACGTTGTGGTTGGCGCCGAAGGTGTGGTTCCAGGGCAGCCAGTCGAGCAGCACCGGCGGCGTCTGGCCCAGGCTCGGGAAGCACTGCAGGATCATCTGCTGGTTGCTGCACAGCATGCGCTGCGTGTTGACCACGCCCTTGGGCAGCTTGGTCGAGCCGGAGGTGAACAGGAACTTCGCGATCGTGTCGGGGCCGACGCGCTCGTGCGCGGCGTCGACCGCGTCGGTGGCGCGGGTGGCCAGCAGTTCGTCGAAGCGCAGCGTCGTCCGGCCGGCGATCGTGCCGCTCGTCAGCACGACCGGCACGTCGGGCGCGACGCTCGCCTGGATCGCCTTGCCGAACGCGCCGCCGTTGGACGCGAACACCAGCCCTGGCGTCAGCACGCCAAGGATGTGGCGCAGCTTGCCGTAGTCCTGCGAGACCAGCGAGTACGCGGCCGAGATCGGCGCGAACGGCACGCCGGCGAGCATCGCCCCGAGGCCGATCAGCAGGTGCTCGAGGTCGTTGTCCGAGAGGATCGCGAGCGGGCGCTCGGCCGAGAGCCCGAGGTCGAGCAAGGCCTGCGCGATCGCACGCGCGCTGCTCAGCGCCTGCGCGTAGCTGAGGCGACGCCAGTCGCCGCCGTTGTCGCGCTTCGCGGCGAGCGTCTGATCGGGCTTCACGGCGGCCCAGTGCAGCAGGCGATCGGTGAGCCGGCCCGGGTAGGGCTGCAGCGGCTCGGTCGAGTGGATCAGTGTCGAGCCATCGGCACGCGGCGTGAAGTGCGCCGCGAGCGAGCCGCCCAACGGCAATTCGCGATAGCGCGGCGCCGCACTCACGACTTGCCCACCTTGCCGCTCTTGCCGTCGAGGAACGCGCGCATGCGCTCCTTCGCGGCGTCGTCGCCTTGCGCGATCGCGGCCATCAGCGATTCGGTGAACAGGCCTTCGTCCTGACCCATCTCGGCGATGCGCGGCAGCGCGTGCATCACCGCGAAGTTCGACAGCGGCGCGTTCGCCGCGACCTTCTCGGCCAGCGCGAGCGCCTTCTCCAGGCCCTTGCCCTCGTCGACCAGGTACTGCGACAGGCCGATGCGCGCCCCTTCTTCGGCGTCGACGACGCGGCCGGTCAGCATCATGTCGGTCATGCGCGCGACGCCGATCAGCCGCGGGATGCGCGCCGAACCGCCGCCGCCGACGAACAGCCCGCGCTGGCCCTCGGGCAGGCCGTAAAACGTGCTCGCCTCGGCAACGCGGATGTGCGCCGCGCTGGCGAGCTCGAGCCCGCCGCCGACGACCGCGCCGTGCAGCACCGCGATCACCGGCACGCGGCCGAACTGGATCTGCGTGAACGCCGCATGCCACGAGCGCGAATGAACAATGCCCTCGGCGACGCTGCGCTCGCTCAGCTCCGACAGGTCGAGACCGGCACAGAAGTGATCGCCCGCGCCGCTGAGCACGACCACGCGGGTGGACTCGGGCAGGTTGACGAACGCGGTTTGCAGCTGCACGACCAGGCCGTCGCTGATGGCATTGCGCTTGGCCGGGCGGTTCAGCCGCAGCTGCGTGATCGCGCCAGCGTGCGCGATCTCCAGCAGATCGAGCTGGGCCAGCAGGCCGGTGGCGGCGGAGAACGGGATCGACATCGTGAAACCTCGATTAATGATTAAAATTATTAATCATATCGGTTGTCGGAAGCTAAGGACTTACCCGCATGCACCAGGGCCTTGGTTCGATCGATTCTCCCTGTGATAAAGCCATTGTTCTGAACGACGCCCCCACGGCACCCTAGGGAAATCCATAGCAACAATTCGGAAAGTAGTTATTAGATTTAACTTACTGCCGCCAATCGCGCGCAGACCAACTCAAACCGAGGAGACATCACGATGACCCGAAAGCTCTGGTCCGGAACCGTCGGCGCCGCGACCCTGTTGACCTTGATTTCGGCCTGCGGCGGCAACGATGACGCCACCCTGCCGCAACTGAGCGCAGCCACCGGCGCCGCGCTGCCGTCCTGCACCGACCTGGCGACCCGGATTTCGTTTACGAACACCACCATCACCGCGGCGAACGCGATCGCCGCCGGCACGCTCACCGTCGCCGGCTCGCCGGTGCCGGCCCATTGCCAGATCACGGGCAAGATGAACGCGCGCGTCAGCGCGGTCGACGGCAACAGCTACGCGATCGGCTTCGAGATGCGCCTGCCGAACGCCTGGAACGGGCGCTTCTTCTACCAGGCCAACGGCGGCATCGACGGCAGCGTCGTGACCGCCACGGGCGGCGTGAACGGCGGCTCCGGGCTGACGAACGCGCTGAACATGGGCTTCGCGGTGATCAGTTCCGACGCGGGGCACGCCGCGGCCATGGGCCCGACCTTCGGCATCGATCCGCAGGCCCGGCTCGACTACGGCTACCAGGCCGCCGCCACGCTGACGCCGATGGCCAAGGCCGCGATCAAGACCGCGTACGGCAAGGGCCCAGACCGCTCATATTTCGGCGGCTGCTCGAACGGCGGGCGCCACACCTTCGTGGCGGCCGCGCGCATGCCCGAGGAATACGACGGCTACCTCGCCGGCGCGCCGGGCTATCGCCTGCCGCTCGCGGCGATCGCGAACATCTTCGGCGCGAAGCAGTACGCCTCGGTCGCCACCAACCCGGCCGATCTCTCCACCGGCTTCACGGCCGCCGAGCGCAGCGTCGTCTCCAACGCCGTGCTCGCGAAATGCGACGCGCTCGACGGCGCCACCGACGGCATCGTGCAAGACACCAGCGCCTGCCAGAAGGTCTTCAGCCTCGCGAACGACGTGCCCACCTGCACGGCCGGACGCGACGGCACCTGCCTCTCGGCCGAGCAGAAGACCGCGCTGGCGCCGATCTTCTCGGGCGCGACCGACAGCACCGGCAAGTCGTTCTATTCGAGCTTTCCGTACGACAGCGGCCTGGGCACGGCCGGCGTGGCGTTCTGGGAATTCACTGCGCCGCTGGTGCTCGACTCGGGCGGCGTGGCGATGATCTGGGGCGTGCCGCCCGTCAGCCCGGCGACCTTCAACGGCCCGAGCTTCGCGCTCACCGGCAGCATCGACGACATGCTGGCGTCGGTCGCGGCCACGAACGCCACGTACACCGAATCGGCCCTGTCGTTCATGCTGCCGCCAGCTCCGACCAACCTCGCGAAGCTGAAGGACCGTGGCGCGAAGATGTTGGTCTACCACGGCGTCAGCGACACGATCTTCTCTTCGGACGACACCACGAGCTGGTACGAAGGCGTCGCGAAGAACAACGCCGGCGACGCCAGCAACTTCGCGCGCTTCTTCCGTGTGCCGGGCATGAACCACTGCTCGGGTGGCCCGTCGACCGACCAGTTCGACATGCTCACGCCGCTCGTCAACTGGGTCGAGCAAGGCCAGGCGCCCGACAGCGTGACGGCGAGCGCACGCGGCGCCGGCAACGCGGCCGGCGCGAATGTCGACGTGCCGTCGACCTGGTCGACCACCCGCACCCGCCCGCTCTGCCCATACCCGAAAGTGGCAAAGTACAAGGGCAGCGGCGACATCGAATCGGCCGCGAGCTTCAGCTGCCAGTGACCCGAGGAACCGCATGAACCACGCCGACCTGATCGCGATCGACACCCACACCCACCTCGAGGTGTCGTGCTGGAACCCGTTCGACAATTACGGCGAGGAGTACGACCGTGCCGCGGACAAGTACTTCCGTTCCAGCAAGCGCCCGACGATGGCCGAGTCGCTCGCGTTCTACCGCGAGAAGAAGATCGGCTTCGTGATGTTCACGGTCGACGCCGAGACGCAGATGGGGCGCCGGCGCATCCCGAACGAGGAGATCGCCGAGGCGGCGCAGGCGAACTCGGACATCATGATCGCGTTCGGCAGCATCGACCCGCACAAGGGCAAGATGGGCGCGCGCGAGGCCCGCAAGCTGATCGAGGAATACGGCGTCAAGGGCTTCAAGTTCCACCCGACGGTGCAGGGCTTCGAGCCCTACGACAAGATGGCCTGGCCGATCTACGAGGTGATCGCCGAGCACAAGCTGCCGGCGATCTTCCACAGCGGCCACTCGGGCATCGGCTCGGGCATGCGCTGCGGCGGGGGCTTGAGGCTGCAGAACAGCAACCCGATGCTGCTCGAGGACGTGGCGATCGATTTCCCGGACATCGACATCGTCATCGCCCACCCGAGCTGGCCGTGGCAGGACGAGGCGCTGTCGCTGGCGATGCACAAGCCCAACGTCTGGATCGACCTCTCGGGCTGGAGCCCGAAGTACTTTCCGCCGCAGCTCGTGCAGTACGCGAACACGCTGTTGCGCGACCGCATGCTGTTCGGCAGCGACTACCCGCTGATCATGCCCGACCGCTGGATGAAGGACTTCACCGAGGCCGGCTTCAAACCCGAGGTTCAGCCGTTGATACTGAAGGAAAACGCCAAACGGCTGCTGCGATTGGCCTAGACTGGAAGGCTCCCACCTTTCACAGAGGAGTGCACCATGTCACTGCGCATCAACGACACCGCCCCGGACTTCACCGCCGACACCACCCAGGGCAAGATCAGCTTCCATGAGTGGATCGGCGACAAGTGGGCGATCCTGTTTTCGCACCCGAAAGACTTCACGCCGGTGTGCACGACCGAGCTCGGCTACATGGCCAAGATCGAGCCCGAGTTCACCAAGCGCAACGCCAAGCTGATCGGCCTGAGCGCAGACCCGGTGGCGCGCCACAGCGAGTGGTCCAAGGACATCGAAGAGACCCAGGGCCACCTGCCCAAGTACCCGATGATCGGCGATGGCGACCTGGTGGTGGCCAAGCTCTACAACATGCTGCCGGCCGACGAGGTCGGCTCCGACGGCCGCACCGCCGCGAACAACGCCACCGTGCGCTCGGTCTTCATCATCGGCCCGGACAAGAAGATCAAGCTGATGCTGACCTACCCGATGACGACCGGCCGCAACTTCGACGAGATCCTGCGTGTGCTCGACTCGATGCAGCTCACCGCCAAGTACAAGGTCGCGACGCCGGCGAACTGGAAGCACGGCGAGGACGTGATCATCACGCCGGCGGTCACGAACGAAGAGGCCGAGAAAGCCTTCCCCGGCTTCAGGACGATCAAGCCCTATCTGCGCACGACGAAGCAGCCGGGTCAATAGGTTTCGACATGGAAGCGACCCTCGTCCACCAGCCGCTGGTGGAGTGAGGGCCAATCCAGACCGGCGCTCGTGCAGGCATCGCGCAGCGCTTCGAGCACGCCGGTCTCCATGCCTTTGAGTCCGCACAGATAGACGAAGGTGTCGCCGCGCAGCAGCTCGGCGACATCGGCAGCGCGCGCGCGCATGCGGTCCTGCACGTACTGCCGCGGCTGATCGGGCACACGCGAGAACGCGAGACAGGTGTCGATGAAATCCGCCGGCAGCTTGGCCAGCGGCCCGAAATACGGCAACTCCTCGGGCCGGCGTGCGCCGAAGAACAGCATCAGCCGCCCCGGCAGCGCCTGGCCCGCGGCGCGCAGGCGTCGGCGCTGCTCGGTCATCGCGCGCATCGGCGCGGAGCCGGTGCCGGTGCAGACCATCAGCAGGTTCGAGCCCGCGTGGTTGGGCATCAGGTAGCTCGTGCCGAACGGGCCGGTGACCTGCACGATGTCGCCCTTTTGCAGGTCACAGACGTAGTTCGAGCACACGCCCGGGATGGGCTCGCCGGCGTCGCTCTCGGTGACGCGCTTCACCGTCAGCGAGAGGTTGTTGTAGCCCTCGCGCTCGCCGGTGCGCGGGCTCGCCACCGAGTACATGCGGGGGTGGTGCGCGCGCCCGTTCGCATCCGTGCCCGGCGGGATGATGCCGATCGACTGGCCCTCGAGCACCGGAAACGGCAGCGAGCCGAAGTCGAGCACGATGTGACGCACGTCGCCGCTCGCGCCTTCGCCGGTCAGGCGCAGGTTGCCGGCCACCGTCGCGGTGATGGGGTTCTTCACGCCGTGCAGATTGGTCTGCGGCACGGCGGCCGAATGCGGCGCCTTGGTCGACGACGGCGAGACCGCGGCGTTCGCTTGCGGAGGCGCGTCGCCGCCCACGAGCGTGGCCAACGAATCATCGGCCGTCGTCGCGCCGGCCTGCGCGGTCGTCGGCAGCTCGTCCCAGCTGAACTGCTCGGCGAGCGTGAACACCTTGTCGCGCGCCACGATGCGCCAGTGGTCGATGCTGCCGGTCGGACACGGGCTCAGGCACGCGCCGCAGGCATTGCAGACCTCGGCGTTGACGACGTAGTTGCGCTCGTCGTGGGTGATCGCATCGACCGGGCAAGTCTCTTCGCAGGTGTTGCAGCGGATGCAGACCTCGGGATCGATCAGGTGCTGCTTGACCAGCACGATTTCGGCGACGCTCATCAGCGAATCATGCGCCAATTCAATTGAAGCGGATGTACTCGAAATCGACCGGCTGCTTGTTGATGCCGATCGCCGGCGGCGCGATCCAGTTCGCGTACTTGCCGGTCTCGACGACGCGGCCCATCAGCGATGCGACATAGGCACGGTCTTCTTCGGTCGCGAGCCAGTCGTTCACGTTCAGTGCCCATTCGGCCTCGCTGACCGCGCGGCCGTCCGGGCTCACGCGGATGCCGGCGAAGGTGCCGATATGGCGGTTGAAGGCCTTGTGCGGCAGCGTCAGGCGGAACGAGATTCCAGCCTTCTCGATCACCTTGTTCCAGCGCATCACGCCGCCGGCCGAGTCCTTGATGAAGTCGTCGCGCAGCACCTCGTTCAGCGCGTTCAGCATCGGCACTTCCTTCTCGACCAGCGCGCCGTCTTTGACCTCGAGGATCTTGTAGCCGTCGCCCTTCAGCAGGTGGTCGTCCGTGCGCTTGGTCTCTTCGTAGCGGCCCTTCAGCCCGGAGCTGTAGAAGATCGCCGCATTGCTCGACTGGTCGGCGCCAAACAGGTCGATCGTCACGCTGTAGTGGAAGTTCAGGTAGCGCTGGATCGTCGGCAGGTCGATGACCCCCTTCTTGCGCAACTCGGCCGGGTCCTCGATCCCGGTCTCCTTCATCACCTGGCAGGTGCGCTGGATCACGCGCGACACCCCGCTCTCGCCGACGAACATGTGGTGCGCCTCTTCGGTCAGCATGAACTTGGTCGTGCGTGCGAGCGGGTCGAAACCGCTCTCGGCCAGCGCGTTCAGCTGGAACTTGCCGTCGCGGTCGGTGAAGTAGGTGAACATGAAGAACGCGAGCCAGTCCGGCGTCTCTTCGTTGAACGCGCCGAGGATGCGGGGGTTGTCGGCGTCGCCGGAGCGGCGCTCGAGCAGCGCCTCGGCCTCTTCGCGGCCGTCGCGGCCGAAGTGCTTGTGCAGCAGGTAGACCATCGCCCACAGGTGGCGGCCTTCCTCGACGTTGACCTGGAACAGGTTGCGCAGGTCGTACTGGCTGGGCGCGGTGTTGCCCAGGTGGCGCTGCTGCTCGACCGAGGCCGGCTCGGTGTCGCCCTGCGTCACGATGATGCGGCGCAAGTTCGCGCGGTGCTCGCCGGGCACGTCCTGCCAGACGGCCTCGCCCTTGTGCTCGCCGAAGTTGACCTTGCGCTCGGCCTCTTGCGCAGCCAGGAAGATGCCCCAGCGGTAGTCCGGCATCTTGACGTGGCCGAAGGTCGCCCAGCCGTCGGGCGTGGTGCTGGTCGCGGTGCGCAGGTAGACGTCGAAGCCGTGCGAGCCGCTCGGCCCCATGTCCTGCCACCAGTCGAGGTAGTTCGGCAGCCAGCCTTCGAGCGCGCGCTGCAAGGTGCGGTCTTCGGACAGGTTGACGTTGTTCGGGATCTTGTCGCTGTAGTTGACGGTGCTCATGCGTTGCTTTCGTTAGACGCGATTTCTGTCGAACTGCGGCTTCGTGCCGGTGCCATAGACCTTCAGCGCGCCGCCCTCGCCGACCGCGTTCGGGCGGATGAAGATCCAGTTCTGCCAGGCGGTCAGGCGGCCGAAGATGCGCGTCTCCATCGTCTCCTTGCCGGCGAAGCGCAGGTTCGCTTCCATGCCGGTGAGTGCGTCGGGCGACATGCTGGCGCGCTCCTCGATCGCGATGCGCACTTCATCGGGCCAGTCGATGTCGTCGGGGGCCGAAGTGACCAAGCCGAGCGCGAGCGCTTCGTCGGCGTCTAGCGTCTTGCCGATCGTGGCCTCGGCCGCGCCGAGCTCGTCGGCGTTGCCGTAGAAGCGGCGCTGCAAGCGGGTTTCGTGGCTGACCATCGGAAACACGCCGAAGTTCATTGCAGACAGCGCGATCTTCGGCGCGGTCTCGGGCTCGTCGGGCAGCGCGAGCATGTAGCTGCGGTCGGCCGCAAGCGCGATCTCGAGCAAGGTGCCGGCGAAGCACGAATCGCGCTCGATCAGCGCGAACATCGAACGCGACGACACATCGAGCCGCGCCAAGGTGCGGCGCAGCAGGCCAACGGTCTCGCGCACGAACCAGTGCGATGCGTTCGCCTGCAGCGTCGCGTCCATCGCCAGCACGTCGGCGACTGCGCCTTCGGTCTTCAGCAGCCAGGTGCCGATGTCGAGCTCGTTGGTGCGCAGGTGCAGGATCGCGTCCTCGAGCTCACGCGCCATTTGCAGCGGGTACCAATCGGAGCCCGCGGCCTCGATGCCGGCCACATCGATCGGCTGCGCGCCGCTCGGCGCCTTCACCGTCAGCGTCGCGCTGCGGCCGGCGCGGTCGATCACGACGGACACGTGGCCATAGCAGATCGTGTCGGCGGTGACAGTCTTGTTCAGCGGTGTCAGCGCGACGCCCTTCGCGTCCGCCGGCCGATCGCTGAGCGCGGCCAGCTCGCGCGCCCGCTCCTGCACGCGCTGCGCGAAGCCTTGCGTCTTCACGACCTCGTCGACGAGGCGCCAGTCCTTCGCCTTCTTGCCGCGGATGCCTTCGCTGGTCGTGCAGAAGATGTCGGCATGGTCGTGGCGCACCTTGCGCTTGTCGGTCAGACGCGTCAGGCCGCCGGTGCCGGGCAGCACGCCGAGCAGCGGCACCTCGGGCAGGCTGACCGACGACGAACGGTCATCGACCAGGATGATCTCGTCGCAGGCCGCGGCCAGCTCGTAGCCGCCGCCGGCGCAGGCGCCATTCACCGCGGCGAGAAACTTCAGCCCCGAATGGCGGCTGGAGTCTTCGAGTCCGTTGCGCGTCTCGTTCGTGAACTTGCAGAAGTTGACCTTCCACGAGTGGCTGCTCTTGCCGAGCATGAAGATGTTGGCGCCGGAGCAGAACACGCGATCGCGGCCGCTGGTGACGATCACGCTGCGCACCTCGGGGTGCTCGAAGCGGATGCGCTGGATCGCGTCGTTCAGCTCGATGTCGACGCCCAGGTCGTAGCTGTTGAGCTTGAGCTTGTAGCCCTCGCGCAGGCCGCCGTCTTCGTCGATGGCCATCACGAGCGTCGCGACGGCGCCCTCGAATTTCAGACTCCAGTGCTTGTAGATCTCGGGGCGGGTCTGGTAGTCCACCGCGGTTGATGTCGGGCTCATGCGCGCTCCTGGTTGACGCTGATCATGCAATATACTGCATGTTCTGGCGTAACGCAAGAAGCGGGAAGGCCCCCAGAACTCAGGCCGGTTTTCTCAGCACATCATGCAGCTGTTGTCGCAGCCCTGCCGTGGCCGCGTCCGGGCTCATCTCGCTGGTGTCGAAGACCGCGTCGGCCTTCGAGTAGAACGCCGCGCGGCTGTCCAGGATGCGGCGCAGATCGTCCATCGCCTCGACATTGCCGCGGTTGCCGGCCATCGGCCGCGTGTCGCCCTGCGCGAGCACGCGGCCCATGTGCTCTTCGGGCGTGGCGCGCACCCACACGGTGTAGCAGTGCGCAAGCAGGAGGTTGAACGTGGCCGGGTCGGAGACGATGCCGCCCGGCGTCGCGATCACGGCGCGCGGGTGCTGCGCGATCGCCTCCTCGAGCGCGCGCCGTTCGTAGCGCCGATAGGCGGCCGGGCCGTAGAGCGAGTGGATCTCGGGCAGCGTGCAGCCGGCGAGCGCCTCGATGCTGCGGTTCAGCTCGATGAACGGCAGTTTCTCGCGCTCGGCCAGCGCGCGCCCGAGTGTGCTCTTGCCGGCGCCGCGCAGGCCGACCAGCGCGATGCGCTGGTGCCGCGCGGCCTCGCTCGCGGGCGCGCCGAACAGCGCCGCCAGTGCGGCGCGCGAACGCATCAGATCGGCCTCGCTGCGGCCGCGCAGGATCTCGCGGATCATCAGCCACTCGGGCGAGCTGGTGGTCTCGTCGCCGACCAGCTCGGCGAGCGAGCAGCTCAGCGCCTGCGCGAGCTGACGCAGGAACTGCACCGAGGCATTGCCGACGCCCATTTCGATGTTCGCGACATGCCGCTCGGAGACCTGCGCCGCCTTCGCCAGGCCCTTGCGCGTGAGCCCGCGACGCGCCCGCAGCGCACGCGTGCGCTCGCCGAGTGCGCTGAGGAACGGGTCTTTGGGCTCGACAGACTGATCCAAGAAGAAATACCCTCGGGTTTGCGTGGAGAGTGCGCGCGGGATTCGGCGCTATAGTTCGGTGAACATGCAACATATTACATCTTATGTCGCCAGCTTCGACCGCGAACCAAACGCAGGTTAACCCACCGCCGGAGCGTTTCAATGCCGCAGCGCACCTGCTGGCGCTGAACGCCGGCCGCGGCGCGGCGACGGCCTACATCGATGACGCGCAGCGCCTGAGCTACGCCGAACTCGACGCACGTGTGCGCCGCTGCGCCGCCGGCCTGCTCGCGCTCGGCCTGAAGCGCGAAGAGCGCGTGCTGATGGTGATGCACGACAGCGTCGACTTCGTCACCGCCTTCCTCGGCGCGCTCTACGCCGGTCTCGTGCCGGTGCCGGTCAACACACTGCTGACCGCCGACGACTACGCCTACATGCTGGAGCACAGCGCGGCGCAGGCGCTGCTCGTCTCCAGCGCGCTGTGGCCGATGCTGCAGGCGGCGGCCACGGCCCGCGCACTGCCGGTGGTCGCGTCGGGTGCGGGCGAGGCGCCCGCCGGCACGCGCGCGTTCGCAGCGTTGCTCGACACGCCGCCGCTCGCCGCCCCCGCCGACACCCGCGCCGACGACTTCGGCTTCTGGCTCTACTCCAGCGGTTCCACCGGCCGCCCGAAAGGCGCGGTGCACACGCACGCGAACCTGTACTGGACCGCCGCGCTCTACGGCACGCCGGTGCTCGGCCTGCGCGAGGGCGACGTCGGCTTCTCGGCGGCGAAGCTGTTCTTCGCCTACGGCCTCGGCAATGCGCTGACCTTCCCGCTCAGCGTCGGCGCCACCACGGTGCTGATGGCCGAGCGGCCGACGCCGGCGGCCGTGTTCAAGCGCTGGATCGCCCACGGTGTCACCGTCTTCTTCGGCGCGCCGACCGGCTATGCCGGCATGCTCGCATCAATCGAGCTGCCGGCGCGCGCGCAGGTGAAGCTGCGCCTGTGCTCGTCGGCCGGCGAGGCGCTGCCGCGTGAGATCGGCGAGCGCTTCACGTCCCACTTCGGCTGCGAGATCGTCGACGGCCTGGGCTCGACCGAGATGCTGCACATCTTCCTGTCGAACCGCCCCGGCCAGGTGCAGTACGGCAGCACCGGCCAGGTCGTGCCGGGCTACCGACTGCGCCTCGTCAACGAGGCCGGCGCTGAGGCCGGCCCCGGCGAGATCGGCGACCTGTTCGTGTCCGGCCCGAGCAGCGCGCTGATGTACTGGGGCCAGCGCGACAAGTCGCGCGCCACCTTCCAGGGCGAATGGACCAAGACCGGCGACAAGTACAGC